>Ga0315339_1000145_pt1 | contig 109887 bp, 92 predicted proteins | sample ASW17metaG_FD_204514 | JGI IMG/M metagenome (GOLD analysis project Ga0315339, IMG submission 204514) | Ammonia-oxidizing marine archaeal communities from Pacific Ocean, United States - ASW #17 | ecosystem: Environmental > Aquatic > Marine > Oceanic | place: USA: California | collected 2016-12-05
ACGTAGATATCGATGAGGGGAAAAATGAAAATCTGATTAAAGAAATAGCGCCAGAAGATCTCGTCAAATATGGTATGATACCGGAATTTGTTGGTAGGTTACCCATTGTTTCCTCGCTCGATGAACTGGAGATTGGGGACCTAGAGCAAATCCTCCTCGAAACTAAAAACGCGCTTATCAAACAGTATCGCAAGTTGTTTTTAATGGAGGGAGTAGACTTGATTTTTACCAAGGATGCAGTACGAGCGGTGGCAGAAAAAGCGATTGAATTAAAAACCGGGGCTCGCGCGCTTCGTTCTATTCTCGAAAAACTTATGCTTGATATTATGTATCATCTCCCACAGATGACCGATGTCGTGGATGTTACGATTAATCGAGCTGTAGTCGAAGGTAGAAAAAAGGTAAAGATCCGTAAGATTTCAAAGAAGGATCGTCAGTACGCGGCTTGAGTGGGTGCGGTTACCAGTGCCCGTATTGACCCTTTTTTAGGGCCTTTGCAAAGATGACGAGTAGTTTTACCGTATTTTCGATATCCTGCAGGTCGACAATTTCACTCGGTGTATGCATGTAACGTAAGGGTATTGAAATCAATCCGGTCGCCACACCTTCTCTTCCAATTTGGATAGAACGGGCATCCGTTCCTGTTGGTCGAGGATCCGCTTCTAATTGATAGGGGATTTTTCCTTTTTTTGCGCAACCTATCAGTAATCTATAGACAAAAGGATTAATATTCGCCCCGCGGCAAATAATCGGGCCGGCACCCAGTTTCGTTTCACCAAATTTACGATTGTCGCAATCGGGATGGTCGGTCGCATGCCCGACATCAATGGCGATCGCGATATGCGGGTTTACAGCGTATGTTGCGGTTATGGCTCCACGGGTGCCAATTTCTTCCTGCGCCGTTGTCACCGTCACGACTTGGGCCGTCAATTGCTTAAATTTTGCCAATCGCCGAAACGCTTCACTCACTACATAGGCCCCGGATTTGTTATCAAACGCACGTGCTGTTCCGATACTGCCATTAATAAGTTCAAAATTGTGATCATAGGTTGCTACGTCACCGATCTCCACCAGTTTTAAAGCATCTTTTTTACTCTCGACACCGATATCGATCCACATCGCTTCTAACTTTGGGACCTTATTTCGGTCTTCAACATTCATGAGATGAACAGCTCTTTTACCCGTTACGCCCTTCACCACACCTTTGGCAGTTAGGATATTAACACGGCGACCAGAAATCATAATTCTATCATGACCTCCAATCGTATCGAAATAGAGATAACCATCTTTATCGATATATTTTATAATGAACCCCAGTTCGTCCATATGACCGGCTAACATGAGTACGGGGTCTCCTTTCGTATTAATAGTTGCGATACGGTTGCCCATCGCATCTTTGCTATATTTATCGGCAATCGGTTTGAGATAACGGTCGATTACACGATGTACCTCATCTTCGTATCCTGAAGGTGATCGGGCATTGAGCAGTTCAATGAGAAATTTTGGAGGAGAATAAGATTTTACGGCCATAAGTGCTTTTTGATGCTATTTAAGTTAAATCATGGCACTCTTTAAAATTGAAATGATCAATAAAAAAAGTAGATCTGTCTTAATCAAACGCACGCCAGTATCAAATTATTCGTAAATCAATATTCGGGAAAAATATTACTTTTCAATTATGATCGATCTACTAATAATTAAGCGGTGAATATTTATCCAGCTATCGATATACGAAAAGGGCGTTGCGTAAGGTTAAAACAGGGGAGAGCCGATTGTGAAACCGTTTATTTTGATGATCCTGTCGAACCTGTTCAGCTGTGGCTTGAGGCTGGGACGCAATGGGTTCACGTCGTTGATCTGGATGGCGCATTGTCGGGTGAACCACAAAACTGGCAGGCAATTGAAAAAATATGCGCCACCGGATTACAAGTGCAGATGGGGGGTGGTCTACGTGAGAGTGAAAGCATCGAAAAAGCTTTCAATATAGGTGTTAGCCGCGTTGTCATTGGGACAAGAGCTTGCGAAGATGAAACATTTATCAAGAAATTAGTCGATGAGCATTCGGATAAGATCGCGGTCGCTATCGACGCGAAAAACGGTCGCGTCGCGACACAAGGTTGGGTCAATACCACGGAATTAGAGGCTCTTAATTTTGCAACCAAGATTTCAGCATTAGGAGTAGAGACAATCATCCATACTGACATCAGTCGCGACGGGATGCTTTTCGGCCCTAATTTTATCGAGCAGGAAAAAATGCTCTCAAAAGTTGACGTTAAGGTTATCGCGTCTGGAGGCGTATCAACTTATGAAGACATCGATAAATTTTTTGAAATGAGTGAAAAACACCCAAGCCTGGATGGTGTTATAATTGGCAAGGCGCTATATGAAAAAAAAATCGATCTTGCGCAGGTTTTAAGACGTTAAGAATTGAGGCCAGCGAATATTTGTCTCTTCGTCTTCGCTATAATAAGGGGTGAAAAAAGCAAATGCAGACGAAATTTTAAAGTTTCTAATCATCACACTAACCGAACCCTCCCCATCCTAAGTCAGACGAAGATAGTCTAATTTACTGATTATACTTTCGTTATTCTGATTTGGGGGCAGCGCCATTTAGCGTCTGGGCAATTTTTTCCAACGGATAAGTCCAGATTTCTGAAAGAGTTGGGTGATACCAGTGCGTTTTTAGTAAAGCACAGGCAGTTGCTTCAAGGGATACTGCTACGGCTAAGGAGTGGATAAGCTCTCCAGCATCTTTACCCACGCATTCAGCTCCAAGGACACAGCCATCGGATTTACGTGCAAGAACTTTGACATAACCGTATTTTGCTTCCATGAGAATTGATTTACCATGATCATTAAATGGAAATTCCGCAGAAAGGTAATCGATATTTCGATCGGTTAAATCTATATCAGATAATCCAACTGTGGCAACTTGTGGATCGGTAAAAATTATTTTTAAGAGGTGGTCGTAATTTATTGCGTTGTAATTCTGACCTGAGGCATGTTTGGCGGCCAATTCACCCTGCATAATCGCGACGTGAACGATTTCGTGAGGTCCGCAACAATCACCGGCAGCGTAAACGCGTGTATTCGAGGTCTGCTGATTTACGTTGATCTTGATATGTCCGCTGGGGAGAAGGTCAATACGCGCATTCTCAAGCGCGAGACCTGATGTATTAGGTATGCGCCCAAGACTATTAAATAAATAGCTAGCCTTGCATATGACCTCTTTGCCCCGGTGGGAAAAGGTTACTTGAATACCTTTGCCTTCCTTTGAAATATTCTCGATCTTGGTGTCGGTATAAAGTTCGATCCCTTCATCGCGAAAAGCCTGTTCAATGACCTTGGTTGCCTTGGATGAAGATTCTTTTAGGATATGTCCACTGCGCTGAATCATTGTAACTTTGCTACCGATACGATTCAAGTACTGGGTTAATTCACAGGCTACGACCCCTCCACCCAACACGATAATCGATTCCGGAAGGGTATTGAGCTCCAGCACTTCGTCGCTCGTAAGCGTGGGGACGCTATCCAATCCCGGGACGGGGGGGTGGTTAATAATCGAACCGGTTGCGATAAGGAGATTATCACCACTCAGTTTAGTTCCGTCATCGAGGATAATCGTTTTTTCATCGATAAAGCGGGCGTTGCTACGATAAAGATCGAAGCGGTCAGATTTCAATTCCTCTACCCGGTAGTCGGCAAATTCACCAATTACCTTTTCTTTCCGCGCTTGCAGCGTGTCCATATCAGCTTGAGCCTGGGGAATGTTTAATCCGAATTGTTCTCCGTGGTTCGCATGGTGGAGAACTTCGGCCGCATAGATGAGTGTTTTTGATGGCATGCACCCTCGTAAAATACAGAGGCCAGTCAGTTTATCAGCACCGTCAACAATGGCCACTTTCTCACATTTCTCACGCGCGGTTCGCGCGCCTGCATAGCCGCCGCTCCCACCGCCGATGACAATAAAATCATAATGCTCGCTCATCATAGGGCTTTCGTTATGTTTATTTATAAAACAGATTGATCATTGTTCATTCAATTTATAATGACACGAATTTAGTTAGAATAAAACTAACTTCTTTCTTCTTTTAAAGCTATGCAATGGAAAAATATTTTACCCTACTCGTTAATTTTCTTGGCGACTCTTTCTCCCAAAGATAAATTAGCAGCTTCATTAAAAGATATAGATCTTAATAATCCTCCACACGGTTTATTTCTAGAAGAGTGGATGGAAATATATCTCAGCGGTTCCAAAGTAGGTTACGCGCATTATTCTCTCGTTCGCAAAGGTGATGATATTCATTCTATGATGCAAACGCGAATGCAATTCAGCCGCGGTCCTATTACCCTGAAACTTGAAATGGATCAGGGGACGGTTGAATCCATCGATGGCGACCCGAAAAAATTTACAATAAGGACAGCGATGGCGGGAATTCCCGTTGTCATGGAAGGCGAAATAGCAGGGGGGAAGGTAAGCATTTCAACACGACAGTTGGAGATGAATAGGAAAGAGGAATATGATTGGCCATCTGGTGCTTTAATGACTTGGGGTGTCAATCGAGAATTCTTGGAACGCGGTTACGCTCCTGGCACTAGTTATACACTGGATGTCTATAGCCCAGATTTGCATCTCAATAAAGCAGTATCCAGCCACGTTGAAGTGGGAGATAAGGAATTAATCAATTATCGTGGTGATGCTCAATTAGCGAGTAAGTTGATCACAACAGTCAATCTCGATCTTGGAGATATAACTACGCTTTCCTGGATCGATGAAGAAGGCGTTACGGTGAAATCTTCTCTCCAGTTCGGCGGGATGCAAGTTCTTATGTTTACTACGGACGAAATTACCGCTCTGACCGACTTTGTGCCTGCCGACTTATTTACCCATACCCTGCTTATCTTGGATCAATCTATCCCCGAAGATGCAAAATCAGTTATCTACCGTCTCTCCCTGAAGAATAAACAACTCAATCCATTATTATTACCTGATACCTACTGTCAAAAAGTCCTGGAAAATAATGAGCATGAAATTCTTCTTCGAATTGGAGGCCATGATGTAAATGATAAAAGTGAGCTGATGGGTGAATCACTAATTGATAATCAATCCACTTATTTAAATTCTAATTCTTATATCAGTAGCGATGATGATGAATTAATTGATATGGCATACAGTATAGCCGGAATTAATACCGAGAAGTTAGATCTCGCCGGTCAATTGTGTGAATTTACGACCCATTATATTACAGATAAAACATTGTCCGTGGGATTTGCCTCCGCAAGCGAAGTGGCTCGAAATCCATCTGGAGATTGTACCGAGCACGCCGTGTTTCTTGCTGCCCTTGGTCGGATCCGCGGCATTCCGGCAAGAGTCGCTTCAGGGCTTGCTTATATCCCTGAGTATTTAGGTAAAAAAAATGTCCTCGGTTATCATATGTGGACACAATTTTACCTCGATGGGAGATGGATCGATTATGATGCCGCATTAAAAACCAGTGACTGCTCACCAACGCGTATTGCGGTTTATACGAGTTCTCTTGAAGATAACAATATGGCGGATTTTGCCTTTGCCCTCATGGATATGATTGGTCAGCTCGAGGTGAGTATTGATTCGATTATTCAATAATTAGTCAAAATATGGAAAATCTAGTGATTTTCAGTGTTAGATTTTAGATGGTACAACCAAGACATAATTTACGCTTTTAATAAACCCCCCATCGCATATCCGTAATCGTATCACCCCTACAGGGTGCATGGGTATCTTTGGTCCTTTATTTTGTTTCTATGATACCGTTCATTTGCATCCTTCGTCTTTTGGCAATCTGTAATTGATGTTCTGATTGTATCCTTCTAAACCTAAAACTTAATACGACGATAGCTCCTTTCGACCTTAGACTTGATTTGCTACTTGAATTGCCTATTGCAATTTTCGTTGAGAAACTTTATTGATGCGCGTTTTTTCCAAAGATGAAAATCCTATTAGCAGATAAGATATCTTCCTCCGGGATAGAATACTTGAAGAATCAGCCTAAATTTGAGGTTTTGGAGGCTTTTGGCTCGAAGCCTGAGGAGACCATAAAACAGGTTAAAGATGTCACGGCAATTATTGTACGGAGTGAAACAAAGATAACTGAAGAGGTTATTGAAGCCACTCAAAAACTTACGGTAATTGGGCGTGCGGGCGTTGGCGTAGACAATATAGACGTCGAAGCTGCAACACAACGTGGTATTATCGTAATGAATACCCCTGCCGGAAACACTTTAGCAACGGCGGAATTAACTTTCACCCATATGCTTTGTTCCGCTCGATCAGTTGCTCAGGCCAATGTTTCAATGAGTGAGGGTAAGTGGGAACGGCAAGCCTATGCCGGAACCGAACTATCAAAGAAGATTTTTGGAATTATAGGTATGGGGCGAATCGGAAGTGAAGTAGCGAAACGGGCTCAAGCATTCAGTATGCGGGTCATTGCATTTGATCCCTATCTTACCCCTGAACGCGCAGTTGCACTTGAAGTAGAGCAGTTGGATTTAGATTCACTTCTTCAACAAGCCGATTTTATCAGTATACATGTTCCTCTGACTGATGATACACGTCATATTATCGATGCAAAAGCATTCGAAAAAATGAAATCCGGGGTGCGAATTATTAACTGTGCTCGCGGCGGTTTGATCCATGAAGGGGATTTAATCGATGCGCTCAAGAGCGGAAAAGTGGCGGCAGCTGGGTTGGATGTTTATGTCGATGAGCCATTGGGTGAAAAAAGTGAACTGCGAAATATACCCAATCTGGTATTAACTCCGCATCTCGGTGCTTCGACTGAGGAGGCTCAGGAAAGTATCGGACTTGAAGTAGCTCAAGCTATTACCGAAGTGCTTCGGGGTGGTATTATCACCAATGCTGTAAATATGCCATCCGTTGACGCACGCACTTTAAAGATCCTTCGACCTTACCTTGTCCTAGGAGAAAAACTAGGGACGATTTTGCAACAGATTTCATCACCCCAAATAGAAAAACTGATTATCACCTATTGGGGTAATATTATGGATCTCGATGCCATGCCATTGACTCGTGGTATACAGCGCGGCTACTTGCTTAAAATCAGTGGCGAAGGCGTTAATGATGTCAATGCGCCTATGATAATGAAACGTCTTGGAATTGAAGTTGAGATTATTAAGTCTAATTCCGAGAGTGGTTATACTGAGCTCATCCGCATTGAGGCTATCAGTGCGGAAGGTCAGAAGTACAATATTGAAGGGACACTGATCGGAACCCGGCAACAGCCCAGAATTGTTCATGTTAATAGTCGAGACGTCGAAGCGCTACCTGAAGGTAAATTATTACTCTTGGAAAACAATGATGTGCCGGGGATTGTTGGTGTCCTCGGTACGATTCTGGGAAAAAATAACGTAAACATCGCCAATATGTCTCTCAGCCGTAATGATGTTGGAGGAGTTGCGATGACTATTTTTCAATTAGATTCCATTCCTAGCCAGAGAGTACTCGACGAGGTCAAGGAAGCCGACGCTATCTTGGATATGCACCTCGTGGAATTCTGATTTGCCTGCCTTTAATTTTTTATTTACCCCATTATGCATTTGTTGGATATCGTCGTGGTTAGTGTTTATGGTTATCTGATCGGCTCTATTCCTTTTGCTGTCATAATCGGTAAAGTCTATGGTATCAATATATTGGAAGTAGGGAGTGGAAATCCTGGCGCTAGTAATATTAAAAGATCGATTGGTAAGGGTGCGGGCAATGTATGTTTTTTCCTGGATTTCCTCAAGGGAGTGCTTGCCGCTGGGGGGCCACAGTTATCCCTTTTCGCGGCTGAAAACACCATCGGCTTAGGGATGCTCAGCCTTATAGCGGCTATCTTTGGGCACAGTTATTCCCTATTTATTAAATTTTATGGTGGCAAGGGAGTGGCCACAACAATGGGAGGTCTGCTGATCATCACACCTATTGCTCTTGCTGTTGGCATTGTCATATGGGTTGTTTTATTTTTTACCTTTCGTTATGTTTCCATAGCTTCTATCGCATTCGGGATTAGTCTTCCTCTAACTAATCTAATAGTGGGCATTTTTGATTTACGCTTATGGCTGTGTCTGGCCCTTGCCGTCATCATCATCTTGCGCCATTGGTCAAATATCGAACGACTTATCAATGGCACTGAAAACCGATTTCAATAAACGCTTATTGTTGTCTGTAGCTTATTAAAGAGTTTAAGGAAATGTATTTAAAATGAGTAAAAAACCAGTAATTAAAATAGGACTCGTCGGACTTGGAGTTGTTGGCGAGGGGGTCTGGAAGCATATTAAGCGAAATCGATTAGCGTTGGAGCGACGTTTGGGTGCACGGTTGCAATTGGTTAAAGTGGCGGTGCAAGACATGAAGAAAAAGCGCAGCGTCAAAGTTTCACATAATCAACTTACGACTGATCCGATGAGTATCGCCAATGATCCGGATATTGACATCGTATGCGAGTTAATGGGAGGGACTAGTCTAGCGAGAAAAGTTACCTTAGCAGCATTACGGAATGGTAAAATCGTCGTTACCGCGAATAAGGCCTTAATTTGCAAACACGGTGCTCAACTTTTTGATACTGCGCGAAAAGGAGGGGGACATTACTTTTTTGAAGCTAGTGTGGGTGGCGGTATTCCGATCATCAAAGTTATCCGTGAAGGGCTCGTTGCAAACCGGTTCAATTTAATTTACGGGATTTTAAACGGTACCTGTAATTATATCCTCACGCGCATGGAGCGTGAGTGTTTAACCTTTGATAAAACTTTGAATGCAGCGCGCGAGTTGGGGTATGTCGAAGCCGATGAGTCGTTAGATCTAGACGGGTGGGACACTGCTCACAAGGCGGTGATTTTAGCCTATCTTGCTCATGGTAAGTGGGTAAAACTCAATAATGTTCCCATTGAGGGAATTGGGAATATTACCCTTGAAGATATTCAGTGGGCGGACGAATTGGGTTTTAGAATAAAGCTCCTTGGCATAATTAGTCAGAACAATAAGGGCAAATCTATTTTCGTCCGGGTGCATCCCACGCTCATTCGTAAGGACAAGATTATGGCTAATGTAGATGGTGTCTATAATGCCGTAAGCGTGAGTGGTGATATTGTTGGTTCAGGCGTTCATATTGGACGAGGTGCAGGTCAGGATGCTACGGCCAGCGCAGTAATCGGCGATGTTGCCGATGCGGTAAGTGCCTTACTCGGAACAACGCCGCCTGTGGCCCTCGAAGACGACGCCGACCTTTATGTATCTCTGGGCAGTAACATTGAATTATCCTCATTAGAGGATGTGACTGGCCAATATTATCTTCGCTTGAGTGTAACGGACAAGCCTGGTGTGCTCGCAGAAATTTCTACCGTGATGGCTAACCACGCGGTCAGTATCGCCAGTATGATTCAGCCCGAGGAGAGTAGTAATCAACAGGCTACGCTCATTATAACCACACACCAGAGTAATGAAAAAAGGATGCAGGATACGATTCGCGATTTAAAAAAACTTAAAAATGTTCATCGCGCTCCCTTTCTTTTACGTATTGTCAATTTCGATTAAATCTTGGAAATATAAGTTATGGCAGTAGTGGTACAAAAATATGGCGGCACTTCGGTGGGAGATATCGAACGCATCAGAAATGTCGCCAATCGAGTAAAAGCGACACGCGATGCAGGCAACGATGTCCTCGTCGTCGTTTCCGCACGTTCCGGAGTGACAAATCGACTAGTTACTGATGCGAAAACGCTTCACGAAAATCCAGATGAGCGCGAAATGGATATGCTCTTAACGGTTGGAGAACAGGAGACGATTGCGTTGACTGCAATTGCTTTGCATGCCCTGGATGTACCTGCAGTCTCCCGCACGGGGGGGCAAGCGGGGATCATTACTGATCCTGAGCATACTCGGGCACGCATCCTGAATATTGATGGTGGCGATTTGTGCGATCAGTTAGCGCAGGGGAAAGTTGTCATTGTCGCTGGTTTCCAGGGTGTAAATAAGGAGGGTCAAATCACCACCCTTGGGAGAGGGGGATCGGATTTGTCCGCGATCGCCCTGGCCGTCGCGATTAAGGCCGACTTGTGCCAGATATTTACCGATGTTGAGGGTGTTTATACGGCTGACCCACGTATCGTTCCCGACGCGCGCAAAGTCGATGTAATTACCTATGATGAAATGCTTGAACTTGCGAGTAGCGGTTCAAAAGTAATGCAGCCAAGAGCGGTTGAATTTGCTTATAAATATGGAATTAATTTTGAAATTCGCTCTAGTTTTAATAATAATATAGGAACCATGGTAAAAGGTGAAATGGAATCAATGGAAGATGTCGTCGTGCGAGGTGTCGCCGTCGATAAAAATCAAGCTAAGATAATAGTCAGTGGTATACCGGACTTGCCGGGCTACGCGGCGAGAGTTTTCAGTGCTCTTGCCGATGCTAATGTCAATGTAGATATGATTGTTCAAAATATCGGCCGAGGGGGAAAAGCAAATTTGACATTTACTGTATCTTTGGATGATGCCTCGCGGGCTGCGAAAGCCGTATCCGGTAATCTTGGCGATATTAGTGGCAGTAATGTGAAGATCATTGATCATATCGCCAAACTTTCAGTCGTAGGTGTTGGGATGCGAAGTCATAGCGGTATAGCGGCCAGCTTATTTTCCGCGCTTGCGGAGAGCGATATAAACATCCAGCTTATTAGTACTTCTGAAATAAAGATATCTGTGGCTATAGATTTAGATAAGGCGGATGAAGCCTGCCGTGTAGCGCATAAGACTTTTGACTTAGATAAAAGCTAAGTTGTAATGAAATATATAAGTACACGGGGGCAGTCGCCCTCGGTCTCTTTTGCAGAGGCAGTCGCTACCGGATTAGCGCCAGATGGTGGGCTCTATCTCCCCCAGGAATTTCCAAATCTATCAGGTAATCTCGAAGCATGGGAATCGCTGGATTATGCAGATCTATGTTTCGCTTTTATTGAGTACTTTACCGGGGACTATGACTCGGAAACTTTGCGCAACATAATTCACGAAGCGTACGCGAGTTTTTCCCATCAGGATATCGCCCCGCTTAAAAACTTGGATGACAATTTATATGTCCTGGAATTATTTCATGGACCAACGCTAGCCTTTAAGGATTTCGCCCTTCAAATGCTTGGAAACTTATACGCGGAACAAATAAAAAATACGGGTGAAAATTTAAATGTCCTGGGTTCAACTTCCGGGGATACGGGCGCGGCCGCAATTTACGGATTATTAGATAAGCCGGGAACCAACATTTTTATCCTCTATCCGAAAGGTCACATTTCCGACCTGCAAGAAAGGCAAATGACCTGTACTGGAGCAAAAAATGTATTTCCCTTGCCAATAGAAGGTTCATTTGACGATGCCCAAAATGTTATGAAGGAGATATTCAATGATCAGGAATTTCGCACCAGCTATAATCTTGCAGCGGTGAATTCAATTAATCTCGCACGTATTCTCGTTCAATGTGTTTACTATTTTTATGCCTTCTTCAGGCTACCTTCAGAGAAAAGAGGAAATGTTGAATTTGTCGTTCCCACGGGAAATTTTGGTAATATTTTGTCGGGTTGGCTCGCACAGAAAATGGGGCTTCCCATAAAATCACTTAAAATTGCGACGAATAAGAATGACATTCTTCACCGTCTTTTCAAGACTGGTGTTTATTCCGTTTCGCCTGTGGAGTTCAGTCACGCCCCTTCGATGGATATTCAGATTGCGTCAAATTTTGAACGCTTTATTTACTATGCGGAGGGTGATAACCCCAATCGAACGCTTGATATAATGACAGAATTTAAATCTACGGGGATTTATAACTTCAACAAATTTAATCCTGATACTTTTTCCTCTTCACACGCTTCTGATGAGGAAATTGAAAGTATTATTTATCGCGTCCATGAGCAATATGATTATATTGTTGATCCGCATACCGCTTGTGGCTTTAAGGCTATCGATCCGGAAAAAACAACGTTAACCTTAGCGACCGCGCATCCGGCAAAGTTTCCCGAGACGATTGGGAAAGCAATCGGCATTGAGCCAACAATTGAATCTCTCGAAGTTCTTAAAGAGAAAAATAGTATTTTTTATCCCATTGCTGCTGAAAAAAGAGCAATACAAGGATTCATCGAGGAAAATGCAGTTTCGTGAAAGTAGTGTTGCCATGATTGCAGTCATGGGTAAATAGTTTACTTTCAAAGTTTTAAAGATGAGCAAAAAGCCTAAAATAATTATTTACGATACAACGCTTCGAGATGGAACTCAAGGTGAGGGGATTTCTTTTTCTGTTTCCTCAAAACTGAGGTTAACGAAAAGTATGGATCAATTCGGTATCGATTACATTGAAGGTGGATGGCCGGGTTCGAATCCGCGTGATATGGAATATTTTGAAGCGGTCAAAGACGTAAGATTAAAGCATGCTAAAATTACCTCGTTTGGTTCTACAAGGCGTGCTGACCTCAGTATAAAAAAAGATCCCCAATTAGACCTCTTGTTGAAATCCGAGACTGAGGTGGTTGCGATTTTTGGGAAAAGCTGGCTCTTGCATATAAAACAGGTTCTTCGCACAACACCAGATGAAAACCTGCGCATGGTTGAAGATTCTATTAAGTACATAAAAAGCAAAGGTCGAGAGGTGATTTATGACGCTGAACATTTCTATGACGGTTATAAGGATAACTCCGCTTATGCGATGAAAACACTTGAAGCCGCGATTCAGGGAGGTGCAGACTATCTTGTGTTATGTGATACTAACGGTGGAAATCTTGCTGAATATATTTACGAAACGACGGCAGACATTGTTGAGCGTTTGCCTAATTTTAAGATTGGAGTACATTGTCATAACGATATCGGTTTAGGGGTAGCGACATCCCTGGCCGGTGTGAATGCTGGAGCGACGATGGTGCAGGGAACGTTGAATGGCTATGGTGAACGTAATGGTAATGCTAACCTTACATCCATTATTCCTAATCTCAGCTTGAAGATGGAATATCTCATGAGTTGCGGAAAGAAGCTGAATAAATTGCGTGACCTTTCTCTTTTTGTTGATGATCTTGCTAATTTCAGGCCTGATATTAAAGCACCGTATGTCGGGGCGAGCTCCTTTGCCCATAAGGGTGGCATTCACGCAAATGCCACTGCCAAAGATTCACGGAGTTACGAGCATATCGAACCTTCTCTAGTCGGTAATCGACAACGCGTGCTCGTTTCTGATTTATCAGGTCGCAGCAGCATCATGATGAAAGCTCAGGAAATGGGGGTTGCACTTGATGCGAAATCGGCAGATTTGAAAAGTTTTCTTAGCGAATTAAAAAAACTGGAATATCGCGGTTACGAATACGAAGCGGCAGACGCCTCATTTAAAATGTTGCTTCAGCGTTGGTTAAAAAAGATTAAACACCCCTTTGAATTGATAAGTTACCGCGTTATTGTCGAACGTGATGAAATGGAAAATAAGTTAATTTCAGAAGCTACGGTGAAAATTAAGGTCAAAGATGAAATATACCATGTCGTAGCGGAATCCCATGGTCCGGTGGGTGCGCTCGACCGTGCCTTGCGCCAGGCTTTAGAAAAAGACTTTCCGGGAATAAAGGATGTGAGTTTAAGCGATTTCAAAGTGCGAATTCTTGATAGTGCCAAGGGAACAGATGCTCGTATTCGTGTACAAATTGAATCCAGTGACGCAAAAGAGATCTGGGGAACGGTAGGCGCCAGTGACAATATCATTGAGGCGAGTTGGGAAGCGCTGAAAGATTCGGTAGAATATAAAATTTTACGCGATAAAAAATAAAAGCGTGTGTTCGATGCGCTTCGGTTATCCCGTACTGCGGCAACAATACATCGGTTACATTTATCTATTTAATAGGCTTAAATAGGTCTGCCGGATCGTCGTCAGACAGTAAATAGCTGCCTTCTTTTTGGTAGTTGTGAAATTGTTCTCCACACCAGTATTTCAGTCGATAAAGGATAGCAAATTGGATAGGGGGTACTTCGGTTCCCTGGCCTCCGACTAACTCTGCTCCCCGCATTACATTATCAACTAATCGTGTTGCAATACGCAGATGGTAGGGGTTGCGTTCAATCTCACCGCGATGAAAAGATAAGGCGGTTATTAAATCTGCTATATCCTTTGTATTACACTCAACTAAGAGGTTTGGTGTGTTCATAAAACCCCAGGTTTCAGTTTCAATGCAGTAGGTGGAGAATTCCGGTCCCATACTTTGCAGGCCGTCGACGATGAGGTAATGTGTTCCGATGTGCGTTGTATTCCAATCTTTTTTATGTGGGTAAAAAATTATATCCGGTCTATTATTTTCTAGAATAGATGTAATTTGTGATACACAGTGAGACCAGTATAGGGGATCATTTTTCCGCGTGTGTTGATTGATAGTCTCAAAACCATCATCTTCAATCGTCACTAAATCAAATCCAATAAACTGGCAGCATTCCCTTAGTTCCCTTAGTCGGTTTTTGCGACGCTCCTTATTACTTCCCAATGTGACCGCGACATTGCTAATCCGCATCTTGCTTTCCCGCATCAGCCGCAGCGGTAGATGGCCGATGAATACTTCATCATCGGGGTGGGGGGAGAAAATTAAAACATGGGGAGCATCATTTGACAGCTTTGGACGAGGTCTATTCGGCCACCCACCACGCGGGAGATGTGCGGCCTCTTTAAGTAGCTGATCCAAAGCATGGATGTAGTCATCGTATGTTTTCATTTATCAGAATCTGCCGCTTTTCTTTCTATGTATCTCCAGTGTATATTTTCGAAATAATTATACACAACTATGTTTTAAATATATATATCTTCGTTTTCGTTCACGTCTGCTTCTTCGTCTGTAATTGAGATTCTGTTATTTTATAAAGAATGGACCGCCGGAGCATGTTGGCCATAGTACCGCTACAGCGAAGATGACAGCTGATTGTTGCGAGTTTTGATAAGATGGTTATGGACACGCCAAAGCGTAGCCCTTTCCATCCTAGATAGCAAGATATGTTACACAATACTCTTTTATTCAATCTATACTTTGGAATCGATGTCACCCCGGAGGGGTGTGATAATCGTAGCCCTCAGCGTAAGCTGTGAGTTAATAATAAAGTTCATAAACAGCCCCGTAGGGGCACACAATTACAGTCTGTCGATCAGTTGTGCTTGCCCCTACAGGACTCTGTGTTTTTTATATTTCTCATCTCTACAGCTTGCGCTGTGGGCTAAGTCTGTATTGCCCTTATGGGGCTAAAGAAATACATGCAGTAGTCAGTAGACTGAATGAATGAATAGACGAAAACCGATGGAAAATCTATCCATCCAAGCACCCACCCTTCCATTCTTACTGGACGTAGACGAAGCTTATTAATTATCAATCCACACTCTCTCTAAACTCCGACATTTGACTGCTCTGAGCCTAGTTGAAGGGAACCCAAACCCCCACCTTATAGTCCACTCGACACTCCACACTCACCTTTTACTGTCTATTATCATAAATAATCATTTTCAGAGCTTTCAGATTTTTATAGTATTTTTAAGAATCCTATTGCAATATTAGCGAAAATTAACCATTTTCGCCAGTTCTCAGTATTGATACGTCCACCTTTAACTACTTTGAATGGAGATTTAACTTTGAGAGAGGACTATATAGAAGCAGCCCAAAAAATTATTCCTGACCCGAATATTCTCATTAACGTGGTATCACGCCGTGTAAAACAGCTTAAGTATGGCAACAAACCGCTGGTGGAATCTCTGGAGCGTTTAAGTCCTGAAGATATTGCACTGAGAGAGATTATTGAGGGGAAAATCGCTTACGAACTATTTGATCCGGATAAGGAAGACTAATTCCTTTTGGCCATCGAGGTTCTACAGCCTTTCCACCCTCATTCATTAGGGGAAGTGGTAGAAGTAGGCGCTGACTTTTTGTTCAGGATGAGCCATGGCTGCAAAAAAAATAGATTCAGAACGTTATCGAGAAATTCGAAACGCTAAGGTTCGTCGGGACTTTTTTGTCGAGGATTCATTAGAGGCGGGTATTGTCTTAACGGGGACTGAGGTTAAGTCCATACGCAGCGGTATGGCGCAAATCAGTGATGCTTTTATCCGCATTGATAAAGGAGAAGCCTTTCTCTATCACGCCCGTATTGAGGAATATCTATTTGGGAGCCTCAACAACCATATTCCCTATCGCCCACGCAAATTAATCCTCCATAAAAAAGAAATTCAAAAACTTGAAGTTGCATTGCAAGGTGGGGGCAGAATTTTAATTCCCTTACGACTCTATTTTAAAAAGGGACTGATAAAAGTACAGGTTGCCCTGTGTAAAGGAAAAAAACTATATGATAAGCGTGAAGATCTTAAAAAGAAAGCGATCCTTCGAGATACGGAAAGAACAATGAGAGATTATCGTTCTTGAGCGAGGTGGTATCACAAGGAAGTCTTTTTTCCTAAAAAATATTTGTTTTCATCTGCCTCTTCGGCTACGTCCAGGATATGGGGTAGATTGGAAGAGAGGATGCCAGGATGGGTAGGCTATAAATTCGGTTTTCTTCCAATCTTCCTTTCATTTAAATACATGTAAACCCAAAGCCCCAGCGGGGCGACACAACATATCTTTCGATTGTTATTGTATCGCTCTGCTGGGGCTTTGCTTTTTCTATTACCCCTAATCTACAGCTTACGCTGTGGGTTACGTTTGTCACACCCCTTCGGGGATAAACTTTCACTGGTTAGAGATTCTTTTAATAAATCATCAATCGGCTATCGACAATCCGCAATTGAAATTACCCCTCAGCGGTTATAATGTCCCGATCTTCATTTAATCCGCAATCGACAGTTCATTCCTCTTATCTTAACTATGAAAATAATGTATTATTGTAAAAATTTACACCGGACGCAAACAAAGCTAAATTTTATCTTCTAACGACAGCTTCACAATGTTTCACATTATACTCTATGAACCGGAAATCCCACAAAACACGGGCAATATCGGAAGGTTGTGCGCCATTACTCGATCTCGTTTGCATCTTATTCACCCTCTGGGTTTCAAAATAAACGATCGTCATCTTAAACGTAGCGGGATGGATTACTGGCAAGATCTCGACATTTGTCATCATGATAATTGGGATGAGTTCTTAATAAACCCGGATTGCCCAAAGAATATCTGGTTGTTCAGCACAAAAGCTGCTACCACCTTTTGGACGGTGAATTTTTCTGATGACGACGGCTTGTTATTTGGAAATGAAAGTTCAGGTTGTCCTCAAACCCTTCACGCATGGGCCGGTGATGAACGACGCGTGTCAATTCCACATTTTAATAAAGATTTACGTTCTCTCAATTTATCGACCAGCGTAGGGATTGCTACTTATGAAGCGTTGCGGCAAATTAAAAGAGGTACTTTATCCAAGTGATTCATACTTGGCATTTCCTCTCAGTCGCTAGAATGCGAAAAGAATTAAGACGGCGAAGATAACCAGAAAATATCCGGGAAACCAGGCGAGTGCGTCAATAAAGACCGCGTCGTTTATATCTTCTAAAACTCGGATGTGCTCTGCTGATTCGATATTGAGTTTCATTTTAGCAGGAGCAGTACATAAAGTATTCCTCACCATCGAAGGGAAAAATAATTATGAAAATCTGGTTTTCGAAGATTTAAAAGCTAGCGGATTTGAAGCTGTCCAATTGCGCAGTGGGGGAGTTATTCAGGCGCGCGAACTCAAGGCGTCTATCGCAAAAGAGGAGAGAGAATCTATTAAAGAAATAATTGCACTGGGTGATGAAAAAGATCTTTATACGGCTCGTAGTCGATCCGTCTATCAGGAACTGCGTGACCGAAAAATTGCTTTATTTATCGATCGTTTACCTCAAGGATATTGGGAGATACGCTATCGCTTGAGAGCCGAGGTGCCGGGGAAATTTCACGTGCTGCCCGTGATCGCTCACGCCATGTATACCCCCGCGATCCGCGCGAATGGAAAAGAAATCCGTCTATCGATCAGGGATAGGTAGAAAACTGTCGCCGTTTTAAATGTTATGGTGAGGATATTATCTTCGTTTAAAACCTAAAACTGTGTTAGCACTATTTTGACCTTTTGACTAAAGAGTCTTTATCCCGGCGCTGATTACTTCGGCTGCTTTCTCCAGTGTTTTTTCATCGTGTGCGGTGCTGATAAAGCACACTTCGTAGGCTGAGGGTGGAAGGTAAACTCCATGATTCAGTGCGTAGTGAAACAAGGGTTTGAATAGCTCTGTCTTACTGGCTGTGACGTCATTGAGATTGTTTATCGGCTGTTCTGAAAATAGAATACAGAACAGGGAACCTACCTGTGGCATCTGTAGCGGTATTCCTTTCTCGTCCGCGGCTTCGAGAATAGACACTCTTAATTTACTACCAGCCCGTTCTAAATTATCATAGGGATTTAATGTTTTAAGTAAATTGATCGCTGCTATACCTGCGGCCAGTGCGAGGGGGTTCCCGCTTAAAGTGCCTGCCTGGTAGACTGGCCCTTTGGGTGCCAGGTTATCCATAATTTCAGCTTTTCCACCAAATGCACCCACTGGTAACCCGCCGCCGATAATTTTTCCCAGTGCGGTCAGATCCGGTTTAACACCTTCTTTTTCTTGTACTCCTCCATATGCGATGCGAAACCCAGATATAACTTCATCAAATATAAGGACGCTGCCAAAACTGTCACAAAGGGTGCGCAGCTTATTGAGGAATCCTGATTGCGGTAAGACGAGACCATTATTAGCGGGGTAGGGTTCCAGGATGACACCGGCAATATTTTCGCTGTGATCGTTAAAGGCATTTTCGATTGCATCGAAGTCATTGAATGGTAAAACCAAGGTTTCCCCTGCGTAACTTGCGGGAATACCGGCACTGTCCGGATTTCCAAAGGTGAGCGCCCCGGAACCAGCCTTAACGAGAAGAGAATCTACATGTCCGTGGTAACATCCAGAAAATTTGATGATTTTATCACGATGCGTATAGCCGCGGGCGAGTCGAATGCAGGACATCGTTGCCTCCGTGCCGCTATTAACCATACGCACTTTTTCAATCGAGCTTACCGCCTGAGTGATTTTATCTGCCATTTCTAATTCATAGAGATTGGGCGTGCCAAAGCTCGTTCCTTTGGCCAGGGCTTCATCGATAGCATTAACAATCGCTGGATGACTGTGCCCGTGGATAGCCGGCCCCCACGAGCAGACAAAATCAATCAGTTCACGACCATCTATAGTAGTGAGCAATGCGCCTTTTGCTTTTTTCGTAAAAAAAGGAGAACCGCCAACGGAACCAAAAGCTCTTACGGGCGAATTCACTCCACCCGGCATTAACTTCAATGCTTTTTCGAATAGTTTTTCTGATTTATTCATGAATTAAAAAAGATAAAAATTGGATATGAAGTAAATCTTTGTCTTAAGATAAGGGAGAGTTTGGCCACAAGATTCACAAGATAGGGTATAAGAAATAGATTTACAGTAAAAACGGAGAGATGAAGCAAAATAGAATAAAATCCTACTATCATTTGCGTCGCTGTTGCATTAAGAGGGGGAGAAATGATGCAGACTTAGATGCAAAACTAACCGCGCAAGAGGTTGATGTGTATCACCGTAGATAGGTCTATTGAGAATGGATTGGGGATTTTTAACCCCGGTGGGGTGTGGCGATCGTAGCCCGCAGCGTAAGCTGTGGGTTAATAAAAAAAATTATAAAGAGCCCCGTAGGGGCAACACAATTAAAGTCAGAAGATCAGTTGTATCGCCCCAGTGGGGCTAAAGAAATACATGCAGTAAAGGAAAAATGGACGAGAACCTATGGTAAACTCCAACCATCCATTTTTCTTCTCTTCCATTCCTACTTGGAGACAGACGAAGACAAAGTTAACTCACACGAATAATCTATATCCCATTTCAACTGACATATCGCTGAACGATAGGGATGCGGCGACCGACACCGAATGCATGGGGTGTTATTTTTAAGCCCGGTGCCGCTTGCTTACGTTTATATTCATTCAAGTCTACTTTACGAATCACGTCCTTAACGATAGCTTCATCGAAACCAGCCGCAATTATCTGATCTGAAGATTTACCTTCTTCCACATAGAATTCCAGTATCTGGTCAAGGATATCATACGGAGGTAGAGAATCCTCATCTTTTTGGTTTGCTCTTAATTCAGCCGACGGTGCTTTTTCGATTGAATTCCAAGGTATAATTTCTTTCTCCCTGTTCATCCAACGCGCTAACGCGTAGACTTTTATTTTTGGTAAATCGGAAATCACTGCTAGTCCACCTGCCATATCGCCATATAAAGTGCAGTAACCGACGGCTAACTCACTTTTATTTCCCGTAGTAAGAAGGAGTGCACCGAACTTATTCGAAACAGCCATAAGCAGTACACCACGGCTGCGCGCTTGAATATTCTCTTCCGTTATATCCCGTTTAATTCCTTCAAAGATAGGTTGGAGTGATCTTTCCGATGCTTCCACTAACTCAGCTATTGGGAGTTGATGGTAAGTTATGCCGAGATGCTTTGCCAGTGTCGCTGCGTCATCTTTACTATGTTGGCTGGAAATAGACGAAGGTAAACTGATTCCGATTACATTTTCACTTCCCAATGCGTCTACCGCGATCGCTGCGGTAATCGCAGAGTCGATTCCTCCACTTAGTCCAAGAAGGGCTTTCTTGAATCCACTTTTGTGCGTATAATCGCGTAAGCCTAAGGTAAGCGCATCGTGAATTGCCTCCATTTCATCTTGGGGAGAGCTATCGACTTCTGTATCAACATCTGATGCGATGACCTGGAGATCTTCTTTAAAACTTTTAAGTCTACCGATTGTTTTTCCCTCAGCTGTGACAACGAGGCTGTTTCCATCAAAAATCAGTTCATCGTTACCCCCGATGGCATTGCAATAAAATACCGGGCAGCTACAGCGCTCAGCCGCTGCTTTAACCAAAGATTCACGAACATTGCTTTTACCCTTATGCCAGGGACTGGAGGAGAGATTTAGCAGTATATCAATCTTTTCACTTGCAAGTTGTTCGACTGGATCCTGGTAGTATCGTTTTCCTGTATCAACGCTGCAACTTGTCCATATGTCCTCGCAAATAGTGATTCCCAGTTTTAAACCTTTATAAGTTATAATTTTCGGCTTTCCCGATGATTCAAAATAACGGTCTTCATCAAAGACATCATAAGTAGGTAATAAGCATTTGTGAGCCGTTTGTTTTACACTACCTCCTTCGCACCAGGCTGCTGCATTGTAAAAGGGTCGGCCTTTTGTGTTCATGTTTGGGGCAACATAGCCTATAAGTGCCGGAATATCTCCCGTTTCTGCGGCTATTTCATAAAGGGACGCCACATTATCGGGGACAAAACGGCTTTTAAAGAGCAGATCGCGAGGAGGGTATCCGGTAATTGCCAGCTCGGGAAAGAAAATAAGTTCGGCACCATCCGAGCAAAGTTTCCGATAGGCGACAATTATTTTTTGACGATTACCGACAATATCACCCACTGTCGTATTTATCTGAGCGAGTCCTATCTTCATTATTACAAATTTATATGAATAGAATTGTCATTAGAAAAATTTAATTCTTCTTAAAATAAGAAACTAATATGAAGTTGTTTATGTCAGGTTAACTATAAAATGAGATTTATTATAAATTTATATCAAGGTTACTCTCATAATCTTGAGCGAAACCTCAAGACAAAGATTTTACCGGTCATTTTATCACTCTTAACATGCTTCTCGCTGGGAATTGTGGCAACCGCAGAAATTGTAACTTTATCTCTCTCTCAAGCTTTAGATATTATTGAGAGTGAGAATTTACAAGTTTTAATCCAACGACAGGCAGTTGAAGAAACCTTGCAAAGATCATTTATTGAACGGTCAAAATTATTACCTTCGCTTAACTTGGAAAGTTTTCAACTGCGCACGCAATTTGTGAATGTCGGGAGGGGATTTGATTTTCCCTCTCCACCTCCCGTCAATCGTTTCGATGCAAAACTAGTGGGAGGAGTCCCCGTTTTCAATTATAATAAGTATTCCAGTTATCGATTAGCTAAATATCAACATGAAATTTCTGAGCTCAATTTCAATAGTGTGCTTGAAGATATTCTCGAAGCTACCACTAATGCTTATCTTACTCATTTGCGAAATCTGAAAAAAATTGATGTAATCGACGCTAATATCATTCGCGATCGCATTTTTTTAGAGCTTGCGGAAAATCAATTTCGGGCGGGGGTGGCAACAAGGATCGATGTCACGCGAGCGGAAGTACAAATTGCAACCGATGAAAAAGAGAGATTGCAACAAGAGACATTGATTCTGGAGAGCGAACTTCAAATTAAACGATTACTCAAACTAGAACTAGAGTCTGACCTGGCGCTTGAAGATATTGAACTGAAAAGCCCCGATCGAAGCCGTTCCTTTAATTACGATATTGATAGTATTCTTGATTTGCGGCCTGATTTTATTGAAGCGTCGCTTGAACTGACTCGCAACCGGTATGCAAAAAAAGCGGCTCAATGGGAAAGATTACCTTCAATAGAGTTGTTCGGTGAAATTGGCTATGTCACGGAAGAGATATTCGATGGAAATGAAGATGATGCGTGGGTTGTGGGTATTTTTGTTTCACTCCCTATATTTGAGGGCATGCGTTTGCGTTCGAATAAACTTCAGGCAATTGCTTCAATCCGCAGCCAGGAATTATTTCTCGAGGATCTGCAGTTGGAAATCAGTTCGGAATATTTACTCGCGCGTCAGGACGCGCGGTCACGTTATAAACAGATCTATATCGTTCGCAAGAAAGTGGTATTAAGTGAAGAAGAACTTGAATTAGCGCGTGAACGTTTTACCGAGGGAGTGGCAGATAATCGTGATGTCACCGATGCGCAAGCAGCTTTAGCAGCAGCTAATGATGAGTTGGTTGAAGCGGTCTATTTTTATAATCTCAGCCGTCTCGAGTTAGCCCGTTCCCGAGGCGGGGTTCGTTTATTGTTTAGTGAGTAGGAGGAAATTAAAATCAAACGATTCTCAGTTTTAAGTGTTAGCTTTTAAGTAAGAGAATTTATTACTGTGTATAAGATAAAACTTGGTAATCAATCTTACTAAGATTAGTCTTTTAGCTACGGCCATTTATCATAACACTTAAAACCTAACACCGCGACGCGTGATGCCTGTTGTTCTGCAGCCTAGGGAAAAGAAAATTACTGAATCAAAGAAGGATGATTTTGTGGTAGCGTATTTCCAGGATTACGAATCACTCTTAGCTAGTTTTATTCTCACACTTTTAATCCATCTTTTAGCTTATTTCACAATTCCCAAAGCTATTCTCGCAGTTCCCGGGCCCGAACGGGAAAGGTTAAACGAGGTGGAATATGTTTACCAGGACATTAAAGAGGAGCCCAAGCCGGAGACGCAGCGGTTTGTAGAAGCTAATCCTGATGTGCCGACAAATTTACCCGATACTACCTTAAACATTGCAGCCCGCGATCAACAGGCGGCTCAGGAGGAACCAGTTGAAGTTAGTTTTAGTGAAACGCCATATCTTGAGGGCGAGGAGGAGCTGTCACCAAAAATTCTGTCAGGTAAGTTTCCTTCTCCAGCACAACCGGTAATCGAAACTTCAGAACAGCCGATGAGTGTTCAGGGTGCCGAGCAGAGTAGTATACCCTTGGTAGAAGAGGGTGTAGTTTTTGCTTCACCGGAACCGCTGCCGAGACCCAATTTTATCGACCAGGAGCCGGATGCTGAAGAGGGTATGGCGAGCATGCTTGAGCCCGGGGAAGGGAAGGATCCAACTGAGCAGCTCGCAGATCGGGTGCCGCTCGCGATCAATCTCAATCCCGATAGTGTTGAAGGTAGCATTGCAGATAATCAGAATAGTCAGACACAGACTGTAGATGCTCAGGCTCAAACTCAACAACAACTCCCGAAACCACGCCCCAGGCTTTCATCCGATGTTTTACCAGGTCCCAAGATGAGGTCTACCTCCCGGGTTCCCGGTTTGGGAACGATTGCGATTGAAGCTAAGTTTAGCGAATTTGGAGATTATCTTCAACGCATGTATGAAGCTATTGCTTATCAATGGTTGTTGCTCGCAAATCAGACCCGTCGCGGCTCTGCGCAGATTGCCTCTCGTGTCGTCCTGGAATTTATAATTTATAATGAAGGAGGCATTGAGTATCTAAGAGTCGTTCATTCTTCTGCCGGTCAGGCAGCTACGGTAATCTGTAAAGATGCCATACAGTCTCGCTCCCCTTTTGGAATGTGGACAGAAGAAATGGTTCGGACACTAGGTATAGAGCAGACAATCCGTGTAACATTTATCTATCAATGAATATTTCTTTAAAATCGGTGACAACAGATATTCCTTTGGGGCGAGGGGTGACTGTAGTTCAATCTCACACTTCGGGTTTGTTCGCTTTTAATAAACCTGTGAGTGTTCGTGCGCATCCCAATTCCGCTAAAGCAGACGAACGCGCACTGCTAAACTGTAATTATAATCAGGATCTCCAATTCTACCATTGGGTTCTACCCAATGGTAGTGAGGAGAAGCTCTACCTATTAAATCGGCTTGATTCACCCACATCTGGTTTGATCATTGGGGCATTGTCTCTAGATCTCGCTAAAAAAGTGAAGAAATGTTTTGCGAATAACGAGGTTAAAAAAAAATACCTTGCTATTGTTTTTAGTGGACATGATCTGAGACGTGAAACCTGGCGAGATCAGCTAAAGGTTGTGAAAGAAAACAATAGACTGCGAACGAGGACTGATTCCTCCCAGGGTGAACACGCGCTTACCCACGTTCGACGAATTCACTTATCAACGGGTCGATTCAAATGCGCGCTTATGGAATTACAACCTGTTACTGGACGAACGCATCAGCTTCGCGTTCAGTGTGCGAAGAGAAAGCTACCCATTGTTGGTGACAGTACCTATGGAGACTTTAAATTGAATCGAGAGCTACGCAAAGTAACCGGTAGTAAACGCCTTTTTCTTCATGCCAGCCATATTTGCATTCCGTTAAATGATGCTGAACAAAGAGAGTATTTTGAAGCCGAATCACCGACGCCAGCTGATTTTAAGATACTGCTTAATGAGAGCTAGCCTTAGCTCTGTAAGGTTTCTATCTTAGATAGAAACCCATCATGATTATACCAAAAGTAAATAAACTTAGCAAAGAAAAGCTCAAATAAATTGAATCGATAGTGGGTAAGTTTGAATGTAATATTCAAGTCATCGTGACCGCGCATAAAAATATTTATGCTATAATCGATGACGAACGTAGCGAATTGATGGTTGATCGCATCGTTGGACTCAATTATATCTCCCGCTTAGATCGCATGGAGTCAGTCTACAAGTTAATGGGTATTCGTTCAGATATGGCCGGTCATGAAAAAAAATTGACGACGTTACTCTTAAAAATATTATTTATTTCAGCCGGGGAATACATCGTATCTGGCGGTAATCCTAACATAGTATTATGTCCCCGCGGAACGATGCCAAATATCGATGGTTATCGTAACCACTCCAATTCTCAAAGAGAGGACTTGGGCGCCTATTGTCGTCCGATCCTTCGCATGCAGTGAGTAGTCGAGCCATCTATGTCCCCACGTGTAGTCTGGCAGCCATTGCTTGTGGCGCAGACGGTCTGAATATTGAAATACATATCAATCCGCAAAAGGGTATCAGTGATGATCCCGCACAAAGTGTAACCCCCAATAAATTAGCAGAGATTATTAAAGATGGCCGTCAGTTGTGAAATTCCGCCTCAAGATTCGCTTGAGAGGGAAAGTATTCTGATGACTACAGGTATTGGAATTTTAACCCCGTTACGGTATATGATCTTTTTCCGCAAGTATAGGAATCTTTATATTCTCATGCTGATCGCGTGCTCCCTTTTCATTTCTGGATGTGGAAAACCCCCCATGTTGATCGCACCCGAGGAAGTATGGGAAGTGGTGAGCCGAGAAGGTGAAAAGCATAACATTAATCCTTCTTTCATTTTTGCGATTGCTTTTGCCGAAAGCAGATTTGATGCCCATGCAGATTCTCCTTATGCGCGTGGCATGATGCAAATAAGTAAAATCGCGTGGCGGGAAGTAAGTGAACTGTCCTACCGTAAAGCCTGGGATTGGCGTCGTAATATTGAGGTGGGTACAAACTATTTGGCCCACAATCGCACATTGTTGCAAAAGCATCGGCACTTCAGCTATCCCCTTCTCGCGGCTTCTTATCGCTACGGATTTTATACCGTTAAAAAAAGTGGGTTTGATATTCAAAAAATAAAAAGTCCTAAAAATAAAACCTATCAGCAACTATTTGCCGGCACGATAAATACTGTTGCCGCTCCCAATAAGTGAGGTGAACAGCAATCTTTGTCTTCGTCCGCGGCGGATTCTTCGTCTTTAATAAGGTTCTTTAGAAATATAGGGATGCATAGAGCTTATCGGCCATAGTACCGCAGCAGTGAAGACGACGGCTGATTATGACCGTTTTTACAGAATGGTTATATCCATGATGGAACGTGCCCTCCAGACAGGCTGTCTCTAGCACGCTTCTTTAATTACGATATACTCTAATGTGGTAGGGGCACCGCGTTCCACCTTGGTTTTGTATTATATAGGTGAAGAGGACGAAGCTTTATTTCATCAAAAAAGATCCTGCTGGCTGTATTTTTCATTCGTGACTTTTGATTTTTTACGCTTAATCATGTGACGACGGATTAAATTGTGACTGGAGTCGTCAGATTCCAATTTTTGCAAGATGGTCTTTGCCCGTCCGATAACGCTTTGAGGCAAGCCCGCTAGTCTCGCTACCTGTATCCCATAGCTGCGATCGGAGGCTCCACGTATGACCTGACGCATAAATACTATTTCATCATTCCATTCTTTAACCGCGACGCAGTAATTATTAACGCGGGCAAGTTGCTGTTCCAATTGAGTCAGTTCATGATAATGAGTAGCGAAAAGGGTGCGAGGACCTCGGCTGTCGTTACCGTGAAGATGTTCCACAACAGACCACGCAATACTTAATCCATCATAGGTGCTGGTTCCTCGCCCAATTTCATCGAGAATGATAAGACTTTTGTCGGTAGCATTATTAAGAATATTAGCCGTCTCATTCATTTCTACCATGAAGGTGGAATTCCCTTGCGATAACTCATCACTCGCGCCAACACGTGAAAAGATACGATCAACCATACCAAATTGGCACCGTTTGGCTGGAACCCAGGAGCCAATCTGGGCCATGAGGACAAGGAGGGCCACTTGTCGGATGTAGGTTGACTTGCCCGCCATATTGGGCCCCGTGATTAGCCCTATTTGTTCACGATCTGCACTTAAATTGGTATCGTTGGGGACAAAGGCGCGGGTTCCTGCCACCCCGTAGCGATCATTTTTCATCATTTGTTCTACTACCGGGTGACGCCCCTCTTCTATAAACAGGTTATCGCTGTCATCTATATCGGGGCAGTTGTAATCACATTCGCGTGCGATTTTAGACCACCCCACAAAGAGATCTGTTCTCGCCAGTACCTCAGCAGTTGATTTGAGTCTGTCAACATTAGCTAATACCTGTGCCACCATTTCACGAAATAGAATTTCTTCCCGGGCAATGCTTTTTTCTTCGGCATGAATAATTTCTTTCTCTTTTTCTTTAAGATCCGTCGTGTAATAACGCTCCGCATTTGTCATCGTCTGTTTTCGGATGTAATTATCGGGTACGAGATGAATATTGGACTTCGTTACCTCGATAAAATAACCGAATGCATTGTTGTATTTAATACGAAGATTTTTTATCCCAGACCGTTTCTTTTCACTGCTTTCGAGTTCACTAATCCAGGTCTTGTTGTCTCTCGAGAGTAGCCGAAAATGATCCAACTCCTCGTCATACTGATCACGGATATAATTGCCATCCTGAAGCTGGTTGGGGAGCGTTTCCACTAATGACTTGTTGAGGAGGTCTCGCAGTTCTGGGAAATCCTCAACTTTGTTACACAGCTCAGTTACATTGGGGCCATCAAATTCCTGGAGCACGCGAATAATAAGTGGGAGTTGCTGTAAGGTATCGCGAATACCACCCAGTTCACGGGGATTGCGCAGGCGGTTCTGCAAACGGCCGAGGATTCTCATGACATCACGAACACACTTGAGGTAGTCGTGTAATTCGGAGCCGAGACTTGGAGCTTCGAGAAATTCACCCACGCAGTGTTGCCGTTTTTTAATTTCACTCAAATCGAGGATGGGTTCCGCAAGATAGAGTTCGAGTAGTCTTGAACCTGCTGCCGTAACCGTAGCATCCATGACTGCGATAAGTGATCCCTCACGTGTATTGTTGGTCGTTCGAAATACTTCTAAATTCCGTAGGGTCGCGGGATCAAGAAGGAGAGAATGGGTACTGCGATATTCGCGGATCAAGTTTAAATTTGCCGGTTTGGCGCAAAGATTTTCTGTTACGTAATAGATAAGGGCACCTGCCGCTCCAAGCGCAGGGTGGTCTCGGTTCAACCCAAAGCCCTCGAGATTGAGTACCCCAAGGGTTTCCATGATGATTTTTGCTCCCGTAGATTGTTCAAAATGGTAGTCAGGTAATTCATTCAAGGGATTTCCTTCGCAGAAATTAATCAAGGGTTCGAGCCAGGATAAATATCGATCCTGTTCCGAGAATAATTCACGACAGCTTTCAGGAATTATTATTTCTCGGGGCTCGATACTCGTGAAGAGTGGAAGCAGATTCTCCGGATTTTGATCGGTAGTAATTTGGAAATCACCGGTTGTTAAATCCAGCCACGCGGCGTGAATAGAATGATCCGAAAGATGAAAGGAAAGCAGGTAGTTGTTTTTATGTGCTTCGATTTGATGGTCTTCAAGTATCGTGCCAGGCGTGAGAATACGTGTGAGTGCGCGTTTGACAATTTTACCCGGTTGCGGGGATTCTATCTGATCACAAATAGCCACTTTCATGCCTGCTGCGAGTATCTTGCCAATATAATTATCGGCGGCATGGAAGGGGATTCCAGCCATCGGTTGCTTATGTCGAGCAGTTAGGGTAATGCCGAGTATCTCAGCTCCCCGTTTCGCGTCTTCATCAAACATCTCGTAGAAATCACCCAGACGAAAGAGTAGTAACGTATTTGGCGGTAGGTTCTCGCGAACCCCCAAATACTGCTGCATCATCGGAGTGAGTGTTTTCTTGGACATTTAACTGGTGTTAAGTTTTATGTAGATTATCTTTCAATTGGCATGATGTGAAACTAATCATTTTTCTTTAAAATTTTTCAGAATCTAACACATAACACTGCGACAGCTCACTTTCTAACTTCGACATTTGACTCTTTCATTTCGCCCAAATACGTAGGGAATTTAAAAGAAAATATTCCATCGCTGCGCCTTCGTTAAGATTAACTTCGAGGAGACGGGCGCTGTGTTCAAGATGGGCTATTGCCCGTGCTAATTGACGTGTTGGAAATGGTTCGGATCCTTTAATCAATTCGATTGCGAAATCTCTCGTGATTATCTCAAGTTCAATAATTAATTGCTGTCGAATTCGCTTACTCATTCCAATTTCATAAGCTTCTTTTTCTTCATCGTCCAAGTGTTGAGGGATAAGATCTTTTTCATTCTTTCCAATCGAGCCACTATACTCTTTTATTATACATTGGTAACGTCTTACCAGTCCGTATGCCGCCAGAACTAAGTCGGCTTTGGCCTGGGCTGACCTCACTTTACTCCTCAATTGCACGAGCCAATGGCGATAATCTTCAAGCCATGATTGCCACTCAGCGTCCCTTGAACGGTTTAATTGAGAGGGTATATGAAAATTAAAGCAACGGCTGCGAATAGTATCGAGTAGGGCATAAGGGCGAGTCGAAAGTAAGATAATCGTCGTATTGGTCGGGGGTTCTTCTAGAGTTTTAAGAAAAGCGTTAGCCGACTCACGATTCATTCGATCGGCTTCATGGACAAGGGCCACTTTTTTTTCGCCTTGATGGGGTGAATGCTGTATTTGACGAATAAGTTCGCGCGTATTTCCAATGCGAATCTGTCTCGCTTTATGGGTGGGACGCAGGGTGAAAAAGTCTGGGTGTAAGCTTACCTCACGGGAAGGCTTTAAGAGGACGGAGGCCAGCGCTAAGCCGACTTCTTCAAGCACGTCCAGGTCATTGCCATGAAGTAGAATGCCGTGCGCGAGACGCCCTTTAGTGATGGATCGATCAAGAACCTTAACGGGTCGGCTTTGGCGCAGGGGGTCAGCTAAAGCGTTTGCTAAGCTCATTCCAGATTTGTTCCTCTAACTGCCTTACTTGCTGCGTTCCATCGATGATTACAAATCTTTCTGGCATCGCTTTTGCGAGCATCAAATAACCCTCCCGCACCTTGTGATAAAAATCAATGTTCTCTTCCTCCATACGATCCGGAAGGTCAGAGGCACGTTCTTTGATTCGCAAAAAGCCAACTTCTGCAGGGACATCTAGAATTACCGTAATATCCGGCATTAAGTTGCCCACCGCAAAAGTATTTATGACGTGAACCGGTTCCGCCGCAATCTGTCTGCCCACACCTTGATATACGGTCGTCGAGTCAACAAAACGATCGCAGAGTATAATCTTACCCTCCTCAATATTAGGGCGAATGACTTCATGCACAAGCTGTGCCCGGCTCGCGGCAAAAAGTAATAATTCGGTCTCAGGACAGACATTACTCCCTGGTGAGGCGTGTTTAAGCAAGTGGCGTATTTCTTCTCCAATCTCCGTGCCGCCGGGTTCACGCGTGACGACGATATCATGGCCAGCATCTTGAAAACGGGTCGCTATTCGAGCTATCTGTGTGGTTTTTCCGCTGCCTTCTGATCCTTCAAACGTAATGAGTATACCCCGATCTGAATCTTCCATCTGAGTATTAATTCCAGTTTCGAATAAAATTGTCGATATCGAAAAGTGACGGGCTTTTTGCTGTAGACACATAGTGACTGGAAAAGGCAACCGCAAGGGTGAGGCAGGCGGGTGGACTTAAGCCAAGAATTAACCCAGTCGTAAATCCCGCGTTAAAATGATCACCCGCTCCCGTCGTAATTTTTGGGCCATCGGTATAGATTCCTTCAATCCACCAGGAATCATCCTTTGTCGCGCAAGCCGCGGATTCAAGTGGGTGGATAACAACACAATGAATTTCAAGATCTTGACGAATAAGCACGGCCATTTTTTTGAGATCTTTCGCGGTAGATTTAAGCTTTTTGTGACCCATTACCTGGAATACCTGTTGCGCTTCTTTTTGATTAAGCCCAAGGCATACGTTTCCATGACTGCAAAATTTTGTTATCGTTGCGAGGACAACTTTAAGATCACCATCAGAGCGTTTTTGTGGATCGGACAAATCGAAGAAAAACTGACGTCCATCACGAGGTGGCAGATTGGGTAAAACCTTTTCAAGCAGGGCGACGAAAATTGCAGTCATGTTGGGAATCATCGTCCAGTTGAGTAGGGAGATAAGATCAGCTTTGGACAGGGCATCATAGAGCGCGCCTTCACCTACCTCATTTACAATATTTGAATAGGTGATATTTTCGATGCCTGAGGTGTCGTTAAGCATAATTTTTCCATCTGAAAACTCCAGGGCAAGAGTAACACCCGGTTCGCTCACGGATACGCCTTCAGCCTTTTTCGCAAAGTCTTCAAAAACAGGGTGAATACTAGGTTTCCCTAATGCCCCTAAATATTTAACATGCATTCCCGTAGCCAGTAATGCATTGGCCATTATCGGTCCATTCCCCCCGATTTTTTTGGTTTTTGGGTAGACTTCAATGTTCGTGCTTTTCCCTGCGGCCTCGGCTATTCGCACACCTAATGCATCAATCTTTTCAATCGGCTTAAAGTTTTCTCCCGGGCCGAGGCGTTTATCGACTACCGTCATAATCTTGTCGACAAACCCGTCAAATCCGACAAGTGCATGTTTAGAGCTTATCACACTGCCTTTACTTTCGAGTTCTTCTAAAGTTCCTTTTTTGAAATTCATAATATTTAATATTTTATGATAAGTTTAGCAGTGCGTCAGGGCCATGCAAGCTAGCAATGATACGTTGTGCAATTATTCTCGTTTTAAGCTTAATGGATTCTCAACAAATGTGTGTTGAAAACATCAACATAACCCCAACGTTCTCAGCCTGGAACTCATCTCTGTGGCCAGGTATTCCAAAAAACACAATTTTTTAATTTTCAGGTTTGCCAATGGTGGTTTACTATAACGATAGTGTAAGCACTATCACATGTCCTAACTCTTTTAATTTTTGGATATGCTCTTATATAAAATTATTTTTTCACCGATCGTTTTAAACGCATCGCCCAATGTATTCACTTACTTCAGCCAGTCGAATACCGCGGGTAAATTTATCGTTATTGCCCTGCTGCTCCTAAGTTTACTCGCATGGACTGTTATGGTTGGCAAATACCTTGATTTGCATCGTTTGCGGGACTTGAACTTAAATTTGCAAAATAAACTTAACCAATCGAATTCCGTATTAAATCTCGATCCTCAATTTTACAGTCACATAAGTGGACCCTATGGTGTCCTCTCAAAAAATGCGATTGATGCGTATTACCGCACTGGACATGGATGGAAAAATGAAACGGCGCGCATCGGACATGTTGAAAACGCCCTCCAAAGATCCGTCGCTGAGGCAACTATTCTTTACGAGTCTAAAATGGTCCTGCTCGGCTCTATTGTTTCCGGGGCACCTTTTCTCGGATTGCTGGGAACGGTATGGGGAGTAATGGATGCCTTTGGTTCGATCGCATTGAAAAGTAGCGCTAACATACAGACTCTTGCGCCGGGTGTTTCCGGGGCATTGCTTACCACCGTTGCGGCACTCCTTGTTGCCATCCCCTCAGTTTTCGGTTATAATTATTTGCTCACCCAATCAAAAATTATGATTACCGACCTGGAAAACTTTGCCAGTTCCTTCGCCGACCGAATAGAACTCGAAGCTTACACCGTGAAAGAGGATGAGGAATAGGTCAAAAATTAAAAATGTTAAAAAAGGTGAATCAATTGCTGATTTGGAAGCTGTCGAACTTTGCCTTTGGTACGAATACCGGATATGATATATTTATTTGGAGGGCACGCTCAGTCGTGGCCGCGGAATTAATAAAGAATTAGAAATGCTTGTTCTAGATATTTATTTTCAGACGCGATCAGCCTTCGTCTTAGCCGTTTCGGAATTATGGTCGACTAGCATCACGCGTTCCTCGAGTAAAAGATTCCCCACCTTTTGACTTTTTGATTAAAAAAATGGCCCGAATATTTCATCGTAGAGACAGGTTGAGCGCAATCTCTGAAATTAATATCATGCCGCTGCTCGACCTCGCATTTGCACTCTTGATTATTTTTATGATTACGGCGCCTCTACTTGAACAAAGCATAGATTTGAACCTGCCTTTTGAAGATCAGAAGGCACAATCATCTGCTGAGAGGAAGCGGTTTCTAACTATTTCCATAAATGATGAGGGGCTCTACTTTTGGGATAATCGTGAAGTAGATGAAGCAAAACTTGCTGAATTGCTTGAAAACATGGCCGCGCAACCTGATCGACCAGTCATTAGTATTCGTGGTGATCGTCAAATTCCCTACCAGAAAATAATTACCGTGATCGATCTTGTGAAGCAAAACAACTTGACGGAGATCAGTCTTGATACCCAAATTAAATAATATTTCGCTTACCTTGAGAATGTAAGAATGGAATTAAGTTCGAGAACAGCCTTCTATATATCGGCAATACTGCACGGCGTTTTTTTCGTTCTACTGATCGTGTGGACCCTGATTAGTTCCCTTATCGCAAAAGAAGACAATTTTGTCTTTACGATGGTATCGCCACCGGCGAGCGCATTGCAGAGTGAAAAGAGTCCGGTAAGCAGCGATGATACTGTAGCGGAGACACAAGCGCCAGAGGTAGAAGCAGAATCACTTCCAAGTTTGTCCTATAAAGAATTTATTAAACAGCACGGTACACCAAAAGCTCAGAAGTCCGGAACCTTGGTAAAAAGAAAAGTAACGGTAAAGGACATTGATACTGAAAATCTAAAGGAAGAATTGGAAAAAGCGCTCGTCAGTGATCATTGGCAGGAGGTGAGCCGAATGACTTCTGTAGAGCAAGATGGATTTCAGCGTTACATCAGCCGCCTGAAGGCACAAATAAATCAGGCGTGGAATAAACCATCGCAGCTTTCAGGGCGCCAGTTTGTTGCGACCCTGCATTTCACCGTATCAAGTAAAGGTGTCATTTCCGACGTTCAGATTACCGACTCATCGAAAAATGAATTATTCGATAACTCTGTGCTTGCAGCCTTTGAACACGTAAGGCGGGCCGCACCCACTCCCGATGGTAATACTTATTCTCTAATCCTGACCTTTCGTATGAAGGAATAGATTTTCCACCACGATTACCATATTATCTGAGATAGGCGATGGAGAGAATACGTCTGGCACAAATTAAAGTATACCCTGTTAAGGGCGATTTAGATACGAACCAATCTCGATTATTGGAGATATTGCGTGAAGTGGAGTCATTTAAACCCGATGTTGTTATTACTCCGGAGTGTTTTCTTGATGGCTATATATCCACTGAAAGCTTCGTGACCAGAGAGAATATTGGAGAATATGCGATTGATTCCAATAAATCATCTTACGTCGATGCCATTTTTGAATGGGCAAAGAGAAATAACTCATGGTTTATTTATGGAGCCACCCGATTGAGTGAGGGAGGTGTATATAACTCCGCTTTCATCGTTAACCGATTGGGAGATAGGGTGGGGATCTACGATAAGGTTCATTGTCAGAATCATGACGAAAAATATATTCCAGGTAAAAGCCTGCCTGTATTTCAATCAGATTTCGGACTTTTTGGCGTCATGATATGTGCTGATCGGCGATGGCCGGAAACCGTGCGCTCGCTGGCTTTAAAGGGTGCGCGTATTATTTTTAATCCGACTTATGGTGCCCATAATACATTAAATGAACATATGATGCAGATACGATCCTATGAAAGTGAAATATTTATTACTTTTACACACCCGGAGCAATCATTAGTTACTGGTCCAGAAGGTGAGATTATTAACAATGAGAAATCTGCGGACGTTAATTTCACGATCACTGAAATCGACCTTGCTAAATCTGATTGTGCACGAGAAAAAGGCCTCGCCCATTTAAAAGATCGGCGACCGGATATTTATTCACTTTAATGAGTTGAAAGTCTAGGTTAAAAAAGTCAAAAATCTGAAAGTAATAATTTTTTTATTTTCGGTCATTTTAAGCACTGTCTTATCTTTGATAGCGCTTAAATAGCTACCCCTACCATTTCAATGGATTTCCCTGTCTTGGGTTCTCTGTTTTTCATCTTATTTTTATCGCGGTGATAAGTACACTTATAAAGGAATCTGGTTCAACCTTGCTTTCATCATATTGGTATTAGGGATAATCGAGGTCTTCTCTTGGCGTTCACTGCGGAAAAAAGAGGAAACTTCACGCTACGATATTCAATATTCTAGAGGGCTTAACACTTACAATGTCATACTTGGCTATGCTCCCAGGAGTGGGATTACCATAGTTACGAAGAAGTACAAAGATGAGTAATTATTGTATGATGTCACCTATACAATTGGTGATGATGGTTTACGTATCACTCCGAAATATGAACTTAATGAATTAGATCAATGCATCGTTATTTTCGGAGGCTCTTTCACTTTGGGGGAAGGTCTAAATGATGAAGAGAGTATGCCCTACCTCATCGGTAATTTTTCAAAATTTAATACATATAATTTGGGGTTTTATGGGTATGGTCCCCATCAAATGCTATCTGCTTTCAAGTAGGGTATGGTCGAAAGAATTGTAGAATGTAGACCGAAAATTGCTATCTATCAGGTGTCGCGCACGCATGTTCTGCGATCGGCCGGAATAACGAAATAGGATAAATACGGGCCTGAATATATTCTACTCTCCGATGGGACAGTCAAATCCAATGGTCATTTCGACGATGAATCCCTCCCATGGCTCGAGATGAAATTACTGATTTTCCATCGAGGATAATTGCCCAATTAAAAAAATCCTCGAAGAATTAAGCAGAAAAGGGATAAAAATCCATCTTGTCAGCAGTATGTTACCCGATTTTAACCATAAAAAAGTGAAATATGAAATCAGTCCCTACGACCTGCATCCTAATGCCCTCGCCCAGGAAACCATCGCTAAATATGTTGTTGATAATATTCTGAACGAAAGTTCAGGTCAAAAAGAAGATTAATTTAAAACTCTACTTAAAACCTAAAACTTAACACAGGAAATCTAGGGATTTTATTCCTTTGTTCCCTTTAACTTTCGCCAAAAAAACCCGAGGTATTGGCCTCGGGCTTTTCCCCTCAAGGGGTATTGATAAAATAATTATCAGACGGCAGCTTTAAAGGCTGCACCGGGTTTGAATTTTACAGACCTGGATGCTTTGATCTTAATCTTCTCTCCAGTTTGGGGGTTAACACCAGTACGGGCCGAGCGTTTTGAAATAGAAAAAGTTCCGAAACCAATTAACTGGACGGATTTATCCTTTTTCACTCCCTTTTTGACGCTATCTAAAACAGCATCGACCGAGCGTTCGGCTGCAGCTTTGGATGTATCGCCACCGAGAGATTTTTGGACACTAGCTACTAATTCAGCTTTATTCATAGAATGACTCCTTTAAATAATTATTAAGATGTTCAGATTTAATACACAGCTATGAATTGGATTAAAATATCATGCGTCAATATAAATCCAAAATTATTTTTAATGTTTTTATCAATAGGAAGGGGCGCTCTCCCTTTGTTCTTGCGACAAGCGGAGCGATCAAAATTTAGACAGGTGTTCAGAGTCGAATGCAGTCGAACAGAATCCAATGCATATCAACCTTAGAATTCCAACTCTATACTTAAAACTTAACACCTAAAATCTAACACAGAAAATCCTTAGATTTTCTTACTTTCGACTCTTATCAATATACACCTTTGGTGTGTCGTTAGCTTTTAAGGAGAGACCTGACAGTATATCCTTATTTCGATTTCTGAGTAGGGCATGACCGATCCATGACTTTCCATCACTGACTACACTGCGCAGTTGGCCGACGACGTTTTCTTGATCAAACAAATCACAGGGTAGGGTGGGAGGTAGGGGCCCTTCACTGTGAACAGGGAAAATTTTTCTTTGAACCCGCCCCATCGAATGTAAGCGTGCCATCACTTCTTGGCCCAGGAAGCATCCCTTGTCGAAAGATAGTGCATCATTTTCCAGTTCCCCTTCCTGGGGTAAATCGTCTGGTCCAATATCATTCGGTATGGCGGGTATACGAGATTTCAATCTTTCCCAATGAAGTTCTTTTTCTGAAGCCCGGGAGATTTTCTCAGTGGCAGCGAAAGTGTCAATTTGTAATTTTAAAGCCTCTATTTGATCTTTGGGAACGATAAGATCATAATTGTTCCCCTTGGAGCGTCTACCGTGCATGAGGTATTTACCGGCGGATTCTATGAAAGAACCAGATAACGGCTCATTCAGTTCCATATGACTGAAAAAAGATGCTGATTTATCTCCCCACCAGGAGATGGCACTTACAGTTGAAGTCAGATCTTCCAGTTCTACCTCATCGGCAATAATGTTCTTTTCCATTTTATCGATAATCGTAGTCGCGGGACAAAAGTAACTGAAAACCAGGAACTCCTTTTTAGCTTGGTGAAAAATAAAACTGTCCGCGCAAGTTTTTCCTTTCCGCGTCAGCCAGAGACCGTAGGTGACTGGATTGGGTCCTGTTTGTTGCAACTCGTTGCTAAACTGGCTTTGTAAAAAAGTGAGCGCATCCTCTCCCGTAACACGTATCCATGCAGTTGGCTGAAATTCGTAAATCGTAGGCATTATGTATAATTCAAAGGAGCTAGCACTGTTTTAGGTATTAAGTCTTAAGTTTTAGGTTAAGGCCCTTCAACTAAAAAGCCAATCTAGTATTTCAGTTTACTAGGTAATACCTATTGTGAATTAATAATATCTCCTACCTAAAATTAACATTTAAAATATAATACAGAAACCCCATGGATTTTCTAACTTGCACCTGACTAGTAAAATAATCAGGATCGCCAATTTGCTATTTCACTTACTCAGGATATACAGACTATGCCACAGGTAACGGACATCAATGTCATATCGACGACCACACTTCCTTCTCCGCATTTATTTATTAATGAAATAGCGCGCTCTGAGGAGGAAGCGGCTTTTGTCGTCGAATCACGAAAAAATATTCAAAAAATAATCTTTGGGGGGGAAAAGCGACTTCTCGTTGTCGTAGGTCCTTGCTCTATCCATGATATCGAAGCAGGGATAGAATATGCGCAGCGCCTGCAAAAACTATCAGAAAAAGTGTCCGACCGGCTCTATATCGTTATGCGCGTCTACTTTGAAAAACCACGCACGACTGTTGGGTGGAAGGGGCTTATCATGGATCCTAAAATTGACGGGACCTGTGATATTCCGACGGGTCTGAAGATCGCACGACAATTTCTCCAGAATGTCATAAAGTTAGGTATGCCGACGGCAACCGAGCTTCTCGACCCCATTACACCCCAATATATTGCCGACTACATCTGTTGGTCGGCCATTGGTGCCCGTACCGCTGAATCTCAGACCCACCGTCAGATGGCTTCCGGTTTGTCGATGCCCCTGGGGATTAAAAACGGCACCGGAGGAAGTTTGAAAGTAGCGGTCAATGCCATCAATGCCGCTATCCATTCACAGACCTTTTTAGGTATCGATCAACAAGGTCAGGCCTCTGAAGTGACAACGCGAGGAAACCCAAACTGTCATATCATATTGCGTGGCAGTGAAAAGGGTTCCAATTACTATCGTCAAGACATTGAGGACACGGAGAAATTACTCCGTGAAAGTCACCTCATATCCGCCATCATGATTGATGCCAGCCATGATAATAGCGGTAAGGATCACAGAAAACAACCTGACGTTATTCACGCGATCGTCGAGCAGATCAACGCTGGGTGTGATTCGATCATCGGCGTCATGCTGGAGAGTAATCTAAAAGCTGGAAATCAGAAAATTCCCGATAAACGTGAAGATATTGTCTATGGACAGTCGATTACCGATGCCTGTTTAGACTGGGAAACAACGGAGGCGCTCATCCTTGAAACCTATTCTGCCTTGGAGAGTCGCTTCTCCCCCGTTGCTTCATAATTTTTATCAATCATAAAAGAAATATTATAGATGAAAGAACTTATACGGGTTGCTGTAACTGGAGCTGCGGGTCAAATCGGTTATGCGCTATTATTTAGAATAGCTTCTGGTGCCATGTTTGGACCGGAACAACCCGTCAGTCTGAATCTTATCGAAATTCCACCCGTGATGGATGCTTTAAACGGGGTCGCGATGGAACTGGACGATTGTGCATTTCCACTACTAAAAGACATCGTTCCCACTTCCGATCTCGATGAAGGATTCAGAAATGTTAATTGGTGTCTGCTCGTTGGCAGTGTGCCGCGAAAAGCCGGTATGGAACGTAGAGACTTATTGGGCATAAATGGTAAAATCTTTACTGGACAGGGGCAAGCGATTGAAAAGAACGCGGCCAGCGATGTGCGTATTCATGTCGTGGGGAACCCCTGCAACACAAATTGCTTTATCGCGATGAACAACGCTCGTGAAATTGCGTCCGACCGTTGGTTTGCTATGACCCGGCTTGATGAGAATCGCGCGCGCTCACAATTGGCGCAAAAGGCCGGTGTATCGATTTCATCGGTCAGTCATATGACTATTTGGGGCAATCACTCTGCCACCCAGTATCCGGATTTCTACAATGTGACAATCGGGGGTAAAAGTGCAGCGGATGCAATCGGTGACGAAAATTGGCTGAAGGATGAATTTATTCCCAGCGTGCAACAGCGTGGTGCTGCTATCATAAAAGCGCGCGGAGCTTCATCTGCTGCTTCAGCAGCCAACGCTATTGTTGATTCTGTGCGGTCGTTGACCACGCCAACCAAGGGGGATGACTGGTTTAGCGTGGCCGTCTGTTCAGATGGCAGCTATGGCACACAAGAAGGTCTTATTACCTCTTTCCCCGTGCGCAGTGATGGCAATAAATGGGAAATTGTCCAAGGTTTGGATATAAATGACTACAGCCGGTCCAAGATCGATGCCTCTATCATGGAGTTAGTGGAAGAGAGGACGTTGGTTTCAGATTTATTACCATAACTCGAAAACCAGCGCATCAAAATGGGATGATGTTCATTCTTCTAGAGGGACGCATTCCGTTTCGTCTATGGACATATTTATGAATAAATAAAGCTAAATATTTATTAATCATAAGCGGCTACAACGGAGTGTGCCCCTCCAAATTATATACCGTCTTATAAAACTTTAGGACTTCCTTTGAATTACGCTTTAACGCATACACGCATATTAGCTCCCCACTTTTGACCTTTTGACCATAGTCGCATTCGCGACTATCATAGCCCAAAAATCCGTCCGAGCATTTTCCAGATGCTCATACCACCGCCTTGCTGTTGCTGCTGGCCTTTGCTTTGACTACTGCCATTGTTCCCGTTGCCACTACCTTGGCCTTCTCCTTGACCGTTGCTGCCCGATGAACTCTGTGATTGCTGACTTTTCGAGGATTGATTATTTTGATTTGAACCCATGCTACCCTGATTCTGGCTCATCTCTCCATTCTTCTGAGCTTCCCTCATTTGAGCCATCTGCGCTACACTCATTAGGCCGGCATTGATAATCGTACCTTGTTCATTACTTTGGGAGGAACCTGATGATCCCTGGTTTCCGTCAATCTCTGCAACTTGTAAACCTTCCTGTTGATCACTACCCATGGCGTCTTCGAACATCCCATAGCTAAATTGCCATACATATATCTCACTACTCTTTAAGTAGGGGAGTTCGAAGGTGGCTAAATCTAAAATTTCCTGTAATTCAAAACTTTTATCTTCCGCCGTCATGTAATCTTCGACAGGGCCAAAGTAATATGTGAGGTTAGTGTGAGTATAACGGACATAATAGCCCTCCTCATCGGGGATATCACTGGATATATCTATACCAGGATACTTCTTTTTGAATTCGTCCTGCCTTAAACGTCCGCTCTCATAGATAGCCTCCATCGGTAAGATGAGTGACAATGCCAGAAGAGATTGTGTACCCAGGAGAGTAATTACTCCGTATACCGTGAATCTTTTTAATAGGTAAAGTAAACTCATAATCCAATTGCTAGATGTCAGAAGGAATCCTATCGCCTTCTTCCATTCCTAGCGATTGACCTTTATTTTTACCAATCATCGGCTTTTTAGGAGTGTTGGATTCAGCATTTGTATCCATACCCTCGAAACCATTATTTTCCATATCAACTACGTCGATCATTTCCGATGGAGCGCCGATATCTATATTGGAGAGGATAGGTTTGCCCGATAATTCACCCCTTCCGCTTTCCATGCTTTCCGCTGAACTCATGCCTCTTTGTTCTCCTTCCTGGGATTCTTCACCGCCAGTACCCATGCCTTCCATCTCTTCGCTTTCAGCCAGGGTTGCCTCATCGACTTCTGCCAACTTTCCACCGACCGCGCCTTCTGACTCTTCATCGATCATTTCTGATTCGTCACCCATTCCCGAACCTTCCTCGCTTGTCTGGTCCCCTTTGCCTTCTCCCTCTTCAGCTTCACGATCCTCTTTGCTTTCATCCTTTTGGTGTTTAGGTGCCTCCTTGCCTTCAACACCCTGGCTTTGTTGTTGCTTACCCTCGGAATTGAATTGGCCCGGTATTCCAATTTTCGGCCTTTTCTGAATGATTTTTGCTAATGACGAAGTGGATTGTTTTTCAGGGGGCAGTTGAGAACCGTCAAAAATCAGTGGATCCGGTGAATGCTGATACTCTGCGAACTCCACTCTCGTCCATGTAACGGTAAGGATAAAGAGCATAAGAGGAGAAAAAATAGAATTTTTAAGCATCATTACTGTATTTTAAAGACTTAACACATTAGAAAGTAAATAAGGTTCATTAGTTCCTAAATTAATAAAGTATTTGAGATTATACCTCTGCAATTAATAATAGCAAATCTTCGTCTTGGAAGAACGGAATAATGGATGCTTGGAAGGGTAGATTAACAAAATTGTTCACCTTTTATTGCTTGTCCTGAGCATAGTTGAAGAAAACCGTGAACCCCCAACTCTTCCCTTTCAAATCCTCTCATTACAAACAACATTTATCACTGGCAGTTGCCGACCCGACCGTACTCTCACTTCGAATAGTATATCCTGATAGCCCTTGCGGCGACCGACGACTCGATAGTTTCCCGGTAAAAAACTTTCTGTGTACTCACCCTTAAACTTCCCGAACATTTTGTACCCTGACACGCTTACCCAGGTTGACCCATCGGATGTAAAGACTATCTCTACCGGCTGGCTTTGTTCCTTGAGAATCTTTTGAAGACGACGTGCATTATCTCCTAGTGGCAAGTAATTAGGTTTTAGCGCCATGGCTTCGTTAAAATCGTAAATCGCTTCCTGGAATTCACCCTTTACTGTTTTCTCTTGCGCTAATTCGAGAAAGTTTTCAAAGCGTAGAATAGATCTGACTAATTTACCCGCATTCACCAGACCTTCCGTTGCCTCTTCGTGACCACTCTCGATGTCCAGGACTTCCTGGTAAGCGTCACGCGCTTTATACCAATCGTACGCGCGCTCATAATTATGTGCTTTATTCAGTGCGGCACTAATCATAGCCTGGCGCTTCATTTCTCGCGTCTTCGCGATCGCATCCTTTGGATCTTGAAGATCGGGATATACTTTAGATGCCGTTTCATAGTAACCAATCGCTTCATCCCATAGCTTATCATCGATCGCACTTTCCCCATAAGCTATTAATTGAGAATATTTATTGTCCTTAATCGTCTTCGCTAAACGGTATTTTCCTTGTTGCGCTTTAATCGAGTAAGAGTCGATGTCAAATGCCTCCTCAAAGGCGATGAGGGCTTCTTCAAGATCCCCCCTTTTCTCAAGCGCTTTGGCTTTACTAAGAAGGGGATGGACCTGGTCGATGGTCTGTGTTCGCGTCAGGTTGCGTAAAGCCAGTTCGTTATCCGGCTGAAGGTTGAGGATTTCTTCAAAGATTTCGACGGCTTTGCTCTTATAACCCGAAGTGAGCGCTTTTTTCCCCTTGAGTTCCATTCTCGATAAAGAGGTGAGGATTTGATCTTCCATTTCTTTCATCGCGGCAATGGCAGCGGTAAAGGCGTTAAAAGCTTCAGAAAACCTGCCCGTTTCGTAGGCATTGCGACCCTCAATACCGAAGTTAACGGCTATTTCATATTCGAAAGGGGCAAACATACGGATTTTCTCATTCTCTTCGATGAGAACAAGAAAATCATCGTACCTGGCATTGGCCTGTTCTTTAAGGGCTATAAGTTTTTTAAATTCTTCGACTGAATCTGTGATCGAATCAAACAACTCCATAGCCTGTGGGTAGTTACCGGAATCGATGAGTTGATTGGCTCTATCAAAATTAGTTTCTATCATGAGAAGGGTTTGCAAAAGGACTTCATGTTCATCGGTGAGCTTCTTGACCACGTTGATTGCACTTACCGCTTCCGCTTTAAAGCGATCGATACGTTCACGGCTGACAAAGCGATATTTTGCCGTCCCCGTGTTCAGTGGTGAACCATCCAAAGTTTCCTGGGTTGCTTTGCCGTCGTCATCCTGCACCCCATTTTGCGAATCTGGAATAGGGATGAAAAAGATTATTGTAATGGCGATCAATATGCCGACACCCATAAAGATGGTAGTTTTTTTTAACTTTTTTTTCGGTGCTTTCGCTGACGGCCCGCCGTTCTCTGCTTCAGTATTCCATTGTACTATCCTGCGCCGTTTTACACTGCCCGGCTTCTGTTCGCTATCGTTACTCATCCATCTATATGACCTGAATAATTACCACCTAAATGTCTAATGTTTATAATATTAAACAGATTTGAGAATGCAATGTTTCGTTTTATCTCCCAAAATTTTAATTTTGGGAGATAAAACGAAACATTGTCAAAAAGTCAAAAAGATTGATGTCTATTCTTCTGGAGAGACGCATTCCGTTACGTCTGCAGACATATTTGTGAATAATTAATGGTAGATATTTAATAATCATAAGCGGCAACAATGGAGTGTCCTCTCCAATTTATATACTGTCTTATAAAACTTTCGGATTTCCTTTGAAACCCTATTCATTCTTCCCGAACCCTGAACCCATCTTCAAATCTTTCTCCCCACTGTTCACCGTTCACTGATCTAACCCTGCCTTCGACTTTGGACTTTCGACTTTTGATAGAAGGAAGAGTTCGGTTTATCGAACACCACCTTCCATCCTTATCCTCGGATCTAGCCACATCAACAGGAGATCACTGACGAGAGTACCAAACACGCCGAGGAGGCTGAGGACCATCAACATCGATCCGGCTAAATACATGTCCTCAGTCATCAGTGCTTCAAGCATCATGGGGCCTACGGTGGGCAGACTTAAGACCATCGCGACAATCGCTCCTCCAGATACGAGTTGGGGAAACAAGGTGCCAATGCCAGAGATAAAAGGATTGAGCGCAATGCGCACCGGATATTTCAGGAGTAGTTTAAAGGGACGGACACCCTTCGCCATCGCCGTAATCACGTAGGGCTTTTTTAATTCGTCGAGCAAATTGCCGCGCATCACACGGATCATGCTCGCTGTACCCGTCACTCCCAGGACAATGATCGGTATCCAGATATGCTGCATCAGGTCAGCGACTTTTCCCCAAGTCCATTCCGGTTGGGTGGCGTACTCGGATGAAAATAATCCCGACATACTGATCCCAAAATACACATTGCTCCAATACATGAGTAATATCGCTAGCAGGAAGCTGGGAACACACATTCCAATAAATCCGAGGAGGGTGAAAAAGTAGTCACCGATCGAGTATTGGCGCACCGCGGAATAAATTCCAATGGGCAGGGCTATTGCCCAGGTAAAAAGCACGGATCCTATTGAAATTAAAAAAGTCAGCAGAATACGATCGCCAACCACTTCATTGACGGGCTTTCTGTTATGCATGGAAAATCCCATGTGTCCTTGAAGCAGCCCTTGATCTGATTGCTTAAAAGAAAGAAACCAGGGTAAGCCCAACCAACGCACGTACTGAATAACAATCGGTTTATCGAGGGGGAAGAGTTCACGCAGTTGTTTGGCTATAGTTATCGCCGTTTGATCGTTTGTTAATTCAGCATGTAATATTTTCGAATCGACGAAATTTCCTGGGGGCAGTTGGATGATCGTAAATGTGATAACGGAAATGACAAAGAGAGTGGGTCCCATGATGAGAAAACGCCTCCCGATGTAAGGGTGTTTTACTCCGATAAGAACCAGTCCGATGACGATAGAACCGTAACACAGTAGACGGATTAACCGGCTGAAGATTTTACCACTGCTGAATTCAGCATTTAGTCTGTCAGTCGAGTAGGGTGATGGCGCAATTTCAGATACCTCTCGTTTAATTTGTGCAACAGCGCCAGGGGAATCCTTTGGGTTTTCAAAGAAGTAGGTTTCGAATCCGCCGCTCGCTGGGCTCTTATAAAGAGAGGAGTAGATAGCTTTACGCGGAACGTTTTTAAAATCCTTTTTGACGATAGCTATACTGGGTGGAGGGGTTGAAATATTTATATTCCAGATATTCTCCGCTGCGATATCCTGGATTTTATTATAATATTTAACTTGTTCTTCAAAGGTAAGCGCGCTGTAAGCGCTATCGAGCAATTCCATGGATCGCCTCAGAGGGTGATTGGGTGGGGGTTCAGTGCGCCCTGGTTTTTTCGAATCCGGGTCACCATATAGACCGCCATCTAGGTACCAGAGCATGTAACCTGCAGCTTCAATGTGTCCTGGTATAAATCGGTTTGTTGAAACTAAGGGGTGATACTCACCTTCAACACCCCAGATATGAAAATCCAATTTGCGGGCCGGATGTTCCGCACCTAATAGAGTAAGGGATCGCACCTTTTCTATCGCATTGATGCCGACTTTTTTCCAGTCATTGGCGACAAAAGAGGAGGGCCCTTCGCTAAAATTAGGTATCATGTTTAAATACCAGGCCATGCGAGTGCCGTCTTTAAAGGTACGGAAGCCCTCGGAGTCACGTCCCGTGAGCCCGATTTCGTCGAGTATTTGGTTCGCGTGTTCGGGGTTGTACTCGATGTAGCTGGTTTTTAATTTTTTATGGTAAAATGGGGATTCTTTTCCCGGTGAATTTTGTGAAGGTTCTCCATAGCCGTGATAAACGGCATCGATGATCTGCTGGCGATTGATCGCGAGGGAGAGGGCTTGCCGAAAACGTTTATCGTTGAGCAATTCCCACTTATTACGGGTTTTTGGATCATGGGGGTCTATATAGCGATCGAGGTTAGGATATAAGGTCCAGTCGGAAGAGCCTGATGTATACCAGTGGTAGACATCGTAATTCCCTCTATCGCGTTCTGACATAAACAAGGTATAATGAAAAAAGTAGATATTAAACGCCTGCATCGTAATAGAACCATTTGCTGCAGCGATCGGAACGAGCCTTTCCGTTTTTACATCGACCATAAAACGGTCGACGTAGGGTAACTGGTTTCCTTTGGAGTCCACAGCCCAGTAATAAGGATTGCGCACGAAAGTTTGCGGGGGATTGGGCTTGTAGGTGCGGTAGATCCAGGGCCAGATGCGAGGGTGTTCTGGATTACTGCTCAGTTTTAAGGTAATATAGAGTGCGTTTTTCTGGGTTATTTTATTTACCCTCATCATGCCCTCAATGAGGTCGTTGTCGCCCAGTTTAGGATGAAAAGGTTCCAGGTAGTGACGGGGAGAAAAAAATTCGTGTATAGGACCCAGGCGTTCAAGCAGTAATGCATGAGGGGATGAGAATTTAAACTTCACGGTGTGGGAATCTACCTTAACGATATCACCTTTTTCCCCTTTCACCTTCATCCAGGTCGGGAACCCGATGATTTCGTCTTTCACCTCGTGCTCCCACCAGTAGAGAATATCATCGGCGGTGAAGGGACGACCGTCGGACCATTTCATGCCCTTGCGCAGGTAAAACGTCCATTCCTTTTTATCCGAGGTCACTTCCCAGCGCTTGGCCACGTGAGGGACGATGGGATACCCCATCGGTGACCAACGAACCATGCAGGACCCTGACATCCAGGATTCAATCGTCGCCAGCGTAGCCGCACTATTCGTCACTATATTCCAGGTCCCCCCATAGTTGCCGATGCCATCGACACCCTCGATCACCACTGGCTCTGGACCCACACGTTCCTCTACCGGAGGGAGATCACCCGCACGGACAAGTTCCGTTAGTATTGGCGATTCCCTTTTCGGATACCAGGCCCCCGATGTTCCCTCCGTGTAATCGACATTGCGCTGTACAGCGTACAAATCTTCCTCACTAAAACTATAATCCCAGAGCTCCTCCTGTTCTCGAAGTTTTTCCGGAGAGTAAATAAGAGGTTCCACTTCCAGTTCTGGTTTTGTTACCCCGGCCCATAAATAATAAAGGAGGAAGATGAATAGGCCCGTTATGAATAAGAAAGCAATTTTTACAAAATTCATTTTCTTATTCATAACGGGCATCAAAAGGTGAAAAAGCATTGATATTCATTCTTTTGGAGGGGTGTAATCCGTTGCGTTTGCAGACATATTTGTGAATAATTAAAGCCAGAAATTTATTAATCATAAGCTGCCACAACGTAGTGTGCCCTCCAAATTATATACCGTCTTATAAAACTTTCGGACTTCCTTTGAAACCATATTCATTCTTCCCTAAAACCTGCTTGCCCTGAGCTTTGTCGAAGGGGAACCATCTTCAACCTTATTCCCCCCTTTTTTCTTTGACTTTTTGACATGTTGACGAAAGGAGACCCGAGCGGGCTGTTCCGAAGTTTGCTTCTTAATTAAATGAGTTTTAATTAAAATCCAATTACTGAAAGGGAGGGAGAATAATGAAGAAATGCCTGGATAAATTAGGTGTGATCGGTGGCTATGTTGGCGCTATTATTTGTTTAGCAGCTGTCTTCGGACTTTTTTATAGCCTTGTAACATACAAGGGTACAATGCCAAGTCCATCTTGATTTGCCTGCTGGGCAAAATCCCAAGCCGCTTCAATGAAGGAGTAGTTAGAGAAATAAATTACGCCTAAGCGTAAAAGCGAATAGGCGTGAATGTGGAAATGGGTTTAAAGATAGTGACTGGCAATCTGCTATTTTAGTTTTCCCCATCTCACTGGCTAAGAAATCTTTTAAATCTTACCTGCTAGACATAGCCTTGGTGACGATTGTTGGTTATCTCTCTCTACCTTTGAGCATCCCGCTTACCACGCTATAGCCCTTAGCGACGAGCGATGATGGGATTATCCTGTAAATCTCTTTGCCTTCGGCCTTAGACTTTCGCCTCTTCAACATTCTTAGGGGGATCTTTCCACTGAAATTCGGATTTTCCTGGTTCGCGAGTGGACATATTCCAGGTGGCATGGCCGCGCTTTACGGCTTCGTTTTGAAAGAAAGCTAAATTCTTTTTCGCCTCATCGAGAGCGAGGATTTTAAAGTAGTAAGCAATGATCGCCGCTATTAATCCGATAAGACTCAAGAGCATTGCTAGAAATATAAAGGTCATGGGTGAAAAATCTGAAGATTTTTGTGTTAAGTTTTAGGTGTTAGGTTTTAGGACAGAGTAAAAGGTCAAAAGGTCAAAAGGTATTTGCGTATACGCGAAGATGAGTGAATGCAGATTAATACCGGATACAGGATGATTCTAACTGTTATCACGTCAGCATTAAAATGAGTTTCATTTATATTTCGTATTCTAAACGATGGTTATGGCTACAACGAAGTGTGGCCCTCCAATTAATTTAACGCTTTTGACCTTCGACCTTAGACTGACAAAGGATCAGGAAATTTCTAGATTAGAAATTTTCTCTTCATTTGTCATAGTCTCAAACCATTCTATGACTTCTTTGTGTAGAGGTATGCCGTTTGCTCGACGCTCTTTTTCTTCTTCGTGTTCGATCATGCCGGGGTAGATTACGCGTTCCTTGCCGGGGGTGGGTTTTGTCTCTCTAATCATTTTGAGCATGCGATCCATATTGTCTTTAAAAATATCTAGGTCAGTGAATGCTTCGATGTCATAGGCGACGAAATGATGTTTATGCATCATACCAGGTTCACTTGGAGATGCGAGCATGCTGGGAATGGAACCGGCCAATATTGAACCGAGAATCTCTGTTACCATCGCGAGGCCAAAACCTTTATGTGATCCCTGCTCTCGTGTGCCGCCTAAGGGAAGTATATGTACCGGGATGCCGTCCTTATCTTCAGGTACGTGAACGGGCTTCATTATGGGGATGCCTTCTGAATCGGCAATCCAGCCTGGTTCCAACTTTGACCCCATTCTGCGGGCGAGCTCAATTTTATTTCCTGCGACCGAGCATGTCGCGGCATCATAGAGAAAAGGGACTTCATTGCGTGTCGGTGCCGCCAGGGCAATAGGATTTGTTCCAAGCAGACCCACCGAGGAAAAGGTTGGCACCACCTGTGTACCCGCAGCGGTCATTACCAAGCCAATCATATTGTTTTGAACCGCCTGCATCGCGTGATGGCCGATGGCGCCTGAATGACCGCTATTATAAACGGACACGGCACCGATGCCAACCTGCTTGGCCTTATCGATCGCTATCTGCATCGCGTGGCGGCCGATGATGATGACTAACCCTCTATCCGCATCGATATTTGCGGTTCCCGGCTTTTCACGCACAATCTTCCAATTAGCTTGCGCGTTGATATGTTTATTTTTGTACTGATAGTGGTAGGCTCTCAGCATATTAGAGACGCCGTGACTTTCTACTCCACGCAGGTCAGAAGTTACGAGGGTGTCTACAGCGATTGCTGCGTCTTCCGGAGTCTCACCCATTTTTTCAAAAAACTCTGTCACTGTTCGGCGAAGTGATTCCTCTGAAACAAGGACTTGTTCATCTAGCGGGACTTTGAATTGTTCTAACATACTCAAAGAAATTGAGTTATGCGGTCGAATGTCAAATATCAAAAGTAATGTTTTGGAAAAAAAAAAGGCTTTAGGCTTTGGACCTTCGACTTTTGACTCTTTGAGCTAGATTTATCTAGGTCAAAGATTTCAATAATTGGTCTTTTTTATTAAAATTCTAGGATTCTTTGTCGTAGCTCATCTCTAATCACCACTAGTAGGTCATGGCCAGGTCGTTGTTGATGTTGTATCGGAGTGTCCAGTCGAGTTCGCGGCGTGCTTTTTTGTTGCTATATACTACGCTACTCCCTCATCCAAAAGGAAATAGGTTAGCCCCACTTTTTTCATGCTGGGCGGGATCGACGTGAACTACTTCCACTTCCTTGTTCATTATTTCACTGAGTGTCTGTATGTACCCATTAACGGTAGTCATCTCATCTGCGCAGTTGGTATAGATCTGGCCCTCCGCCTGTTTGTGACCGGAAACAGCAACAAAGGCGGCAGCTAAATCGTCGGCATGGGTAAAATGTAAAAGTCGTTGACCATCTCCGGGGACAATTGATTTACGTCTGTGGGTGATATGGGCAAAAAAAGTATGTTCGCGATTTTTCAAGTTATTGTGCCGACCGTAGACATAAAGCAATCGCAGAGAGGTAGTCGGTAGACCGCGCTCCGTGGATATTTTTAAGAGACGATCTTCTCTCTGGCGTAGTCACTGGCATCCGGTCTTCGGCCGAGGGTTGAATCTTCAAAGACAGGTCTGAATCCGGAGGGCGCGTAAACGGAAGTCTAGCTGAAGAAGACTTAATTACCGATTTGGTCATTGAGAATGTTTAGATATCTTCAACGACATTAGGAGTATAACCCAAAATGTCATAGACGACATCAAAAGGGAATGAGTCAAAAAGAAATGAGAAAATGAGTGATAGCGGTAAAGCGTGAATGCGGATCGATTTTTTTTCTTCTGGAGGGAGGTTCGGTGCCTATCAGCCATAGTACTGCAACATCGAATACGCCGGTTGCTTGCATCCGCAGACATATTTGTGAATAATTAAAGCCTGATATTTATTAATCATAAACGTCCACAACGAAGTGTTGCCCTTCAATTAATTTACATCTAAAAGTCCTTGCGGACATTCTTCTTTTCGCCTACACGCTTTTACGCATATCATTTTGACTTTTCCCCCTTTTCCCTTTTTGACTAAATATATGATCAAAAGCAAAGACTCTTATCCTTCGAGGGAAGAACTGGTGGAACAGGTGAGGGAGGTTGGCTATTGCCTGATTGAAGATATAATTCCTGACGATAGATTAGAGCCGATCAAAAAGGACATTTCGGATGCAGCTCATGCAAATTGCAGCGATTATGCGTCTGAAAATATAACGCATCTGTCGGGGACGATTAATTATACGCAAAGCTTTGCAGAATATCTCGCACACCCGCGTATTCTGGCACTGGTGGATACATTTTTTGGACCCTACGCGCGCATTTCCTCGACGACGACGACGATTAACGAACCGGGAAATAAGCGAGGCATGTGGCATTCCGATTGGCCGTTCAACCAGAGGAACGCGGGACACATTCCGGTACCCTATCCCGACTTGATGGTTCACATCACTTCGATCTGGATGCTATCCACCTTTACTAAAGAGAATGGAGGGACTTTGATCCGGCCGAAAAGCCACAAGCTCAATTACAATCCAAGTATGGACTATCCGGAAAATAAAGCGAAGACAGCGGATAAAAAAGCAATGGCGGAAGGGTGGACGACGGTAGCCTGCGATCCTTTAGATGATGAAATAAATGTCACCGGTACAGCTGGCAGTGTGCTTTTTTTTGACAGTCGCTTATGGCACGCTACGGCACCCAACACCTCTAACGATCCACGCGTCGCACTGATTGTGCGTTACGCCCCTTGGTGGATAAATCTCAAATCATGGAGACCCGGTTCGATCGACCGTAAAATTATTTCAGAAGAGCCCGGTATTTTTGAAAACGTACTCGCCCCTCTACCTATGGCCGTCTACGAAAAATTACCCGAAGTAACGAAGCCACTATTTAGGCATTGGGTTGAAACCTCGTAGAGGGTTCAGTCAAAAAGAATATGCGTATATATGATGAAGAGAGAATTCGTGTATGCGAGGATGAGGATTGATGCAGGATACATGATGATCCTTGTGTTTGTCGCTTATTCACATTTTATCATTCTTCTTTTGACTTTTTGACTTTTTGACTTTTTGACTATAACCCATGGGGTCATTAATCGATAAACCGATTGGACGGAGTGGTTTGAGGATGAGTGCGATTGCTCTTGGGGCGGGTACTTACGGGCGTGAGATCGACGAAGAGGCATCCTGGAAGATACTCGATTATGCGACGGAAAAAGGAATAACTTTTCACGATAATGCGGAGATATATGGTGGGGGCAATACCTACGAAAAACGCAAAGCGGATTATGGCACTACTGAAGTGCTGGAGGCATCGACGGAGATGTATTCGGGCGAAAAAATTCTCTCTCGATGGATGAAAAATCGCGGTTGCCGCAATGATATTGTCATCTGCACTAAAGTCAGCACGGGGAACAGCGCAGAAAATATTAAAAAGCAGATGGCTGCTAGTCTCGAGCGACTAGAAGTAGATTGTGTGGATGTTTACATGTTGCATTCCCCCGATGACAGCGTGTCCATTGAGAAAACGATGGATGCGCTCAATGCGGAAGTTGAGGCCGGGCATACAAAGGTGATCGGGTGCAGTAATTTTTCGGGAGAGCAATTGCGTGAAGCTCTCGCGGTCAGCGCGAAAAAAGGCTACGCCCGTTTTGAAATCACCGAACCCCGCTATAATTTAGCCGATCGAGCCGCAGAATCAGATCATTTTCCCCTCTGCCGAGAGGAAGAAATTACTGTAATGCCCTACAGTCCATTAGCCGCTGGATTTCTCACCGGCAAATACACACCTGACCGTTCAAAATTTCCCAAGGGCGCCCGTTTTGATCTTTCACCGGGTCATGCCGACATTTACTTTAACGATCGTAATTTTCGGGTGGTCGAACATTTGCGAAAAAAAGCAGAGAAGATAGGATTGCCTATGGTGCGCCTTGCTATGGCCTGGGCGATGACTCATCCCGATGTTACCGCCACCCTTATCGGTGCCCGAACGACTAATCATATCGACAACGCCCTTCTCGCCTCAGAAATGGGATTGAGTGCTGAGTTGTATGATGAAATGGGGAGGTGGTAATAAATGTCGAAAGTCCCACCATCCCTACAATCTGATGGCTCAGTCCCAGGGGTAGCTTGGGTTCCTTTAATTCACCATCGACGATATGCAAATTAGTAGATTTTAAGTGTTAGGTGAGAATGGTGGGCTAGAGGATAAGTAAGTATAAGTGAGGATGAGGATTGATACAAGATAAAGGATACCGCATCCAATATGATACATGTGTTTGTCGCTTATTTACATTCTCGTATATTTGCATTTTTTCATTCTACCTTTGACATTAGACCTTAGACTTTCGACAAAATAACCCATGGATTCTTCTCAAAATAAACCGCTACTGATCATCGATGGTCACTTGGATATGGGGTTTAATGCGCTTTATAATCAGCGTGATCTTACTCAGCCAATTCAGGTTTTACGTGAGCGGGAGGACTCTCTAAAGAACACCCTGGGACCCTATGAAACCGATCCGGGGACTGTTACGGTTTCACTCCCGGAATTAAGGCGGGGGCGTATTGGTATTATGCTGGCCACGATTATGTGTCGGGTCCAAGTGCCATGGCCGGGCCGACCGAATTGCCACAACGCGGTGCGCACCCAGGCTACAGCCTATGCGCGGGGTCAGTCCCATCTCGCTTATTACCAGGCTTTGGAAAAGGAAGGTGAAGTATCCTGGATTAAAACACTCGAAGACTTGGAATCGAGTGTAGCGGCCTGGGAAAACCCCACCCTGGATACACCGGTCGGTCTAATCCTTTCGATGGAAAGCGCCGATCCCATCCTCGGTCCCGACCAGGTAGCTCAATGGTGGGAGGATGGACTGCGCGCGGTCGGTATTACTCATTTCGGTGCTAATTCCTACGGGCATGGGACCGGTACACCGGGTGGCCTTTACCCAACCGCATATCCTCTCTTGGATGCCTTTGCGGATACGAATATGATCATTGATCTCACGCATGCCACTGATACCACATTCTGGCAGATTCTCGATTATTGGGAGGGAAAGGTACACGCTAGCCATTGTAATTGTCGCGCGCTCGTGCCCGGTCAACGCCACCTCAGTGACGAGATGATAAAAGCGCTCTGTGAACGTGGTGGTGTCATGGGTATGGTATTCGCTGAGTCGATGCTAAGCCCGCAGTTTGATTGGGATGACCCAAGTACACATTACACTAAAGCCACGCGACCGATGAAAGCGGTCGTTGAACATGTCGACCACATCTGTCAGCTCACCGGTAATACGGATCATGTTGCGATCGGCACGGATCTCGACGGTGGATTTGGGCGAGAATTTTCCCCTATTGACATGGATACGGTCGACGACCTGCAAAAATTTTTAAATATACTACGTGATCAGGGTTACAGCGAAGAGGATGTAGCAAAAATAGCCCATGGAAATTTGTTACGACTCTTCCGCAACGCATGGAGTAAATAATTATGGCCGATAACCCCATGCTCATTGTAGACAGCCATCTCGATTTGGCCTTTAACGCGATACAGATTAATCGGGACATTACACAACCAGCGGCCGTTGTTCGGACCCATGATCATCAATCCAGTCTCTATCGTTGGGGAAGCTCAACCGTTACTTTTCCCGAGCTGAGAAAAGGGAGGGTGGGGATCGTGTTTGGGACGGTTATGTCTCGAATTGATCCCACCGATTGGCTGGGGCGTACCGGGGGGATGTATTCACAGGCACAATGTTATGGGGTAGGGCACGGGCATTACTCCTTTTACAGGGCGATGGAGCGGGAAGGTATACTTAAATTTATACATAATGCCGAAGATCTCGATACGATGGTCACAGCCTGGCAAAATCCCTCGGCCGACACTCCTTTTGGTTTGGTTCTCGCGATGGAAAGCGCGGATCCTATCTTAGCCCCGGACGAGGTCTCTAAATGGTACGACCGCGGTTTACGTATCGTCAGTATTTCTCATTACGGCAACAACACCTATGCTCAAGGTACTGATACCGAAGGCGGCCTCCTACCTAGGGGGAAGCCTCTTCTCGACGCTTTGAAAGCAAGTGGCATCATTGTCGATCTGACACATACAACTGACCAGGGCTTTTGGGAAATACTCGATTATTATGATGGGCCGGTCGCCGCTTCCCATCACAATTGCCGGGCTCTCGTCCCGGGTCAGCGACAGTTAACCGATGATATGATTAAGGCAATTGTCGAACGCAATGGCGTGATAGGAGCAGCCTTTGATGTATGGATGCTCGATCCCGATTGGACAAGGGGTGTTCGTGGGTGTGATCAAACAACGAAAGCTACGCTAGAAACAGTAGTCGATCATATCGACCACATTGTCCAACTAGTGGGCAGCACCAATCACTGTGGTATCGGTACCGACCTCGACGGGGGTTATGGGCAGGAGCAATCTCCCCGCGATCTCAATACAATTGCCGATTTACAAAAACTTCCCAGCATATTTAAAAAGCGCGGCTATAAAGAAGAGGACATATCCAAGTTTCTTTCAAAAAATTGGATTAATTTTTTGAAAGAAACTTGGAGTGAAAACTCGAAGGTCTAAAGTCGAAAGTGTGGATATTCTTTCTCATGGAGGGATGCACTCCGTTGGGGCGGTGGTCCTATTTGGGGATTATTACTTCTTGATATATATTAAGCATATGCGGCCACAACGGAGTGTGCCCCTCCACATTTTCTTATAAGGGATCCCCGCTTTCACACATAAACCTTTGACTTTCTACTTTCGACCTTAGACTTTTTTAATTCATGCGCTTAAAAGATAAAGTAGTCTTAATTACTGGAGCTTCACGGGGTTTGGGAAGGGCGATGGCCATTGCCTTCGCCAAAGAGGGAGCGCCGGTTGCGGTTAATTACGTCAAGAATCGTGAACAGGCTGAATTAATATGCGAGGAGATTGTAGAGTCGGGGGGAGAAGCGGTATCCGTTCAGGCTGATGTTTCCAATGCCGATGAAGTAAAGGCGATGGTGGACATAGTAGAAGATGTCTATGGCAATATTGATATCCTTGTAAATAACGCCGGGCTCTTTGTCCCCACCAATTTAATCGAAGATTCGCCTTCCAATATCGATCGATTATACGAGGTAAATATAAAAGGGGTTATTTACACCGTCCAGGCGGTGATCGGTAAGATGAAGGAAAGGAAGTACGGGAGAATATTGAATATCAGTTCTATCGCGGGGTTGGGCACTGCCTTTGCCGGAACAAGTGGTTACTCGGCGACGAAGGCGGCGGTAATTTCACTTACTAAACGCATGGCATTAGAATTAGGGGAGTATGGTATCACGGTTAACAGCATTGCCCCGGGGTTTATAAAAACCGATATGGCACTACGTGACGGCTTGACTGAAGTTAAAACTGAAGATTTAAAAGCCATCGCGGCAAGAGCGATGTTGAATCGAGTGGGTGAACCCGAAGATATAGCCTATCCTGCACTCTTTCTTGTCTCTGATGAGGCCAGTTTTATTACCGGCCAGACGCTCACCGTCGATGGCGGGAGAAAGGATTTTCTCTCTCATTCAGCTTAAAATTGATCTTACCTTTAATGTTTCAAGGCTACAATTTGGTGAACTGAATTTTGTTAAGAAATTCAACCAGCCGTTGACGGACCGTGGTTTTTTAAAAGATCAGCTCATAATTGAAGTTACCGAAACTTCAAATTATTGGAATTCTTCTGTTGCTCGGGAGTAGCTGAAGACCCTAGCTGAAGCCGAGTTTAATCTAGCTACGGACGACTTTGATGTCGGCTATTCGTCGTTGTTTCAGCTTTACGAGATGCCTTTTACGAATTAAAAATCGACTGTGCATTCGTTAATAATCTCAATTCATAAAAAGAGTTATCGATGTTGGAATCAATCATTAGCATGGCAAGAAAACTAAATATGACGATTGTAGCGGAAGGCGTGGAAGATGCAGAAAAGGAAGCGATCCTCTATCGACTGGGGGTATACTTGATTCAAGATTATCTTTATTCGCAGCTTCTACCCTTCGACCAATTGAGAGATTATATTCGGGAATTTTAGCAATGAAACTCTTTAATTATTCAAGAATATGTCCGCGGACGCAACGGAGTGCCTCCTTCCAGAAGAATGAACATCATTCATTTTGACATTTTGACATTTTGACCTTTTGACTTAATCCTATATGGATAGTGTGAGTATTAAAGGAGCTGAAATATTAATCGTTGAAGATGAGCAACTCTTGCGAAAACGATTAGCCGGTTTCCTTGAAAATGAGGGTGCCGGAGTCACGGTAACTGAAAATATTGAAGGTGCCATTAATTGTTTAAACGATCTGCATTTTGATTACGCATTAATTGATATAAATTTACCCGATGGTTCGGGGATTGATCTTTTACGAAATAAAAAGGTATCTACAAATACGAGCGTTGTCATTATGACTGCTGAAAGCGGTGTGGAAAGTGCGGTTGAGGCTATGCGTCTTGGTGCCTCAGATTATTTGAGAAAGCCATTTGATCTCGAAGAATTACCGTTAATTTTCAAGCGCTGCGCGCTAGTCCGTCATACTGAGCGGATACAGGAACATCGACGTGAAGAGAACTCTCGAGGTGAAGAGCAATTCTATTTTGGAAAAACGCTGAACGTACTTGAAAAGCAACTTGATAAAATAATAAATGCAGACAGTCGATTGGGAGAGGGACTGCCACCTGTCTTGATCGAGGGCGAGACCGGTAGTGGGAAAACAGCCATTGCTCGCTGGTTGCATCACCGCGGACCTAGAGCTGCTCAGTCTCTGGTCGAGGTTAATGGTTCGACATTGCCAGAAAATCTAGCTGAATCAGAACTATTCGGTCATGAGCGCGGCGCTTTCACTGATGCTAAAAATGCCCGTATTGGGCTCTTTGAAGCTGCCGATGGGGGCACGCTATTTCTCGATGAACTTCCTAGTTTATCGTTAGCTGTACAGGCAAAAATATTGACAGCAATTGAAGATCGAAAAATTCGCAGGGTGGGGGGAAATAAAGAAATTCCTGTCGATGTTCGCTTGATCACAGCCACGAATCAAGACCTGCAAGAACTTGTCACCACCGGTGCCTTTCGCGAGGATCTGTATCACCGGCTCGACCTAATGCGCATCAATATTCCACCCTTACGTGAACGTGGAAAGGATATTATTAATTTAGCTTCTCACTTGCTCGAAGATCTATCTCGCCGCTACCGCGTGAAAAAAGCTGAAATTTCTGATCTCGGCACGAAAAGACTGCTCGCATATGCATGGCCTGGTAACGTGCGCGAGTTAGCCCATGAGTTGGAACGTTCTATTGTCATGTTAGAAAATGACAGCCTGGATTTTGATCGCCTCGATAAAGCATCGGCAATTAACGATAGTCACGATGAGGCCATACTAGACGCCGTTGATTGGTTTAATGAAAGTTTTGTTTTTCCAGAGGGTGAATTCAAACTTGAGGAAGCCATTTTGCGAATTATTCAACAGGCGCTTAAACAATCGAATAACAATGTATCCGCGGCGGCTCGCCTACTTGGCGTGCCCCGTGATTACATCCGTTATCGCTTGTCATGACAGAAGAAATAGGTTAAAATCTGGGGAGCATTTACCAATAAATCAGAGCATTACCCCTTATTAATGGGGAATATGTACCAATAACCTGGAACTGATGGATTGAACAATGGAGCCTTATTAACTTAAGTAATTTATTATTAATGACTTGTGTTTATTTGGTATTCTTGGCATAAGCTTTGCTCTTATATCAGTAAAACTATCGATCCTATAATATCTATCATGAAACAATTATTAAACATTCTATTCACCCTCGCCTTTGTTATTTTCACCTTAGGGCTTCACGCGCAGGTTGATGAAACGGTTCGCCAGTCTCGCAATAACACTACTGATGCTAGAGATACCACGAATGACATCAAAGATATTAATCAACCGAAACTTCAGCGGATCGAATTATCAGACGTTCATGCGCAGGTTGACGAAACGGTTCGCCAGTCTCGCAATAACACTACTGATGCTACAGATACCACGAATGATTCACCGGCCATTGAAACGGCGCGTAATGTAGCTATAATGGATGCTTCTAACAGAGGTCTTACACAAGCCGTCCGCGTGGTGGAGCCAGCGGTTATTGCTAGAGATACCACGAATGATTCAACGACCATTGAGCGGCCGGAACTTCAACCGATCGAATTGTCAGACGAAATCAAAAATAATCTTGACCAATATCGCAATGAGCAGGATTCCTTGCGCGTTGAATTAAGGGAGCGATTGGATGCATTGGAAGAGCCGACTAGAGATTCAAGGCGTGGACTTATTGAAGCTTTTCGTCGTGAACACGCTACTCGGATTGCGGTTCAAAAAGAACGCTCAATTGATATTCGTAATGCCCAACGCCAGTATCAATTAGATAATGTCACTGACCGCCCTGTTCGTGATGATTTATCTACAGCCGTTACCGATCGCAAAGCACTTTTTGAACAAAGGAGAGCTGAGCTGCTAGAAAAGCGTCGTGCTTTGCGTAGCGATATGGAAAGTGCCTCGAATGAAGATCGCCTGAAAATCATAGAAGATTTCCGTGAAGAAAATCGTCAACTGTTGCGCGACCAAAAACAATTGCGCAGACAGCTGAGAGATGATCTGCGTGATGATCTCAGTGGCGATCGTCGGCCGACCGAATAGGGTACACCTGCGACTTACTACTATTCGTTATCGTCATAGGGTCAGACGATGCGGTGATGTCAGGCTGATACGATTCCTTCTCAATTCGATATCATACCGAAACCACGGCCTGTGAGTCACATTGAATATTCATTAATACTTCAGATTAATTTTAAACGAGAAAGAATAGAGCATTGTTTCATAAATGGATAAAATACCTTTCTGCGTTTTTTCTGATTCCTCATTTACTTTGGTCACAGGATGATGCCACGCTCGATGATTGGTTATTCAATGACGATATCATATTAGAAGAGCGTGTCTGGGATAAAGATATTAATCTGCGTATTAGCTTCGGGTATACTGACAACGTTCTTCTCGCTTCAGTTTTTCAACAAGGATCCGGATTTATCGGCGCAGAGGTAGAAATGTTCACCTGGAGAAAACCTCAAAAAGGGCAGATGGACATCCATTTATATTTTGATGCATTGCAAATCTATTACTTTGATGTTGATGGGATCGATAATGAATGGCTGGTTGTCTCACAGGGACAGATTAGCAAACAGTTGAATGATCGACGGACGATTGGAGCCACCCTACAAGGAAGTTATGTTGATCAGGTGTATGACATTTCACCGACCGGATTCGAACTCGATACCACGACACTCGAGGCTATAGATTTAAAGTTTACTCCATTTTTAAAGCTCAAATATAATAATGGCTATTTCGCCAGAGTGGCTATTGATCTACGGCGAGATTTTTTTCGCGACACCACGTTTGACTTCACAGAACCAGCGATAGGAATTCAGGCCGGTAAACGTTTTGATCAAGGATCCTCCATCCGTTTAGATTATGCATTCGCTTATCGATTCTTTGACAATAGAGAGCAGCGCAACACAAATGGTTTTCCTCTGCGTGGCACTTCGCTGGAATGGGAATCACACTTCCTTGATGGCCGTTGGGATCACTATTGGAATAAAGATAAATCTATTCAAAGTCGGACCAAAATTGGCTTTAAATGGAACTTGGATAATGGTGATGGTTATTATGACTATTCCCTTTATAAAGTAAGCGAATCTATTATAATTTATTTAAATAATTGGGTAATTGAGGGAGAATTCGCATACAAGTATTACGATTACGAGACCCAAACGGTCAGCTTCAATGATCCCGATGGACGTTATCTTACCCAGATGAACACAATGTTTAAGGTAGAGAGAATGATAAGTGAGAGTTGGAAATTATATTTCGAGTATCTACGCGAAAGAAGCCGTTCCAACCGGACTGAAGACAAGTATACAGCTAATCACACCCTGATAGGAATCGATTGGCTTTTTTAAAGGATTAGAAGAAAAAGACCCTTTATTCCCTTTTACACTATCCTCGGAAATTGAATAATTTTATAGTTCTAGATAACAGATAAATAAAATAGAGCAAAGGCAGGTAACTTGAGTATCCAATTAGAGCATCGTCCATTTCCAGGAATTCCGATTTTAGTGGTTATTATAACAACCCTTATATTCGGAAGCTTAATTTTCTTTATGGGTCTAAAATCCCGCCGGGAGATACGGAGCCAGATTATCAATCGTGATGCAGAAGTTTTATATTCTTTGACCCTGATGGAATTTAATCGTGCCGAGGAAGAAGCATTAGCCAATCCCTGGTTAATGGATATCGGTACCGATCTATTAACGGTTGTCCTTAAAACTTCGGAAATGAAAAGCGTTATCGCAGTCAGAATTTTTAATCATGAGGGGCAGTTTATCGATGCATTACCGCTTGAGTTTTTAAAAGGTGAATTGGATGAAGATGAAATACTAAAAACCAAGCAACTGCAGCCGTTTAGTGAATATCATCCCGGGGTCCGCCTAAGTAACTATTTTGTCAACGCCTTTGGGATGGAAGATGATTCCTCCTTTCCTCTATTGGAAGTCATTTTACCCCTACACAAGGCCGACTCAGAGGAAATTTTGGGGATTGCTCAGTACCTTATCGACGGGACTAGTATCCAAACTGATTTTGCCGCCCTCGACCGTAATTTTTTTATCCAGGCGGGAATTGCATTCGGGAGCGGGACGCTCATCATTGCCTTAATATTGATTTTATCTTTTCGGCGACTTCAACGCTACAGCAATTTGCTTGAAGATCGAAGTGAACGCCTCTTGGACGCTAACCATGAACTTGCTCTGGCAGCTAAATCCTCTGCTATTGGAGCAGTTACTTCTCATCTCATTCACGGGCTGAAAAATCCATTGTCCGGCTTACAAGATTTTGTAAAAGGTAGGGATGGTTATAGACGACAGGATTCAGATGAGGATTGGCAGACAGCAGCAGAGTCTGCACGTAGAATGCAAATTATGATTCAAGAAATTACTTCTGTTCTTCAAGAGCAGGAAACTGCCCAGAATTATGATTTTACCCTCCAGGAAATTAGAGATATCGTTGTGAGCAAAGTCGAAGCGCTTGCCGAAAAATCAGGTATTAGCTTTGATGCTGGAGAAACACCTGTAAGAAATCTCGATAGCCGTCGAGGTAATCTTCTTTTACTCATCTTGATGAATCTTATACAAAATGCAGTCGAAGCGACACCTTCAGGTAAAAAAATAGCCCTTGAATTTTACCATTGTAACAACCGTGTTGCGATTCACGTTATCGATGAAGGATCTGGTCTTCCTGCATCTATTCAAGACAATTTATTTTCACCTTGTCAAAGTAGTAAAGAGAATGGTAGTGGAATCGGTCTTGCCATCAGTTACCAACTGGCGAAGCACATCGATGCAGAAATTATACTTCATAAAACTGGACCTGATGGTACTTGCTTTATTGTCAGTATTGCGATTCCAACTGCAGCAGAAGAAAATAAAAAAAAATAAATCTTAGTAAATTAGTGAATATGTTTTATCAAACTATGCGAAACATATTCACGACCCTCTACATCCTGATATTTCCAATTTCATTGTGGGGACAAATACCTGGAGATGAATTGTGGAAGTTCCCAACCGGTGGAATAATATTTTCCTCTCCTGCCGTTGCGAACGACGGGACGATTTACGTAGGATCGCAAAATAACAAGCTAAACGCGATCAATCCGGATGGAACTTTAAAATGGCAATTTACGGCAAGTGATTTCATTGACTCTTCGCCGGCAATTGGTCCCGATGGTACTCTCTATGTCGGATCGTGGGATAACATGCTCTATGCAATAAATCCCGATAACGGGGCTAAGATATGGGAATTTGAAACGGGCAGTCTTATCTTTGCCTCACCCGCAGTTGCTGAAGATGGCACGATTTATGTTGGTTCTTCGGATGGGGTTTTCTACGCGATTAATCCGGATGGAACGATAAAATGGACACTGATTACAACCGATGAACTTGATTCTTCACCTGCAATCGGATTTGACGGCGCAGTTTACTTTGGAAGCTATGAGGGCAAACTTTACGCCTGTAATTCCAATGGCAGTCTAAAGTGGACTTTTGATGTGGATGTCATTGAAGGCGAAGACAGCCGCATTATATCTTCACCCGCAGTAGATTTACTGGATAACGTTTATTTTGGATCGGGTAATAATATATTATATTCCCTTGATTCTGATGGTAATATCAATTGGTCATTTATCACAAATGGTAAAATCGATACCTCGCCCGCTCTGGGGCCCGATGGTAATGTTTATTTCGCGACGCGCGAAGGTTTTCTCTATTGCCTGTATGATACCGGTATTCAACATTGGTCAGTTCTCGTAGGGGATGCCTTCTATAGTTCTCCTGTTGTCGACAGCGCGGGCAATGTATACATTGCGGCCTTTGTTGGAAGTAACACAAGCCGGCTTTTTACTTTCGATCCGGACGGCAATCTTCTTTGGTCTTTTGATTTTAGCAGTCTTATCGATTCTTCGCCTTCAATTTCTCCCGATGGTAGTTTATATATTGGCAGTTATGATCAAAATCTTTATTCTCTATTTACTGGGAATTTATTGGCAGATAGTGACTGGCCAAAATTTAGAAGCACGCTGACCAATGACGGCAATATCTTAATCGATCTGCAATTTAATCTGATTTTAGAAGGATCAGGTGATGTTGTGGGGGAAGATATTGTCCATCCTAATGGGAATGTTTTCGACCAGGTACTACTCACTGGTCAGAGTGTAAAATTACGTGCTAAGACAAATCAGATTACCCGTGTTTCCTTTCTCGATGAGAACGAGGATATTGTTCAGATAGAATATTTCGGCAATGGAAATTTAACTGTCAACCTCGACCCGACTACCTTTATCCCTCCCGCTTTGCCTTCAAAGTATAATCAAAACGTTTTCTATGTGAGAGGCCATCCAAGTGTAGTAATTGAAGGAGCGGACGCGGGTACATTTTTTAGTATCTTCACCGTTGGCAGCATCAATGCCGTCAATCAAGCCTTGTTCCCGGAGGGAGTCGTATATGACGCCCAAGCGGATGTGACTTTAGTGGAAGTCATTAACTCTTCTGAGATAGGGGGGATGCAGCTCTCGAACACATCTTTTTCTGCGAACACAGGAAATACAGGGGTTGATGCGGAAGGCATTCCAATCGCCGTGCGATTGACGGTAGGTGATATTGACGCCAGCAATAACGCTACGCCACACCTGCTTTTTGGGCCTGGTTCTTTCACCGTAGCAGCGCAATTTCCTGGTTTAAGAATAACCGGTGGCGATCTCATGCAAAGCAATGGATCGTCGATTATTATAGCGCCCAGTGGATCGACGACGCCAGGTTTTGATACCCTGACATCGCAGAATAACTTTAAATCTGACAATACCCCCATGCCAACTCAGAGTATTGATGCCACTTTTATCAACGCCGACGGGACGCAACTGCCGGTTACGATTGAAGAGGTTATTTTTTAACTTAGGGCTTCAGAATAGGGTAAAAACGATATACATCGTCTTAAAAAATCAGCCCCGCTAAATCTTTTTCTAAACGCTATGATCTGAACCCATGCTCTTAATCAACCAGCATTGGGATCCACGCATTTCGGTCCTAATTTAGGATCTTTAGAAGCGAAGATTTGTGGGAATTTTTCAGCCTCTTCATTTTTAGCGACCCAACTTTCAAGCTCATCTGGTAAATCAGCGTCACGGTAAATGGCTTCTACCGGACATTCAGGAACACAAGCGTCACAGTCGATGCATGAATCTGGATTGATGTAGAGACAGTCGGGCGCTTCGTGAAATGCTTCAACCGGACAAACATCAACACAGCTTGTGTATACGCAATCAACACATTTGTCAGTTACTATATATGCCATAATTCGCCTTAATCTTAAGAGGTGGACTTTATTAGACTAGAAATTAAAATGTAATGAGTAATGATTTCAGATTCAGATTCAGATTCAGATTCAGATTCAGATTCAGACAGGAAAATCCCTATAAGAATATCCCTTGTCTCTTTGTCAAGCTCCATAGTCCAAGTTATTAAGCCCGATGTTTTATAAATAATCTTCGTCCGCGTCTGCCTCTTCGTCTCTAATTTATATTAAGGTAATAATGAGAAGCCGTATTTAATATATATAATTTGTTAATAGAAAAGAGTAAAAAAGCAAAAGAGGACGAAGACGAAGCTTTTTAGTTTCTAATCATCAAATACTCTGAATCCAGCCGGAGGGAACCTTATTCTAAAGCCTCTATGACTCAGCGCCACGCTCCGTCGTGGCCGTGACAATTATTTCAAGTGTAAGATGACAAGGACCCTTTTGTTCTATCCTAACACTATTCAGCTTAGTTCCACTTAAAACGTTTAATTAAAAAATACCTTAAACTATCAAATTGTTCTTTAGTTAATCCGCCCGCAAAATCTGCAGCGTCGATTTTTTTACCACACTTTTTGGTAAAGCTATTTTCAATCTAGTGAGAATTTTATTTTACGTTTCGTAATTTGCCTCATTAATAGGATCTGCCGGTAAATCAATCTTTCCCCTATATCTTCATCGAATGTAGTCAATAATTCTTGCGCAAACTAGGCTCCGCGCAATAGCCAGCGGCACTGCCTGCAGTAGTAAATTTCTACGCGCAGATGATATGGCACGGGTTTTTTCTCATGAAAATTTGACCTTAATTATTAATTTCTGACATTCCAAGAGAAAAAGGTATTAGAAAATATATTGTTCCAATTAAGTTGTGCTTTATTCAATAGATTTTCTGATATTGCACTTTAGAAAAAAAATGACATTAAACTATACAGGAAATTAGTTCGTTTTGAGAGGCTAACCACTATAAATGAGTTTTATCCGAATTTACAGTAAGTATAGCAGTGTAATATAAAGAAAAATGGCACTAAAATACAGAGATTATATATCTGGAGTTTCCAATCGTGATAAAGGTACTTCAGGTGATCAGGAAAACAGGAGGCAAATGAACTTTTCTCTAAAGAAGAGGATGTTTTTTACGGCTATCGTTGTTGGGCTCTTTTTTGGAGGTCTTGAGTTGACCTGTTTTTTTGCCCGACCACTCTATATCAATTTTCGCAAACTTGGTTTACCCGCTTATGCGGCAAGTAACATTCCCAGCACAATAAAATATACATTGAGAGAAAATGAGCTCTCACATCCTGATGCTGGCTTACTATTTCACGTTCAGCAAAATCCATCAGGAGAACCGATTCAAGGCTATACGGGTATTAACGCTTTAGGCTTTCGCGGTAATGTTTATGATCCAAATCTGCATAGTGATGATCAGACAAAGGTTATGATCCTTGGAGACTCGTGTGCTTTTGGTTGGGGCATTTTAGATTATCGCCTTACATTTCAGTCAATATTAGAAGAGAGATTAGATGAACAGTCAGGTGAATTTAAAGTCTACAACTTTTCACAGCCCGGCTACAGCAGCAGTCAAGGGAAAGTTGTATTCGATAGGTGGTTTTCATTAGTCAACCCGGATCTTCTCATTATTTACTTTGGATGGAATGATATCTGGGAAACACCCCTTTTAACTGACAATCAATATCTAAACCTCTTGCGGTTTGCTCATGCGGCTCCTCTTAAATGGATTCAAAAAACTCACACTTACCTCGCATTTGAATCACTTTATCAAATGTACATAAAACAACCTGCCAGCCAACATGCTAAGATTAATAAGAATGTGAGAGTTCCGATGGAGGATGCGATTGCTAATTTTAAAACTTTTGTTACTGCGGCAAGTGAACACAATACTGAAATTATTCTTATCTTACCTCCTGTATCTAATCGTGCGCCGCGGTTAAGTGGTATTCTTAGCTATAATAATAAAATTCGTGATGAATTTTATAAAGATGCTATGGTTCTCAATTTAAAGGACATGGATTACGATTCACCGAATTCATACGGGTTCTTTTTTCCAGATGGATTTCATCCCAATAATGAGGGGGCCAAATATATCGCAAGCCAACTGACTCCCCTATGTCAGCAAATCGCTATGATGCATGAAGAAAAAAAGCGTAACCCCTTATCTATTTCAATGCTCGAGAGTGGTAATGATTTTTAAATAGAAATAAGGCATTGAGTAATTGAAATCTTCGTCTGGGATTGATTATCATTTCTCCTATAATTAGGGGACGAAGACGAAAATTATTTAGGGTGGAAGTAGGTGGGATTAGCCGCTTTTTCTTGATCTATACATAGGATATTTATAGGGTCTTTTTCGATCATTTATTATACAGATGTTATTTCGTGAAGCCATTGCTGAAGATATCCCGATCATTTTTAAGGTGCGCGTTAAAGTGAGAGAAAACTACTTGTCTCTCCTGGAGTTGAGAAATATTGGCATAACGCAGGAAAGCGTAAAAGAGGCCTTAAAGTCGGATTGTAAAGGATGGGTAGCGGAATCCGATGACCTGATGGTCGGATTTTCTATTGCCAATAAAAGGACGCGATCTGTTTGGGCCTTATTTGTATTACCCGAATATGAAGGTCAAGGTATAGGTCGTGGTTTATTAGAATTGGCCATGCACTGGTTATGGGAACAGGGATATGATGAAATCTGGTTGGATACCGGTGCCGATCCGCATTCTCGCGCTAATGGGTTTTATAAATATTTAGGGTGGAAAATGAAAGAGACGACACTGCATGGACAATTTCGTTATACCTTTATGCGCCCTCTAAAAATAAATCAGCCCCTTAATTATTAAGTTTTTTTTAATAAAAAAACCAGCGGGGCGACACAATTACAGTCTGAAATCATGTTGTATCGCCCTCTGGAGCTCTGGCTTTTGTGTTATCTCTATAAACCACACAGCTACAGCTTACACTGTAGACTGCGACTATGCCGCCTCGCCAGGGCTTAGTAATTCACATCTATAAAGCTTCGTTTACGTCTATTTCCAATTCGCTGTAATTGGGCTGCATGTTTTTTTAGGATTGGAGGGACGAAGATATATTTAAATTATGTTACGATTCAGCCTAAGCCCGCGTAAGGGGGATGCAGGTATTCTGATTACAATGAAGATTATCTCCTCATTACCTGAGTTATCAGTCACGCATCGTTATTTATCTATTTTACTATTGTGTAAATTGAGTGTCTTAAAATATAAAGTTCACGTAATGTCATTGTTTCCAGTTATGATGAATTGTGGTAAAGATTGGCATTATAGGCGTATTTAAAAAGTAATTATAAATTAAAAATAAAAGATTCCCATGAGTGAACTAGTAGGTAAAGTAGCCATCGTTACAGGAGCCGGCACTGGTATTGGTAAAGGTATTTCTCGAGCGTTAGCCGGTGCGGGCGCACATCTTGTGCTCGCTTCACGTAATGAAGAAAATCTGCAAAAGACCGCAGATGAACTAAAAGAATATAATTCGGAAGTTAAAATAATCCCGACTGATATTACTAAAGAAGAAGCAGTCATCGCCTTATTCAAACAGACGATGGATAGTTTTGGGCGTCTGGATATCTTGATAAATAATTCGGGTATAAGTGTAGGTAAATCAATAGATGAATTATCGCTTCAGGAATGGAGTCAGGTCGTCGATTTAAACCTCACAGGAACATTTCTCTGTAGTCGAGAAGCGATGAAAATTATGAAGGAGCAGGGCGGTGGAAGAATAGTTAACATTGGCAGCATTTCCGGACAGATGCCCCGCTTGAATTCAGCTCCTTATGTTGCGACCAAATTTGGAATTGCGGGATTAACGAAGGCTACCGCCCTCGAAGGTCGCGATTTTGGGGTTGCCGCCAGTTGTGTGCATCCAGGCAATGTTGCGATCGAGCGACGAGTGGCGAGTGATTCGGCCCAAGACCAGGAACCCATGATGTCTGTTGATGATATTGCAAAGGTCGTGCTTACCACCGTTACTTTACCCCCCCACGTAAATATGTATGAGTGTATCACGCTACCCGTAGGGCAACTGTATTTAGGGAGAGGATGAAAACAATTGTCGATTTGCGATATTTGATTGTGGATTGATGCAGGAAGCCTAGAGAGCCAGAAAGGCAGAGTGATGCAGGATTTTTTAACAATATTCGCAAGTCCTCGTCACCGCATTTACACATATACCTTTTAGGTATAGGTTGATTGTTTATGAAAGCACTACTTGTAAGGGTTGGGATTGATAGCTCTTATGGAAAATGGAATGCGCCTATGGATCCTTATTCGAAGGAGTTTGTTTATCTCCCAATACCTGAGTCGAAGCGAAGTCATGCGCATCTAAAAAGACACTATACAGAATCGCTCCCTTCTTTGACACAGTTTTGTGAAAAACATTCAATAAATCTATTGAGCGATTTAAAGTTTCCCTCTGCTCTCAAAGGCGCAGTGATGCATTTGGATCCGGATTTCAATGAGCTGACTTACGGCGATAATAGCGCAAGGCGCGGAGCAGTATTGTCCAAGATGAAAACGGAGGATATTATTGTTTTTTATGCGAGCTTGCGCCCGATCAGGAGATGTACGCATAAACTTGTTTACGCTATAATTGGACTGTATATTGTGGATGAAGTGATAGTCACGGCTGAGGTAAATAAAAATCGGTGGCATCAAAATGCCCACACCCGTCGCGTCAATCCTCAAAGTTCAGAAGTTGTTGCGCGGGCGAGAAAAAATGAATCGGGACGTTTAGAACACTGCATTCCCATAGGGGAATGGCGAAATGGCGCCTACCGGGCACGACAGGACATTATAAATAAGTGGGGAGGATTGTCAGTAAAGAACGGCTATATTCAGCGTAGCGTTGTACCACCTCAATTTAATCATCCCAAGCAATTCTATAGGTGGTTTTTAAAGCAAAATGTTAGACTGATTAAGTCTAATAACTAATCAACTAATGAAAATCAAAGTTTTCACACTTTCCATCACTTTGATTTTTGCATACACACTCTTTGCCGAAGAGCCTATTGAGATTGATATTCCCATTTTCGAAGGTGGGTATGGGGTCAAAATTTATCAAGATGTTGCGCGCGCCTATGAGAATAAACATCCCGATGTTAAGATCAACCTTTATGGCGATCCACGTATGTCGGATCAGGTTCGTATTCGAGTCATTGAAGGTAATTATCCTAGCGCAACAACAGCAGGTCTGCAGTGGTATAACTTAATTCAAGCGGGGAAAATACTCGACCTGTCGCCCTACCTGGAAGGACCTAATTGGGAAAACGATGCACGGTGGCGTGATACTTTTCTTCCCGGGGCACTTGAACATTGGCAAGACGGCGAGCGTGTCTGGGCGGTGCCTTTTGCTTATGCCGCGAGGGTGATCTTTTATAACAAAACAATGTTCAGAGATAATGGATGGAAAATTCCTCAAACCTGGGATGAGCTGTTCAGCCTCTGTGACCAAGTTAAAGCGGTCAATATAGCGCCCTTCGCATTTACCGGTGTTTACATGAGCTATGGCGATATGATTTTAAGAGCGGCTTATTATAACCTGGCTGGACCGGATGCCTATCGACGTTATAATCTTCTCGAGAAAGGGTCGCGTTCCAATCCACAATTTAAAAAAGCGGCAGGTATTCTTCAGCGGCTTTCGACCCAGTATTTTCAGGAGGGGTGGGAAGGCATGAGTCACACCGGTTCCCAATTACAGTTTTTTCAAGGCAATAGCGCAATGATCGCCAACGGCTCATGGATGGTGAGCGAAATGACAGGTAAAATTCCCGTGGAATTTGAGCTCGGAGCTTTTAACATGCCTGTTTTTACAAATGGAATAGGATCCCGGAATGCGGTCCAAGCTGGAAGCGGTTATTTTTTCCTTTTTAAGGAGGTGGAAAATATTGACGTAACGGTTGATTTTTTTCGTTTTCTGACTTCCCGCCAATGGGCGAAAGCCTTCACGGAAAGACGGGATTCCTCCACCGCGATCATCGGAACACCGCTCGAAAGCTACTCACCGCTGATGCATGATGTGGCAAAGATGATTGCGAATGCAACAGCTACTTTTGGTACACCCTTTGGCTCATCACCACCTTATCCAGGGATGGCTCAAGCTGAAGAAGATGCACGGGCGATGCTCATGTATAATGAAATTACACCCGAAGAATACGGTGATTTTCTCGAGACAGCAGCAGAAAAAGAAAGGATTATTAGAATTAATCCCAAGCAAGTAGTCTATCGTCATACCACGGCTGGATCCCTCTTTGTATTCATCATGGTAGCTGCTTTTGCCTACACGGTTTACAGCGAGCTTAAAGCGAGAAAAAAAGTAAAGTCGGTTAGTTATTCTCCTGGCAAGTTGAATACGCACTACGTGCTTATATTCATCGGACCGGCGATGGTGATGTATCTGACTTTTTTGATTAAACCGTCATTGGAATCATTTCTCTGGGCTTTTACCCGGTGGGATGGAATTACGGATCGTGAGTTTGTGGGATTGCTGAATTTCAAAAAACTTTTGTTTGAGAGCGATACATTCTGGAAGGCTTTAAAAAATAATTTGTTCGTCATGTTTGTTCCGCCTCTCGTTGTCATTCCAATCGCGCTTTCCATTTCCTTTCTTATCAGTCGTCGGGTCTGGGGCAGTAATATGTTTCGCATCTGTTTTTTCTTTCCCAATATCATGGGAGCCATCGCGATCACCCTTTTGTGGATGAATGCCTACGATCCCCAGGGTGGCCTGGTTAATGGGGCGCTTGTCGGGCTGGGCTTCAGCCAGTTTGAGAATTTCCCCTGGTTGTCACAGGAACATTTATACTGGTCGCTCATACCCATTGCGATCTGGGGAGCCTGTGGATTTAACATGATTCTCTACCTCGCCGCGATGGAGAACGTGGACAGCGCCTTATACGATGCGGCGTCGATTGATGGTGCTTCCACCTGGCAACAGTTTTTTTTCATTACTATACCGCAGATCTGGGAAGCACTTACGATATCCGCGGTTTTCATGGTCATCGGCGGATTAAAAACGTTTGAATATATCTGGCTACTGACCAGCCAACAGCCGACATCGAATACGCATGTCATAACCACCTACATGGTTACCACGATGTTTAAGGAATTTAAGGTAGGTCAGGCGACGGCGATCGCGGTTCTATTATTTGTCTTAGTATTCTTTGGTGCGATGCTTACGCTGAGATTGATGAAACGGGAGACATCGGAGGTCTATCAATGAAAAACAGACTGGGCAAAAAGCCATTTCTTGAGCCGATTGTGAAGATGCTCATATTCAGCGTGCTCCTGTGTTATCTTATTGTGGTTGTTTATCCTTTGATATGGATGAACTACACAGCGTTAAAAACGGACGAGGAAATATTCATGGAGCCTTTTGCCCTTCCCAGTCTGAATAATCTACAATGGGAAAATTTTGAGCGCGCCTGGGTTGGCGCCCATTTCTCGCAGTATTTTCTCAATAGCGTCGTCGTAACTGCCTGCGCGCTCACGCTCTGTCTCATCCTGGCATCGATGGCGGCCTATGCCTTGAGCCGATTTCGTTTCCCCGGTGGGACGGTAATATTTTACCTCTTTCTCTCCGGGCTCATGATTCCCGTGCAGTTGTCGATCATTCCCCTCTTCTTTCAGATGCGCGAGTGGGGTTTGCTTAATTCGCGTTTTGGCCTGACCCTAGTCTATATTGCCGGGGGACTGCCCTTTGCCATCTTTATCCTCGCCGGCTTTTTTAAAACACTACCCCGATCGCTGCACGAAGCTGCACAAATTGACGGCTGTAGTGAATGGCGGATTTTCTGGAGCATCATGTTGCCACTCGCCCGTCCCGGTCTTGTAACGGTAGCTATATTTACCTTTCTTTCGTTCTGGAATGAGTACTTCATTGCCTATATGTTTCTATCCGGTGAAGGCAGTGAAAGTATTCGAACCCTGCCTCTGGGTCTGGCAAATATCGCTATTACTTCACAATATCGCAGTAACTGGGGCGTCTGTTTTGCTGGGCTCGTCCTCGTGCTCGTCCCCACGCTTATCTTTTATGTATTACTCCAAAGGCAGATTGTTAAAGGTGTTGCCGCCGGCGCCCTTAAAGGGTAATTATTTAACAACTACAATTGTGTAGCTTTTAATGAACAGCATAATAAACTTTTAGAGAAAGTAGCTTATCAATCGGGAATATATTCACCAAAGGTAATAATTAAATTCTCCTTAACCTGAAAGGAAGCGATGTCAGTAGCAGAAAATAACCAAGTCCTTTTGACTAAACACACACGAAGAGAATTCCGGGAGCGGATGCAGAGAGGTGAATTAAAAGCTTGCATCATCCCCGTAGCCGCTACCGAGCAGCACCTTGAACATTTATCCATGGAGCATGACTGGCGGAGTGTAATGCATATTTCTGTAGAAGTTGCTAAACGTCTCCAACCGCAAGTATTGGTCGCACCCTCAATGAGCATTGGGATTAGCGAACATCACATGCGGCATATCGGTACCTTGACTGCATTACCTGGCAGTTGGCTGGGAGTATTGTTTGATACCATACGCAGTATGAACGACGCTGGGTTTACCAATATACTCGTGCTCAACGGCCACGGGGGAAATATTGCACCCTGCGAGGGAATGTGGGGACAATATCTCCAGCGGCTTGAAATTAACCTTACATTTGCCCCCTATTGGGATTTTCTCTCCAAGGATGTTGCCGATGAAAATTTAAAGACCAAGCGCTATCCGGGTCACGCCCAGGAATTTGAAACCGCTTTTGCTCTCGCTGTATTTCCTGAAAATGTGCGCCACGATGCCATGCAGGAGCAGGAGGATAAAGAGCCGTTGGAAGCAACGGCCGAAGCCGGTGCCGCAATGATTGAATCCATCGTTGAGAATACTACTAAATTTGTTGCCGGTATGATTGACGGCACGAATGTGGAGGAAATCCCAGCCTTTCACCCATAATATATTTAGGAGATAACACTATGGCCGGAAACTTAAAAATAACCGATGTCGAGCGCATCGTTGTCGCGGTGCCATTTACCCCACGTTGTGAAATATGGAATGCCCGCGAAGTTTACCAGTGGCGGATCACGGAAATTATTCGTTTGTCTACTGACTCTCCAGGCATCGTTGGATTCGGTGAAACGATAATTCACTACACCTTTGGTTGTGTTTCCGATGAAGCGATAGAGCGAGTGATGGGTGGCAATCCCGCCGATTTCCTCGGTGATGATTCGCTCGGTGCGGGCTTGCAAATGGCGATGTATGATGTCGTGGGTAAAGCGCTGGGTGTTCCCACCTACCGTCTTTTTAATTTACCGAGTGTTCGCGAATGGTGTCCGATCTCCTGGTGGAACATCGATTTTCCGCCCGAAGAATTTGCAGCCGAAGCAAAGGAGGCATTAGAGCATGGCTATACTTCCTATAAGATCAAGGCGCGACCCTGGTGGGATGTCTATGAGCAGGTAAAAGCAATCAGTAACGTTACACCTCACTATTTTGAACTTGATCTCGACTGGAACCAGATGCTGTTGAATGCCGGTAACGCAACGCCAGTCTTAACGGATCTCGACGAATTTGAACGCATTGCTATTTATGAGTCTCCCATCATGCAGCACGACATTGAAGGGCATCATCAATTACGGCAAAAGATTAAGCACCCGATCGCTCTCCATTTTGGCAATCCACCATTCCCAAGCACTGTACGCGATGAAGTGTGTGATGGATTCGTTATTGGCGGTGGTGTAGAGAGGGTGCTGCGAGAAGGCCAGCTAAGCGAGGCCTTTGAAAAACCTTTTTGGTTACAATTGGTAGGGACTGGTTTGACAACGACTTTGTCATTGCATCTCGGCGCGGTGCTGAAGTTTGCCCAGTGGCCGGCGGTGAATTGTCTGAATAATTACGCCGATGATCTTCTTGTTGAACCCTTGACGATACAAGGTGGTTACGCGCGTGTGCCGGATGGACCGGGGTTGGGAATCGAAATAGATGAAGAATCGCTTATCCGTTATAAAATGGAGCCGCCTTATAAACTACAAGTCCCACGACAAATCCTTTCAGTAGTTTGGAGCAGTGGTCATGTGCGCCATTATAAGGATATGACGCAATGCAGAAATGACGCTCTCACTGGTAATGTTCCCGCACAAGAACATGGTGTGAAAATGGATGTAAAACCTGACGATGGATCTAAAGATTGGGTGGAACTCTATGCGAGGACCGAAATTGGGCCCGTGATTGATCAACTTTAAAAGGGAGGAATTGGGCAATGATTGATTTATCTAAGTACCGGATCATAGATTTATCACACGAGTTGATTCCTAGTGAACAGAAGACGGATGGGCATCATCGACACGGGAAACCCATTAATGGGCGACCTGTTGATCTCTCCGAGTTTTATCATTCAGATGATAATGCTCGCATGCATTTTATCCAGAGCCAAACCCATAACGGAACACACGTCGAAGCTTCCTATAAATTTTCGGAGACTGGTTCGGATCTCGCTTCGATGCCGATTGAAACCTACCTCGGAGAAGCCGTGGCCTGTAACTTTACGCAAAAAGCGGGTCACCCCCTTACACCGGACGATTTTAAAAAAGCTGGCGTAAAGCAAAATGACATTGTCCTTGCCTGGAGCAGCTCGGATGGAGCCTATCTGACATTTGAAGCGGTCGACTGGCTCGTAGAAATAGGAATCAAGGCACTAGGATTAGAAAACATATCGCTCGCCCCACCGGGGACCCCCTTGGACGAGTCACCGACTCCGGATGCCAAACTCCTGCTCGCCGGAATCGGGTTTATCGATAATGGAAGGGGCTTTGATCAAATCACTAAACCTCGTGTTTTCTTTATCGGTCTTCCCGTCAGGATGCGTCGTGCCACCGCTTTCTGGACAAGAGCTATCGTGCTCGAAGAGCTTTGAAGGATGCAAAAAATAGTTAATAATTCCTATACAACCGATTATACACATGTGAGGATGTCGAGCTTCTCCCTCGGTACGCTCCAACCCATTCACGTGTTTCCTTTTGACCTTTGACTTCCGACTCTCTGGTAATCCAGCTTAGAAGATGTCGTTCCACGATTGCGGGACTCGGTACCGGTTTTGTTAGACTTCCATTGCCATGCCGTCACTGCCGGTATCAGCGGCTCCGGAAAGTTTACCGCTCACTGGATTTATGGTAATTGCGTGCACCAAGCCTAATCCCCCATGGCTGTAAGGCATACGTACTACTGGATGTTTTTTGCGTATCTCAGCACAGACTATTTCAGGGATTCTGGCCTGGCATTGAATCAAATCACCTTCGCAATCACAGCGGGGGGCGTGAACCGCGTCGCTGATACTCATTCCAAAATCAATCACGTTGAGAATTACCTGCAATATTGAGGTAATAATTCGTGTTGCGCCCGGGGCACCAAGAACAAGGACCGGTTTACCTTCCTTATAAATAATTGTGGGTGCCATGCCGGTAGTTCGACTTTTACCCGGGGCATAGGAATTCGGGTGACCGGCCAGGGGATGGTAATTGATCATCGAATTATTATACATAAATGCCAACCCTGGAGTAATTACTCCCGAAGACATGCCAAGTGAGTGAGTAAGCGCTACACAGTTCCCCTTACTATCGACGACGGTGACATGAGTAGTGTCTGGAGATTCGAACGAAGTGAAAGATACATCAATAGGCTGACCGGAGTCGATGTGCTTACGCCACTCATTTGCACGCTCTTTTGATACCATCCATTCCAACGGTACATCGACGAAAGTAGTGTCCGCTAAATATTTATTGCGATCGGCGAATGCCGCTTTCATTGCCATGGATATTAGATAAATGTAATCGGCGGAATTATGATCATAAGATGAGAGGTCATACCCTTCGAGAATGTTGAGGATCGCGAGCAGGGTTGGACCACCATGTGGGGGAAGAACGGTGCTTAGTGAAAATTCCTGATAAGTACCGACGAGTGCTTCATCCTCACGAATTTTATAATTTTTAAAATCCTCGGCTGTAACAAAACTGTCATTGGCTTCCAGGTCCTTAAGTATATTATTGGCCAACCCGCCTTCATAAAAGTCATTCGGGCCTTTTTCCGCGAGGCGCAGCAGGGTGCTTGCGTAGTCCGAATTGTGCAGTCGTTCACCGGCGTCATAAGGACTACCGTTAGCTTTAAGGTAAATCCGGCTGGCTTCACTGTTTTTCTTAATGTAGTCAAGCATCGTGGAAGATTCAGGGAATTTGGCTTTACTCTTCCATGATTCTGCAAGGGTTGAACCTACGATGAATCCCTCTTCAGCAATCTGCGCTGCCGGGAAAATGGCCTGCTCCCAGGAAATAGTTCCCCATTGTTGCAATAGGGTTGATAACCCTTTGACCGTACCCGGCGTACAAATCGACTGGTAACCGCATTCGTTTACTTTTCCTTCGAGAAAGTAACCCCACCCGTCAGGATTGGGTCGGATAACTTTATCCACCCACATTGCTGGATTGACTTTTGACCCCGCCAAAGCAGGGGCATCTAGAACCGTGGCATTAACATTACCCTCAGAAGAGAGGCATGCCGGTTGCAGCGTTAATAAAATATAGCCACCGATACCACAACAGTGAAAATCAACAATCATCTGGACAAAGGCGCAGGTCACCGCCGCATCGATTGCGTTACCGCCATTCATTAAGACTTTAGCCCCTTCTTCCACCGCCTGTGGCTGCGGTGCGACAATCATACTTTTCATGCTTTTACTTTCTTTGTTCGATTTACTGGTCTTCTTTCTTGAAATATTAATATAACATAGCGATAGGTATAGATTTAAAGGTAATTCGTAACTATAAGTCTACGGCCACGATGGAGCGTGGTATGGCTTTAAATTATTGTGTCCAGTCCGAAAAACTTCTGTTGCGATCCTCAAGTCTAAGGGCTGATTAAACGCAATAGACATTCCCCTGGAATAGAAGATGTCGCGTTTTACGCTCGATAGTTTCGTCGCTTCACTCCTTGCAATGACGATAGAGGTATAACTTTTTAAACGGATAATTAGATGAATCTACATCTGTTCACTCTTATTGTTCATTGCAGGAAGGCAAACTGCCGACTGAGGCAATCCAGGGGATGTCCATATGCTATTCTCCAGTCAATGACATCTTGAATGTCGGTAAAATTTCTATTGCAAAATATTGTTCTTATATACCCCGATATGTGTTGTCTCCTCAATAAATATTTACCCTTGCGGCCACGCTCCATCGTGGCTGTTATTCTTCCTTAAATTATCATTGCGAGACTGTAAGCCGTGAGACAATATCATCATAAGATCCATGAAACACCCTGTCTTAGGTTTATTCTTTGTTTTAGTTACGCTCTGTTCATCCATTGCAGTAGTCTGTGGTGATGATTTATTCACTTGGGATGAATTACCAAATTTTCCAGATAAAAGGGGTATTGCCGGAGCCTTTGTGGGAACAAGTAATGGCGCATTGATTATTGCTGGGGGTTCGAGATCACCTCAAGCCATTAGCAAAGATATAGAGAGCGTCACTTATGATTCCATTTACGTTTTAGAAAAAACAGGTGAAGAATATCACTGGTATACAGATTTAAAATTGCCGCACCCTGTAACCCAGGGTGCTTCGGTCGTTACCGATGAAGGTCTTGTCTGCCTGGGTGGTCGTGATGAAAACAACATTTACGATGATGTATATGTTTTAATCTGGAATAAAGAGACGAATGAAATTGTAAAAAAAGATTTACCCGATCTCCCGCAAAAATGCCTCGGTTTAGCGGCAACATACATGGCCAATAAGATCTATGTAGCGGGGGGGATGAATGAAGAGGGAACACTTAATAATTTCTGGAGCTTAGATCTTACACCGGGTGAGGTGTCGGATTGGCAGGAGCTTCAAACTTTTCCTGGTCTAGAACGACACGGAGCGACACTAATGGTCCAAAACAACGGCTACCATCCTTGTCTCTATCTCTTTAGTGGTAAACGTGATGATGACTATCTTAAAGATGCTCATCTATATGACCCAGAAGAAGATGATTTAAATAAGCGCTGGAAACAGATTGCCGATATGCCACGCGCCTCATTCCAGGCATCGGGAGCTACTGTCGGTAAGTCGCATATCATGATTTTCAGCGGTTCTGATAACAATACATTGAGTTTGCTGAATGACGAGATTCGATATCCCGATGATATTATTGCTTATCACACAATAACCGACACCTGGGTGACATTCGGAAACACGCCGCAAGGCGTGGTAAAAACTGGCATCGTTCCCTTTGCTGATGGATACGTTTTGGCGGGCGGTGAAACTTCGTTGGGATTCAGAACTTCCAATGTTTATCACGTGCGAACAAAAAGCATAATTAAAAGGTACTTTCATCCCCTCGATTACGTCTCTCTCATTGTCTATCTGGTCATACTTATGGGAATGGGATTTTATTTTTCCAAGCGGGAAAAAACAACGAAAGATTATTTGTTAGCCGGGCAGCGAATTCCTTTTTGGGCAGCGGGGTTGAGCATGTTGGCCACAGGTGTGAGCTCGATTGGTTTTATGGCTATTCCTGCAAAAGCCTTTGCTACTAACTGGGTATATTTTTCCGCTATTTTCATTTGGTTTATCATTGTTCCATTTGTTAATAGCATGATCGTTCCTTTTTATCATAAATTACAGATCACTTCGGTTTACGAATACCTTGAAGCAAGATTTAATATCGTCGTTCGTCTCATTATTGCCGCTTTATTCTGTCTCTTTCAAATCCTTGGACGTATGAGTGTGGTTCTTTTCCTACCTGCACTCGCGCTCTCTGCAGTGACGGGTATCGATAAATACACCTGCATCCTTCTCATGGGTGTATTCGCCACCATCTATACGGTGATGGGGGGCATGGAAGCAGTCATCTGGACAGATGTTATTCAATTCTTCGTTCTCATGGGTGGTGCCATACTCTGCATAGTACTTGTTATCTCGGGCGTTGATGGCGGACTGGGGACTTTCTTTGACGTTGCCTTTGAAGATAGGAAGATGAAGCTGGCTGTTTTAAAATGGGATTACACGGAAGCAGTATTATGGGTTGTTCTATTGAATGCTTTAATTTATCGCCTGCTTAACTTCAGCACCGATCAAACGATCGTTCAACGAATTATGACGACGTCGAATACAAAAGAGGCGAAAAAAGCAATATGGTGCGATTGCCTGTTTTCAATTCCCTGGTCTTTTATTGCGTTTGGTTTGGGAACTGCCCTCTATGTCTTTTATAAAAGGCATCCAGAAAAATTAAATCCAACCCTGGCAACCGATGCAATTGTCCCTTTGTTTATTGTTCAGAATGTACCTATTGGGCTCAGTGGTATCATCATTGCCGGGGTTTTTGCTGCTGCGATGTCGAGCTTGGACAGTTCGATGCATAGTACGGCTACGGTGATCGTTACTGATTTCTATAAACGTTTCAAACCGGCAGCTACCGATCGTCATCTTCTTGTTATCTCGCGCTGGTTGACTGGATTGCTCGGTATATTTGGTACGGCAGCAGCCCTTTGGATGGCAAAAATGGATAGTTCATCGATGTGGGATGTATTTATTATTGCATTAAGTCTGTTTGGTGGAGCGATAGGAGGAGTTTTTGCACTCGGCATTTTTACCAAGCGCACCAATAGCACCGGCGCTATTCTCGGAACGTTTTTAAGTGTCGTTATATTATATTTTGTAAAACAATATACCGAGATTCATTTTTTCCTTTATTCTTTTGTCGGCATGACAGTCGGAATTATCCTGGGTTACATCTTAAGTTTTATCACACCCGGTAAACCAAAATTCGAAGGGTTAACGATTCATAGCAGAGGGGGGTCGTAGAATGTGGCTGCCAAGTCGACACACTTTTTTGCGTAAGCGACGGCATTAGCGCGGATGGCTGCATCAGGTGAGGCCAAATTGCGCTTTTCAGCAGCGTGGCAGTAACCCCAGACTCCAAAGAGAAACGAGATTTTCAGCCCGAGAGAAGTGGCCATATCTCGTGCCTCATTGAATTTCTCTACAGGGATTCTATCTGGTTATGAATCGGGGTAGACACCATCGCATCCTGCTTCCACAAGCATTTCCAATACTTCGCGAGGATTTTTCTAGACACCACCGTCATCTGCGGAAAGGGTGCAAAGGATAACTGAGTAATTATGGCTCATGATGTCGTTCCCAGGGAGCATTAAGTGTGGGTTGTATCTTAGTTGGTGTTAAGTAATTGTCTAAGTTAGGCTATCTTCCTCTTCGTCCTAAAGAGAACTTCAGTTATATTATTAGAGAAAGAGAGACTCGCTCCGTCGTAGCTTCAAGGACAAAGACGAAGCTATTAAATTCATAGAAATTTGTCAGCTGAATCCTGTGGTTCGAAGCCGACAACCTCACGTGCATGGGTGATATCGCGATAACTCCACTTGTTGTTCGATACGCCGTAGAATATATCGTATTTCAGACTGTCAGGTGCTTCGATGCATTTTTCTATTAACTGTGCAATGTCACGTTGGCTGCACCATATTGCATTCTGTCGTGTGTTAAGAGGTTTATCTTCCACATTAACACCGCCTATGCGAAGGCAGAGGATGGAGAGATCGGTGGTATCTGTGAAGTGACGTGCCAGGGCCTCACCCCATATTTTACTCGCTCCATAAAGACCAATTGGACGCATAACCGATTCATGCGTCATCATATCCCAGGAGTGGGGGGCATCATTGTAATCTCCTTCGGCAATGGCTTTATAGGGGAACTCTCTTTCCCAACCGGCAATTGTTGCCCCGCTGCTTGCAGATATAATCCGTTTAACTCCGGCACACCTTGAAGCTTCAAAGACATTATAAGTTCCCATGACATTGGCACTATGGATCTTATCCCAGGTTGCACCTAATTTTGCAAAGGCAGCCAGATGGACGACTACATCCTGACCCTCAAATGCGGGCCGGATAGCATCTAAGTCTGCGATATTAGCCTGAAGACATTTAATCCCGGGGACATCGCTGCGATTGAGCGCGTTGAGCTCATACTTCCCCTCTAATTGCTTGCGCACCACACCGCCTATCAGTCCACTCATCCCGGTTATTAGTACTTTTTTAATCATCAGATTTCTATGGGTTTCAGTTAAAGAATGGTTCAATTATTCAGCCTAATGTAGGGTGATTCTAAGCAAATAGATAAAAGAGAAGCCATATTATTCTTTTGTCAGGGTGAAAAATGAAGCGGCATAGCACTTCAGGGGGCACATTCAGAGGAGATTAATAAAAATCTGATCAAATACTGATTTTAATTGGAAAAAGTCATCGCGATGACTATATTATAGTTATCGTTTTAGGATAAACAAGCTCTCAACAAGAAAGGAATAGGACATGATCTCAACACAAGAAGCTGCATTTCCCGAAGTCGGGTTTTCACCAAAAGCAAAGGAATTTATCTCATCACCGAAAAAGATGTTGATCGACGGCCAATGGGTCGGTGCTGCGTCCGGTAAAACATTTCCCGTGTATAATCCGGCAACAGGGGAAGAAATTACTCAAGTCGCTGAAGGTGACAAAGAGGATATCGAACGCGCGGTGTCAGCAGCGAGAAACTCTTTTGAGAAAGGTGTCTGGCATAATTTAACACCTTCAGAAAGAGGAAGTATCGTTTGGAAAATAGGGGATCTCATCGCAGAAAATGCCGAAGAGTTTGCCGAGCTGGAATCTATTGACAATGGAAAACCCAAAGCAGTTGCCAGTGTTGCCGACCTTCCACTCGCGATTGATCTCTTTCATTATATGGCTGGATGGGCGACAAAGCTTGAAGGCAATACGATCCCAATTTCTATGCCGGGCAGTTATCATGCTTACACGATGAGAGAACCCGTCGGTGTTGTTGGACAGATCATCCCCTGGAATTTTCCATTGCTTATGGCTGCCTGGAAATTAGGGCCTGCCTTAACAACCGGAAATAGTATTGTCCTCAAACCCGCTGAACAGACACCTTTGAGTGCAATACGTCTGGGTGAACTTCTGGCGGAAGCCGGAGTCCCCGATGGCGTTGTTAATATTGTGCCCGGTTATGGTGAAGCCGGGGCAGCATTAGCCGCTCATGATGGGGTGGATAAAGTCGCATTCACGGGTTCAACTGAAGTGGGTAAACTTATTGTTCAAGCTGCCGCGGGGAATTTAAAAAAGCTTACTCTGGAATTAGGAGGAAAATCTCCTAATGTTCTTTATAAAGACGTCCCTGATTTAGGCGCCGCTATCGAGGGTGCTGCGAACGCAATTTTTTTCAATCATGGCCAATGCTGTTGCGCGGGGTCGCGCTTGTATGTTGAAGCCGACGTTTTTGATGATGTCCTTAGTGGTGTTGCAGAACACGCCAACAATATTAAAGTCGGGCCTGGTTTAGCTGGCGACACTGAAATGGGGCCGCTCGTTTCAGACGAACAATTGGAACGGGTCTGCGGCTATATGGCTTCAGGTGTCGAGCAAGGAGCCGAACAAGTTGCGGGTGGTAATCGCCTTGGTGATTCCGGGTATTTTGTCCAACCGACGGTATATACCAAGACAAATCAAGATATGAAAATTGTTAAGGAAGAAATTTTCGGACCTGTTGTTGTTGTCGAACCCTTTAAGGAAGGTGATCCGCTCATCCAAAACGCTAATGATAGTTCCTACGGTTTAGCCGCCGCGGTGTGGACCAGTGATATTTCTAAAGCGCATCGGACTGCCGCTGAACTACGTGCTGGTACGGTATGGGTAAATTGTTACAATGTATTTGATGCCGCGCTGCCATTCGGTGGCTATAAACAATCCGGTTGGGGTCGGGAAATGGGCCATGAAGTGCTTAATAATTATACCGAAACCAAGGCCGTTGTCGTCGCATTGTAAGTGGTAGGCAATAGGTAGCAGTTTATAAGCTTAAACTAAGGGGGTAAGGGGTGATTCCCCTTCGTCCCAAAGATTTAATTTAGGAACAGGGTGTAACGCGCTGCGATTCGGCTGAGCTCATCATAGTCTTGTCTGACAAAACTTTGGCGACAGCTGATACCTAGTGCGTTATATAAAGTCGTAAATGAAGAAGCGTGATAGGGAACAGCCTTAGCTCCACCTTTGGTTGCAAGAAACAGGCTGAGAAGTAATCTTTGTCTTTGTCCAACATATTTTATACTCCGAGTAACCTATGAGTGAATGTCGATTAGATGAAGTCTAGTGTTTCACTAATCCTTGAATACTCTGAGACGAAGACGAAGCTAATTTGTATGATGGGAATTACTACCTGCTCGAAAAACTTCTTACATAATCCCATAGGTATCGAAGGCTTCCTGGGAGGGCATTCCCTCTTCAATGGATTTTCGAACCATGTTCTCCCCTCTGACTTTTTCCAGTGCGCGATTGACTACATCCTCTTCGTGTTCCTGGGGTATGATGACAACACCATCAATATCGCCAAAAACAATATCACCAGGGTTTACCTCAACTCCATTGGGGAACTCGATCCTACAGCGAAAGTCGATTACCCTCCCACGAACACCCTGGTCCTGCGCATACCGACCAGTAGAAAAAGTAGGAAAATTTAATTTCAAAATCCCGTTCGTATCGCGGCTGACCCCGTTTACAACAGCACCCGCGGCTTTTTGTTTTATGGCCCGCACACTCATAAGTTCGCCCCATTGGGCGTAGGTGGGTGAAGCTCCCGTGCTAATGTAAACTTCACCCTCATTCAAATCATCCAGGGCTTTAAATAATAATCCAAAAGGTTTATCGCGACCTCTCTCGAAAGGAGCCTTATCCCCGTAATCTGCTTCTTGCACGGGCATCGCTTTACCGATGACGATCATATCATCTCGCAATGGCTGAATCTGTCTGGGCAAAAACTGATGAAACAATCCAAGGTCATCCATGACATCCCCAGCAACAGCAGTAAATAACTCATGTTTGATAAGATCAAACAGTTCGGCATCGTTTTTCCAGTCAGGCATAATAAGATATTATGATCTATTGAGAGATTTTAAGGTCGGGTCAAGCTTTAGACTTGCGCCGTTTTCTTGAGCGTCAATGACAGTTCGATTAGATCAGTCAATTGTTTTTTTAGTGGCCGACATTCCATCGTTGTCGCTGTCTCTCTGAAACCGGAGCCGCTGATCATCGCGACAGCACTTTCTTTTGGCTGTAGTTTTCCAGAGTCTACTAATTTACTTAACCCCGCGAGGCAAGCGCCGCTCGAAGGTTCTATATACAGACCCTCACTATGGCCGAATTTTTGTTGAGCATTCAAAGCTTCTTCATCGGTGACCGAGATAAAAAAGCCCTCTGAGGCTTTTATCGCGCGTGGAGATTCAAGTTGGTCGGGGGGGTAAGGGTGAGCTAATTTTACTAAGACCGAGGGTGGAGCATTTTCAAAGGGCATAGCCAAAACATCTTTCCACTTGACGATACCCTGATCAAAAGCGATTTCCAATGCATTGTAATCGTGTGGGACAATGCCGATCATTTTCGGGCAGGTTGTTATTATATTTAATTTTTTTAGATCACAAAATCCCCGCCAAATGCCAGAGATACTTCCGCCGCCACCGACAGGTACTACCATCCAATCCGGTGCGCAGCCTAATTGTTCGACAATTTCATAGGCAATCGTTTTGTTTCCCTCGCTTTGGTAGGGATTTGTCTTTCTGCTTGTGGAAGTAGAGTAGAGTCCATGCTCACGGCAGATATCAGCGACTAAATCAACAACTGGATCAATATCGCCACTGACTTCTACAAGTGTAGCACCCAACATATAGAGGGGATAGAGTCTTTCTGCTGGGGTGCCCTTGCACATTACGATTACACTGCGCATCCCGGCGCGAGCCGATAAGGCTGCATTGGAAACACCCGCGCTACCCGTCGATACGATATAAGTGACTTCAGCACCAATACTTTTTCCATGATTAATAGCAACAGATAGAGCGCGATCCTTGTGTGAACCTGTGGGATTTCGTGTTTCGTCTTTAATATAAATCTCATGATTGCGATAGGCTCGGGAGGAAAGGAGGGGAGTCGCCCCTTCATCAAGGGTAACCAAACTATTGGGATCATCAATAGGTAAAAGCGGCCAATAGCGCCACATATTGTGTCGAAAACGATCATCCCAGCTCACGTCTTTGAAACTATAGTGAAACCCGAGTAGCCCGAAGCAACTGGTGCATACCATCGCCATGGGGTCAGTTTCTTCCCGTTTACAATCAAGACAGACTTTTTTAAAATGACTCATTATTGTTAGATGCGTTTATGCGATGAAGCGAAAATGAGCGTATGCGTAGAAGAAAAAAATATGGTTTGAATGACATCTTCCTCCAAAATTTTGTCAAAAATAAAATACGCAGCCTGTCTGACATAGCCTTTGTGACGGCTGATCTCAGGGCACTTCTTAACTCAATGTAACTATTAAACGCGGTAGGGACATCGCGTTCCATCTTCGCAATGACAAAGAAGGGCAAAATGCGAGCAACTTTAATTTCACCACTGAGACAACGAAAGCGACTGATCACTGTATTCCCGAATTCTGAATCACCTATTTATTTTTTCAATTACCTGTTTATCCCAGATCGGTATATCGACGATTTAGATTCAGGATTTCTCTAAGGTGTCCTTCAGGATATCTATCATTTCAATTAAGGTTCGATCTTTATCGCGCGACTCGAATGTTTCATCGGCTAGAGAAGACTTACCGACAAACTGGTATAATTCCGCTGCACCCTGGTATATTTTTGGTGTCAGTCCAACGTCTTCAAAAGTTTTAGCAATCTCTTCCATTTCACCTATCCAGCGTCGCGCTTTAGTCGGCATACCGGGAAGGCCGCGTTTCAATGCAGTATAGGGCTGTAGCTGACTTAATTGAAATTCTTCGGCTAATGGTTTTATAAGTCCCATTTTTGATGCGGCAACTAATAATTCCGTCGATAACGCGGCCGTTCCTTTTGTTAATGCGGCATAGCACATTTTTAATCCTGAAGCCTGACCGATTTCCGGTCCAACGACACGGATATCGAGACCGTAGTTTCTCAATTCTTCAAATTTCCCCGCATCTTTACCCGAGGCATAAAAACGTGTAGTCGTCTTTTTTCTTGGTGGAGGTCCAATAATTCCTGCATCCACAAATTGGTTGCCTGCATCTATTACTATTTTATTTATCGACTTTGTCGTATTTGGGGCGATGGCATTACAGTCCACGTAGATAATCTGATCGCCGGTTGACTTAGTTGCCACTACCACTTTCTCGGCCACTTTCTTTGCTTCCGTGGGGACCAGGATGGAGAGAATCATATCCGATTCGCTCACGAGTTGATTGTAGGATTCAACTTCACGGATCCCCACCACCTTCGCCAGCGATCGCGTCAACTCACTGCGGTTCTTAAGGCAGGAGACTACTGACATCCCCTGTTTGATGAGTACTTTCGCAACAACATGACCCATTTCTCCCGGACTTAACAAGCCCACCGTTTTCAACTCCATTCTTTAATCTCCTTTATCATATTTATTAATAAAATATATATATCCCGGTATTGTTTCAGACTGAGGGTAATATGATAAAAGTTAAAAAGTCAAAAAGTTGAATACGCGAGCGCGTTCCGTTTTTCTAAATCATTATCTTTAAATCTAGTAATCTGCGTCGTGCATTTTGTATCAAACCGCCATAGTTCTAACTTTGAACCCAGAACCCAACCTGTACTGAGCATAGAAGAGGGAAATCTTCTTCTTTAGGTTCAGGAAGAGACACTTGGAATATTATAAAACCAGTGCGCAACCAAGACCCCTAAAATGAATATAATAGCCAGTACACGTATGCACGCGGATAATCTCAGTGCTCCGAAAATGAGATAGTGTAACCATTCAAACTCTCGAGGATGCCCATGGTAATTAATCCATAAAAGATGATGCCAAAACTGAGCATTCCGAGGATACTGGAAAAGACGAGGCTTAATGCGAGACCACCAATAATACGGCCAATGCCAATAAAAATGTGAAACATACCAGCACTTCGGTATTTCAAATGTCGATTTCTGTTTGCTTCTTTTATAAGCTGAAACCCTATCTTTTCTGCCAGTTCACGTAATATTTTATTCTTCGAAACTCATTCTTCCATGCGAACATTTATATGGTGGGCAACCTGATAGACACTATATTTTACGGTAGAGATTTCCCATTATCATGATCATTTTCTTCTCTTGGAGATCGATTATTTTCAGAACTGCTAAACTCTGTGATCTCATCTATAGGGGCCCAATCAGCTCCTAGGTTTTCGTTCCAAACATAATCCTCAGTGGTCAGTATCCCTTTCATTAAAAGTGACTTTACAGCTTCAGTCCCTACAGATCCGACCTGTTCATCGTGCATTACATAGTACCATTCCATTGGTTTTCTTTTTTCTCTGTGTAATAATGGAAATAGATTTCACCATACTGATCATTCAAAATAGTTAAATTGGAGCAATGAATTTTACCTTAAGCAACCATCCGTTTCATAGGGGATTTAAAATTAGCCGAGCTTTATTTTTAACCAAAAAAAAGGGAGTTGTTTGAAAATATCTAGGTAAAAAAACCTAATTATGTATGGGAGTAACTTTTAACATTTTTTTACCCAATACCTGTCATAAAATTGATATTCAGGTATTTACGGTTGGCCAGATTGCAGCTATCTTCCAGATATTCAGCGATCTTACTTTGGCATCCCCGCTTTGAGAAAAGAGAGACAGCGCGAGACTATCTTCACGGACAGGGTAGATCCGTTTGGTCAAGCATTGCCGATTATTAGCAAAAACTTCGATTACAGAACGATCACAATAAATATGTAACTTTAAACTTTCTCCCGTGCGGAGTTTGAAGGGGCCTCGTTGGATACTCAGATTCCCAACTTCCTTACTTAAGCTGGACCACTCTGGATCGAGTTCCAAACAGTCACATTCTTGATTATAAGCAATACGTGTAAACTCATTACCATCAGGAGAACACCGCACATTAATACCGAATTCTTTCGCATCGCACGGTTCAAATTCTGCATCTATCTCAAGACAGTCTCCTTTAATTCCATCAATGATCCCACTTGTATTCGATGAGATTTGAAGGTTTGTATAGGAACGATGCTCACGCCGAAGTTGCTCGAGTTCGGGTACCGGTTCAATGCAAAGATTATTTTCATTGTCCAACGAGAGTATTCTTGGAATGGATGCAATACCGGCCCAACCGGCCTCATTTTGACTTCTGTATTTTCGCCCTTCTGCGATCCAACCGAATAAAATACGACGGCCCTGATCATCTTTCAAAGTAATCGTTGCAGATAAATTACCACTTTCGAGGTTAAAATCGCCGTAATTCATCCTGCCATGCTTTTCAATGTAAAATCGGTGATCGCGATAGGTACCAATATAATACTGTGGGCCTCGCGTGTGACTGGAGAAAAGCAACATGTGCTTATTTCCAAGCGGGAAGAAATCAGGTACGGCACAGTCAGATTCACGGGGTTTGCCTTTATATCCTTCATAAAAAGGATGCACGTAATCCCAATGAATTAAATCATCAGATTTAAAAAGGAACGCGACGTCACCAATCCCTTCGAAACTGCCACCAGAAAGCGAATACCAGGTATCACCGTCTCGCCATGCACAAGGATCGAAGGGTTCCCATTCTTCCTGCCCTTTCGGGGGATGAGGAATCACCGGGTTAGCGGGATGTTTCTTCCAGTTAATTAATTCGTCATCACCTGTCGCGATGCAATTACCCGCATCTTTACCGTAATAAATGAAAGTGGGAACTCCATCGTTATCAAAAGCACCTCCGCTGTAGCAGCCGCCCTCGTCGGGTTCGCCCGGGTTCAATGAGAGGGCAATAGGTAAATCTTTCCAAACGACAAGATCTTCACTTACGGTATGCCCCCAATGCATGGTGCCATGGAACGAGCCATGGGGGTTGTGCTGGTAGAATAAATGGTATTTCCCTTTCCAATAGATCGCGCCGTTGGGATCATTCATCCAGTTGGCCGGGGGTAGGAAATGATAGAGAGGACGATGAGGATCAGCAGCCAGTTCGAAACGACGGGCATCGAAATCATTATTCTTATCTACCATTACTTTATTCTTTGATTAACTGGAGGGATTACCAGCAATATCAACTATTGAGAGGATTGGGATCCGTCAAAACCCTCCATTGCATGCGCTCTCATATATTCACGATCGAAGTTGATTCTAAGACCTGGTCGATCTGAAAGATAGAGATCTCTATCTTCTGAGATCTAATGGGTAGTCAATCACAGGATTATAGTCACTTAAGTTGTACTTACTCGTCTCCAGTTTATAGAAATTATGTAACGTCATCATTACTTGGGCTCCCGCGATAACGTTAATCAGCTCGCTGGCGTCGTGGGGTAAAATCGGTATATATCTTCAGCATTATTACCAGGGGACTTTTACTAAATCCCGGAGGAGTATGAAACCTGATTCATTGTGGGTTTTCAACTAATCTTCGTCCATGTTATAGCAAGCTATAGAAAAACGGACGAAGACGAAGAGACAGACGAAAAGTAATTCAACTCTACCATGCACCAATTTGTGTTATTACCAGGGGTGCTTCGTTATTCAGCCATGTTTTGAATAAAAAATACAGCCGTAGATGTATCTGGAGTTCAGGGTATGAATTTATAGGTATAGCTGTTTATATTCTTTTGCTTTTTAAAATTGGCTTAATGTCTTGCTTTATAAAATTAATTAAAAAAACTTATGAAAACTTATGAAAACTTATGATTTTCGTTCTGGATGCACTGATCCAGCTTCATTTCCCGCCGCTCATTTAGCGGAGTACGCGGTTAAAGCGATTAATGAAGTCGGCATTGATTTTGCAAGATACCCTGAAGAACTGGGACATCTTGGGCTGCGTGAAGTTATGGCCGAGAGGGAATCCCAGCGAGAAGGGGTTGAGGTTTCTCCAGATAATATATCCTTAATGAATGGTTCGATGCAGCCAGTTACTCTTGTCGCTGAAGCACTCATGGAAAAATCAGGAGATATCATTATAACTGAAGAGCTGACCTATTCGGGGACGCTCAGCATTTATAAAAGTCTGGGAGCACAACTAGTGGGTATTCCCATGGATGAACATGGAATGAAAATAGATGTTCTTGAAAAGACGTTGTATGAACTCCACGCAAAAGGTACCCCTCCTCGTTTTATCTATACTTTACCGACATACCATAATCCCACAGGCATACTGATGCCTAAATCCCGCCGCTTGGAACTTATTGATGTCGCGCTTAAATATAACACTGTGGTGGTGGATGATAATTGTTATGGAGATGTTCATTTTGAAGGTGAAAAAGAACCCTCCCTTCATGCTTTGAGTGAAAGTCCCAATATTATTTATTTATGTTCACTTTCTAAAATATTGGGACCAGGCCTTCGTTTAGGTTATCTTATCGCTAGGCAACCCATGCTCGATCGCATCATGGAACGTCGTTTTGACGGTGGGAACAGCCTTTTGGCTGCTTCCGTTTGTGCGGCCTATCTTAAAGATAATCTATGGGACTATGTCACTAAAGCTAACCTGTTACTTAAAGAAAAAAGAGGTGCGGTTTATGCCTGTTTGGAATCAAGCGTGAGTGATATTTGTACCTGGTCACATCCTGTTGGTGGTATTTTTATCTGGGTGCAATTTCCCAGCGATGTAGATAGACTTAAGCTCGAGGCTCTTCTTGAAAAAGAAGGGATCCTGTATGGTCCTGGATCTGCCTACCATGTGAATGAAAAGGATATCCCCTATCTCCGCTTGGCTTTCGGTTATTGCAGCCTGGAGGACATTCATAAATGTATTCCTCTCGTTGGTCAGGCCATTCGCGCTTCGCGTAAAACTAGAACACAAGTCGCTGTTTAAACTGTTAAGACAAGTGTAGTGCTATCGCAGGGGTAAGTTTTAGGTTTTAAGTTTAATGTAAAAGATAGGTTCTTCACTAATAATTTTCAGCGTTTATCGATTCAAATGCCGGTTAAATTATTTTAACTACATATAACTGATTGCGCACCTCAGTTCCAAGCGTGCCGCAATTCGTATAATGAAGGACAGGATAACTGGCACCTGCGATTTTTATCGGCAATCGCATCGCGTATTCGGAGTAGTCCCAGCGGTTAAAGACAACATAGGCCTGTCGAAAGATGGATACTTCAAGTTCATGTTCAATAGAAAAATCGGGAAGCAGTATGGGACCTGTATCTACCTGCCAGCTATCGTGCTCGTGCCGGGCGTTCATTACAGTTACCGGATATTCAGCCACCACCTCAATTTTTTTATCACCATTTGAAGTGAGGTAACGTGTTCTTCCGAGGATGGGTTTATTCTCCATCATCGCATCGTGGACTTCTTTGTAGCTGGTTATCTCCATCACTTCGACAAAATAGCGTAGTCCACTTTCCATTTTATCAATCGTCGTCACAAAGTTTACTTTAGAACCAACAATATCACCTACGCGGTAAGACATGCGTTCAAAACCAGGTGCGTCATCAAATTGTTTTGCTATCATAAACTGCCCGTTATCAGAAAAAACAATGTGAAACTCCATCGTAGGCTGGGCTATAATGTTCTTTTCCGCATACATCTTCTCGCCCGCACAGGGATGACTTAAAAAATACTCCCTGAATTCTTCACCTTTACCACGTATTTTACAACTGGCGTGCAAAGCGCACCGCGGTGTAGTGTCCGCTGTATTTTGGTCCCACTGAACGAACGAGTTTGTGTAGTCGTACCCTAAATTGTAATCATAACTTAAATCAAAATCACTCATTGCTACTCACTTGTTAACTCACATTGTTTATTTACATTAGAATATATAGCCACGTCACCAATTATAATCGTCCTGATTGCCGTCACGGCCAAAAAACTGGCTTGAATGGTCCATCGTCAATCGATGAGCGGTGTTGAAGATGCAATTTGCCGATTCTTCTGGTGAAATCTCAGCATCATCTCCTCCCATGTCCGTTCTGACCCAGCCGGGACTCAGGGCAACAACAATTATCTCCTCCGGTTTTAATTCGGCGGCCAATGCGCGGGTAAACATATTCAATGCCGCTTTTGAAGTACTGTAACTGTAGAGTTTGAAATTAGTTTTTATCGCAATTGAACCTGCGCCGGATGAAATATTAATGATGCGCGGTTCATTACTTTTTCTAAGGAGTGGAAGTAAAATTCGGGAGACACGTGCGACACCGATAACATTAACGTCGAAGGCCATCTCAAAATGCGCAATGTCCATATCTTCGAGTCTTTCATCTTTTGCATCTGGATTTATCCCCGCGTTATTTATGAGAATGTCGAGGCTGGAAAATGATTGCGCGATTTTTTCATATGCCTGATTTACTGAATCGGCATTTATGACATCCATTGGAATAGCTGTAAAATCTGGATCGTGATAAGTTTTTCTCAATGCATTTAACTCATCCGCCTTGTCAGGTTGACGAGCGGTAGCAATAACGCGGTCACCGTGTTTTAGAAATTCTTTGACCAAAGCCAGGCCAATGCCGCGGTTTGCTCCAGTTATAAGTACAGATGACATTGTTATTTAGTCAAAAAGTCAAAAGGTCAAAAAGTCAAAATATTTAAATTATGGAAATAGAGATTTGTGCTACTATTGGACTTATTATAATGGCACCTCACCTAAATCAATTGATCAAACACGGGTCATTTCGATGAACATCTTATGCCCTTTTGACTTTTTGATCCTAATCCACAATATCTTTATAATAATGATCCCAGGGGTGGTAATAGGGAGTCTTTAAGAGGCGCGTTTTAACATCGCTATCTGCGGTTCTTGTGCGTAATTCCTTGGAAGCTTCGCAACCCGGCCAACTTAACATGTACGATGGTCCGTATTGATAGGAGAGCCAATTGTGTGTTTCATTAATTGGGGATTTCATCGCGTGGGATAAATTTTCGCTAAAAATTATCGCATCTCCAGCATTTAGAGCGATGTCTATTAAGACAGGAACTGCTTCCAGGGACACATTGCTGTAGGGATGGGAAAAATTACTTTTATGACTGGCTGGAATCATGCAAAACGTCCCATTGCCATGTACACAATTATTAAGGGCAACGAGACAGGTTGTCATAAGGCAGCGAAATTCGCCTTCGACAAAACAGCGATACCTTGTGTATCGCCTGGGATCAGCTTTTCCTCCTTGAGTAAGTGCTTCTATACTACCGGCTTCTCTGATCAGTCCACGGGAAGCGACTAGCCTGACCTGACTGCCCCAGATTATTTCTTCCATTGCGTGGAGCAGTCGCGTGAAAGTAATAGCCTCCTCGATAATGCCACCGTTTTCAACGATGTTTAATAGCTCAAGTCCGGAATCTTTTTTATTGATCGTTATACTCGCAAGGGGATTTTCAATTGTATTCTGCAGCGCTTCGCGTGCTTCATTAATCTGGTCTGGCTTCAGAAAATTTTTCATTACCAGATATCCCCTGACATCAAAAAAATGCCTCTCTTCATCTGAGAGGTGACGTTCACCGGTTCCCGTCTGCAACTTATGTGTTCGATCTACTTTTCTCTTAGCTTTACTTTCCATCTGACTTAGTAACCAGGAGATGATTATAGTGTTTTTAAAAAAAGCCTATGCGATGGCAAATGGCGAGGGTCCCTTTATTAATTCCAATTGCCTGGGAGTAGCTCTTTCCTCAAAACCATCTGCTGTATCCACCAGTTTCCCCCAAGGAGTTTGAAATGCCGGCGCGTAAGATATGAACAGAGTGCGACGAGTCTTATTACTTTGATTGATCGTTGCACCATGGGTAAGATCTTCGGTGAAGATCACCGCATCTCCAGCTTTACAAGGACAGGCTTCAATTAACGGGTGATTTTCATCGGGAATCGCGCCCCCAAAAGGATTATCAAAATTACTTTTATGACTTCCTGGAATCACTGCAAATGAACCTTCTTCAATCGAGACATCTCTCAGTGCGTAGGCAACTTTTACGCTTACGCACTTAAACTCCCCTTCATCAATCGCGAATTCACTGTAAGATAAAAGCTCAGCATAACCATGATGTAAATTTGTGTATCGCCCTTGATTGCGTGTCATAAACATATAACCATCAAGACGGAGGGGTTCGTTGATCATCGCGTCAATATAGGGTTGGATCCGCGGGCAATCGATTAATGCCTCAAAAGGTCCACCTATTCTTAATATATTGCAGTCATAATCGCGCGGGTGAGTGGGATCATATTCTTCATTCCATCCACTCTTTTTATCATCGTGATATTTTTGGTCAAAACCCAATTGCGCCACATCCGCATCACTAAGCGGTTCCAACTTGTCAATTTCATCATTCATTTGTTGCACCAAGCCCAGCGGAATCGCCCCTGGTATGAATAGAAAACCTTGAAGGTCAAATAAGTATCTTTCTTCTGGTGTCATAATCAATCACTCCTTAATAGAATTATCTATCGGCCTGATCAATAGTTCGATTTTATCGATTATCTAAAATATTATGGGAACTGTAAAGTCTATCTGTTTAATTGAGAAAGGCCAATGCTAATGATCATACCTTCACCTATTTAATTTGTGCAACGTTGTGGCTGAAGATACCCCAAATACCAAAAACCCCCTTGAACGATCTATACATACGCTTCCGTCTACGACGCGTGATTGGCACCGCCGAGTCTGGGTTCTAGCTGGTCCTATTATTCTCTCAAATCTGACGGTGCCACTTGTGGGAGCAGTTGATACTGCCGTGGTTGGACATTTGCCTGATGCCGTCTATATGGGTGCCGTTGCGCTAGGGGCAATCGTGTTTAACTTCCTCTACTGGGGATTTGGTTTCCTTCGTATGGGGACTTCAGGATTTATTGCGCAAGCCTATGGCGCAGGTGACGCTTCTGAAGTCCGCGTCGCTCTTGCGCGTGCCCTGCTAATCGCAGTTGTCATTGGTATTCTTGTCATTGCAATGCAAGTCCCCATCTCGAAACTAGCTTTCTCAGTCTTAGAGGGGAGTCGTCAACTCGAAGGCCTGGCGCAAAGCTATTTCACGGTCCGTATCTGGAGCGCTCCCGCTGCCCTCGTGAATTTTGCTATTCTTGGCTGTCTCGTCGGCATACACAATACCCGCGCCGCTTTGGGGGTACAATTAACGCTTAATCTGTGCAACGTTGCTTTGGATCTTCTTTTTGTTTTGGGCTTTGGCTGGGGAGTGGAAGGAGTAGGGCTAGCATCATTGATCAGTGAGTACATTGCAGTTTTCGTTGGTCTTTGGATTATAAAACTTAATTTCGATCGCTTGGGCGGAAGTTGGAAGCCGCATACCATTTTTGATTCTCGCAGCTTGAAAGCGCTCATTCACGTAAATGCCAATATCTTTATAAGAACTTTAGGCGTAATCTTCGCCTTTTTTTATTTCACCGCGATGAGCACCAAACTGGGGGAGGTGACCCTTGCGGCAAACGCGGTGCTCATGCATATGCAGCATTTTCTTGCCTTCGGACTCGATGGTTTTGCTTTTGCCGTCGAAGCCCTCGCCGGTAGTGCCTATGGGATGCGCCGGCGATCTCAATTTAGAGCAGCGATTAAAGCGACTACCCTGTGGGCTTTAATCTTTGCCGGTATTTATACCATTATCTATGCGTGCTTCGGTATACATATAATCAATGCAATTACCGGGATTGAAAATGTTAGATTAAGAGCCGCTGAATTTTTGCCGTGGTTGATTGTATCACCATTAATCTCTGTCTGGAGCTATCAACTGGACGGAATATTTATTGCGTCAACACGGTCGGTGGAAATGCGAAACGGCATGCTCTTAGCAGTCATTTTTTTTCTTGTTGCAGTACGGCTGTTCGTGCCGAGATGGGAGAACCATGGTCTTTGGCTTTCGCTTATTATCTTAATGATTGGAAGGGCTGTATTTTTAGCCATCTATTATCCCCGAATTGAGAAGAATTTGGATTAAAGCGGAAGACGGAAGGACGGGGGACTGGAAAGCCGGAAAGCCGGAAGGCCTGAGTGTTGAAGAATGGGGGGAGACGGAGAGGAAACTTATGTACTGATCTACTTTTGAAGGCTTGCATATATCGAATGAGTTCCACTATCTCTATTGCCAAGAAGTATGATTAACACAGCAGATATCGTTATTATTGGTGGTGGTGTTCATGGCGCCAGTCTGGCTTTTCACCTGGCGCGTGAAAAAGCGGGAAAGATCATCCTTCTTGAGAAGAAACATATGGCTGCGGGCCCGACCGCAAAATCGAGTGCCATGATACGTCCCTTATTTAGGGAACTGGTTTATGTCCAATTGGTCAGTAAATCGACTAAATTGTTTGAACAATGGGGTAACTACGTTGGTGGTTCTGCAGGATTTGTACAAAATGGGTTTCTCAGAATTACTGATTCGTTAGAAAATGACGCTTTGGCGGGTGATCTTGATCTCGCGAAAAGTCAGGGGGTCAATTTTCAGATTATTCCTAACGATGAATTGAAAGATTATGCCCCGAATGGAGAGTTTGGAGAAAAGGAAATGGCTGTTTTATTCACTGATGGTGGCTATGCTGATCCTTACTTAACAACCTTATCCTTAGCTGCTGCTGCTGAACGGTTGGGGGCTGAGATAATCGAAGGGGTAAGTGTTACAGGGATTAAAGTCTCTCAGGGCCGCATTGATGCGGTCCAAACGGACACGGGAGAAATCAGCACACACACCGTTATCAATTGCGCCGGTGCGTGGAGCGATCGCATCGCAGCCTATGCGGGTGTTCAACTGCCTATTGAAGTTCACCGTATTCCCGTTTGTCTCTTTCGACGGCCTCTTGAGATGAATATTGAAAATCCCGTTTACTCTGACGGAACCCATAGTGTGTATTTGCGAAAAGCCGATGAGAATATATTTAGATCCGGTCTATTTGGATCGGAAATAGAACCTGTCAATCCTGACACATACGATGAGACCTTGAGTAAGGATCAGCTCCCTGCCTTTCGCCGGCTACTGGAACAACGGTTTTCAGTCTTAAAAAAGACTTATTTCACGGGCGGGTTTTCAGCGGTCTACGATATGTCGCCCGACGGGCATCCGATCATTGGAAGGATCTCAGAGGTAGATGGGTTCTGGTGCAATTGCGGTTGGAGTGGAAATGGTTTTGCCAGCTCTCCAGTTATCGGACGCTGTTTAGCGACCGAAATTATGGGCGGAAAAAGTGATGTCGATATCTCCTACTTTAGCTGGCCGCGATCGAAAGATATTACAAACCGGCTGGCCTAAATAATTAAACAGTTCGATAGCGTGGGGGAATTTTTTATATCGTATATGTCATTGAACATATCGAGAACCAAATCAGCATTGTCTTTATTCCCTTCAACTAAAAAAACTTTTTTTCATAAGGAATCTATCATGGTAAGGGGAAGACCATTAATTTTAAGACTAGAAAATATATTCAGAGACTGAGTGTGATACAATGTCATTAGGAGGAGGGATCTTTAATAAGCATCTTTTACTTGTATTTTCATTAGTAAGATAAGAATTACGAAAAAAAATAAAATCTAATTGTTCTCATTTAAGTAGCAAGGGATAGAAGTTCGCTGATGTTTTCTGGAGTATTCACCCAGAGGTGAGAGTTGTCTTTCCAAATCATAGATTGAGGAGTAATGTATTTATTTATAACTTGTTTCATTTCAGGAATAGACTGGCCTTGCCAGTAACCGTCCTTAGTAGCTGATAAAACGTATGCCTTTATATCAATCGGTGCAGTGATATTTTCAGTGCAGTGATTAAGGAGCCAGTTCATGCAATTGGAGGATAAATACGTCCATGAAAAACCAAAAACTTTAAAACGGGATTCAAGATCATGCTTAAATAAAATCCTGTTTTGAGCACCAAATTTCCAATTATAAGTTAAACTCGCTTCGGGGTTAATGAAGGTTAAAAGATTACTGTTTGGAAGAGCGAACCATCGAAATTTATTTTTCTCAAAACCATTGAGAGGGGAAAATAGTTTTTCCCAAGTACTAGATTCTGCGTAATCGGGTGCCGAAGCTACCCAGAAGAGCTGTAATGATTTCTGGATCTCTTTTGATAGCTGGGGGTAGACGGGAAGAAAATCATAGAATCCGGTGCTTGATGCCACGACTGAAACCTTTTCAAATTTTTTCGTAAGATCGCAAAGATCCTCATTTATTTTCGATTCTCTTATATTTTGATTTTCCAGTGAATATTTTTCCCAGATTGGAGTGCTGGCCGAAAACTCGGGAAGAGAGAGAGAACGGATATAAAATCGGTGCTGGAACTTTTGATAAAAGCTGGGAATTGCGAAACGGATTTGACCGGGTGATCCATCAAAACCGTGAATAAAATAGAAAGCTTCATCCGCTTGTTCAGGATTACCGTATTCATTGAGATCGTCATAGAAGTAACGAAAATAATTTAATGATTCGTAATATTTATTTTCGAAATGTGTTCGCAAAGACATTTGAGCTAATTTTTATTTTAAGGGTATGGGTATGAGATGATTAAGCACGGGGAGGATTCAAGCATTGTGCAAGAACGAATAAACTGAGCAATCATCACCGTGTTGACGAGAGACTTTTTTGCATATTTTTTTTACTTTAAATTTGCTGATTTGTGAAATTTTTTAAACAAACAAGCGCGATATTTTATCCAAGAGTAATGATGACACTCTCCAAGCGAATATGCGGTCTTCTTAGCCTTGCGGTATTATTTTATTTTTCAACCGGATTTTCTGCTATAGTGAAAGAGGGAGATTTGATTAATCGTGTTCAGGCTATCCTCGGCAACCTTAAGGATGCTATTTCTGTTAAAGAAATACAGACCAATTTTTCGATCGAGGTAAAGTGATCTTTATTGATGATGTGGTGACAGAAATGAAGTTCATCAAAGAAAGCGCGGCGGCAGAGTAACATACCCAAGAGAAAAAAGGCACGAACTCGCAGTCTTACTCGCCAAAGAGCATAATCAACAGCGAATCATCAGGGGGCTCAAACTCGAATTCACTATTGGATGTATTTCCACCGTGTTTATCCCGAGATAGATATTTCTGAACTATTAGACGCAGCAGTCTTAGAAAGCGATGAAGAGATTGCCCGCATTGAAGAGTAGGCTTGATTGGCTGAAATAGAAAGACGACTTCTCGCCGCAGAAAGATGTGCTCTTCATCGCTATTCATTTCCATAATTTCCCGATTTCAGCCATGGGCATGTTCCGGTTGTCGAGGACCCGGTGCCACAAAAAGCATCGCCTCCCGACTATGTTTCCATCTTTATAACTTCCAAGTTAAAGCGGTGAAGGAAGGTTTTAGGCTGGATAGCAGATTAACAATTACTTAAAACTTAACACATCAATCTTGTTGATTAGCTTCTTCGATCTGAGAAAAAGTATCACGAATGTGTTCTGCGTATCGTTTCACAATAATTGCTAACGCTTTTTTCCCCTTTTCTCGAGAAGCTAAACTTGATTTACCCCACACTCCTGTTTTACTCATCGCGCTCATAGGTAAATAGTCAAAATATTCAGCGGATTTACCAGGAGGAACATGATCGTGACGCTCTTTCCCTACTGTAGATTCATCGATCGCCAGCATGAGTGAAGTTTCATAATCGCCGCCATGCAAATCGTTGTCTAAATCTGGGAATATCTCTCGCAACTCATTAATTGGGGGTGTCCCTGGGGTAATGAGCAGAACTTTACCATCTTTTCTATTCGTATTCAGTTTGCGCACCGCGATTTTAAAAATCGTGTTACCACCGTGGAGATTTACAATCACGACCTTTTTGAAGCCCTGTACAAAAAGGCAAGTTACGAGGTCCTCAGTTACGAGGGCAAGCGTTTCATGTTTCAGTGATACCGTCCCTCGAAAATCAGCATGCGCTTCGGAATTACTAAAAGGTAATGCTGGCAACAGGTAGGCATTTAATTCACGGGCAATGCCCTCTCCAATGGTATCTGCTTCTATCCAATCGGTACCTAAAGGAAGATGCGTGTCATGTTGTTCGATCGCACCTATAGGCAGAATGGCTATATCAACATTGCTTTTTTCCAAATCAGGACTGGTGTTTTTTGCATTCCACATCTTATGCCTTTCTCATATTTTTAATTCATCAATTATTTTCATTTTTATCGCCAGTTTCTTCACCTCTTCTAAATGCCAATCGTCGGCTTTAGGGTAGGGTGGGCGCGTTGTTGCGTGATCGATTATTCCCTTCCATTTGAGTAGGTGTTTGGCGACTGAAAATGCATAGGGATCAGGCGTTATGAATGTAATGAGGGGCAGCATTTTATTATAGAAATGTTCTCTCGCTTCATCCCATTTCTTAGCCTTCACCAGTTTGTATAGAATAACTTCATGATCGGGCATAACAGCCGCGCTTCCGGCAATCACGCCATCGCTCCCGCAGAGATAAGTGATAAGTGAATACATATCTGATCCGCATAATGCCGGGATAGAAAGTTCTTCATGCTTGAGCACTTCAAAAGATCCAATATCTCCACTTACTTTCAATGCCGCAATGCGATCACAATCGTTAACAATTGGGAGAACATCGCGACGCATATTGAGTTTTCCCTCATTGGTCATGTCATAGAGCATAACCGGTATCTCATCCGCAATTTTCAGGAAAAAAGAGTGCAAGTCTTTATAGGAGCATTTTTTTACCATCGCAAAGCTGGCCCCTTTACGTGAGGCAATCTTTGCCGCTTTCATCGCATCGTCGAGGTCGAGCGAGATAATACCCATGCCGACGGGCACTCTGCCGTTTACATGTTCAAGAACATGATCCAATACCTGCTCAATCTCATTGAGGTTCATTCCCTCAAACTCACCCGCTTTTCCGCATGCTACGAGACCGTCTACTCCACCTTCGAGGATGTAATCTATTTCGCGACTCATGCTGCGAGGATCAAACAGGCTTCCGTCTTCATTGAAAGGAGTTGAGAGAAGAGTGTATACCCCTCCACTTAGTTTCGAGTCATTGGCCGTTGTCATATTAGCTTTTTAATAATTTAGGTTAATTACATCCCGATAAAATTACATTGCTCTCAGCACTTGATGTTTTTCAGGCCATCATGAGGGGATGATAGGCAATACAATGTGGGAGGGGTTTTTCGAATCGAGGTGGATTGAATTGTCGGCGCTGACTTGACGTCGGTTGAGTCCAATCTTTTCACCAGTGTTGGGGTTGACATCGAATCTTGGAAAGTTGGAACTGGAAATATCGAGACGAATGCGGTGACCGGTGGTAAAGAGGTTACTCGTAGGATAGAGGGTGATCGTCAATGGGCCAATTTCACCCGGTGGGAGAAACTGGCATGTCTCTGGACTGTTCCGGTATCGCAAGCGCATAATGCTATCGCTGAGGTTTAACGCGTAACCGAAAGGGTAAGCTGCGCTGGGTGGGTAAAGGTCTATTAATTTGGCTGTAAAGTCGGTATCGCGTGCGGACGAGGATACCCAAAGGGTTACGCTAATAGGGCCAGTTACTTCCACATTGTGCTCGAGAGCTTCAGTTTGAAAAACAATGACATCATTTCGGGAACCCAATGGGAGGTAAGGTGGTTTGCAGCCGTAAAAACCTGGTGTTTCTATTTGATCGTATCCCCCCGCATTCATGATCGATTCCGATCTGGCCGCAAAATTGAGGAGACCGGGATCAGTAAGGCCGGAGGGCATGGGTCCAACACCCTCAAGTGACGAGACTGAGCCACCGATCGAAGGGACAGGGTTTGAAGGATCGAAGCGATAAGTGATGTCTGCTTTTGATTGCTCAGGTGGCTGAAGCCGCATCACTTGATCTTCGTGCAGGTAATAAGAGGTAAATTGTGTGCGTGCCAAAGGCCATTCGTTTTCATTCCGCCAGGATCCCCCATGAAAAAGGCGTCCGTTTCTCGTGCGACGGCCGTCACCACCGCCCATAACGAAAATGCGCACAGGCGGTTGGTTTTCGATACCCGAACCCAGTCCTTTTAATGCTGCATCAAACCAGGAAAGATGTAAATCGCGAAAGCTGGAAAGTGCTGCATCAGGACCGAATTCCACATCACCTGAATAGGATTGTTCAACGGTCGCAGAGCCGTGAGTCCAGGGACCGACGAGAACCTTGATCGGTCCTTTCTTTCGCGATGACAAACCGGCGTAGTTTTCAAAAGTTGCCCGCGTATACGAGTCATACCAACCGCCGACGAAGAGTATCGGCATGTCGGGAAAATTATTCCAATGTTCCGATGGCGCAAAGCTTGGGTGTCGCCAGTAGTCGTCGTAATCGCTATGGGTGAGCAGTTCCATTGCCCATTCCTCGTACGGTGGCACGAGGCGCAATTGTGTTTGTCCTTTGCGAATAGGCATGCGCTGGAGCCAGTCACCAAAGGTATTAGCGCCAAAATTGAGGGCGGGATCGATACTGGGGTCGGCCTTTAATTCGGACTGCGTGTTTCCCGCCGAATGCCAGAACGCCCAGGCCAAAAAACGTAGTTCCAGCGCCCCTCCTTGGCGTACACTGCTGCTGTGTGCGTTTGATCCGCTCATATTGGGAATCATCGTAACCAGTTGATTGGGGCCCATCGCGGCCATCGCGGTCTGCGTCCAGCCACACCAGGAAGTTCCCCAGCTGCCAACCTTTCCATTTGACCATGGTTGTTGTGCAATCCAGCACAAGGTATCGTAGCCATCTTCAGCTTCCGGCAAGAGAAAGTTGACTTTACCCCCGGACCGGAAGCAACCCCGGCAATCCTGAAGTACCACGGCATATCCTCGGCGGGCATACCATGATCCTTCACCATTCGAGCTTTCACTGTCACTTATGTTATAGGGGGTTCGGAAGAGCAGGGTCGGGATTTTCTCAGATAGTACCTTTCCCTCTATAGCCGGAAGAAAAATATCTGTTGCCATTTCCACGCCATCACGCATCGGAACCTTCACGTCTTTCTCTATGACCACCTCGTAGATGTCAGCTGAAGAACGCTCACTCATGGCATTACACGAAGCGTGGATAAATACGCGATGGGGTGCTTGAAATTGAGAAGAATCATTCTAGCGATTGGACCAATATTTTTTTCCCAGAATGGCACTGAAGATAAAGAGCGCGAGAGCAATCAATGTTTTTACGAGCCACAATTCAGTGCTGTAGAGGTTTGAAGCCAATAATAATATGGTAACCAAAAGTAGGATCACCGCAGAGTATATCAGTTCTAGCTGGATTGTTCTTTTTTCGTTTTCCATAATGATGACTGGGGATTATAACCTGTGTGTAAACGTGCCGGGCCGCAAAATATTACCATAGCAAAATAAAAAGTAAATAACAGACAATGATGAGGTAAATTATCGCTAATAACCCGGGTCGTCGATACCAAGGCAGACCTCCGAGTGGAATTTTAAATGGATACTCAGGATTGATAGGCGCTTTGATCAGCGTTCTCTGCAGCCAGGTACCTTCCAATACTTTTAAGCGATGTCCCATGAGTTCCCGTAATTCCTCGGAAACGGTATGTCTCTCGTAAACCAAGCCTTTATACTCCTCCTCTTTCATCGGTCCGTGTACACTGCTGATGACTCTCGAAACGATAAGCATGGTCGTAGCGGGCAATAATATATTCCACATATAGGTCCACCAGGTATGTGTGATCCATACCGGCCATCCCCATTTATTGGCATCGGCAATAATGGCTAGGATTCCGTAAGTCAGGCCGACAAGGAGACCGAAAATGCCCGTGCGACGGTGGACGCGGGTAAAAACGCCCATCAGAATAATGGTCATAAGTGGTACTGCGATGGCTCCCGCCAACCTCAGGAAAAAAAGGAGCATGCCTTCCTGGATAAAAGGAATATAGACAAATCCGAGCGCGATAATGAAGGGAACAGAAATTCGACCGATTAGTGTATAGTGCGCGTCATCGGCATTTCTTACAATAAAACGGGCGTATATATCCCGTACAAAAAGGCTGGATATGCCGATCGCGACGGAATCAAAAGTAGAATAGGCTGCAGCTATAAGTCCGGCCACGACCAGACCGATAAGGCCGGGGGGCAGATATTTTACCATCATTAAAGGGTAGGCCGCGTCAACAGTTTCGAGATTTGGAAAGTCGGCGTGTGCCAGCGGCCCGAGGCTTACATTAAACCAAAGGCATACTGCGGTCGCAACGCTCGCTACCAGTGCGGCCATCTTGAAGTCCCATTCCGATTTCGCGCCAAGAAAACGTATGGCTTCGTACTGGTTGATCACCGCGTAGGTTGTTAAGACAACGATAAATCCGAAGATGACAACAATCGCTGGGACACCATCCGGGGAATAACCGCCAACATGAAGGAGGGAGTCTGCTAATTCGGGATCGATGGCAATCAGTCTTTCATTGAGACCGGTCCATCCCCCTCCCTTCACCCAGACCACTCCCCATAAAACAAAAGCAGCTACGATCATAATAATGCTCTGTAGAGCATCGGTAAATACTCCCGCTTTCAGGCCGCCCCGGACAATGTAGAGTGCGGATGTTATCGCAATGCCCACGACAATCATCCAGCTCCATCCCGAACCAATATCAGCAACGATCTTCAGGACGAGATATATAGAGAAAAATATATTACCTAGAACATTGGTGCGGGATTGTATGTTGATGAGAACAGCAATGACACGGGCGCCGGGTCCAAAGCGAAATTCAAGCCATTCAGCATTTGTGAAAACACCTGATCGGTACATCGGAACGATAACGAAAAAACTCAGAATGATCCAACCCACCGCTATACCCAACCACCAGGAGGATAATTGAGATAATCCTAACTCATAGGATCCACCGACTATAGAAACATAATCACCGCTGTCGACCGCCGTCCCAAAGGCTGATAAACCAATGACCCACCAGGGCATAGATTTTGCGGCGAGGTACCAGTCAAAACTTTCACCTTTACCCCTGAATACAACGATTCCATAGAGAACGATGCCCCCATTGATTACGAGCACGAGCAACCAATCAACAAGAGTCATAGCAGCATTCCTTTATTATTCATAATTGATTATTCAACTCACTGCGCGAGGAATAGGATCTGCATTGATCATTAAAATTATGCTCTACCGAGGAGGAAGTTGGTAACCCTTTTTTTTCACTTTAATTCGTAAGAGATCTGATTCAGCGGTAATATAAAGCGTGTTGCTTTCCTGCCCTCTGCCAAATCCAACATTAGTTGGTACCTGCGGTGTGGGAATGTATGCTAATTCCTTTCCTCTGGGCGTGTAGACATATATTCCATGTCTTGTTAAATCACGTACCGCGACGTAGAGATTACCTTCAACGTCGACCGTAAGACCATCGGGTCCATCTTGTGGAGAGTAATCGACAAGGACTTCTCTGAAGGAAGCCGTACCGGCTTCGGAAAGATCGTAAGCCAAAAGGGCCATGCGTCCTTTATGATAAACGGTGTTTTCAGGCAGGCGATCAAAGCCGAGTGAACCATCATCATTGCTTACTACATAAAGGGATTTCTGATCGGGTGAAATTGCGATGCCATTCGGTCTGCCCGCATCTGTTACAATTAATTCTATTGTTCCATCCAGATCGATGCGATAGACTCCCATGATGGGTTGGTCAATCGATTCATGCCCAATATACCGCGGGTCGCTAAAATATATGCGCTCCTTTTCATCGATCGCGATATCATTAGGCGAATTAAAAGGTCGACCCTGATATAAACCTGCAATGATTTCAGTCTTCCCGGTCGTTAGGTCGGTGCGCGTAACCCGACGACCGCCATAATCTGCGCCTTCTGCAACAATCATCCTTCCACGGGCATCAAATTTGATTCCATTGGACATTCCACTAGGGGAGCGGAAAATTTTTGTGATTCCGGTTTCCGGATTGTAATTCCAGATGCGCCCTGCCTGCATGTTAGATTTGAAGGTAAAGGTGATATCGCTGAAGTAGACGGATCCATCGCGCGCAACGGCGGGACCCTCAGCAAAAAAAGCGTCGCTAAACAATAACTCTAATTCAGCTTCGGGAGATAGGATTGACCGGTCGACTTTCGGCTTTTCACCCGCGATGCTATGACTGATGAAGAGAAGGAATAATGAGGGAAATAGGAGTCCACAGACCGCGATGTTATCCAGTCCAGAGATGGGGTTATTTTTTTTCATTAATATTGGCTTATTGATTAAGTTTGGCGTTTAAGTATACCGTATTAACTGCATTCATTTGGTAAGTTTTTATCATTTTACCTCAATCTTTTTTATCAAAAAATTTAATTATTCAAAAAAAAGATTAATCATGAATATTGCGCACATCACCGGAAATCTCACTGCTGATATTGAAGTAGTCCCCCCTCATAAAAAATACCCTCTGTAAATTTAATCTAGCCTGTAATTAGGGAGAACGAAGACTATTTCTATGGGGTGACGTCTGGAATAAGAATCATTTGCAGAGTGATTTAAAAAAGGGATTAAAGGTATTGTTGACTGGTTATCTTAAACAGGAAACCTGGCAAAATAAGGAAGAATAAAATGGCAGCCGTATAGTTCTCGTATCTCATAATATTGAGTTTATTGGTCTTAAGTCGCTCGCTAAATTTCCTACAGATTTAAATAGGAATTCATTCAGGGTTTCAGCTGCTGCCTGAATTACCGGTAAGTTTAAGCGTGAAAAAAGGTAATTAACTCTACCCGAAAGGAAGACTAACTAAACGATGCAAGGTTTAAGACCAATTCTCTGCTGCGTATTAGCGCATCAAGTGGATTGGTCAGTTTCGCGCTCAATTCCAGGCTGACGGGTCCACTATATTGAATCTTTTCAAGCGCTTCAAATGTCTGGCGAAGAGAATTTTCAGTCTGGACTCCGTCCGTCAGGGCCCAGTGTAAATCATCTTGGCCGTCGTTGTCGTCCAAATGGACATAGCCAAGTTTGGGTCCGGCGGAGGCGATGACTTCGGCCGGGTCTTCGTTAGATATTTGTGTATGTCCAATATCGAGAAGGAGATAGAGATTGGGATGATCGATGCCACCTATAAAGTTGAGTGTTGCAGAGGCGGTGGGGAAAGCACTGCCGGGAAAGTGTTCGATGCAGAGTTTTAATCCGAATGTGGAAGCCAGATCGGCAAGGGTTGTGAATGAATGCGCATAGCGGGAGTGGGCCTCTGGACTCCCATCTGTACCCGGTACGAGGTAGGCGACTTTAGCACCGAGATTATTACCATATTCAAGGGCTTTTTCGGTATAGGCTAACGCTTGGGCAGTTGAAGACGGGTCCTCACTGTCGAGTGCTACGCCTTCTGGGATGCCAACAGAAGCGGCAATACAAGAAACGTGTAAATTAAGATGGAGAATACGCGATTGAATGTCTTCCAGATTAAAGACAAAGGGTTGAAGATCAATACACCTGAAACCCGCATTGGCGATCGGAGTTATTACTTCTTCTTCCGGCCCTGTGAGGGCCCATATACAACAGGATAATTCCATGTGAATTGAACTGAATATTACAGCTCAAATTTATAAAATAAAGAATTAAGATCCAACTACATTTAGAATTCTAATCTTCACCTTAGTCTGTAAAAAAGATCCTGTCATTTTATAAGAAATAGAGGGATGTATTCCATTGCGTCCGCTTTGAAATGGTGGTTACGGCCACAATCAGCCTTCGCTCGTGGCAAAGGCTCGTGCCCGCGCAGGATTAATCAGGCACATTGCAATCTTCACTTCATGCAAAGCCCCCATCAGGGCTCGCTCGTAACCTCCTGGGGCTTTGCACACGACAAAGGGGCCAATTTATCTTTTCCGATCGCTTTGAGTAGTTCTTTGAGGCCCGACTTGTCGATACTTAGAGTGTATAACTTTGCTCTGCACTTACAAGGTGTTTTTGGCTATATCTATGGCTATGAAGGTGTGTATTTTTTCATTCATGGCTATCCCCATCTTGTCAAGATGAGCTCGCAGAGGTATAATCCGGGCTCTTTTAATTGTTTGAGATTAGTCAGGTAAAATCGGAGATTTCTAGGCTTCGTCTTGAACTCGTCGATCGCTGGTTCCAGACGCGGAATGAACTCTTCCTATTTGCTCTCGGGTCCCCGGATTGGGGCTGGGAGTTCCTGGCACTCTTAACAGTAGAGACTGCTGGAATCTTTTTCCAGTCCTTCCTCTGACAAGTTTTATCGACCCATTATCAGAAGGACTCATAACCTTTTCTTATCATTGCGCAGTAACCTACAAGACGAAGACACAGAGATAGACGAAGATTTAATATGGCAAGCTATCTACCCCGGAGAAACGACACAAAACCCGTTGGGAGATATGTTGTGTTGCCCCTCGGGGCTTTGGGATGGGCTTTAATCATCATACAATTAAGCTTCGTTTTATTGTCCCTCCAGTAACTACATAATCAAAGAATACGCTATTAATGTAGCTTTCCAACAACACCTGTTTTCCAGAACAGGGATTCAAAACTTTTCCTGGCAACATTATCCACAATATTCTCCGGGCCTGAAAGCATGCCGATAAACACAAATTTATTTATGACGAGGAGATATTCATAGTATTTCATTTTATTTTCCATTCCCGGTACGGCAATCGTATAGATGATGACGCGGTTCAGTTTACCCAGGGGCCATCTTGATTGATTAGTTGGGCGGTAATGACCATCATCATTTAATAATTCTATATTACCTTTATGTCTTTTCTTCAAACCTTCA
>Ga0315339_1000146_pt1 | contig 108325 bp, 102 predicted proteins | sample ASW17metaG_FD_204514 | JGI IMG/M metagenome (GOLD analysis project Ga0315339, IMG submission 204514) | Ammonia-oxidizing marine archaeal communities from Pacific Ocean, United States - ASW #17 | ecosystem: Environmental > Aquatic > Marine > Oceanic | place: USA: California | collected 2016-12-05
GGCGTCAGGCTGCTCCAAGAAATTTCCTAGCTTAAGAGCACGTTCCCCGGCTCTTATCGGCCGGAGCCCCCGCGGAATGACATGTGAGACAGCGTCCCAGAATCCTGGAGGCGAGGAAGACAACGCCACGCCAAGGCGTCGTCGGATAGGAAATGGAATATGGCCGAAGTGTTTCCACACCCAATTCGCCCAGTGATAACGGGCGTATCCGGCAAACAGCTCATCGCCACCATCTCCGGACAGGGCCACAGTTACATGCTGTCGGGTCATTCGTGAGACGAGATAGGTGGGTATCTGAGACGAGTCAGCAAAGGGTTCGTCGTAAATTTCAGGAAGATCAGGAATTAGTTTGAGGGCATCTGACGGCTCGACATACAACTCCGTATGGTCGGTTCCAAGGTGCGCCGCAACGGCTCTTGCGTAGAGCGCTTCGTCGTATCCATATTCATTGAAACCGATAGTGAACGTTCGAACGGGCCTCTCCGCGCGGCTTTGCATGATGGCCGCAACAACAGAAGAATCAATTCCACCCGAGAGAAATGCGCCCAGTGGCACATCCGAAATCATCCGATGCGCAATTGCCTGACTTAGTCTTTCGCCCAATTCATCAAGGCATTCCGGGATTGACGAAGTTTCCCTTTCTTCCAGGCCTCTTCTGGCTACTTCAACCGGATTCCAGAAGGTCTCCAGCTCTGCTTTTCCACCGTTGCCTAGCCGCAGAATCTGACCGGGTGCAAGTTTTGCCACTCCGCGATATATGGTTGTCGGCGAGGGAACATAGTTCCAGCGCAAGAACGCTGCGACGGAATCAGGGTCAACTTCGGCCTCCCAGCCTGGGCAGGCACGAAGCGCCTTCAGCTCTGAACCGAATACGAACAAATTTCCAAACTGCGCCCAATATAAAGGCTTGATGCCAAGCCTATCCCGGACAAGCACCAACTCTTGAAGTTCACGATCCCATAGCGCGAATGCGAACATTCCTACGAACTTCTGCAGGGCAAAATTGATACCAAATTCTTCGATTGCTGCGAGAATCACCTCGGTATCGCTGTTGCCACGGAACGCTGCTCCGCGAAACTCCAAATCTCGTCGAATTTCTCCAAAATTGTAGACCTCACCGTTATAAGTGATCACATATCTGCCGCTCGCCGAGACCATGGGCTGATGTCCGGAAGGTGAGAGGTCAATGATGGATAGCCTTCTGTGACCCAGTGCCATCCCGACGGCCTCGTCACACCAGCTGCCGCTACCGTCTGGACCACGATGTAGGAGTGTCGCCGTCATATCGGCGACTACACGCCCAATCTCGTCCCCTGACCAGCCAGGGCGCCAAAAACCGGCTATTCCACACACGTCGTTGAACTCTCCAACCTGCTTCTCAAGACCGTTTGCACCGCCTGCTGTCCACCAAGGCAGCGTACAAACTGGCCGTCTGGCCCACCATTCTTTCGATTGTGAATTCGCTCTCGATTCGTTTGCGCGCCTGGTCGCCCAGCGCGGCTCTCTGCGCAGGAGACTTGAGGAGCTGAGTACGCAGCGCGTTTGCCAAGACCTCTGGGTTACGACGTTGCACGACGACTCCAGTATCACCAATCACGTCAGCCGCGTCTCCCACATCGGTAACGACACACGAAACACCACACGCCATCGCTTCGCCGATGACATTGGGGAAACCCTCGCCGAAAGCCGAACTCAAGGTAATAAGGTCAACAGCGTTATACACGTCTACCATATCACTTCGCATGCCGGCCCATATTAATGCGTCCCCTAAACCCAGTTCCGCCGCCTCCGCTTCCAGTCCTGCACGATATTGCTCCTCACCCCCACCGATGCAGACGAAACGTACTTTCAGGCCCTGAGACCGCAATTGAGCAGCTGCTCGCATAAAAGTTGTGTGGTCCTTCATTGGGTCGAGACGCGCCGGCAGACCAACCAAATATTGGTCATCGGCACCCATCCACATATCTCGCAAATTGCTACCCAATTGCGGAGCTGGGCGAAATTTAGCAGTATCGATCCCATTGGCGATGACCGATACGCGGTGAGCCGGAAACCCATGGCGAACCACGTGCGCCCGCCCCGCCTTGGAGTTGGCAACTATCTCATTAGGCAATTTTGACAGGGCACGCTCGGCAGCAAAGGTGACCCGCCAAGACCAGTCGTAACAGTTGAGATCCATGTCGGATGCCCGGATGCTCCAAACAAGGCTGGCCGAGGGCAGCAAACGGGAAAGAACTGCCGCAAATACATTGGACGGGCCCAGGTAACTGTGGAGAACGTCTGGCTGCAAGTGGCGCAGCAGGCGATACAAGCGCAGGATAAAGCCTCCGACATCCCAGCGGTTGGATTTTCGGGCACAAAAAACTTGCACACCACGCGGGTCAAGTTGCGCCTCCAACTCACCGTCGGGATAAAATACCACAACGCTGGCATCGAACTCTGCCTCGGAAAGACCGTTCGCGAGAGCGACTAGTTGGGTTTCCGCCCCACCGACCGCAAGCGATCCCGTCAGATAGACAACACGAATGGATCTTCGATCCGTCATGGCTTGCCATTCAAGAAGTGTGGCAGACAGATCGCCGAAGTACTCATACCGATTTCAATTAAGTCCATTCGGACTTCACCGAACGGCATTTAAGAGTCGCTATTCGACAGATGAGCGTTCGGCAAGTTTCGATACACTAGGGCCTGCAGATGCGTTTCCGCCAAGCAGATTCAAAAAGCGGTCAACAAATTGTGTGCGTCCTTCGTCCGTGGACACATGCCAACGATAAAGATCCTGGCCATTCCGAGCGATGTCGATTCTGCGCCGGTCATCGGCCAATATTTCCTCAATAGTTTCCTTTAGATCGCTCAGAACCCAACTGTGCGCCACAAAGGTTTCTCCCTCATGGTACAGGTCTGGGTAGGTTTCAAGGTGAGACATGTCAGGCTTCACCAGGAGTGCGCCACACAGAAAGGTCTCAAAATCTTTGTAATTGATCTCGCTATACCCAAAGGGCGAGACGACGACTTTGCTGTTCTTGAGTTCCCTATAATAGGCGAATTTGGAAATGCGATCCGTTCGCCGAAATTTTTTGAGTAAACCCGCAACCTCGCGGCGCTGAAAGGCGACAGTTCTGTGGCTGTAATCGAATCCCATGCGGCATGAAACTTCAACAGGTCGTTGTGCTGAAGGTGAATGGTAAATTCTCGGGAGTGTCAGAAACTGCCGCAAAGGGAAGCGTGCGTACAAGCTTGTGAGACGCGGACCATACCAAGCATAGTTGCCTAATGATGTGTTCCAAGAGATATCTAGCTTCCCGAGCTCAACTTCGGAAGCAATTGGTTGATAACTCCACTTGATGTCATCGGTGATTCCGAACTCGCGGTGATAGAACTCTGCGAACACCCGTCCTCCGTAGAGTGGCCTAAGATAGGACGACCGGTCACGAAGCAGGCTAGTTTTGTAATATTTACTGACAAATGGAAATACTTCAGGAATGACGTGCCCGGCGGACGAACTGCGATCGAAGAACAAGACCGTATCGATTCGCTCCGCAAAATCACCCAAGCTCTCAACGATCTCAGAGCGCCTGTTCTCAAACGATCCAGGCCAAATCTTATTGTTAATGGCGAGGACGTCGCATTCGTAAATCGATGGATTGGCCGAATAGTAGCATTTGATTTCAATACCTCTTTCACGCAACGCCAATCTGTTGCCCAGTAAGGGCACCAGAAACGCCTGTGTATTCTGACCAATGGGAGGATCGGTTAGAACGTGAACCCGAATCACATTTTCAACTCCTTCCCATTCCCCCCCGAACGCAGCCTCACCACATTATCCCAAGCATCCATTACGTTATCCAGCTGCAACGAATCTACACGGTTTTTGGAAGCTGCGCCCAAACGCTGCCTCAAGTCAGGATTTTCCACGAGACAGCAGACAGCGTCAGCCAATGCCCGCTCATCTTCAACGGGAACAACCAAGCCAGTCACATCGTCCTGGACGTACTCCAAAGACCCCGGCGACGAATTGGTGACGATTGACGGAACTCCAAAACTCATCGCTTCAAGCAAGGCATTAGGCGTTCCTTCAAATCGAGAGGGCAAAACAAAGATGTCTGCCAGAGCGTAGTAGCGTGCGACGTCGGTGGTCCAACCCACCCACTCGATGCGATCCGCGATACCGAGGTCTTTCGATTGCTTCCGGAGCTCAACCTCTTTTGGCCCTTCGCCGACAATGACCAACAGCCAATCCGGTACGCGCTCCGTGACCAACGAAAACGCCCTCAGCAAGACATCCTGAGCCTTCTGATGGGAAAGCCGTCCCACATTCAGAATTACGCGCCGATCGCGTGGGACGAGTGTATCGATATACTTCACGCCCACGGGGTTGAGCACCAGACGGAGCTTGCTCTCGGGAACGAACGCTCTCATTGACTGAACCGCGCTCGTGCTATTTGCCGTAACGACGTCCGCAAATCGGTATAGCACCCGACGCAGAGCATCCCACGGCATTCCCAAACTTTGTCTGAGGGGATCATTTCGCTCGGAGATGACAACCCTGGATCCGAGGCCCACGGAGGCCACAATTGTCAAGATGTTGGTTACGGCAATGAAGGAGATAACAACTCTTGAGTCAGTCCGGCGCAGCGCCTTCCGCAGACCGAATACGCGCTCTACGTTCGCGATAGTTGCCGCCGCGATCGTCGCAGACTCGCCGGTCTGTCCTAGTGCCACACGCGTTACGTTAGAGGTAAGGGTGTATTGATCTCCCGAATCGTCGGATAGAGTGATGACGCATACGCGCCGTCCTCTTCGAGCCCACGCATTCGCCAATGTCACGACAACTCTTTGCGCCCCCCCTCCCCCAAGATCACTGATAACCATTGCTATGTCATGCCGTTCTGGATTCATGACAGGGCCTTCACCGGAGAGAATCCATCGACTTCAGCAAGAGAGGGGCCCGATCGCGTAATTGGGCCTAGCTCTCGAACCACAACCGGACTATCCATATGAAACGGACTACCATCCAACACTAACTGAACTGCGCCAATCCAGCTGCTCGAGCTATTCTGCCCGCTATCTTCAGAATGGGACACCGTACGTTGCGGAACAAATTGCACGACCGACATTCTTTTACCTCCGATCGAACCAAAAATCGAACAAGGTCCGATAAGACACCATGCCTGGTTATCGACTGGTCGAATTCACGGACGGTATGCAGCCTTGTTGAATAGTGTCGATCACCCGAGAGTTGACGGCATTGGGGCGCGCGCTGCCCGACTTCACTTTTCTCGCAACCCATTATCATCATGTTCGGCGAGTATCCGTTGATCAAATCGGTGATATCCGCCAAGACTTTGGGCACCGCAGCCACGGGCCTCATGGTCCTACTAATTGCCGGGAAGGCATCCAGCGCCTTTTTGTACTTCCTCTCTATGGGATTCAGCTTCGATAATTATTTCTTGCTCGACGCCGCCAGGGAATTGGCTGCGACGGGTGTAGGAAAGATAACAATACTTCCCCACTCCACACAGGCCTGGGATCTCTTTCTATGGTCGTACTATGTGCCAATGTACGCCTATGCCTCCCTGGTGTACCTGTTCGACATTGAATTCCACCAAACGGCGTTCGTGCACTATGCGCAATATTTGGCGCTCGTTGGTGCCCTGCTTTTATTTTTCAGGCGTCATCTTTCTTGGCCATGGGTATTGGTCGCGAGCGTCGTCGTCCTGTTCGAACCCCTGTTCGACGCAGTGGCCTCTAAACACTTCAACAATTGGCCGATCGTGTTTGCGCTACTCTCTTGGACTGCATATGACGCCTACCTTTCTTCAACGGGCCGAAATATCGACCTGAAGAGCGCCAGTTTGGCCGCACTCACCGGTTGCCTCGCAAGCGCATCACTATTTTCCTTTCCCGCAATTGGATTACCCGTGTTCGGTGGAATGGCGGTCGCGATCCTTTTGGAGACGATCCAACGGAAGTCGTCGTTACACGATAAGGTGTTGCACTTGGCGGCGTACGCTATCGGCGGTCTGGTTCTTTTCGCGGTGTTTATTACCGATTTTCTGACTTCGCTTGATGCACAGACTATCGCGCAACTGTTCGCGACCTTGGGCTTTCACTACAGCGACGTAGCCAGCAGTGGGCTCGCACGGTCGATTATTCGCGCGGGCTATTTTCTGGCCGGGATTGGGGTGTCACCCTGGACACCAACACTCATCCCTGTTGGGATGTGCGCCGCAGTATTGGCCTGGAGGAATGATCTTTGGAGTACCCAAAAACAGCGTAGCCTGGTTCATTTAGCTCTGTTGTTGACGGCAACCTGGATTCTCGGCGGACTGCTCTTTCCACATCACATCAACGCAGTGCGGCTCGTTACCGTTCTGCCGATATACGTCATCATTATCGCTTTCATACTTCAGACGCGAGAAGTCTCCCCAACCGTGTACGGAAGCTTGATCGTGACCGCCGTATCGTTCACCAGTGCGCAAGTGATTTACCACGTCCTGGATCGACCAGCGCACCCCTATGGCATTGGAATTGCGGCGACGGTCGCTACCGTTCTCGCTGTTCTTTTGATGATGGTATTTCGGGGAGCATTCACCCAGTGGACTTGGGCTGGGCTGGGAAGAAGTATCGGACTCAGGGTATTTGCGCTCTTGTTGATGACTCCGCTAATGGCGCCGATACTCGCCGAGAACATCGACAGCCTATGGACTGCTGGAAAGGTGATTTGGAGGGAAGGCGATGCCAAGCCCCTGTTGCCTTCCATGGCCCGACGGATGATTTCGACTATGATAGGCTCACTGAAATCAGGTGACCTGGTCGCCACAAATGTCGCCATGAAGGAATTGTATCCGCCCGGCGTACGTCTGCATCTTGTCCGATTCTATCGGGGGCTCTTTAATGGCGCGACAAAGAGTCCCGCGACTAAATTGGTACTCATCGGTAAGGATCCAGGCGGCCGAATCTATCCGAACTATGATCGAATTGTGGTAGGGCAGAACGTGTACTTCCGGGGTCACGTTTATCATGTACGCAGCAAAATAGATCTTGTAGGTGAATACTTCGCCTTCATCGGCAACAGTTCAACGCGAGTGGAAAGTTCGAAAGGTAAAGCAATATTTCCTGAGGACTATGTTGGCAAGGAACGCATCGAGAGCTATTTAGAGTGGCGGCAGTCTAAAGGATTCCAGATAAATTGAGTTGGGGCTCAACTGCCCGCGCGCTGGGTCATCCGTTTACGCGTTTCGCGTGGCAGGTATCGAAGCAGCACGTTTCGACACCTCAAGGGCAGATTTCACTCAAACTTATCGCGTGTCTCTACTGAACCCAAGATTGAATGGAGGGAGTAAACAGTTGGATAGCACCACCGCCGACGTATCCATAGTTGGTGGGGCGGGACACGTCGGTCTGCCCCTTGGGCTTGTTTTCGCCCACAAGGGTCTTGATGTGCAATTGTTCGACATAAATGCTGAGGCGTTGGACCTGATTCAATCCGGTTGCATGCCAGCACTGGACGATGGTGCAGAACCACTATTGAAGAAGGCCATTGACGAAGATCGGCTCTCATTTACCACCGACGCAGCAGACGTCGCCAAAGCGGCTTCAATCGTCATCACTATTGGTACCCCTGTTGACGAATTTCTTAGTCCCGTTCACAAGGCCATCCAGGCCTGTGTCGACGATCTCCTTCCACACATTCACGATGGGCAACTAATCGTACTCCGATCGACGGTGTATCCCGGTACCACCGATTGGCTTCATCGCTACTTCTTGGATGCGCGCAAGAATGTATTGCTGGCGTTTTGCCCGGAAAGAGTGGTGCAGGGCAAAGGCGTACGAGAGATTCAGGAAATGCCACAGATTGTGAGTGGTACCACGCCCCAGGCAGTCAGCGCTGCATCCAAACTATTCCGCGTCATCGCGCCAGAGATCGTTGAACTGACGCCATTGGAGGCTGAATTCGGAAAACTGTTTACCAATGCGTACCGCTACGTTCAATTCGCCATCGCTAACGAATTCTTTACCATCGCCAATTCAGCCGGCGTGGACTATTACAAGGTTCTAGAAGGCATGACGCACAACTATCCCCGTTCACAAGGAATCGCAAAACCCGGCCTAACCGCGGGTCCCTGCCTCTTCAAGGATACTATGCAACTCGCGGCGTTCGCTCGCAATCAATTCAACTTAGGACACTCGGCCATGCTCGTGAATGAGGGCTTGGTGCTCTACATCATTGAGCGACTTAACCAGAAATATGACCTTTCAAGTTTGACAGTAGGACTTCTGGGAATGGCGTTCAAAGCAAACAGCGACGACATACGCTCTTCCCTTAGCTACAAGATGAAGAAGGCGTTGATGACCCACACGAAGAAAGTGCTTAGCACAGATCCTATGGTCACAATCGATCCAGATTTGCTTCCCCTGAACGAGGTCATTGATCGCAGCGACCTTCTCATCCTTTGCACGCCTCATGCCGAATACGCGAACCTCGATACTCAAGGAAAGCCGCTGGTAGATATTTGGAACCACGCGGGCGGTGGAATAATTTAACCTTTCGATGATGGCCCAGCTTCAAGTAGTCATTCCCGTTTACAACGAAGGCAGCAATATTCACCGGGTGCTCGACGCTCTCGCAGCCAACGTCAGAACTCCCTTTCAAGTTCTCATCTGCTACGATTTTGACGAAGAAGACACATTGGCCGCTTTAGAGGCGTATCCCGCGGAAAATGTCGCCATAAGGAAAGTCCGAAATCCAGGGCGTGGCCCTCACGCGGCCATTATCGCCGGATATTCCGCGAGTAGCGCTCCTGTCGTCGCCGTGCTCCCGGCTGACGATGACTTCAATGCGGGCCGCTTGGACGACATGGTTAACCGTGTTCTTGCCGGCAATGATGTCGTTTGCGCAAGTCGCCTCATGAAGGGCGGGACAATGAAGGGATACCCTTTGCTGAAGGCGACACTGGTACGAATGGCAGCGTCTACCCTGCACTCTGTCGCACGTCTCCCGACTCGTGATCCAACAAATGGGTTTCGAGCGTTTCCCCGGCGCGTGTTGGACAAAATTGTTGTTGAGTCAGACCAGGGCTTCACTTACTCCCTCGAATTGTTGGTGAAAGCCCATCGACTTGGGTGGAGGATCGTAGATATTCCCGCCCAGTGGATTGAACGAAGCGGCGGTGCGGGAAAGAGCCGCTTCCGAATTCTTGCCTGGCTGCTGCCCTATCTGCGTTGGTATTTTTATGCTTATGCAACCACTTACTTGAGGCGCGGTCCGCAGACTGTTCCCCGTAGATAACAGCGACTGAAGTTGGCGTCTGATAATTTCTAAGTGCCGCCCGCCCGGACAATTCGGGGCGTGGGAAGGGGGACGATGTAGTCACCCATGAAACCTTTTGCACTAAGCTTTGGCATCAGTTCATCAGCGATGTGCCAGGATAAGATCAATGCATAGTCGGGGGGGTCTTGAAATAGGCGGGTCTCTTCTTCAACAGGAATTAACGTACCTGGCATGTACTTTCCGAGTTTGTGGGATCCAGGCAATTCGAGAACACAGTCAATCATGGATTCATCTAGACCGACATAGTTGACAAGTGTACTCGCGCGCGATGGGGCGCCGATCCCATACACCCGCCCACCGCTGGATCGGATGTCATGCAGCATGGCATACAGCCCCATCTTGCTTGCCGAGACTTCGATCCGGAATGCTGTGAGCTGCTCGAACGGGTCACCCCTGCCTTGCTCCTGATCAAGAATCAACGCCACAGAGTCCTGGATGGGTCGCTCGCCCTTACGCGCGGCGTATACGCGGATCGATCCTCCGTGTGTTGGAATCTTGCGGACATGGATAATTTCAAGCCCGTGCATTTCTAAAAGGTTCCGAAGGCTTCTGACCGAATAGTAGCGGAGATGTTCATGGTAGATTGTGTCGTATTGGCATCGATCCAATAGACCCATCAGATAGTGGGATTCGGAGACAAATACACCATGTTGATCCAAAAGCTCCAGTATCCCTTCGACAATCGCGTGGACATCCTCAATATGGGCGAACACATTTGCAGCGGTGACCAGCATTGCATTCCCGACGTCGGCTTTCACAACTGCGGCGGTGTTTCGCGAGAAGAATGCTTTCGTAGTGGGAATTCCTGCGGCGACAGCCAGATCCCCGGCATCGGTTGGCTCAATTCCTTGAACCCGATGCCCCTGTGCCTGAAACTTTGACAACAATGTGCCATCGTTAGACCCGATGTCGACGACCAAGTTTTCTGCGGTTAGCGATAACAATTCCCGGCTCTCTACTGCCAAGTCCTCAAAATTCTGGTGCAGGATCCGCGTCATACCGCTGGTATACGGATAGTCGGCCGGGAAGAGAATTGCTGGATCGACGATCAGCCCGAGTTGAACCAGGTTACAGTTGGTGCAATACAGCATTTCTGCAGGGTAAGAAGCTTGCTCAACAGGCCGCTCTCCCACAATCCGCATTTGATTGACGGGAGGCATGTATCCGAGAAACAGTGCCGGTTTCAGTTCTGTGCTGTCGCAAACTTGGCACCGTTCGACCAGTTCACTGGATCCCGTTCCCGCTGCCGTAATCGGCGCTCCCGTCATTCCGGAGGTTCCTTCTGCAATAGCTCTGATGGTGCTCAGTCGGCATTCTTCACATACCAATCAGCAAGAATTGGCAGTCCATCACGAAGCGCGTATTGGGGCACGAATCCCAACGCTGCAAGACGAGAGATGTCTGGACATCGACGCTGTGTGCCCCCTCCCGCCGCCGGCCCTTCCACGATCGTGATTTCGCGGTCGAAGTATGTTCCTACCAACTTCGCCGCCTCAGAAATAGTGACCTCTTCATTGGTCCCAATGTGGTAAATGCCGAGGTGTACTCCATGCTCCAAAATTCTCATAAGCCCATCGATAAAGTCATCTATGAACACGAACGCGCGTGATTGATTTCCAGATCCTTGAATGGGAAACGGAAGCGGGTCGTCAGGTTTACCGGACAACTTGAGCATACGAAGTACGAACTGAGGCAAAACGTGCTCCCAGCCCATGTCGGGCCCGTAAACGTTGTGTGGGCGGAAGATGAGCACCCGCTGAAACTTGTCCCGTCCAAAGTTGATCGCCATGAGCTCACTAATGAGCTTGCCGCCAGCGTATGAATATCGGGGATTAAGCGGGTCCGGGATGGTCAGTGGCACGCTTTCATCAGTCGGTACTTTGGATGGTGATTGGTAGACCTCCGAACTCGACGCAAGCACCAATTCGCCCACATCGTGCCTTACGCATGCATCCAGCACGTTCACCATGCCTCGCACACCAACGTCCAGAACCAAGTCAGGCATCGAGTAAAAAAACTCCGTGCCATTCACAAACGCGAGATGACACACACTGTCGACGCCTTCGGCCGCGGAATGCACCGCATCTGAATTTCGAATGTCTGCATCGACCAGTTCGATATCTTTTCGAACATCGTCCAAACGAGCTGACACACCACGAGAATTGTCATCCAAGACTCGCACCTGAGCCCCATCGTGTACCAGTCGACGCACGAGTGCAGATCCAATAAATCCGGTGCCGCCAGTTACCAGATATCGTTTTGCAGCCACTACAGATCACTCACTATTTGACTAAGACAGGAACGTCAACGCGGCGGCCCAAGTCGTGGGATATTCGGGCCGAGTCCAGAAGCGTTTGAACTCGCAGCCCATCTTCAAAGTTCGGGCGTGCGGGTTCTCCCAACAAAACCCAATCGAGAAACCGACTGGCGATGTTCGACGCCGCGAGCATTCGTCCATCCATGGCATTTTCCCAGTCAACATCTACGATTGGAACCTCTCTCATATCGCCACCGCGAGACCCCCTGAGCAATCTGAAGCCCTGTACATAGTCCTCGGTATCATTGTCGACGACTAACGAGCCTTCGTCCCCGAAGAGTTCAAGACGATGCCGGCGAGTTAATGGTGCGGCTGTTGCAAGGGCGACAGAGGCACCCAACCCCGAAGCAAACTCGAGCGCCATTGCCGCGAAGGTCTCACCGTCGCGACGATCCGATGGCGATCGATACAGCGTGGCATTTATTGTTGCGATCGGACCAACCAGCCATTCCAGGTAGTGAAAGCTGTGTGAAAAGAAATTTGCAAGGGCGCCTCCCCCCTCATCTGGTCGAGACTTCCATGAATCAACGCCGGTCCGATTGTTATACGTCTCCACACTCCAATTTAGTCCGATGTGGCGCAAAGACCCAATAGCCCCATCCTCCAACAGACTTTGCATTTTGCGCAGTTCAGGCACTTCTGGAAAAACGAAGTCGACGACGTTGGCAACGTCATGATCTGTGGCGGCCTTGAACAGCATGCGAGCCTCGTCCGCAGACGTCGCAAGGGGCTTCTCACAAAACACGGGCTTGCCACATCTGATGGAGTGTAGTGCCGCCTCGGGTTGCAATACCGGCGGGAGTGCAATTGCCACGGCCTCAATGTCGTCACACTCAATCAAGTTACGCCACCCAGAAAACCCGCGAGAGATCCCCATTGCCTCCGCCACTTGGCATGCACGAGCCTCAGTGCTTGCCGCAACCCCAACCACCTCACAGCGCGGATCGCGCCGGAATGCCGGAATGAGCACTTGCTGGCCGTAACCAATGCCCACGACTCCAACGCAAATCTTGTTGGCCCGAGAATTCACAGGTGTATCTCAACTGTAAATATGAACTTATCCACAATCATCTTTGCCATTTCACGATCTCGCCGGAAATCGAACACCAATTCTCGCACCCTGAATTCTCGGTATACCGACATATGTGGAAAAAGGAATGAAAAAAACGAAATAAACCTTCCGTTCATTCCGTTTCTCCACTGGGCCGCCGCAAGTCCTCCTTTAACCGGCAATCATCTCGCGCATTCCCCAGCAGCTATTTTTTCCTTACAACTTGGTGCGTGCCTCCTCATGGCGTTGCCTCGTGGACAATCTGACCCCTGCCGTTTGATTACGTAGAGACCCCAAGTACCTCTCATGTCCGGGCCGGGAAGCACTCTCAAGAGAACCAAATCTGCGGTAATTCCAAAGGTACGAGCCGTAGTTTCCCCATACCTGTGCATGTTGTAGCAATATTCCCGAGAGGCTCAATCGCCGCATATTCATCTCACCCTGAATATTGGCTCGATCGGTTTCCCACGGAGGTGGCGGGAGGGATCAAGATCGTTGAACGCCGCAGCGACGGCGTCGCAGGCTTTAGTCCATGAGTACAGAGTTTCGTCAACAAGGGAGTCGTCGTGGGCAAGACACAGATTGAAGCCCGCCCCCATGAGAACTCCGTTGTCGATGAGCTCTTGCATCAGCAGACTGAACGCAATGCTGCTTGTCACCTCGCAGTCTTTCGCCGCCACGACAGGTCGCCAGGATGGGCCACTAATCTCGAAACGCTGTTTCAGACCGTGATCCTGCAGGGCCGATATTGCTCCAGCTCGAAGTCGCTCCCCTATTCTATGAATGTGACCGATGGTGTCCGTCGCCTCAACCTTGTCGATCGTGGCGATTGCGGCCGCCAGAGAGAGCGCCTCGCCACCAAACGTGCCGGAGAAAAAGATATCCTCCATTAAGCGCATCACGTCGCGGCGTCCGACAATCGCCGATATCGGCATGCCATTTCCCATCGCCTTCCCGAAACAGGCGAGGTCCGGCGTAACGCCGTACTTTGCTTGGGCACCACCAATATGCACCCGGAATCCAGTCACGATCTCGTCGAAGACGAGAATGACGCCGTGGGCATCGGTTAGTTCCCTCAATCCTTTCAGAAATTCCGGATCCGGACTGGTCACGCCCTCAGGTTCAAGAATGACGGCGGCAAACCGATCCCCATGATTCGCGAATTCCGCTTCCAAAGAGGCCAAATCATTGAAGGCGAACGACTTCGACAACTCACGGACTGAGTTCGGCACGCCGAGATGACGGCTTGTCGTTCCAATGTACCAATCGTGCCAACCATGGTATCCACAAAGTGCAATGTGGTCTCGGCCTGTAAAGGCGCGTGCCAACCGTATCGCCGCCGATGTTGCGTCCGAACCATTCTTTCCAAAACGCACCATTTCGGCGCAGGGAATGAGGCGAATCAGACGTTCAGCCAACTCCGATTCCAACTCTGTGGCCAGGGAAAACGTGATACCCCTGTCCAGCTGTACGCGAATTGCCGCGTCAACATCCGGGTCGCAATATCCCAGCAGTATTGGGGACAGGGCCAAAATGTAATCGACATACCGGTTATCATCCACATCCCACGCATACCCGCCCCGTCCCCGGTCCAAGAACAGAGGCGCAGCACCCTCCACCGTATTCATGGCGGACTTTGAAAAAGTTTGTGATGCCAAGGGGATACTCTTCAGCGCACGCTTGTGCAGCTCATGACTCTTGTTGAACTTAGTACTGTCGTAACGTGCCGTCACCAAATCCGTCCGCCTTCCATGATCATCGTAATCGCCCTAATCTGTGGTAGCCTGAAACTATTGCGCGTCAAGCGGCGTCACGCCGAGCAATTCAGGATATCGAGTTGCAACTGAGAGCGCCTCCAACCAGGTGTAGTCGTCGGGCAGCCTCTCTACTAACCGACGAATGCGTTCCAGATCTTCATCCGTATCCAATGTCCATCTGATATGGCTGAAGTCTGCTTCAAACTTACAGTGGCCAATCCGAAACTCTCCAGATTCGTACTGTGGAAAGGTGCCTCGAATATACGGTGTTACATGTTCTCTCAAGAATGGGTGCGTGGCCTCTCGGCCAGCGACTTCAAGCGAATGCCGCGAAAAGACTTCGACATCGAGACCGTCCGGATATGTTCTCTGAATGCCGTTAGAGACATAGTCGACACCGCTTTCCAAATAGATCTGGATTGCCTGATCGACGACGCCCGGATCGATCATGGGGCAGTCTGCGGTCAACCGAACGATCGGGTCAGCATCAACGGCCTTCGCGGCTTCGATATACCGGCCGAGAACGTCCATCTCATCACCGCGGTGAACTGCCACCCCTAATTCTTCGCACAGCTTTGCAACTGGATCGTCCGTAGCATTGACTGTCGTCGCCACCACAACATGGCCGGCATGGACGGCGCGCCGCACACGAACCAACATTCCTGCAAGCGCCGGGCGTCCATCAATATCAGCCAAGACTTTTCCAGGCAGCCTTGTCGACGTCATTCGCGCTTGAATGATGGTGGCCGTTTGTGTCACGACGAACCGAACCTACTGGCCGACACGCGCCGGATGAGATGTGCCCAACGAGGCGGTCACCCGCTTCCTATTTGACGGCCAATCTTCTGCAAACATCGATGTCAGGACGATATCTCCGTAATTGTTCTCGCGTCGGATTTGCCTGCGCAGGACACCTTCCTCTGAAAATCCGAACTTACGATGCATGGAAATCATCCCGCTATTCGACGCTAGAGTCTCGCCCCAAATTTTGCGCACGCCGTGAACGTCAAACATCCGGTCGATGGCCTTTAGTTCCAAGAATGCTCCGAGCCCCGGAACTGGCCGATCACTGGAGAGGTACATCGACCAAGTACAAGTGCCATTGTTAAGGTCCATCTGGGTGATCCCAATGACTCCCGCGGGCCAGTTGCAGTATTCCGCGATCAGCCACTCGCATGTGACGTCGGCGTTCGAAAGGGTGTACCACTCTTTGTGTTCATCCCAAGTTATGACATGGTCGTCGAGCGAGTTCTGCCTGACGTTCGATGAGTTGCGCCATCTGAGAACATCCTCAAGATCATTCTCAATCATAGGGCGAAGGATCAGTTCCGCCTCAACTAACATTCTGAAAATTGAGCCTTGACCGCGTTCAGCAAATTCCTGGCGAAATCAAAACCTCGATCTCGCACTTAGCTGCCGTTAACATACGCATTCGGACTTGTGCCTCGCGAGGATAGGGATTCCGCTCAGAATTAGGCCGCCCCAATCCGCGGCGCTACCGTCGACGCATACGCTTGTAGCGGTCGCCGTGAAGCTGTTCCGATACAAACTTTATCTTCACGGGCACTTTGAATGGACTAAGACGACTGCGGCAATGGCGTTTGATCTCCGATCTTGCAGCCTTTTCGTCTTCTCCACCGGTGAGCCGCACGTCAGCACATACAATGTGCCCGGTAATTGGATTGGACTCGCCATAGACCACCGCATCCTGAACAAATTCGCATTCCAGAATGGTGGTTTCGACTTCGGCAGGATACACTTTGTCTCCACCCACATTGATAAGCTCCGACTCGCGCCCCAGAACACGCAAGTACTCTCCGTCAACCTCAACTTGATCCCCAGTCATGAAGTAACCGTCCTCGGTGAACGGACTCGGTGCATTCAAATAGCCGAGCATAGCCGACTCAGCTTTGATCTCTAGAAGTCCATCTACCACTCTGATGTCGTAGCCCTCACCTCCCATTTTGACCCAGAGCGAATCACTTGACCGTGATTTCGTGCGCAACACCCCCAATTCGATGAGACCGTATGTCTGTCTCGCTTCCACCCCAGGGAATATTCGGCGCACCCCCTTTAGCGTTGCGTCGGGCATGGGCTCGGCACCATATGTGATCAGTTTGAGGGACGTGACATCTCGCCTTTTGTAGGCATGAGAAATCAAAAGCAAGTTGAGAAACGTCGGAGTCGCCGGCAAAAGCTCTACCCGATGCTTCTCGATCAGCTCACATATGTATTCGGGAGACCTTGTTTCCGGCAGAACCACCGGACTTCCATTTGAAAGGCAGTGCAGAAGAGTGTTGAGACCACCCCAGTGATCAAAAAGCAGGAAATTCAGGGACACCATTCTGGCCCGCTGAACGTGAAATTTTTTCAGCAAGAGCCCGAAATCATGAACCACGCCCTTGGGTTGCCCTGTTGAGCCCGAGGTGAACAATACTAGCCCGGGCGCCCCGCGGCGACGCAACTCTTCGTAATGTTCATTGCTGGTACTGCCTTCTGTTCGCTGCGTAATCTCAGCTTTCAGTCTCGTACTGGCGTCAATAACGAACGAAGGATCCGCGATATCGACCAGCGCCGGATGTCGCGCCACAGTTGCGGGTAACAGCGGAACGACGATGGCACGCGTTGCGATAAGGGCAAGCAATAGTCCGACGGTTGTCGGCGAGTAATCGCCCTGAAGTACCACGACATCATCCGGTCCGATTCCCGAGGCCTCCAACTGTCGATGGTGTGTCTCGACCAAATTCACAACTTCTGTTGAGGCAAACGTTTGTCCGCGCCAGAAGAACGCCTCGATATCGGCATTCTCCCCAAGCCTCTCAGCAAGATATGTCAGAGGTCCCCATTCCATGCCCGGCCTCACATCCTGACCAGATTTATTCCCCATGACAGTCCAACGCCAAACCCACAGAGCACAACTAAGTCACCCTGATGAATTCGCCCACTGATTTGCGCACGTTTCAATGCGACCGGTATGGACGCAGAAACCAAGTTTCCGGTATCCGCCATGTCTCGGACCATCTTTTCGTCTGGAATGTTTAGCTGACCCTGCAGCGCATCCAGTGCCGCGGCACTCGCCTGATGAAATACAAATGCATCAACATCACCGACTGTGAAACCGTTCCGGTTCAACAACTCTATGACGCTACCGGGAACTACGGCATTGAAATAGTAGAGGACGCCGAAACCGTCCATTTCAATGTCCTCATCCGTCCGAATATTTCCGCTCCTATCGCGCCGCACTTCCGATGTCACTGGAGTGCGCGGATTGCGGGCGCCACCAGCTCGAACGATAAAGCGCTCGAACTCCGCGCCAGCAGTCGCCAGTTCGGAATCGAGAATACCACTTTCGCTGGTGGTTCCTTGGAGCACCGTCACGGCACCGCCATCACCGAAGAGAACACGTGTTGCACGGTCGCCAGGATTGATGAGACGCGAGTAAGTGTCCGCCGTTGCAAAAAGCACGTTCGTTGCCGCCCCACTGACAACCAGGCTCCGGGCGATCTCGATTCCATAAGGATACCCGGAGCAACCCAGGTTCACGTCGAAACTCAGGACTCGCGGCGATAAGCCCAACCGTCCGTGTAGCAGGGCCGAGTTTTGCGGTATCTGATAATCGGGGGTTTCGGTGCAGAAGATCACAGCATCAATGTCACCTTTAGCAATAGACCCGTTCGCGAGCAGTTGGTCGCTCGCTTCATACGCGAAATCGAGCGCGGTTTCATCCGGTGCAGCAATATGGCGTTCCCGCACACCCGTCCGGGTTTCAAGGTGCTCAAACGGCCAGTCTGGGAACTCCGCAGCGAGCTCATCGTTCGTCACGACGCGATGTGGCAACGCGTACTCGATTGCGGCCAAGCAAACACGTGTCATACGACGTCGTTCGGCTGCAGTGCAGCCGCAGACAACGCGCTGGAGATAGCCACGCTAGGGCCGTGACCCCCGTATATCTGTGTCTTGGGATTCAGTTGAGACAGCAGTTCAAGTGACTTGGTAAGTGCGGCGGGGTCACCACCGGGCAGATCGGTACGTCCCGCTCCGCTCGCCATAAGCGTGTCACCACAAAAGAGATATTCACTCAACTTGAAGCACACGCTTCCCGGCGTGTGACCGGGGGTATGCATAAGTTCGATCTCGAAGGGTGCAATTTCCAACGAATAAGGGAGATCTTTCAACACGTAGCTGATCTCGGGAACACGAACGACATCCAAGCCGTCAAAGATCACGCGATACAGATTGGCGTGACTCAATAACTTGGCATCGAGCCCATGCAAATAGAAGGGTATTTCATAGTGCTCCATTAGATCGGCCACAGCCCCAACATGGTCATAGTGTGCATGGGTGTTCAGAATTGCTTGCGGACGCCATGTGCGGTTGTTCAATAGCTCTCGGATAGATCCGGCGTCGCTGCCCGGGTCTATAATCAGCGCACTTCCATCCGGTGCACCCACCAGATGACAGTTCTGCTTCAGCTTCCCATTAACGAAGGTCTCAACAGCGAAGTTCAATCGCCATTCCTGTCAGTATCGCTCCGTGACAAGAGCGAGAAAAATCTGCGTATCTTAAAGACTGCTGCATTCAACCCATTAGACTTTCGACGTGAGCAGCAAGTGTCTCGACCGAGTGGAATGGCCCCACGTCTTTGGCGAGGACTTCTTCGTCGACCAGCGTGACCGACTTCCCCGACCTAACGTGGATCTCCTCTTCCACGGCAACCACAAGATTTACGATTGTCAGTGAATCGACCCCACCTTCACTTCCAAAAATCAAAGTTCCAAGTGCCTTGATGATCTTCTCATCGTCTTCGAGCTGCTCGTTAACTCCATCTATAGCTGCATACACGATTTCTAACCCTTGACCCATTACTATTTTCCCTTCAATCGTTTTGCGTTCTGTAACTCTCATTTAATATCGCGCAACCATGTGCCTTGCTGCCATGTTGCGTTGGGCATTCATCAATCCAAGAGCGCGTGTTCAGAGGAAATTGCTCGATGTCTGCACGGGGAACGCAATCTTTTGGAGCCCATGCCACAGGCACCGCGTGAGGCCAAATTGGTATGCGTTGCAACCTTTAGCTATAAGTTCGGAGATCAAAAGATTGCCGAACAAACTGAAGTGTTTCGGGCTCTCCTCTTGAGGAACGATGTCGGTATATCGCGCACCTCAATTTGTGGAGGGCACCCAACATCGACAACAGTAGTTCAGTGAATTCCCAAACAAGTGATGAGATTTAGGTGACGGACAAATCGACAAGTGCCAGCGAACGACAATCGGTGTGGGCACTGCTTTATCCACACCTTGCAAAGCTCATATTCGGCATGGCCATAACAGCGCTCTTCGTATATTTGGTCTCGGATCAGTTGGATTGGCCAATGGTCTGGCAGGCAATCCGCAGCGCCAATCCTTTATGGATTCTACTATGTCCGTTTCCTTGGCTGACTTCATATGCAATTCGCATTGTCCGGTGGTGGTGGATGCTGCGACAACATGTCCCTGACTTGCCAATACAATCCTGCGTTTGGCCGTACCTATTTGGCGCCTGGCTAAATCTCGCGATACCGTTGCGCGCCGGAGATATCGCGCGGTCATTTGGATTTCGATCGCAGCTCCGATCACCGGCAACCCGGGTTCTCGGAACCCTGGTGTTGGAGCGCGTTTTCGATTTTCTGATCGTAGCGTTCTTGTTCTTCGTCGGCTTGGTAGGAACAACTACTGCGGGGGTCGTATCTGAAAAATTTGTCGTGGTCGCCGCAAGTGTAGCGAGTGTTACCATCTTGGGACTTGTGTTCTTGCTTACGGGACAAAACATAATTCGTCGCGCCGTTCATCGAATTTCGGGCTGGCAGTGGCTTGCACATCGTCGAGTTTGTCAGCAATCAGCTGTTTGGCTAGACCATTTTCTTGACGGCATTTCCAGCATCCGGAAACGGTCGACGTTGGTACTCATCCTGACGATGACAACGACCATATGGGCGCTTGAGATCACCGTTTACATACTAGTGGCAACATCGCTCGGTCTCTCCAATACGATCCTTGCGCCATGGTTCTCATTTTCAACAGCCACATTAGCCACCACGATTCCGAGTGCTCCCGGATATGTTGGAACGTTCGACTACTTTGGTGCGTTGGGTGCGGTGGCCTATGGAATTGACTGGAGCCACGCAACCGCTTTCATCATCCTCACCCATCTGGTGCTCTTGGCTCCCCTCTTCTTTATACCTTTGGGCTATATATTGGGTAAGGGCCAATTGCCCGATTTTAGACTGTCTCACCATTCACGTTGAGGCGCGCAACGAAATGGTCCGCACAACCTATATCAGCCCTTAGGTAACTACCCTTAGGGCCAAGATATCCTCACATTTGAAGCACACTGACCAGCACCAAATCCAAAATCCATCAGCGAAGGATCTCGTCGATCTCCACGATTTTCTAAGAGGAGTTCTAGACCAACCACCATCACGTTAAACAGTGCCTTGCGACATATTGAGGAAACGCTCGGACCATTGCCTTTTCTGTATCTTTTGGCATTCGCTTGCGTGGCGCTCGTTCCTCAAGATCAGACAGCGGAGCTGCCGGATGTTCGAGAAACCGGCGAAAGTTCGCCAGAAGAGTGATTTCATTTTCATAGTGACGACGCGCAAGTGTGCCCAATGTGTCATTTACATAAATAGGAGTGGGGACCGATTTCAGGTGACGTCCTAAATCAACCTCCGCATCAAGCACGTGCATCGAAACCCCAAGTGGCAAATCATCATGGATTGCCCACTTAAACGCATCGAGTCCGCGAACCGTCGGAATTAGACCCGGATGGACATTGATAACGGTTGCCCTTGTGACAAACTCGCCTGGGAGTAGTCCTGCACCGCCCAGCACATAGACATCCGCATCGTCTTCGATGTCACGAACGTCGGGTATTGTGAGAATCGATATTTGGCGAGCACTGGCAACTTCCTTCGGGTAACCGCCGGTAGCCATATTTGGTCTATGGCTAAACAACACATTTCTGGTTGTTCGCGAACGAAAGGGAATTACGTACAAGGAAATTTCCAACTCTTGATCGAGTACAAGCGCAGAAAGTAGTTGCTGCGTTTTCAAGTGTGGAATGTCATATGTAATTACGCCTACCTTCAAGACACAACTCTGTTGAAATTAATAGTTCTTCACAGTTGATAGAAATATCGCGTATTCAGCACGCTTTGAATTCTCACTACTCGCCAGAACTGAAAGTTGTAGTGTTTCAGGACGCGGCACCAATAAACGAAACGCATTTGACATAGAATGGCTACAGCGGTTCATCAAATACACCTGCCGCCGCCGCAATTATGACCAATGAAGAGAGTATTTTGCGCCAATCTCCCCGTTGACGCCCACTATGGTCGTAAGATGATCAAACGGCCCACTCATCCCGAGGAGCATTTGCCACCTATCGTCACGGCCGCGCCCGAAGCGATCGATTGCTGACACGCGTTCAGGACCCGCAAGACTCTCAATCCCTCGTGGGCATCCGATGGCGGTCTGTGACCATTAGAGATTGAATCCAAAAAAACCTGGCATTCGACACGTAACGGTTCGGTTACGTCGTACGGAACCGGCTCCGACTCTGCTTTTGAAACGCGCGGCAGTCCATCTTCAAATTCTACACTGTGGGGATAAAGGAGAACCTTGTTCGGACCCTCCAAAACATCGTCAAATGCGACCATCGCGTTATCACCTACGACAACCAAGCGCTGATCTTTATATGGGTGTAACCAGGACACGAAGATGTGCGCCTGCACATCGTTCGGAAACGACAGGTGGGATAGGGTCGTGTCGGCGACATCTTTGGAAAGGTAATGACCACCTGTGGCCAAAATACGCTTCGGCATACAACCAGTGAGCGACAGGATCATGGAGATGTCATGGGGGGCGAACGACCAGAGCGCATTCTCTTCGCGGCGCACCATTCCCAAATTGAGCCGATTCGAATAAATGTAGCGAAGCTGTCCGATCTTTTCAGAGGCGACCAAGTCGCTAACTGCCCGGAATGCGGGGTGGTAAAGTAGAAGATGGCCGATCATGAGTGTCAGGCCGCATTCAGTCGCCTGACAAGTCAGGTCCTCGCCCTGTTTCACGTCGAGACAAAGCGGCTTCTCCACAAAGATGTGCTTTCCTGCGCTCAACGCTTTCTGAACTAGCGACCCATGCGTTACGGCTGGTGTCGAGATCACCACGCCTTCGATATCGTCGGACTCCATCAAACCGTCGACATCGTCATATACCATCGCTTCTGGATAGAGTCCGGCCATCCGCGACCTCACACCCAGATCAGAGTCACAAAAAGCGGCGAGTGCACCAAGTGCGTGGAAATTACGTAGCAGGTTCTTTCCCCAGTACCCAGCGCCCACGACGCCGACACGAACATTACCAGCCATGAGTCTGCTGAACCTCTTCCTGCGTCAGGGGCTTCGACGCTGCAAGATCTTGAAGAACGCGGATCTCTTTGGCTATCCGTTGAGACCATGTAGGAATCAATTCCTGACTCACCTGCCTGCTGGCAGCTGCGCACCGATCCCGTTCGTCCGGATTGCGGTGTAGATACACAATGCGATCCGCGAGTGCGTCTATGTCATCGACGCGTGGGATACGAACTACCATATCCGGTGGAAAGTGCTCCTCCGTCCATAGGTCAGCGAAGATCTCTGGCTGGGCAGATGGCATAACAACACAACAGCCGGCGCGCAGGGCCTCAAGAGTTGCATTGCTTAGATTGGCCATGCGGTTCAGTGAAACGTAAATATCGGAGCGGGCGCACACGTCGAGAACCTGACTGTGGGGCAGAACTCCGAGAAAGGAAATGATTTCCATCGCCCCCGCCTCTGCAACCCGTTCACGAAGGGACTCGAGCATGCTTCCCGTACCAACGATGACGGCGTGCAATCCTTCGCCAACCTCCTGGCGCGCCCGAAGGAATGCCTCCACAAACTCAGAACAGCCTTTCATGGCTTCCAGCCGACCAGTGAACAGTACGACTGTGGATCCTTGAGGAATGTCTGCGGGCAAGCATTCAAAACTCACGGGATCATCCGGCAGGTCAACTCCGTTCAAATAGAGCAATTTGGGCACCCGTGAGGACAACAACCGGTCCAGCCAAATCTCACCGCCAGTACCGTCCTGTGTGCAGATGGCCGCAGAGAATGGCGCCCGCAGTAGCCAACGCGAAATGACGTGCCTGGGACGATAGCCGGCAACTGAGTCCCGCAGGTCGGAACTTATCCCCATTATTCGGTAGACGACAGGAATTTGTCCGAATCTTGCCAGTATGCCTGCGCAGACGAGATTTCCTCTGTCGATGTAGATGATGTTGGGACGAGACCGGCGACAAGCGCGCCACACTTTCCAAGTTTGCCGCAACTCGCAGGCGTACCAGCGAAGCCGCCCCAGCCAATTGGGAAATTTGGCCTCGCCAGCGAGTTGGAGAAACCCGCAATTAAGCCCCTTAATTCGTAGCTCGCGATCGAATGTGCTGTCACTGATTGATGTCGACTGCTTGCTCGTCAAGATGACACTTATCTCGTGGGGGCCGGTATCCAGTGATTCGATGAGTTTGTAAATCGTGGGGACACCACTCGGTTCCCATTTACCCGAATGCACACTTGATTCGAAACCGCTGTAGAGACGAAGAACTAAGAGGATCTTCATCTGATGCCTATAGAAGAATCTGGCAATTTCATGAGTCGCGGGGAACGCAGGTGTAGTTTGCTGCGTCCCGAACTATCCAGAGTGAGTGATATTGACGGAGCGTTGAGTGTAAGAGTGCAACAAAGTTGCGTGTCAGCGATTATGTCAGACGACCCCTGCGCCCAGACAATCGTGCATTCGCAACATCCCCACGGGTTTCGAGTCTGAATCCACCACGTACAAGTTCGTGATTTTGAACTCGTTCATCAATCTGACGGCTTCGCTTGCAAGTACATGAGACCCAATGGTTTGGGGATTCGGACTCATCACTTCGCTCACTTTGGATTCGAGCAGTGTGGGGGACATATGTCTCCGTATATCTCCATCCGTCACTGCCGCAATCAAGCGCCCCGATTCATCCTTGACACCGACACGACCGAAAGTGGTCGCGGTCATTTTGAGGATTGCTTCTGACACGGGAGCATCTGGCTCAATCAACGCCAACTCCTCGCCGACACGCATGATGTCTTCCGCCCATATCAACGTTCGGCCCAACGTGCCTCCAGGATGAAATATCTTGAACTGATCTAGTGTAAAGCCCTTGCGTTCGAGTAGCGCCACAGCAAGCGCATCCCCGAGCGCCAGCGATACGGTAGTAGAGGTCGTGGGGGCATCTCCGATTGGGCAAGCCTCGGCAGTATCCGGCAGCACTAGCGTCGCATTTGCAATTTCAGCCAACGTACTTTCGGCCCGGCCGCAAATCGCAACGACGGGGATCGAATACCTCTTGGCATACGCGACAATGTCGGCAAGTTCCCTTGTTTCGCCCGAGTTCGAAATCAGGAGCAGACAATCGCTTTCGGTAATCATGCCGAGATCACCATGGCTAGCGTCTGCCGAGTGTACGAATATCGCTGGGCTACCGGTCGATGCCAACGTGGCAGCGATCTTTCGCGAGACGTGACCGCTCTTACCCATGCCGCTGACAACCACCCTGCCACGGATTTCCGCCATGATGCCAACGGCATCCGAAAACCGTTGGTCCAATGACTCTGCTAGCGCCGTCAGACCAGCGGCTTCAAGTTCCAAAACCCGCGTGCCCACGGCAACGTCATGGATCACTTGTTCCTCTGCTTCCTGAGCTAGTGTGCTTTCCGCCATAAGTCCTGATCCGTTGAGAGTTTCTTCGTCTGTCCGTGACCATGATGTCCGGGATGCATGAGTGAATGCGGCGAATGACTCATCACCAGCGTCTCGATCCTCGTAATATCTGATTTCTACGCGGACTGACTGCTTACTGGTTGGGTTTCTTGGAGCACGCCAGATTCCGTGTAATAGTTCATCAATAAGTCGAAACTGGAACCTCCGTGCAGGATTCCATGTACGCTGCAGCTACTGCACGGACTGTGACTTCGGTCACCGACTGCAAGCCGCCTTCGCACTTCCAGCATTTCCTCTGACATCCAAACGTCCCGGACGTGTTGTTTGACGACATTTCCCACGACAATCTGACGCCCCCAGTCGTTGGAGCAGAACAGCACGTCCCCATTCCAATCGACCAACATCTTGTAAAACGGGTAATGGCACCGCATCTCCAATGCATCAGCAAGAGGCGTCAATCCAATTTCATCGTTCACGACCATGCCCGACCGATTGTTGAGGCTCAGTTGAAAGTCATCTTCCGGGCCTATCCAGTGCGGCCGAAATCTATAGCGATCCTTCTCGATTCCAGCCTCCTCGAAAAGCTTCGCGAACTGCGCCTCCTGCTCGGGTCCATCGTACATGTTGACGTAGATCGCAGAGATACCGGCCTCATACAGTTCGTTGATCATATCAACGGTCAGACGGTCACCATTGGTGTTGGTTTCAATGGTGTTCTCGCTCAGCGCAGTCCGGAAAATTCTAATGTGGTCGGCAAACCACTTGTTGAGAATTGGCTCCCCAAAACCCGAGAAGGAGATTCGGCCCTTGTAATCGAAGCTTGCGAGATCTGAAGCTACTTTTTCGGAGATCGCCTGGTCCAAGTGAATATTGCGATTAGGATAGATCTTGGGATCGACGCGCGGACAGAACGCGCATGTCCGATTGCACAACTCGGTTATGTTCATCTCTACGGTGATTAGACTTGCCATGGGATCGCCACTGGATTCAACAGCAGCGAGATGAGCCTGCTCCTGCGCCTTGCGATGGTCGAGAAATGGATCCCGGAATTTAGCCAAAACATTTCCTCCTCATAGAGATTCTCTTACGATTGGGTGACAGTTGCCGATAATGCACTTCCGTCGACATCGGGCTGCAAGGATCCAAAACCCTCGTCGTGTGACGAACAATCTACAATCGACTCAATCAATTCAAGAACACCAACTGCGGCGGCCAGGTTTGCGCCCGGACCGTACTTACCCGAAAGAAATGCCTTTCCTTGCTCCTTGAACCCAGGTTTTAGGGTTGCGTCCACGATGTAGCGCTCATGAACTTTTGGCCTGTATTGCCGAATATTGAATTCCGGTGTCGGCAAGACTATGTCCACGCCTCGGTAGATCGTGAGCGTCTCCAATGGAGATAAATGCCAAGTCGTGCTGTCGTCAAACCGGCAACGCAGTCCAACAGAGGACGGATCGTTGGCATTAAGAGCGAGTTGAACTGGAATGCCAGATTCCGTCTCGAGCAAGCCGTTGTACGATACAAATTCGTGATTTCCTATGGCCTGCCTGTAAGGCCGAACGAATACAATTTTAACGCTGCCCAGCAAATGGAGTGCCAAATCCAGCGTGTGGGCGGACGTGAAGGGAAGCAGATGATTCACGATCTCAGGGCCGTGGCGTTCAACATGGGCCTCGATATTCTCGGAAATCACAACATCGACGGCCTTGATTCCTCCCTGCGAGATACGGTCCTTCAGGATCATGACTGGTTCGTAGAAGCGCCGATTGTATCCCACGAGTTTGTTTTTCCCCGACTCGCCTGCAGCACGGACTATCGATTTTGTCGCAGAAGCAACAAACCCGATGGGTTTCTCCAGGAGCACGGGCTTGGGACAAGCCAGTAACTTCTCCAGATTCTCGGACTGAGACTTCCAGTCGAGACAAGCAATGACCGCTTCTACCTGTGGGGCGCTGAGCACAGCTTCCACATCCGGAAGCCGGCCCGCTTCCGGAGCCACGTCACTAAATCCTGCCCAGTTGGGGGAATCATGCCGGCGGGTGCAAGCCGCAGTGACTTCCCCACCCAATGCGTGCACAACCGCTGCGTGGTGTCGGGCAATCGAACCAGCACCGAGAATACCAACTTTTGTTAGACCCGACATTTATTCAGTCAGCATCTGCAAGCCTTGACAAATCTGTATGAACTCACTGCCTGTTAAGAATTTGGAATCATTTTTTACACAACACCAGGTTGGGCTGGTTCGAGTTTTTCACATGCTCCATTGTGTATGTGTCGCCGTGAGTCTCAAGGAATTCTCGCGCCGCCAGTGTCTCCCCTGGATATTTTTGGCTGTTCCATTCGTCAAACACGATCAACCCGCCTGTCGACAACCTGTGGTGCATCAGGTTGAGCGCCATTTTCGTGGGTTCATAGAGATCAACATCTATATACATGAAAGAAAATGATAACTCCGCCCGCGCCTCCAACAATTTTGGCAGCGTTTCTTCGATGTCACCTTGGCACACCGCAATCTCATCAGCGAGCTCATACAGATTTATCAGTTCCGTCAATTCATCAAGTGAACCCTTGTACTTGCCTGCTGTTTTGCTCGCTTCGAGATCGTCCTGCGCAGCGAAGTCAGACAATCCCTCAAAGCTCTCAAAGCAAAAAAAACTTGCTTGGATCCCATCGGATCAAAGATCCGAAGCAGCTTGGCAAGAAGCATGATGTTGGCTCCACGCCATGACCCGAATTCCGCCACATGACCCGGAACATCCAATGTGCGTCTCAACAGGTCCTGACTTGAGAGGGCCCGCGCAAGATTGCCTATACCGACATAGAGCGGCCAATGGTCAATAACGGACCATAGCTCCCGCGGCCCGCTTTCATTCGAAAACTTCTGCCGATTTTCGAAGTAACGCAAATTGGATTGAGTGAATTTCGATGGGAGATCAATTTCCGCCATGATTAGCTAACCCATGAATTTGACCCGTGGCATCCCACGAGGTTGGAAGGCTTTCCAGCATGAAGGTGTGACAACATTTTTTCGCCAAATTCAACCGCTCCGTCGGCCATCCTCAGCCAAGGTCACTTCGGAGCCTGTCAGACGCCGAACACGGACATCGTCCACGCCACATAGAAATATCCCTTAGGTTGGCCCGACAAGGTGGGATCACCCGGTCTCTGGGTTTTTAATTTGGTCGCAACGCAGCATTTCCTCTTTCGCATCGAACCAGAGGTCCGCATAGCTGCAATTGCGAAACTCCTCAAAATAGGGGCCGCCGATCGTGTAATGCAGGGCTGAAATATCCTCCACGGGCAAATTCGAATCGTAGTCTACAAGATGATTCCATCGATGTGGCAAGGCGCCAATCAGGCTCTCCTTATCCAACCACTCAAAGCGATGCAACAACAGTCCGTCCGCAGTATTAACGTATTCAGGTGTGAGAGCCTTACACATCTCACAATTCAACAGCATGACGCTCGACCAGTTCTTTTTTGCGTAAGGTGATTGAGGTTGATCGAGAAACTTCTTTGGTTCCCGCGGATTCTGTTGATGCTTCACGCACATTACTACGTATTTCTCGTCCCGCGCCTCCCAAAGCTTCGCGATGTCATCCAGCACCAATATGTCGCAGTCCATGAAAATAGCCCAGCCCTCGAAACCGCATAAGTAAGGCACGAGAAAGCGTGAGAAGGCAAAGTCCGTCGACTGCAATGGATGCCTCTCGCGCCAAAGCAAATCGGACAGCTGAGACAGCATCAAAGGGGCAATCGACACGGGCCTACTTGCGAAATTGTTTATACTGTGCGCAAGAACACTGAAAGCGATGGCCTCGCGCTCATCATAACCAATGAATACACGGATTAAATTGTTCGAGTTCATCACCTTCACGTCATTGGAATGTATTGAATTGCGTCTCGTAAGTTACGCCAAAAAATTTTCTAGCTACTAGTTCAATAACTACTAGTTCAACAAGAACACGATACTTTCTCTGAAATATTCATCCTAATGTGCCAATCCACCTCGCGGGCGGGTCTGGCGTTTTTTGCCGGATCTGTCCTCGATAAACTGGAGCAGTGGTGCGAGGTTCGGCGGATTGCGCTCTAAAAGCTCCCGCCGCACGGCATCGACTTCGCCGATCGCGTATGCGTCATCATCTTCAAGCGCGCGAGCAAATCGTTTCCTGAAATCCTCGGAACGCGGATCGACATGTATGCCACCGAATCCGTGGGCGGGAGGAACACCATTGCGCTCCTCCAGAAATGAGTCGGGATATTCACTGCAGTCGACGATGCGAGCCTCATAGCTGGTCGCCATGACGGTATTCGGCACGTGGAAGAAAGTGCGGCGAGAGAGAGAAATCATAACTTCAGGATGAGCAAGCGTGACCACCATTCCGGGGTCATCGAGTTCCTTCAGCGTATCCACCAAGAAAGGGTCGTCGACTGCAGCAGGATGAGGCCGTATGAGGATGACCGCCTCAGGCTTCAACTCCCGCAGGGTAATCAATGGCAGCCGAAATGCAAATTCTACCGAGTCGGGTGCACGCATGTCTCTCGATTTGAACGATTTGCTCAACATGAAGGAATAAACATCTCTCGACATGTCAAGCCCTTGCTCGCTCAATTTGCGGCGCTCAACTTCAGCTTGCTCCCTGATCAGCTGACGCCAGACAGGCGAGAGGGTCTGCAGACCTACAGAGATGACGCGTAAACCGCCTCCGGAATCGTTAAATCCATATAACTGCAGTGTGTGAACCTGCTGGTCATGAAAGTGCACCAGCGCGTCGTATCGTTGGAACATCAGACGACCCAGACCGGATCGGCGCGCTTGCAATTCTGTCTTGATACGCTCGCGATGACCGGGCAGAACGAAGGAGTCAACAACTCTATGCTTGACCATTACGAAACACTTACCACCGTTTAATTTCGCGATCAGAAACCAGATTAAAAGGTTCAAACGGCAGAACGGCAGGCTGTTCAAGAGTAGTGGCTTCGGGAAACGCAACAACCAACCCGCAATCATCATATGAACCCGCAGTCGATTCATCTGACGAACGAGGAAGCCGGAACCGTCCTTGGTGTCGGCGCAGTGAAGCGTCCCACAGGTGTGAAGCCCCGTCATCAGAGTCGTATTCTGTTTGAGAAACTCAAAATTCTCCCGCGAAAATGTCAAAAATCGTATCTGCCAATCCGGCCTCTGCTCTTTCAGTGCCATCGCCGCGGGAAGATAAGCGTCGAAATCCACCAATCTTTGGCCTAGCAAGAACAGGACCGTCCGCGGTTTCGATTTACGGCCGCGGGCGGTCTTCTCCGTAATAAATCTCGCGTCTCGCGTTCCCACTATCGATCAGCACCCAGCATCGTGGTCTACGCTCCTCTAGACACGCAGAGACTGGATAACGGGGCCGCAAAGCTTTGTCCGAAAAAATGATTCAAGGCGAGCTATGCGTTATCTCTTGAGAAATGCCTTCAGGCCCACTTTCAAAATGCTCCCTACGGTATGCCGTGACACTAAATTGGTATATGGCTCGTAGTGGGAACAGGTCTTGCAACAATCAGACAGCTTTCCATTGAACCAATCGTCCCGGATCTCTTCAATTCGTGGATCGCGCCACGCCTCCTCAAGAGTGTCATAATCCGTAATTTTGCCACCCCAAAGTTCGGGTTCTACTCGACAAGCACAAGCCTGTATTGTCCCGTCCGTAAGCACCTGGAGCTTCCGGAACAACGCATAACACGGAGCAGTCTTATCAGTGATGTCAGGCTTGAATTTATGACCATCCGGCAATCCATCTTTGCCGATGATGCCGCGAAAATCGTCCCATTCGTCGTCCAAGATAAGTATCTTTTGAGGCACCAGATGACGAGTGATCTCTTTATATAGCTTGGAGTTGTAGAAAATTGAAAACGGCTTGTCGATACGAAGTAGAATATGAATATCGACAGGATTGCCCAGCCGATTGTTCGTTTCTACGATGCCCAATATGTTTTTGACTACCTGATCGAACTTATCCACACCGTACAAACGCTTGTATGCCTCTCTCCCCACGAGAGAAGTCGAGATATTCATGACAGTCAAACCGGAACGTAGAATTTTCTCGAATCCGAATCGATGCAAGAGGATACCATTCGTGTATGTGGTAACCCCTGTGATGTTCGGGTAGCTTCGTGCTTCCGTCACCATCTCTAGCCAGTTCGGATTTGCCGTAATCTCTCCTAATATTGGCTCGAATGAAAATGAGCCGCCGCCACTCTCTGAGTAAAGTTTCAATGTGTGGCGATATACCTCCTCATCGAGTTTACCCTTCACACGCGGATCAGCATCCTTTCCGTCTATTCCTTTGCCGTATCCACAGAATGAACAGTTGGCATTGCAGACGTTAATAGTTTCACAGCCAACAACTTTTGGTCGCCTCCCGTTAACGACGTCCGACTTATCAAGATATGACACATGCCCTGGCGCCAGAAAACGCAATACCGTTTTCAATGGTCCCCATAGCTTACGCGCATTCGTACGGGCCCTATCGAGGTGTGGCGTCGATCGTCCGGTAGCGGCTGATGGAGCCCTGAAAGGATAGGCTCTCGGTCCATCCTTCTGACCCAGCTTTGATACGTCAAGTCTTGCAATTTGCATGTCAGATACCGAAGTTGATAGGGCTAACGAAAAGTCAAACCGTCTCTTGGAGCAGGCGTTCCGACAAGAATGCTCGTCAATAGCCTGAATCTAACACAAATGGTGCCACCACGGGGGTACCAGCTATCTGATTCCCGTTGCAACCGGTTCAGGCCCCCGCATAGATGACGAGACCGCGTCATCAGCTGCCCACCAAGCGCTGAAATCATTCGCCAAGACAAGACGCGCAGCAAATCGGTGCCAACCCTTCTCGGATCGTCTGGACCAAATTCGCGACACGAGAGGCTGCGGCAGCCCACTGGACAATGGAATTACGTTTCCATATTGACGGACGAAACGCTCGGGTGGATAGACGAAACCACGTTTTGCGTTGTCGATCGTTCCTTCGGGCAAGTATCGGTTGAGCAGTCTTCGAGCGACGGATTTCCGACCAAATGCGAGAAACGACCGAGAATCAAATGAAGCGACCAACTCCTGGAGCTTTCGGGAAAGAAAAGGAGTCCGCAGCTCCAGGCTGGCGCGCATGCTGCCAACATCGTACGTCGGAAGTTGGCTGTTGGGGAGCGTATCCTCCAGGTCTATGGCCGGCACAATCATCTCAAATGGTTGGTCATGCCGGGAGTATCGGGCTGCCGCCCACTCTTGGTAGTTAGGTAGATCTCTCAAGGCCAGGCCGGCGGGAAGATTCTTCAAGGCCAGGTACCGCTCGAAGTCGCGTACGCCGAATAGATAGCCAAACGCCTCTAATCGATGGTTCAAACACTCTACGGGTTTAATCGCCACAGCCAACGATAACCGCAGCCATTGGGGCAGGTTGTAGAAAGTACGGTTGCGATAACAAGAGGCGTGCTTAGCGTAACCAAAAAACAGCTCGTCGCCCCCCATTCCCGTCAATCCCACGCGAAAGCCCTTGCGCCTGGCTGCCATTGCCATCTGACAGACCGCTGCAACAGTCAGGTTCTCATGAGGCTGACCGAACAAATTGAAAATATCATTGGAAGTGATGTGTCCGGGATTATCTGGACTCGTCAGCACGGTATGATTCATGCCGAGTATCCCGGCCACGGCCGCCGCGCTGTCCGACTCATCATGTGTGTCACCCCCCGGAAACCGGACTGTAATGCAATCAAGGTTTCGCTTCAGTTCACGGGTGGCGATTGCGGCAACCAAGGCTGAGTCGACGCCGCTGGAAAGAAACAGGCAGGCAGGCACGTCGGACTCGAGACGGCCTTGAACGCTTTCAACGAGCACCTCCTGCAGACTGTCCAGTTCCGCCTCGGTCAATGGTTTCGGGGGGCCTGCACGAGGCGTCCCTGTCAACGGGCTCCAGTATGAACTGAGATGATCCGCCTGGCCGCGTCTAATTATTACCATGCCTGCGGGAGGCAGCCGTTTGATTGCCGGGTATATCGTGTCCGGAGCCGGAATATAGCCGAGAGCCAAAAACGGCGTGACTCGATCGGCAGATAATTCCGGCGTGGCCCGCAGCAATCCCTGAAGCGGGGCGAGTTCCGATGACACATAAACCCCTTGGTCGGTCTGGGCGTAATACAGCTGTTTCTCTCCAAAAGGATCTACTGCCAGCCATCCGTCATCGCCGTCCCAAATAGCGAATGCAAACATGCCGTCGACGGCATCCAATGCGCGCCTACCGAGAATCTGCCAGGCCCGAAGGAGAACTTCCGTATCGCCGGTTGAGGCAAACGATGCACCGAGGCCCTCAAGCCGCTCTTTCAGCGAGCGATAATTGTAGATCTCACCATTGTACGACAGGACCAGGTCGTCCCGAATCATGGGCTGATGGCTTGCGTATGTGAGATCGATGATCGAGAGACGTCTGTGGCCGAGGAATACGCCTTTTGCTCTGTCGAACCAATCACCACCGTCATCGGGACCCCGATGGGTTAGTGCCTCAACGCCAGCCCTTCCGAGAGAAATATCCTGTTCGGTCAGCGGACGATTGAGGAATAGAGCAAATATCCCGCACATGAAATCTACTCAGCACGTTTCCGGTGATTGTCGGGTATTGACAACGATCCAACGGGGAGCGCGGAACCGGCAGCCGGGGCGTCAGACGGTAGGCGTGGCATAGGCAGAGACAACAGAGGCAGATGCTTCGGAGGAAATCACACCATTGGTCAACCGGTAGACGACATCGGCGATTTCCATCAGCGCGGGTTGATGAGATACGGCAAGGACGGTGAGTGTACCCGATAACTCCTTGAGGGTCGCGCAAATCTCACGCTCTGTGTCGGGGTCAAGTGCCGTCGTCGGCTCATCGAGGATGAGCAGCTGAGGATGACCCAATAGTGCCCTTGCCAGTGAAATTCTCTGCCGTTCACCACCGGAAACTTGAGTGCCGCGCTCCCCAACCTGGGCATGAATTCCATCTGAGAGGGCGGAAACGAACCGCCACGCCCCGGCCTGGCGTAGGGCACGTTCAACATCCTGCTCCGTCACGTTGGGATCTTTGAGGGCGACATTGGCGAATATCGTATCGTTGAACAGGTTCAATTCCTGGGGCACGTAGCCGATCTTCCGGCGCCAGTCGCGGATGTCCGCACTGTCTAACGGAACGTCGTCGATTTCGATGTGGCCCCGATCAGGCCGGTAAAGGCCCGTGATCTGATCGATAAGCGTGGACTTGCCGCTTCCCGAAGGCCCCACGATCGACGTGAACTTGCGGGCCGGAATTTCGATTGAGATGCCTTGCAGAACGGGGCCCTCACCAAACTTGAAGGACACGTCATCGAAGCGAATTTCGCGTTCGAGATTGACGATCTCCGAGCCGAAGGCGTGCTCGCGCGCTTCGTCCGCCGAGTGAATTTTCGTCATCACCCGTTGCACGAAGTTCTCGTTCACAACCAGATTTTGATAGGCACTCTGCAATTGAGTCAGGAGGGAGACCGCACGGTAGAAGGCCACGGCAGCCACAAGTATCACCGCCATTTTCATGCCCAACAACGTGAGGGCGAAATATATTCCGAAACACAGGATCACGACCAACAACGGCTCGGCCATTCGTATGAGTATCGCGGCACTCACTGCAAATCGCCGGAGTTCCAAGTTGAGCTGGCTCGTTTCCGCCTCCAGCATCGCGGTAATTCGGCCTTCGCGCGCCATAGCCTTCAGCGGTTTAATTCCGTTCAAGGCATCAACCAGACGGGACGCAATGAGCTCGAAAAGACGGCTCTGCTCTGCGCCACTCTGCCGGGCAACTGCAATCAGTTTGTGAAGGGCCCCGATGATCGCAACGCCAGAAATGATCCCCGCGGCGGTCACCTGCCAGGACAGCAGCAACATGATGCCGAGGTAGATGATCCCTTGAATGGCAAACGTCACGACCTTGAATGCGCTGGTGTAGGCAGCAGCGGCTTTGGTCGATTCCATCCCCATGGCACCGCCGTGGGCGCCAGCTGGCTGATGTGTGAAGTACGACCATTGAGCGTAGGTCAGTGCCCGGAGCAATGAGAGACGTAAGTCCGTGGAAAGTTGTGCCTTCGCATACCCCACCTGAATGTTCGCCCAGATCAGTAGGCCTGCTTTGACCCAAAATACCGCCACTATGAGAACCAACAGTTCCACTAAACCCGGCATAAAACCCACTGCCTCAAAGGCAGACGAAAACACATCGTCAAGCTGGGTTTGTTCGGCTGTAGTTGAGTCTGCGCCCCTGATACCTGTCACGCCCATCAGGGGCAATATCGTTGCAATGCCCATACCTTCTGCAAGACCGGCCGCGACAAGCAGCGCTAGGATGTAAACACTTCTCCACGGACTAAGTAGAAGCAGCGAGACAAGAAGCCCAAATCCTTTGCTCTTGCTGCTCAACTTCATAAACACAGGCCTCTGGTCATGGGACCCGAAAGCAAGCCTCTACCAACAGAATTTCGAGCAAGTGTTTGTGTGGCACTTCAGATTTCTCGCAACCGTGATCAGTGCATAACATCTGACGGCCACAATGCAGGATTGAGAATTCGCTCGTCAAAAACCGCGTAGGCCGAATAATCAATATTGTGACGATCCTGGTCGAACCATGAGGTCGTGATCTCGGCCAATTCGTCCACGGAAGTCACGCCCACCAGCACCTGATCCACGTATCGATTACGCTGGACGAAATTTAACGCCGCTGATACCGCTGTCAGACCCGCTTCTGCCACATCGCGATGAAACTGGCGAAGTAGAGGACGAACTAGATCAAAATATGGAGGGATCTCGCTCGGATCCATCAGAACTAGACCTTGAAGGAATACAGAACGCGCCTGAATCACGATCTTGGCGTCCTTCAATGACTGAAGATGTCCACTCTGCTGAAGCCGCTGGTCGAAAACATTGAACGGCACTTGGATGATATCGATTTTGAACCTGTCCATGACCTGATCGATTTGTGCGGCGTCATACACGGAAACACCAATCCGCTCGACCAATCCCGCTTCTCTCAATCCCGCCATTGCCGCGATCAAGCAATCCCCTTTCTCTTCAAGGGCATCCTGACAACTGTGCAGCAGCAGCCCGTAAATCTTGGACCGACCCAGCCGATCGAGCGATCTCTTGAATGTATTCTCAAGCAAGGTGACGGCATCGTTTTTGGAGTCTATCCCGGCGAATGGAGGCGTTTTGGTGACAATTCGCGTCTGATCCTCTGTGGCCAGGCACTGACCAATGAGTGCCTCGCTGTCACCGTATGACGCCGCGGTATCAATGAGATCAATGCCCTGTTTCATGGCGAGGTCAAGAATGGCCCGAACGTCTTCGGGAGAACACTGGCCGTTTCGGTTCGAAATTCCATATGGAAGGCCGAACTGCACGGTACCCAGTCCGAGATCTACCACTTCTTCAACAATTGTTAAAATACCTCAAGCATTCGGCCAATGCGACTTTCAATCCACGGCATCCCAGGACAGCGGCGTTCCACGAACGATATTCTCGCGTGCCTTTTTACCGAGTACTTTCGGCAGATATTTCGGCGACAGGCCCAGCCCAGGCCTGATACTTCGGATATTTTCGCGAGTAAACGTATCACCCGCTTCTATATTTGCGACTGCGTACAAGGAACGCCGGTACATTGACGTTTCGACCTCACTGGGCTGCCGATCGTAGGTCGCACTCCCCAATGCCGCCCAAGCTGTATTGGAAGCGCTCACCAGCTCCGCAAACTCTTCGGGTTCGAGAGAGAAATGCGAATCGACGCCACCTTCGGATCTCCGCAAGGTGAAGTGCTTTTCGATCATTGAGGCGCCCAGGGCCACCGCCGCGACTGATACAGCCGTGCCCAACGTATGATCTGACAGCCCAACCACGGCGTCCAAACTTTTGGCAAGATCACCAAGCGTGCAAAGATTGATCTGTTCCGGCGGCGCTGGATAGGAGCTGACACAATGAAGAATCACCAAGCCCCCATCACCATGTTGCCTTGCGGTCGCCACAGCCTCCTGAATCTCCTCAAGATTGGCCATCCCAGTCGAAATGACCAGCGGCTTATTGGTCGCCGCGGCTTTCGCGATAAGCGGGAGATCGACAATTTCAAACGAGGCGATTTTGTACGCCGGCGCATCCAATTCTTCCAACATGTCTACGGCGGTTTCATCGAATGGTGTACTGAACACCGTTACACCCAACTCGCGGCCCTTGGAGAACAGAGTTGGATGCCATTCCCAAGGCGTACCCGCCTCCGTGTACAGGTCGTATAGCGTGTACCCATCCCAAGCGCCGCCATCAACCTTGAATCCCGGGCCGTCATGATCAATCGTAAGAGTATCCGCAGTGTAGGATTGGAGTTTGATCGCGGAGGCACCTGCTTCCTTCGCCGCATCCATAAGAGCAAGAGCACGATTCAATTCACCATTGTGGTTTCCTGACAACTCCGCGACAAGATATGGCGGATGGCCGGGGCCAATTGAACGACCGGCAATTGAGACGTCGCCACTGCTCATCCAGTTTTCCTACTCTGAATATTACTCACGTCGAACGCCCGCAATACCGTCGTGCGGGATGACAATAAATTTCCCTTTCGATGAATTCCCAGGAACAGGATACTCGCTGTCGAGGAATTGTTTTCTCCGCAGATTCGTCTACGAACGGACCGGCTCAATGCCGACCCCAGAGTTTGATGCTCTGCCAATAATATGAGACTTCAAATACGCCGCTGCGTTTCGTCCCGCATTAGACTCTGGAAGACCGAAAAATTCGTCGATCAACGCCCGACGTTTATTCGCTTTTTCGGTCCAGGCTGCCTCTATAGCGTCGAGAGGTTGCGAGAGAAAGTTTCGGAGATCGTGATGGAATGTCGAAGATGTCCTGTCAAACAGAAACACACCTTCTTCAAATCCCATTCTTGCCTCGTCCCTCAGAGGAGCACGATCCGGTTGATCGATAAATACATAGGGTTTGCCCGACATCAGACACCACCCGGTCGTACTAGTAGCGACCGCAGAGATCAGCACTCGATGATCCGCAAACAGATATCTCGTATCCACGCTGTTCTCATGTATCTCAATATTAGTGGCTCGACGTGCACATTCCAGGATGGGATCAGGGTCGCTGTATCGAAGCTGCTCGGGGTACGGTTTGTACAAGACGCGGTGCGGTAAACACGCCAACACCGTGTCGATCAATTTTGCCTCTTGGCATGAGATTTCTACGTCGGACGCGTAGCAATCGCCGAGCATGTTCAGATTACCCTTGTAGAGATTAGTCGAAACGAAGAGTAGGTCATGGTTCGAATTGCCACGTGCTCGTCTTTGACCGGTCCGCAAATACTGTCTCGGCAATCCAACTGCGGCGCATACTCCCCTGGCAAACGGCGATCGCTTGGAAATTTCTGATGCCACATTATTGTAGGTGAAGAACAAGTCCGAGACGCAGTTTTCGTAGTAGGCCATGGCGTGGTGATGTTGCCCATTGATCTCGCGGGTCACACCATGTTGGAAAGCAACAACTGGAATACTTCGATCGCGACAAACCTCGGCCAAGGCAACCTGCTCGGGAGTGGCGCCGGTGTTGACAAGAACAATGGAACGGCCCGGTTCACCGAGTTTGTCGAGGATGGCAGGCCATTCTTTGGAAGCTTGGTCATGGCGGCGAATGCGATCCGCGACCTGGTGTCGGAACAGATTTTTACAGGGCTCCAGGCCCTGCGGAACAACCCACCTGCGAATTCGCTCTTCGATCACGGGAATCAATTCTCGGTCAACAATATTCGGGGTGTCCAGTGCAATGTCCTCAGCAGGTGTAACTGGCGTCACGGAGCGCGCCTCCGCTAGGCGTGGGAGAAATCGAAGGGCAACGCCGCTTTTTCCCAAATGGAACGCGGTTTCCCAAAGAAGCTCATTGTCCTGCAATATCAGCGCCCGATACCGCGAGAGCGATAAGGGAAGTGCCTTCCACAGCGCGCGGATCAGCCTATAACCAATGTATTCTGGTCCTTGCACGCGCCACCGCCAAAAACGACCTGGGTCTCTTGGCGAATGACCAGTCGACAGGTCTATGGGTACTGAGAAGACATGAAATTTGGAATTGCTGGCCAGCAGAAATTCCCATACAGGGTTCAAGATCGCGTTTCGTATTGGGTCGCGGGTGTCAACGGCTAGAAACGCCCTGCTCTCAGTAAAATCCGCTTCAGTCAAACAAGCAGCTTTCCGGAGGGCCACAAAATTGTCAATTCCAGCCCGCGCAATTGTCAGAGCGAACCGAGCTAGATCAGGCACCTCAAGCGCACGCTCGAACAGATCCTCGGAAACCTCCCTCACTGAACGTTGAAGCTCCTTGAAGTTACCGTCAGGCAATCGACTCTCGATCGGGCGAACATTCTTCAGGTCTGAATGTATGAGCGCGGGCGACGACGTCAGGACCTTGGCATCCTTCGGCAACCCGGCTTGAAACGCCTTTTCAAGCGCCAACCGGCTATCAGCAAACACGGTGGCAAATTCCCTCAGGTCACCGCCTTTATGAGAGAGGATTTCCGCATGCTCGTCGGCGGTCATCCTACCAACCCATGTTCCCAGCGCGTGTCGCACTGGAAGAAATATATGAAGCTGTACCGGCGCTCAACGAATGGCAGTCCGGATGATCTGCAATTTGGTGTGCGTAATCGTGCAACTGGCATTATTTGCTCACCCACCAGGTGAATTTGCATCAGCGCATACTTGTTCAAGCGCATCGATGACCCGATCTATGTCAAACTTCGACATTGACGGGAACAATGGAATTGACAGGGCTTCGCTGTAGTAGGCCTCGGCACCCGGTAACAATCGATCACCGTATCGGCGGCGATAGTAGGGCTGCTTGTAAATTGGGATAAAATTCACTTGCGAACCCACTCCGAGAGATCTCAGGCGGTTCATCACGTAGGCACGATCGCCGCCGAGGCTGCGAAAATCGATTCGTACGACGTAAAGATGCCAACCCGGCCGACAGTCCTGGATCCGGTGAAGCGGCCGCACCAGTGGCTGCAAGGAAGCGATGCGGTGGTCATAGTACGCCACCAATTCCCTTCGTCGAGCCGTCAACTTGTTCAATTTAGTCAACTGACTTAGACCCAGTGCGCACTGAACATCGGTTACCCGGTAGTTGAAGCCGAGTTCCTCCATCTCGTAATACCAAGGATTTATGGAACCGTCCTGAGCGCGCGCGGAATCCGGATAGACGAAGTGCGATGGATCGCGGGTCATTCCGTGATTCCGGAATTGGCGCAATCGCTCCATCAGACCGTCACTGTTGGTGACAACCGCCCCCCCCTCGCCCATGGCAACAGCCTTGGCAGGGTGAAATGAATAGATCGACATATCGGCAAATCGTCCGCTTCCTGCAGGAATGTCCATTTCTCCAAAGCGGAATGTCGATCCCAGGGAGTGAGCGCAATCCTGCACTACCTTCAGTTCACGTTCAGCAGCCCAAGCGTGAATATCAGCGGGGTTTACACACTGGCCTGCCAAATGCACCGGCAATATTGCGCGCACGCGCTCACCTTTTGTGGCAGCCCATGCATCCTCCAATTGCTCAAGGCCCATGAGACCGGTGGAAGGGTCGATATCAGCGAAATGGACCTCAGCCCCCGTATATCGGATAGCATTTGCCGTCGCAAAGAAGGTAATCGCCGGAATGATCGCGATATCTCCGCGCTCCAGACCCAGCGAAAGCGCAGCGAGGTGAAGCGCGGCAGTCCCGCTAGAGCACGCGACTGCGTGCCGGGCATCGATTTGCTTGGCAAGCGCCCCTTCGAACGCATTAACAGCCGGCCCCGTAGTCAACCAATCGCCGCGTAATACATCGACAACTGCAGAGATGTCTTGTTCGTCTATCTCGTGCCGCACATAGGGCAGGAATGGCCTATTGCGGTCCTGCGGTGGCGCGGGGTTACGCGTTTTCTGAGAACCTGGCACCGCTCTCCTCTGTAAAATTCTCAAGGGAGAAGTTACGTCTGGCATACTCCGTGCTCGCCAAATCCCGGAATCGGTACTGCAGTGTAAATCGAACTCTTTCGCTAACGTTTCTCCCTGACCGGTGAACCAAGAACTGACTGAACACGAGGGACTGTCCCAATTGTATGGGTAACTTGATGTAATCCTCATCTTTGTACCGCTTGGCAAACTTGCTCTCGGCGAGGTCGGCTTCAGTACTATGTCTTCGCGACAACCAGCGTGGCGCTTCGACAATGCCGAGACGATGAGACTCAGGTACGACTTCAAGTGGCCCGATGTTGTCGGGCACGTCTTGAAGCGGAATCCACACAGTGACGCTGTTCAAAGATCCCGAATTGTAGGTGATGTCTTGGTGGGGCACGTATAAGAAAGGCTCGTCGAAAGGCATGTTAGCCAGAACTGCCGTTCCAACTCCGGCCAGTGCAGGCCAACGAATGCCATAACGTCGTACGATAGCCAGTATTTCTCGACTATTACTCAAGCCCATTACATCAGGAAGAAACGGCAACTGATCATAGACCCCGACCCACAGATCCCGATGCTCGCTGTCGTAAAGTGCTCGTACGCCTGAGTCGTCTGATATGGGTGCCAAGCCGTTGGAAGTTGCGGCCGTGTCAAATAATGCCAGGAACTTTCGACGTAGCCGCCGAAGTCGGTTCTCAAGGGTCGTGTTCACGACACTATAACCCCGTTCAAGGTAGTCCGGATCGATTTGGGCAGTCATGATTGGGACCTAGTTTATGCGCGTCGGACTGCAAGCAGATAGCAAAGTGTCAATGCTCGACAAGTTCGATCAATCCGTATGTGCGACTAAAAAGCCACGCGATGTTGTTGTCGCCGAACGCCGTGGCCGGCACGGGTTTTTGAATGCAGTGAAAGCCGAATTGCCTCGAATTCTCTATCGCGGCCTCGATGTCTGGTACCGCATAACAGAGATGCACAAGCCGCTGCCCTTTCTCCAAACTGGCATCGACCGGAGAATTCTCGCCAAGCGGCTCAATCAACTCGATGCGGACACCGTTGATCTCAACAAATCCCACCGTAACGTTCTGGGTTTCATCACTAACGACTTCCAAATCGCTCAAAGGTCCTTCGCGGATTTGCCTGACTGCCACACCGACATGGTCCAAGACGGCGCCTTCACCGAATACATCTAACTCCAGAATTTGCATTGTCCCGCCTTCAGCCACTGCGAATCACTTCAGTCCGAGGTGCCCTACACTGCACGGCCTCGATGCAACTGCTGAGACCACGGCCGGACTCTTATACGACCGCTTCCGGCCCATCTCATCCACCCTGTACATTCGATCGAATGCGAATTCATCCAGCCGGTGTTTGGGCAAGTTCAGCAACATGCATGTGCTTCAGAATTGCTGCGAATTTCCTGCGGCATTCCTGCCACTCTTCGCGCAATATCCCGTACTGATAAATGTCGCAGTAACTTCCATCCGGAAGGACCGCATGTTTTCGCAGTGTTCCTTCTTTCCGGAGCCCCAAATACTCAGACGTCTGCCATGCTTTCACATTTGCGGCGTGCACACCGCCCCAAACCTTGTGAATATTGGGGTTCTGGAACAAGAACTCCACAATCAGCGCGGACACCTCCCCTCCCAGACCCATCGCTTGGGCCTTGGGGTCTCCAATCATTTGGCCGTATGACGCCAACCCTTGATTGTGAGGATTGTTTTGTGAAATTCCCAGGTTTCCAATGTGCACCGATTCTCTTTTTGTGAAAATTGCGAATAATTCGCACCCCTCCGTGGAACGCAGGCCATTGATGTAATCAACAATACTTTGCTCGGAGGGCGTGATATGCCGCGCTTCGAGATACTGGGTGATCTCGGGATCGTTAAGCCAAGAAAGATAGCGTTCCCCAATTTCGCTTTCGGAGATCGGTCGCAGTGCCACATGTCGTCCCTCGATAGAAACCGGCAGATTGACCGGTACGAGGCGGTTCGGTGCGGATGGAGACTTGGTCAACTCAATACCGTCATTGTCTCGGGATGGTCACGACAGTGTAGCACTGACCCAGACCCCAGGATGGCTTGGCACGCGATGATTCCGAGATCATCAGGAATCAGACTCGAATTCAAACCTCGACACCATGCAGTCTGAGTGCCGACTTGATCGCGCCAACACTAAGTATTTCGACTGTCTCTTCCTCGGTAAACGAGACATCAAATGATTCTTCGAGAGAGATCACCAGTGTTAGGTGATTGAGTGATGTCCAAGTATCCACCGACTCGGCCGACATTTCATCGGTGACGACGTTTGCGTCAATATTGAGTGCGCCAGCTAACACACTTGCAAGCGTTTCACTATTCACGGAATCCAATCCCCTACGATTTTACCGCGTGCTTCATCCGAATGCGCCTCCGGCTGAGGACGCTTCCGATTTCTGACTGAAATTATCCATTTTTGCCGGATCGACCAATATGATCCATTCAGGCGGCTCGAATTCCGACTCGAGCAGATTTAGGGCCCATTCAGAACCGTCCACATCACTCTCGACCCGCGAAAATCCGAAGCGCTGATACAACGTCTCCACCTGCTGATTTCGCGCAGTTGGAATATACCGGGCGCGCATGACCTTGCACCCACGCTCGGAACTCAACGATCGCAGCTTATGAAGCATTACGTCTTCAACATTTCTGGCAATAGCCCGACAACTGAGGAGGAGAGTATCGATGTGTGCTTCGTCACCAACATACTTGATAATCGAAGCGCCAATTATTCCGAGGTCGGAAACCTTGTCAGTCAGTTTCAGATGAAGGACATCAACCTGTGGATCGGCCAAGAATGCCTCGATGTCTCCCTGCGTGTAGCGGCGGGTTGTCAAATTGAATTGATTCGTCTTCTGCGTCAGTTGCGAAACACGGGGAACCGCAAATGGATCGTTCAACCTGATCTCTGCCTGCATCTCAAGTTGTGCCAGATAATCCTGGATATTGTCCGCGCTGCGCTCAAGCTCCTGCCGATGCGTCTCCACCTTGTACATTTCAGTACGACGGCGATCTTCAGCGGAGTAGCTGAGTGAGTCAAATCCACCCTTCTCGTTGAGCAGGCTCACGTAATGCGTTGACTCTCCCTGGAGGTGAATAACGTTGACATCGGGCAGGTAAGTCTGGACCAAGTCGCATTCGAATGAGCTATCGTCCACATAAACCACACTATCGAAGCCAATATTCAGTTCCTCGACGATCGATCGGATATTTGCAGCCTTGTTGTCCCAATTGATGCGCCACGTCGCTAAATCCTTTTCGTCGATCAGCATATCCGGATGGTTTCGCAGAACATTCAGGACATCCTGCTCATTGTTCTTGCTGCACAAAGCCAGGATGATTCCCCGATCCTTGAGTGTCAAAACATGTTGCTGCAAAGCCTTGAAGCACGAACCGGGATAGTCATCGCCGAGTTGGATGCCGGAAGCCAGGTCTTCACCGATAACACCTCCCCATAGAGTGTTGTCACAATCCAGAATGAGGCACTTTCGGGTCACCCCGTTCAAAGCGCGAATGAAACGGCCGTACAACTGTCCCAGTGGTACGAGCGCCTCTCGACTAAATGGCATCCGGGCGACGTGCCAAAGTCTTGGGTCGAGTGCATGATCCGTGCCGATTCGCCCAAATAGCTGCATGTAATCAACAATGAAAATGTCACGCCATTGCTTCACCTCAGCCATTAAGGATCGGTTGAGTTCGATCACCAGTTGAGTTTGATAATGAACATCCTGCGCATCGAGAATTCCCAGTGCGGCATAGGGCGGGAGAGGAAAATTGTTGAGGAGGATGGGTTTGTCCGAATGCTTTCTCAAGGCCCCCACGACGTCGCCTACGTAAGCGGCAATCCGCGCCACCTCCGATTTTGCCTCCTCTCGATCGAAAGTCAGGAATCGATTGACGAACTTCGGCGCAAGTGTCTCCAGCCATTGGACCAAGACAATGGCGTCCGGATTGAATTGGTAGAGATCACTATTCGGTTCGAGGGCATCCTGCAAGATGTTGTCGAATTGGCCAACGTAGCTTTCCGGGGTATATCCCGCGAGGGCTACCTCACCAGAAATCACAGGCATCAACGGCTCGATCGTCACATTGCGGAGCCAAGCGAGACGCATCGGTGGACGGTGTTCCTCGGGTCCGGCATTGTCAATTGCACTGGCCGCTTCGACATAAGTCGGGTAGTCACCCTCCTTCCGAAGGCGTTTTAGACTCTCGTCGGCTGAGATCTGCATTTTGCGATTACCGGCTTAATTGAGGTGCAGGAAGGACGAATAATTCACAGGAACCAATTCCGACTCCCAAGATGACCCAGAGACGTCCCTCGACGCGACGGCATCATCCAGTTCAATGGCGAGTCCCGATTCCTGGATCAACTCCCTGATCTGTTCGACGTCATGAAAATGATACACGTGATCAACCGACGGGCAATTTGCACAGGTCGACATGTATATGGTGCCGTCCGAACTTAACAATTCTTTGGCAGTTCTCAGGAAACGCAAGGGATCGTCAACGTGTTCGATGACCTCCCCCATGACAATGAAGTCAAAGCGATCATTGTGGAGATTGAACGTGAGAAAATCTCCACACAGCATGGTCACGGCGGCAGGGTCCACACCAAAACCTTCAAGGATCTCTGCTGACACGTCGATCGACGCCTGGCTGATATCTATTATGGTGGCGTTCATGCCCTCGTTGTGTTGCAGGGCCTCTGCAAGAAAGAGCCCATGCCCCGCACCAACTTCCAGATAGTTCTTTATATTCTGGCCACCAAGATATTCTTTGAACAAGCGAAACATGTGATAGTGGTTGGGCCATAAAATATAAGTAAGCAGCAATCCAATAACACGCATCTTCATGCTGCTGTACTGTTCGTACACTTGTTCGCGCACTTGTGAAGCAGATACTTCAGGATATTTTCCTGTTTTTTTGAACTTGATCTCCTGACTTAACATTTCGAGACACATCTTATTATAGGCTTGAGCTGAGCTCCCCCTATCCTCGTCCGTCGACCAGATGGACTGTCCGACCCGCTGGAGCAGATCTTCGGCAAAATCGAAATAGTCATCGTCCTGACCCTGCAGAAATGCCTCAATTTTTCTGCGTTGAAACGGATTCTGCGAGCATACGTCGCTGATGAGATCCGCGAGCCCCGGATATCGAAAATCTATGTCTGAGATTTGACCCACCTCAACTCAATAATCGAGCAGTCTGCAGTTCAATACCAGCGCAGCACCGAGGATCCGAATGTGAAGCCCGCGCCCACGCCAGACAACACCACCAAGTCGTCACGTTTGATGAGATTACGTTGGACAGAGTCACAAAGTGTAATGGCAAGCGATGCGTCTGCCGTATTCCCAATTTGCGAGACATTCGTGAAGGTTTTAGAAAGCGGCTGTTTCATTTTGGCCATCAGGTATTCGATCAAACGAAGATTGGCTTGATGTATGACAAAGAAATCAGCGTCATCCACGGTCTTACCAATCTTTTCCAGTGAGCGGCGAATGGCGCGCGGCTGGAATTGAATGACCTGTTTCCAGACTTCCAGGCCACTCATATCGTAATACTGAAGTCCATTAGAGATATTGTCTTCACGAAGCGGAAAGCTTGAACCGCCACCTCGCAGGCGAACGGTATCGTAGCCGGCACTTTGGGTAAAAATCTCGTCAGCCAGAATTCCGTACCCAGATGGAACGCGTCCAATGACGGCAGCACCGGCGCCATCTCCGAAGAACATGGCGTCGTTGGGGTCGTCCCACTTCACGTAAGGTGACTGCACGGCAGCACCGAACACGAGTGCGCATTCGAGGTCCGGGTGGCAGGTTAGATAGGCTGAGGCCGTACTCAGACCAATCTGGAACCCAGTACAATTGGCAAGTAAATCGAACGCGAAGGCGTTCTTCGTTTCTAATATCTGGTGAACCTTGCAGGCCATTGCCGGGTACAGGTAGTCAGCTGTGGATGTGCAACCAACAATCAGACCAACTTGCTCGGGCTCGACTCCCGCTGAGTCCAAGGCTTCTTGGCACGCATGGGCCGCCATGCTCGATGCCGTATCGTCTTCTTCGATCGCATATCGGGACTCAATGCCGGTTTTCTCTATAATTTCTTCGACAGGAACACCGCTCCATTCAGCAATTTGGTCGTTGGTAATCTTGCGCTTGGGGACGTACCGGCCCACCCCCATCACGCCAATTCCAAAATCGTCGCTCACGCAAATCTCCGATCACAGCTTGGCGGCGATGTACCAACACTCGCGCTCAAATTCAACCATTGCCGATTGATATTCATGCGACGAGCCCGAGGTAGATGACTTGACCGGTAACGACCCGGTTGGCGGGACTCCCGAAAAATGAAATAACCGAGCAAATCTCTTCGATCGATAGGCTTCGTTTGACCGTCAATTTTTCCTTGGCACGCTCGATGATGTTATCGCCAAGTGCCTGGAGTGCCTCGGTCTCATACATTGAGGGAGCGATGACATTGCAGTTCACACCGAAGGGGGCCAACTCTTTGGCCAAGATTTTCGTCATCTCGACGATTGCGCTTTTCGAGGCAGAGTAAGCGGAGGTGCCTTCTTCATGCAGACCAACCGCCATCGACGACGTGGTAATGATGGAGCCATGGCGCTGTCGCATCATGATTTTCCCGAATTCACAGCAGACGTGAAACGTACCGCCGACATTCGTTTGCAAGATTCCGTCGAGGACCGAGGGCGGGGTCAATGTGAGCAGGCTAGCTGCAGGCGCCAGGCCCGCATTACAAACCATCACATCTATTTGTCCGGCAGTTTTCTTGAGAGACCGCGCCCAATTCTTCACCTGTTCGGCTGAACTCACGTCCACGCTTTCATGAGCATAGCCCTCGTTCTCGATGGTTCCCTCACCGCGACTGCAGCCAAATACACGCCAGCCCGATGACAGATATTGGATCGCGATATCGTGCCCGATTCCCCGGCTGGTACCGGTGACTACTATCGTCCCTGAGGGTTCTTCGCTCATCTCTTGCTTGGTGTTGGCACTGTCATCCGCGCCGGCTAACACTCATACTCAGGTCCGCGATCACAGACTGTTTATGTAATCTGCCAGCGTGGAAACTGTCCGGAAGGGACTTTCCGTTTGGGATAATGCCCGTTCATCCGCCAAGCTGATAGTCGTGTCGAAATCTTCCTCTATGCGCTCTTCTACTGCGACAATGAGGTTCACGAGTGCGAGCGAGTCAAGCTTTCCCGCTTCTCCAAAGAGGACTGCCTGCGGCGATAATTCTAACTGCTGATTTTCCGGAAGATGCTCGTTGAGTGTTCCTACCTCTTCCAAGATGATCTGTACGATTTGCTCTTTCTTGCTCATACGCTCAGCATTTTCTACTGGTTCAACCTAATATTCACAGATGAAGGGCACTCTAACTTCCTGCCAATTCCCAAATCACCACCCAATGTGCGCCAGTCCGGTTTGCCCGATCGACGGAGTGACGTGGCTTCGTTCTCGATCACCCAACGATTTGGGGGGATTTCTCCGACTTCTCAGCAACTGAAAACGATGCCATTCATCTCGAATTGGTACACATCACGGAAATTCAGCAGTCGTTGTAGATTGAACCAATTGTGATACCGGACACGCAATTCCGATTTCGCTCAGGAAACGCCTCATTTCATCATGGTTCAACCAATTGGGATTGTTTTCGCTCGAATAGCAAAACCCCTCGGCGACGGGTTTTGCATCTGGCGGCAGGTGTCGGCCTAAATCTTCGTAAAAGGCCGGGGTGATGACATACCGATCCGATAGTTCATGAGTATTTCGCGCATCATCTTCGGTGATCATCGCCTCGTGTAATTTCTCGCCCGGACGAATCCCGATGCAGCGCGTGGGGAGATCTGGCGCCATAGTATCGGCTAAATCAACGACTTTCATACTCGGAATCTTAGGAACAAATATCTCCCCGCCCTCCATCAATTCGAGAGACGAAAGGACGAATTCGACGCCTTGCCCTAAAGTGATCCAGAATCGGGTCATACGCGGATCCGTAATGGGCAAACTCTCTGCACCGTGTTCAATCAAATGTCGAAAATAGGGAACAACGCTGCCCCGCGACCCCAAGACGTTCCCGTAGCGGACAACGGAGAACCTTGTATCAGCACTTCCCACGAGATGCTCCGCAGCCACAAAAATCTTGTCAGCCGCCAGCTTGCTGGCTCCGTAAAGGTTAATAGGATTGGCTGCTTTGTCTGAAGATAGGGCAATCACCTTCTTAACGCCGGCATTTATCGCCGCAGATACGATGTTCTCAGCGCCATAGACGTTGGTACGGATGCATTCAAATGGATTGTATTCGGTGGTGGGAATCTGCTTGAGGGCCGCGGCATGAACGACGTAGTCCACATCCCGGAGCGCCATGTCCAGTCGGGCGCGGTCTCGAACGTCCCCAATGAAGAATCGCATGGCCTTGTGCGGTCCGATTTCCGGGTCATGGGACATCTCGAACTGTTTCAACTCATCGCGCGAAAACACGATGAGCTTTCGTGGCTGGAAGCGGCGCAAAACAGTCTTGCAAAATCTTTGGCCGAAAGATCCTGTGCCGCCAGTGATGAGGATCACCTTGCCATCCAGGTCAAAATTCACGCTACTCTCATCTTCTCTTCTGATTCATTTATGGCATTGGCCGGCTTGAACGATTTCATCCATGTACATCGGAACAAAGCCGTGGCCTTGCGTAGGTTCCCGGCGCGCTGAGTATACCCACGTGACCTAAACAGTGAGCATCGATCCTCGCTCACCGTGGGCTGACGCCCCGACCACACGTCGCGCGTTGTCGATGCAGGCATCCTGATCCACAATCCTCAAAATTGGTGACTTTTGCCCCGTGACAGGGTCACGGCTCCGCCACCCGGGTGAGTGAACAAACCCAGTGAAGGAACGCCACACACAAGCGAGCACGGCGCGCTTGAATGGTGACGGCATGTTGGTAGAGCGCCTTTGAGCTGTCAAGTCTGCGCAGAGTATTGCCGGCAAAGGCGCGCATGACGCCCTCATCTTGTGATATTTTTTTGAGCTCAACGCTCTAGCGTGGCATATGCGTCGACCTCGCACGCTCGGGCATCACTTTTCTTTCCCCTCCTCGATCAGCGCGGTCGGATCCTCGTCGAGCAATGACTGCGCGATGCGAAAAAAGTCGCCGCACCCAACTGCCGCGATACCCACCCGACCCAGCTCCGCGCTCTTCAGCAGTCCCGCGCAAACCAACCGTTGGCGTAACTTGCTGAGGCTAACATCACTGTCCTTTTCGAGGTCGCGAACATACAAGCGGACCGTGTGGAATCGCCGCTTCCCATCAAGGTCGATGATTTCGCCGGAAAACCTTTTGAGATATCTGTAGTCGACGCCGCGCCGCTGTTCCACATAATGAACGAAGGTCACACGATCCAACGAACATCCGAGGCAGAGAACCTTGCCGTCGAGAGCGAGCAGTAGATCGAAAGCTGAGCCCTTTCCAAAACAGTCTTCGTTGTTGCTGTCAGCGAACTTCGCCGCATGGCGCCCTTTCGCGGCAACGCTAAACAATGGATCTGACGATCTGACGACGCCGGATCGGGTACGAAAAAATTCACTGATTGCACCGACACTGCTTGGAGAATGCCGTATGTCAAATACGTCGCCCTGCGTGAAGCTGTAGGTAAATGTCGGCAAGACAAGTGTTCCATCCTCGCCCAATACCTCTTCCAGAGTATCCACGAGAAGGTCGAACCGTTTGGCGTTGGGCGCTGGTGGAAATTGGGCCGTAACCATGGCATCGCAATGGAGCATGACCGTGTCCCCATTCTCGAGGCCAACCTGGTCAAACGAATTCCTAATGTCGGGGACGTCAAGGTAACGCCGACTACTCACGCCTCAATACTCTTATCGGCAAGACTTTGGCGAATTTCTGCCAGACTCTTCAGTTCCGTCATTTCTTCAACCGAGAAGCGCAACTCGTAGGTTTCTTCAATGAGAATCAGGAGATTGAAGTGTGCCACGGAGTCCCATTCTGGAATGGACCCCAGCGCTAGGTCGGAGTCGGCATCAATTGTCGCGTTTGGAAATTCTTGCCGCAGCAAGTCTTCGAGCATCGGCATAGCGCTAATCGATCCTGGTCTGACTGGTTGGACTGCGTGCGCATCGTCTGCGCATCACGGCTCCTCTCCTATGCGCCATGACGACCAATGTCGAACTGGCCGCTCTCAACGTGGCATTCAGAGATTTAAGGAGCCACATCGTGGTCAACTCTTATCCAATCGCCTATCGCCATCAGTCCTCATCACTCTCAGCAATTCATGCTGTTCCAATGCGTCAACGGTCTCTATCAATTCCCACATTGGGCGCCCAATTTCTTCGGCCAAGCTCAACAATGATCGCGTCCCATCACAATATGCAAGCACATCCAGCAGCATCGCGATGCCATCACTCGCACTTTCACGACTCCCGCCCAGTGTCGGGTACAATCTTCTGCGGCCCAACTGAGGCTCACACAATATCGCGTTCTGGAGTCTGACGTTTCGTTCCAAGCACTCTACGCAGCGCAATAGAGCCATATATCCGCCTTCGAGACCCGATGGTGTGACGAAGTTTAAATCGTCGTCGGACGTATGATATTGGGCGTACTCGCCGTACTTAGTGCGCATAACTGAAACGACAGGCAAATCAACACCCGGACTGCAATACTGTCGCTCGTCGCTCCCACGATCAAGAAACGAATAGCGCCGGAAATCGGGTGCCGTGTGTTTAAGCACGTGTAACGCGACCTCGTCAGCCAATGTGTTGCCGTCGCGTGATGGCAGATATGAATAGGTGCCATCATCCCCGACGCAGGTGACATTGAAGCCGGCGACGACCCGTTCCCTGAGATGATCTAGATTTCGTGCGAGATATACGATCGAACCGATCGTTTCGGGAAGGAATACAAACCGATAGGTGTAACGACGAGAACTCCATTCTTGGATCTGCTTTGCTAGAAACGTGCTTACCGTGGGGCCAGACAGCTCATTGTTGGCAAGGGATGGGTGACACACGTATGTCGAGATGAACACTTCCTCTTCGCCGTCGCCCGGAATAATCAATTCGCCATACGTCAGATTGCCGGGTTCAAGCGTGCTGTCGATAAGCACCCTGTAGTCTCCCTCTTTGAGAGCTTGGCGCTGGATATGCGGCACACAGAAGCCCCAACGCTCTTCGTAGTAGGACGTCAAGTATGGGATGGCGTGGGGCAACTCTGGAAGGGAATGCAGGTGTTCTTGCAGGACGGAGAGTGGAACGACTGCATCCACTGGCATCGAATAGCTGACCACATGTAAATTCGACTTCTTGAAGTCGATTATCTTGTTACCTTCGGGATCGATGACATATGCGTCTCGAATGTTCCATTCGGGCGGGACTATCCAGTCGAAACACTGCGATCCTGAAGGCACTTCTTCCAAGCGCAGCTGCGGCAATTCCCTTTGAACAATTCGAAGGGTCTCGCGAACACCGTCACCCGTGATGCTCCGGCAAATGGGGAACAGCTCGCGCACCAGATCATGGATTGAATTACCGAGAGTACGGCCCACAACTTTCACAGCAATTTTCGTTGGTCGGCACTCGTCTTCCACCTTGTGCCGCGGACACTGGGCCAGCGACCATTCGAACATGTCGGATAGCAAAAGTGACTTGGCTTGAGATGAGGCTGATCACTTGGTTAGCTTTTCGGCAAGATTGCTTATGGCCTTATCTTCCTTGTAGATCTCGGAGAGAATCTCGGCCGCCTCGTTGGGTGCATGCCTGAAGGCAAGTCTAAGTATATCCATCCAATTTCTGTTGTTTCTCGTTCTGACTCTCTCGATCTCGTCAATGATTTGCAGGTACTCACCCGATTTCTCGTTCATGGACTCTCCTTGATCTCATGCCGGGACAAAACTCTAGTGTTCAGGCGCCGCAAATCTAGAGACACACAGCTGGAACTTCCGGCGCGTTATACAAGATCCTCAAACCCGAATCCGACCCCAGCGTAGGCAGAGGAGACGCCGTTATCTTGACAACTTTGCCGCGAATATACTTCGCCTTTGAGAAGGCATACACGACCCGCTCCCGCCGCAACAGTACCTCGAATTCGCGATAGTAAGAGCGGTACTTGACGACGACCAATTCATCATTGTGATTGTGATCCTCAATCAGATGATTGTAATTGCCCCAAATGAACGATTTGTCAGGATGCGCGGCAACCTGGCATATCCATTCCCGAGCGAAGTGCATTTCACTTGATCTTGACGCATAATCTATCTCGAAGAGCGTCGTAACGCGTGCCCTCTTGCCGCCGCTCGCATATTGCTCAGCAATTAACGAAATGAGTGGCGTGGCTAGATTATCCGGTTGGACAAATAGAAATTCGCTCGACTTCAAATCTTCCAGCAATGCTTCCCTGGCCTCAAATGCACTGAAGCGATCTCCAGCGATTAATACATGCTTGGCAAGGTGGCTAGCGGGAAGGAACAGGATTGCGCTGATGGCAATCCCGTAAATAAGAACCGCTCCAAGTTGCCGCCCCATTACGTATCCTCTCGCTCACCAGCACAAACATTTTTGGCGCTGATGGACAGTAGAAGTGCGAGGAAACACACGGTTGCATATGCAACAACGGTAAAAAGCTGAGCGCGCCCACTCCCGCTCTGGAGCAAGTAAACGAGTCCACCCACGAACAACCCTATGACCGCGATATTCACAGGTTCGAAAAATACATTGGACTTATCGATAGCTTTGAAAATAGTGAGAAAAATTACAGAAATAAAGACTAAAAACAAAGACAAATATAATATTGCGTAATAAATCTTTTTAGCAACTGAACCAGCACCTTGATACATGGCATATTTCAACATAACAACGACCGCATAGCCGAATTTTGGCTCCCGGCCCTCCGCATGGCTCATAAGTATTTCTAGAGATTCCGGAGCAGAGGCCAGGAACCAAGAGGCCATCAACAGTACAGGGGCAGCCGCGGCAATACCGCTGACGGCGGAAGCCAGCCACCGCCGTCGTCGCAGCAAATCAAATAGAACGACGGTTCCCATCACCAGACCCGTAATACCAAGACCCGGGTGATGAGTTGCCGCAACACCGAGGCAGAATCCCGAAACAGCCACCAGCCCAGTAGGAGCAAGATCCGCCCTCCACGCCCTTTGATACGCCAGCAAACCAACCGCCAATGCAAGTAATCCTGCTGCCTCTGGACGCGGATACAGGATATCCATTGCAAACGGCGTAATGCCCAGGAGGATTAGCATCATGTTGGTCGGCAGATGCCGGGTTCGAGCTGTTGGCTTCATAAGACGATCGACGAATTGTGCTGTAACGAAAACTAGGAGATAGGTCACGATCACGTGGAAAACCTTATACGTATAGACGTTCAGCGGCAGGCCCGCGGCGAGCCATACCTTCCAAAATGCGCCGTTCAATACCGCGTATCCCGGGAACCCCGTGAACGATACAAAGAAGTCATCAAAAGCCAGCTTTCCAACATTGTGGAAATAGACTAGGCCCAAGCCTTCGGTTACGTAAAAGTTGTCGTCGGGACCGGGTGCGAGATAGAAAATACTCCCGAAAGTCACGACAGCCCACAACCCTAAGTTCAATCTCAAGAGTCGGCGTGAGGCCAGGACTTCTTTAATCCCCTCCAGCAATTGGACCATTACCGTCTATCCGATTTATCCGACGCAGGTCTCTGTCATGGGCCAACCTCACATTCGAGAATACAATGCGAGTAGGGTATGCGAAGGAGATCGTGCCTAATCTCGTGACGCACATCGCCGCCAAATACCGTCGAACAGAGATCGACGTAGCCTAACATGTCCCTGACGAACTCGCCTCGATCTCGGCCGATCAGGAACTTGGCAAATTTTGCCTGCCCCTCCACATAACATGGGTCTATCGTGACTAGTCTTCCTCCAGGTTCCAGCAAGGTTCTAGCGCCGTCGAGCGTTTTCAGTACCGCGGAATCATCGAGATGGTGTAACAAGCCGAAACACACCACGATATGGAATCGCTCGTGACAGAGCACCGGTGCTTCTTCCGCGCTACCGACGATAAATGTGCTCAGACCCCCAAACATTTTTTGCGCGCGCTTGATGTATTTATCGTGGAGATCAATTCCAACGTATCGGCAGCCTGGGACGAAAGAAAGGAACTCACCTGTGCCACAACCTAAATCCAAGATGGACATACCGGGCTGCGCCCTGACAAATCGGCGTGCAAATTCCAAGCGAGCGTGAGTTGCGCCTATAGAATTTTGAAAGAGACTGTAGGCCCACGGGGCGAGGAGAATTCTGGAGAAGACCTGCATTCATCTCTTGCCTGAAGCAATTCGCATAGTTGTGTTTACCTCGGCACTACATAGGACGGGCGGCGTCAGTCGGCTGAATGCATTGCACCGCTTGACGTCAAGATGTAGTTGAAACAACCCTTCGACGAAAGCTAAATGTATTATTAGGACTACTGGGCGGATACGACCTACGGAAACCGACTTAGATACAAATTCAGCGGAAGCCACAGGGGTGACTCAACACAACAAACCTCTGGGTGATCATTTGGTACAGGTGGAGTGGATTTATGGCGTCGAGATTGCCAGTCGGAATAACCAGAACTAGGCCGCCCTTGTCGGCACGCACCTGACATTGAGAGGTATAATTTGGCGATCCAGAATATTCCGATTGCCCAGCCAAGCCTTGGCGAAGCGGAGATCGAGGCTATCGCTGAGGTTATTCGCTCGGGCTGGGTCACCCAAGGCCCCGAAGTCGCTAGGTTCGAGTCGGAGTTTGCGAAGTATGTGGGTTCCGGTTATGCCGTCGCCGTCAGCAATTGCACAACCGCGCTCGAACTTTCCCTCAGAGCGCTGGATGTGAAGGATGGCGACGAGGTAATAACGGTCAGCCATTCCTTCATCGCCACAGCCAACGCCATAATGAGTTGCGGGGCGGTACCTGTCTTCGTCGACATAGATCTGGCGACCTACAACATGGACCCGGCATTGATCGAGCGAGCGATCACGCCACGCACCAGGGCCATCCTGTGTGTGCATCAGATTGGCATGCCTTGCGATCTTCCTGCGATACTCGAAATCGCAGATCGCCGGGGCTTGGAAGTCATCGAGGATGCCGCCTGTGCGATTGGTAGCGAGATCCGCTTTGGCAATGAATGGCGGCGCATCGGCAATCCACAAGGAAAAGTCGCCTGCTTCTCGTTTCACCCAAGAAAACTCTTGACCACCGGAGACGGTGGGATGATCACGACAAATGATATTGAACTCGAGACTAGACTCCGCCGGTTGCGTCATCACGGAATGTCTGTTTCCGATCGCGAACGGCATAGTGCAAAGGAAGTCGTGTTCGAGGAATACTTGGAGGTAGGTTTCAACTATCGGCTCACCGATGTGCAAGCCGCCATGGGCCGGATTCAACTCAAAGGTCTTGACGATCGTTTGCGCACGCGACGTGAATTAGCCGAGCAATACCGGAATTTGTTTATCGGACATGGTCAAGTCCTGCCGCCACATGAACCAGAGTGGGCAAAAAGCAACTGGCAAAGTTATTGCGTCCTACTTCCCCCAAAATCTTCCCAAAAGTCAGTTATGCAACAAATGCTAAATCGAGGTATCTCCACCCGTCGCGGTGTGATGTGTGCACACCTCGAACCCGCTTACGCCGCCGCAAACATTCGGAGCCCTCTTGATCTCTCCCAAGAAGCCCGCGACCGAGGAGTGATCCTGCCTCTGTTCGAAACGCTTACTGAAAACGACCTGGAAAGGGTCGTGGACGAACTCCACGACGCGGTCCGGGTATAAAGTTGCCACCGGAAGGCCCTATAAGATGACTCAATCATCTGTGATGTCCATCCCCCAGCAGACCGCCGGGGGGCGCAGAGATCTCCCTTTGCTTACCATCATTGTGCCCTGCTTTAATGAGGAGCAGAACCTGCTAATCTTCTACGATCGACTGAAGGCGGTCACAGCGACCGCCGGATTCTCCTGGCGATTGATATTGGTCGATGATCATTCCCATGACAATACATTCTCGGTCGCGAGCGGGATCGCAGAAAACGATCAGCGGGTCACCGCCATTCGGTTGGCCAAGAACGTCGGCTCTCACCTTGCAGCCGTCTGCGGACTGACCTATGCCGATTCGTCAGCATCGGCGGTAATGGCGGCCGACCTACAGGACCCACCCGAAATCCTTCCGGACCTCATCGAATGTTGGCGGAGCGGCACCCAGGTGGTCTGGGCTGTCCGGGAGTCCCAAGACGGCAAGCCTGCGCAGGGCCGACTCACATCGTACATATACAACTCTATGATGATGCGCATTCTGAATCGCCCCGACATTACGTCAAAGGGCGCTGATTTCTTTCTGATCGATCGATTAGTAGTGGCCGCACTCCGTCAGTTCGGTGAGTCGAATTTGAGCCTATTTGCCCTGTTGCAGTGGATGGGGTTTCGTCAAGGAAAGGTCGTGTACCAGAAGGATCAGAGGCTGCACGGACGATCAGGCTGGTCTCTCCGTAAAAAACTGAAACTGTTCCTTGATTCGATCACCGCGTTTAGTTTTGCTCCCATACGCCTTATGTCCGGTCTGGGTATGTTGGTAGCCTTGCTTGGATTCATCTACGCAGCAACTGTCATCGAGAATGCTTTCGTAGGCCAACCCGTGGAAGGCTGGTCCTCAATTATGGTCGCGGTGCTCATACTTGGAGGCCTACAGATTGTGATGTTGGGAATTTTGGGCGAGTACTTATGGCGAAGCCTTGACGAAACACGAAAACGCCCTCGATATCTGATAGAAGATATTGTTGCTCACAATGCGCCGGGCGACCCCGAATCTGCCGCCGAGCGTCAAAACTGAATGCTTAAATATGGTGTCATAGGCTTCGGGTACTGGGGCCCAAATCTAGTGCGCGTTCTGAACACTGCAGAACGTTCGATGGTCAGGTACGTGTGTGACGCACGGGATCATCGGCGCGAGCTGGCAGAAAGAATGTACCCAACGACCAAAGTCGTTACCGACCATCGGGAACTGCTTGCAGACCCTGACGTGGATGTCATCGCCATTGCGACACCCGTCTCCACCCATTCGCAGCTTGCCATGGAAGCTCTGGAGGCGGGCAAGCACGTGTTCGTGGAAAAACCACTGACCGCTACATCGGAAGAGGCGCGTCAAGTAGTGGAAATGGCCCGGGCGACAAATCGCACGGTTTTCGTCGACCATACTTTCGTTTACACGGAAGCTGTGCGGAAGATCGCTGACCTGATCGACAATCAGGAACTCGGCGAATTGCTTTATTACGATTCAACGCGGGTTAATTTGGGCCTCTTTCAGCACGACGTGAACGTCATTTGGGACTTAGTCGTGCACGATCTAGCTATTCTCGATCGAATCACTCTCCATCCGCCTACTTCGGTCATGGCAATCGCTTCAAGCCCAATCCCCAATCAGCACGAAAGCATCGCCTACGTCACCTTGTTCTACGAAAAAAACTTCATTGCACACGTACACGCGAGCTGGCTGTCGCCTGTCAAAATTCGCCAGGCACTTATCGGTGGCACACGCCGCATGATTGTTTACGATGACCTCGAACCCAGCGAAAAAATAAAGATTTACGATAAGGGGGTGGAATTGGTCCATGATCCTGCTGAGAGCTATGCACTCCAAGTCGGCTATCGCTCAGGCGATATGGTTTCCCCCATGATCAACCCATACGAAGCGCTGGCCAATGCAGTCAACCACGCGAATGCAAGTTTCCTTGAAGGCGTTCAACCCATCACCAACGGCGATACAGGATATCAAGTGGTTCGTATCCTGGAAGCTGCTAATCAATCGGCGCAGCAAGGTGGTCGTCGCATCGACCTCACCTAGTGCCACACAGAAAATTTCATGCGCCACCCTGCAGCAGCCCCAGCAATAGCAGAATATGACAACCAAGCTGTCCGGCAATCTAGTCATTTATGGCTTGGCCGCGCCGGCCCGTACATGCTGGGGACCAGAATTGGCGCTTGATCTCCAACAAGGTTTGAGTGGACGAAAAGTCATTGTTACTGGGGCAGCTGGCTTCATTGGCTCTGAGATAGTCCACCAATTGGCTGACGCAGGGGCCGAGGTAATTGCGGTCGACAACCTACACAACGGAAAACGAGAGAATCTGTCCGACATATTGTCGCCAAATGTGACCTTGGTCGTAGCCGACATTCGTGATCATGATGTAATGCGAGATCTCCTTGGTTGTTGTGACATCGTTTTGCATTTGGCGTGTCTTGGCGTACGACACTCGATTCATTCACCGCTCGAAAATCACGAGATCAACGCGACAGCTACACTGCACCTGCTCGAACTGAGCCGCGAAGCATCTATCAAGCGTTTTGTCTATGTCTCAAGCTCCGAAGTGTACGGGACGGCAAGATATGTTCCGATGACGGAGGAGCACCCCTTGACCCCAAACACGGTATACGGCGCTTCGAAACTCGCTGGAGAGCGTTACACAGACGCTTATTGGCGGACCTATGGTATGGACACTGTCGTTGTACGCCCATTTAATGCTTTCGGCCCACGCTCGCATCATGAAGGTGATAGCGGAGAGGTCATTCCGAAGTTCATGCTGCAGGCGATTGCTGGCGAGCCATTGATCATTCACGGCGACGGCTCACAAACGCGGGACTTCACCGACGTGCGTGATACGGCGCGCGGTATATTGCTGGCCGCGACTTGTCCGCAACTCCAAGGCACGACGCTAAATCTTGGACAAGGGAAAGAAATCACAATCAACGAGCTTACAGAGCTTGTGGGCGCTGTTGTCTGTAGGAACAGCGTGACAGTTCATCACGAGCCCCCACGCCCAGGGGATGTCCTCCGGCTTTGCGCGGATACGACTTTGGCTAATGATCGGATCGGGTACGCACCCCTGATCACGTTTAAGGACGGGCTCCTCAATCTGCGGAATTGGTATCTGCAGCAGGAGAGGTCACCCGCAGAACTCTTGAGCGAGATGACGGTAAAGAACTGGACCACACCCAACTAACCCAGTGGAAATCCCATATAGACCAATCCCAAAACTCAACTTCGCTCGGACTAGCAAGAAGTTTAGCTACTTCCTCGCTCTCGTACGTCACCCACTTGGCGCGCCGGATTTCCCTGCACCATCGCATAAGCGGCTACATCCCGAGTTACAACCGCCCCTGCCCCAATCATTGAATGAGCACCGACCGTGAGGCCGCACAAGATCGTTGAGTTCGCTCCAATCGATGCACCGTCTTCGACCTGGGTCTCGACAATCTCCCAATCATCCGCACTCAATAATTCTCCGTTCGAATCTGTGGAACGCGGGAATAAGTCGTTAGTGAAACACACGTGTGGACCAACGAACACGCCATTTCCGATGACGACACCCTCCGGTATGAAGACAAAAGCCTGAATTTTGCATCGCGCGCCGATGCGCGCCGTCTTACGTATCTCAACGAACGCTCCAATCTTGGTTTCATCCCCAATCTCACAACCATAAAGATTTACCGAGTCGGGCTGATAAACCTTAACTTCTCGTCCAAACCTGACATCGTCAGCGATCAAAATGCACACCCTTGATACCGAAACTGAATACGAGTCCCTAGCGTCAATTGCCCTTCCTCATTATATACAGGTCCCAGAAACTATCGTTGATACGTCAGATTAGCGTTGCCGCCACTCCCGCACATTGTATTGAAGTAACCATTCGGAGGGCAACGCAGGATCAAACTGTTAAATCCCCATGGTTACTTACATCGGTTTGTTTCATGGTCAGTGTTTAAGTCTGTTCAAAGAACTTAAGATGAATCGACACGCGCCACCCTAATTCCATAGTTTACAAAGCATGAAGTTAGCATTTCTTGGCAGTAAGGCGTTGGGTTTGGCCGTCCTGACAGCCGTTCACAGCGTATCAAACGAGCATAGTTGGCGAATCGTGCACCCTTTGGATGACGATGACGGGCGCAGTTGCCGGGAGGACTTCGCCAAGTTCGCGCAAGAACATAATCTTGAAATTTTAACTGCATCATCTCAGGCCGCCGCAGACAAGATGATCCAGGATTATCGACCAGATGCTATCTTAGTCTGTGGTTGGTATTGGTTAATCAGTCTCCCAATACTTCAGATGCCCCCTCTGGGCGTCTTTGGGATCCACAACAGTTTGCTTCCAAAGTATCGCGGTGGTTCCCCACTGGTTTGGTCCATTATCAATGGCGACAACGTCGTGGGAGCAACGGTTTTCCGCTTCACGGAAGGCATGGACGATGGCCCGATCCTATATCAGGTCAAAGTACCTCTAGGTATTGATGACAACATATCAGTAGCGCTGAGCAGGATTAACGACAAACTTTCAAAAACCTTTCCCACTCAATGGTCATCCTATTTGCGTGGTGAAGCAGATATGACGCCCCAAGACGAGAGTATTGCTACTTATTGCGGCCAACGCGCCCCCGAAGACGGGCAAATTGACTGGCGAAAACCAGCTAAATCGATACATGATTTCGTGCGAGCTCAAACGAAACCCTACCCTGGAGCATATTGCTACGCCAATAAGCAAAAGGTCACAATCTGGACGACGGAGATTGATCACCGAATCTACCAGGGTGTTCCAGGACAAGTTCTTTTAAGAGCGGCCAACTATGTTGTTATTGCGTGCGGGCAAAGAACCGCCGTAAGAATTCTCGAAATTTCTATAGATAATGGTCCACATCATGTTCGAGAAGTTTTCCGGTCAGTCAAATTGCGATTGAGCTAACCTATACCTCCTCGCATATTGCACCCGGCTCATTCTATCGACGGACATTTCCCACTGAAGTGTGCGTCCGCCCCAAGCGGCATCCCGGGCCTGCTTTCAGACAATTAGAGATGGCTGTTCTTGATTCAACGGATAGCCTCCACCCGGAAATGGGTGGAGTGTGGTCCAATTGGGTAGAGTTCTGGCTTGCCTCGTCCGTCAATCGAGCTCAAACTGGTCCTTGTAGTCGCGCTTGAGAGATGGGTCCTGGTCCTCCTTGCGTAGGATGCAATTACTAGCCACCAGCATGTCGATTTCAGTCCCCATAAAACAATTGAACGCGTCGATGGGTGCACAGACGATAGGCTCCCCACGCACATTGAAGCTTGTATTGACTAATACCGGACATCCCGTCCGATCTTTGAATGCCGAGATCAGAGCATGAAATCGGGGATTGGTTTCACGGTGCACGGTTTGGACGCGGGCTGAATAGTCGACATGTGTCACAGCAGGAATTTCCGAACGTGCGACGTTCAATTTGTCAATTCCGAACATTGCCTCCTCGTCCGGAGACATGTTTCGTCGGCGCCGTTCCACAACATCAGCAACCAGCAGCATGTACGGGCTGTCCGATTCCAGTTCGAACCAATCGGATACATATTCGCTCAATACCGAGGGTGCAAACGGCCGGAATGATTCCCGATACTTCACCTTGAGATTAAGCATCTTCTGCATGCTGGGTGAACGTGGATCCGCAAGTATGGACCGCGCACCAAGAGCCCGAGGACCAAATTCCATCCTGCCCTGCATCCACCCTACTGCCTTGCCTTCGGCCAAGGCATCCGCAGTCCGGGAAATAAGTTCCTCGTCGTTTACCTCACTGTATTTCGCGCCAGCAGCGTCGAGATCCCGACGCACCTCCGTGGTGGAATACTCCGGGCCGAGGTAACCCCCTGCCATGCTGTCAAGGTCGTTGTTCGTGTTTCGTTCGTTACCCAGATGGACGTGATGGGCGGCAAGTGCAGCCCCGAGGGCGCCACCGGCGTCTCCGGCCGCTGGTTGTATCCACACACGTTCGAAGGCGCCATCTCGAAGAACCTTGCCGTTCGCGACACAATTGAGCGCGACACCGCCAGCAAGACAAAGGTTGCGAATACCAGTCTCTTGTGAAAGGGATCGGGTCAGGCGCAACACGACCTCTTCTGTTACGGCCTGAACCGATGCGGCTAGATCCATATGGCGTTGCGTCAACAATTCCTCCGGTCCACGCGCAGGCCCGCCAAAAAGGTCGTCAAACTTTCCGTTCGTCATCCGCAACCCAGTGCAATACTCAAAGTAGTCTTGATTCAGTCGAAATGATCCGTCGGGCTTTAGGTCGATCAAATTGTCGAGGATGCGGTCCACATACCGTGGGGTGCCGTAGGGCGCTAGGCCCATGACCTTGTACTCACCCGAATTGACTTTGAATCCGGTGTGGTAGGTAAAGGCTGAATACAACAAGCCCAGGGAATGTGGGAAATGTATTTCTCGAATGGTCTCCAGCGAATTGCCGCGACCAATGGCCACTGAAGTGGTCGCCCATTCGCCAACACCGTCCATTGTGAGCACGACGGCATCGTCAAACGGCGATGGAAAGAAGGCGCTGGCAGCATGACTCTGGTGATGTTCAGCGAACAGCAACCGGTTTGACCAATCGAATTCAGATGCGTGCTGATGAAGTTCCTGCTTGATCAGAGACTTCTGGAACAGTTTTTCCTTCAACCAGAGCGGTAGGGCCTTGCGGAACGATTTGAACCCTCGCGGTGCGAACGCGAGATAGGTTTCAACCAGTCGTTCGAATTTGAGGAAGGGCTTATCGTAAAAGACGACAAAATCGACCTCGTCGAGCTGCCGGCCAGCCTCTCCGAGGCAATATTCGATGGCAGCGCGGGGAAATCCCGCATCATGCTTCTTACGCGAAAACCGCTCCTCCTGAGCCGCGGCGAGGATGCGTCCGTCCTCCACATACGCGGCGGCGCTGTCGTGATAGAAGGCGGAGATGCCCAGTATGCGCACAGTTCGCTCAGAATATCGTGTAGATAAATGGAGCTACGGCTGATCCTTGCGTGAGCACGACGAGACCCCCAAAAACCAGCATCATCAACATGATCGGCAACAACCAGTATTTCTTGCGGACCCGCAAGAAAAGCCAAAACTCTTTGATGAATTCGATCATTACTCTTACTAGAACTGGTGCCGCATGGAGTCCGGCGCCGGACCCGGCGGTGATCGTTCGATCCAATAGCTGTTATCATGGTCGCGCAGAGCGAGACCCAGCGGATCCTTTCCCGTGATCCTCATCAGCACCCCGATGGGCGTAATCACGGCGTAGAACAGGAAACCCAGCACGATGGGTGAGACAATCCCATGGAGTGCAAGTCCGAGGCGAGACCACGCCCGGTTCAGCGGCTCCAGAATTGAGGGTCGGAGCAGCGAGATAGCCAGCAGCGTCGCTGTGACCCAGAGCGACCATGCACGAACCTCGCCGCCATCCAACAAAGGATAGAGAGCAATGATTCCCAATGCCGCGGCAAAAACTAGTCCAAAGGAGCGGGGCGAACCGCGCCGAATATCATGCTCTCGCGAGATGTCTTCGTGAAGGGAAGCTTGTGCGGACTTGCGATTCATGGAGCGAACTTGAGCTATCTACTTTCGGGCTCGCTTGCGGGGATCATCGCGCAGCAATACAGAAATGACGGAATTCTACAAGCCTTCCGACCTGGCCGCGGCCGACGCAAACAATCACATTTGCCCTACAAAATCCAGCGCCGAATCTTCCATGTCGATTGATTCGCTTTCAGCCTAGCAAAAAAATATGAAAGCACGGCTCGTAGATTGTCCCCGGGGATCGGAACCCCGAAAACTCGCCGGGAAACTACAACGTTACGAAGTACAGGTACGACGCTTTGTCACCTAACGCTTAGCTAATATTGGAACCGACACGTTCCGTCACTAAAGATGTCTTCACTAGGTCGGGTCGACCGACGGATGGATATACACTGTGGTTATGCACGCCAAGTGCCCACCGTTCACGATGCCCGGAGACGCACCGAGTAGGCATTGATTTTCTCTGCGGTGAACTCGGACATCGACTGATGCACATCATAGAAGGCTCGATACCACTCGACAGTTTCGGACACCGCTTCTTGAATACTGTAGAGTGGACGCCACCCCAATCGTCGTCGAGCCTTCGTCGCATCGAGACTGAGTTGCTCGGTCTCACGCGGGCGATAATTTGCGTCAGCCCTAACTGAGATAATTTGCCCCTCCATACCCCAGGCCTGAGCAAATAAACGCGCAAACTCCTCCACGGTGATCCGATCATTTCCGTCAGGCCCAAAGTTCCAGCCGCTAGCGAAATCCTGTCCATGGGTCGCTAAGGAATAGGCAAGCTTCAGGTACCCCGCAAGTGGTTCCAGCACGTACTGCCAAGGTCGGGTAAATTCGGGGTTACGAATCTCCACAGGACCGCCGCCTGCGAACGCCCGCGCCAGATCGGGCGCCAGCCTATTCGCGGCCCAGTCACCGCCACCGATGGCATTTCCCGACCTGGCACTCGCCAGTGACGACCCGTTTGAAAAGAAGGAATCGCGGTAAGAAGACGTTACGAGCTCCGCCGCCCCCTTGCTCGCACTGTAGGGATCGCTACCGCCAATTCGGTCGCATTCCCGATATCCTCGACCCAGCCCTTGATTTTGGTAAGTTTTGTCGCTGGTCACGTTGACGATGCCAATCACGGACGGTATCCCGCGCAGTGCATCGAGGACGTGAACGGTACCCATGACGTTAACCATGAAGGTCTCGACAGGTTTATCATATGAGGCCAAGACCAACGGTTGGGCCGCCATGTGAAAGACGATCTCCGGCGCAGCCTCCCGGATGATCGTGGTCACCGCCCCACGATCCCTTATGTCTGTAATGTTGGAACTGATACCGTCGGCAACTGCTGCGACGTCGAAGAAGCTCGGTTGAGCCCGGTCCGGCTCGAGCGCTATTCCCGTCACCTGACTGCCAAGTTGCTTCAGCCAAACGGTCAGCCAGCCACCCTTGAAGCCAGTGTGTCCTGTGATCAAGACCCGGCGATTGCGAAAGAAGTCGAGCCAGTCATTCACGTCGGTCTAAGACCATAGCTTCCATGACGCGTTTCCTGATGACCATAGTTGTTCGAGGTGCCGTTGATCGCGCAGGGTATCCATGGGGTGCCAAAATCCATCATGCCGATATCCCATAAGCTGACCGTCCCGGGCCAGCCCTTTTAGGGGTGCGCCTTCAAACTGCGTATCGTCACCGTCTATGTAGTCGAGGACGGCAGGCTCCAATACAAAGAAGCCGCCATTTATCCTATTTTCCGAGTGGGTATCGACCTCACCGAATTCTACGACTTCATCTCCATCGAGCGATAGCGCGCCAAAGCGAACAGGTGGGCAGACTGACGTTACCGTCGCGAGCTTTCCGTGGGAGTTATGGAACTCCAACAGCGCTTGAATGTCGATGTCGGCGACCCCGTCGCCATATGTGCACATGAATGTTCCGCCACCAAGCCAATCACGCAGCCGGAGTAGGCGACCGCCAGTCATCGTCTGATCCCCAGTGTCAACCAACGACACGGTCCAGTCGAATAGTGGGCCGTTGGTGGCAACGCAAGTGCCATCCTTCAGTGAAACCGTAAGATCGCTATCCATATGATTGAGCTTGAGAAAGTAGTCCTTGATGATGTGGGACAGATAACCGCAGGCGACAACAAATTCATTGAAGCCAAACGAGTCATAGATCCGCATGATATGGACGATGATGGGAATGCCGCCGATGCCCACCATTGGCTTGGGACGCAATGTTGTTTCTTCCGAAAGGCGAGACCCCAATCCACCAGCCAGGATCACCGTTTTCATTTTATGCGTCCCTCACTCTCCATTATTAACGACCGTGCGGCAGGAATTAGTGGCGGTTCAAGGTCTGCGGTTCATCCATTGGAAACATCAGTCATTCCCGAGCGTGTCGCATGGACCGATCTCCGATACCCTGAGGGATCATGTTGCGATCGTCGGTTTTCCGATAAGTGGATCAGTCATCATGAAAATTAATGGTTTCTTCTTCAATGACCAAGGGACGGCCACGCACCTGGGTATGAATTGCGGAAATGTATTCCCCCATAACACCAAGAAAGAATAGCTGCACGCCACCAAAAAAGAACAACGCAACGACTAAGGCTGGAACTCCTGGAGGTGCCAATTCCCTATAGTAAATCATACTAAGAAAAAGTGAGACTGCAGCAAATGTCAGGCTCAGAACCGCAATGAAGATGCCTATCAACATGCAGAATCTTAGCGGGGCAGTACTGAATGAAATAAGCCCGTTCAGTCCTTGATCCACCAGAGACAGGAGTGTGTTCTTTGACCGCCCTCGACGACGCTTTTGCATGCTGTATTCAATTCCTATCGACTTGAATCCGCAGCTTGCGATCATGCCCCTTAGGTAAGGTCGTCGTTCTTCAAATCCGCGAAGCGCATTCACGACTGCACGATCGATCAGTTGAAACTCGCCAACATTTTGCGGAATCTCGATCGAAGACAAACGCGATACACCAACGTAGAAGAGCTTACGCACCGCCATCATTATAGGATTTTCGTCCCGCTGGCGCCTCACAGCAAATACGACCTTGTATCCATCTTTCCAATGACGGATGAACGCGGGCAAAAGCTCAGGCGGATCTTGTAGATCCGCCGGCACCATCACCATGACGGCGTCACCTTTGGATCGCCTCATCGCATTTAGCATACTGGCTTCGGCACCAAAGTTCCGGCTGTTGAAGATCACTTTCAATCTGTCATCTTCCTCGGCCATCCTTCGAAGGATAGATCGAGTTGAATCTGTGGAGCCGTTATCAGCGAAAATGTGCTCGAAGTTGTAATCGGGCAGTTCGTTCTCGAAGACTTTACAAACTGCCTCACTGCACCCGCGAACAGTCTCTTGTTCGTTAAGGCACGGTGTGATGACGCTGACCAATTGCTTCATAAAACGAGCCTCGTGCGTAAATCCACGAACTGATTAGTCGATGTACTGGATGGACGTTCCGAGCAGAGCAATGCGACCTTGGAATCCTATGTCCATACGAAGTTGGTCGACGATTTCATCCTTGTGTGCCAGCGCGGTGATTAAAACGGTATCAACCGGGTTCTTTTTTAACATATCAGGTGGATGTATCTGCAGGTGGCAGATCGGCATGAATAAGCCATGTTTCCTAGGATCAGCGTCAACCACATAGTCAATGCCCTCGGCGCCCATAATAGCTAGCAAAGTTATACCCTTACCGCCACTCCCCCATATTGCCAGATGCTTACCCGATCGTTGATGCAGGTTGACGAACTCCGAAAGCGAACTTCGTACCGACTCCACGGCCTGTTGAATGGGTTGGAGAGACGGTGCATCACGTCGCCGAACGAATGCAGTAATGAATTCACCATCCATTGTGGGATGTATGGCTGATACGTCAAAGCCATTGGCTGAAAGAGCCAATGAGAGAGTGCTTTCAGAAAAGTAATTCACGTGGTCCGGAAAGAAATCATAGAAACGTCCGTCCTCAATTGCCTTATCAAGGTTAGGCACCTCAACCAAACCTGGGGCACCCGGAACGATTAAGGTACGGAGGCCTCTGAGAAAGCCATAAATGTTTTCAACGTGCTCCAGCACCTGCCGCGTCACAAATGCATCAAATGGCCTATCCAATAAAGGCTGCCCCTCTTCAACATAGGAAGCAATCACCGCAAAACCTTTTTCTCGAGCCGCCTCTCGAAATGGTCGAGAGGGTTCTACACCGGTGACATTGAACCCATGCCGAGCTAGGTGCTCCATGAATGTACCGTCGCCACAACCAACCTCCACGATGTGTCCAGTCGAAATGTCAAAAAATTCGACAAACGAAGTCGCGAGTTGGGCTAGGTAGTTATTGAAATTCGACGAAAAACTCGTCGCCATTTCATACTCGTCGTAAAAATCATCCTGCATTGACTGATGGAGTTGCACAAACCCACAGACCGCGCACTGATAAATGTTCAGGCTCTGCCCCATGTCTTCATCCAGAGAACCCGAGTGAATAAGCGTTTCGACACTATGTGGAACCGATTCCAGCTCAAAAGCTTTTAGTGGGCTGGGCGCTCGACAAAGTCGGCACTCTGGCTCGTTTAACGTCTTATTTGGAGATTCCGTCACACAAATCTCAACATTCACGCTTTTGGAGATAGCCCGCCAATTCAGTCATCACACCATCAATTGCAGTGAACTGAGGATGGAAGCCAATCATCTCCGCGTCATGATTTAATGAATAGTATTTCGATTTACTGATGGAGTCGGACTTAAGTATAGCGTCTTCAATCAAATCCCATTTAAGTCCAAATTTCTTATCCAAAGCTTCCAGCACCTCAAATTTGCTGACCGGCCGCTTTGTGTACACATCAAATGCACGATTAATAGGACGAGCCTCCAAGCACAGCTCAATAAGATCGGCGACGTCATCTGGATGTGCATAGTCTCGGACCATGTCATGAACTGAAGTCTTCAAGGCACGTTTCGCGCGCAGCGCGGTCATCACATCTGATAAAAAATATCCGCTAGCCGGGTTCAGATGACGGGTCACATACCCAAATAATCGCAAATCTACAACATTCAAATCCTTGGCGGCACGGTGCCGATTTTCGCTGTCAAGTTTGGATATTGAGTAGTAATACTCCCGCCCACTTGAAATCGTCGCAACCGCCAATTGAGAAGCTGCGGGAACAGGTGCCTCTCGATTGGATTCGTGGACGACGCCACTGCTGAAAGAAACACACAAGCAATTCCTATTATTGTTGAGTTGCTGCAAGATCCTTTCATCCCACGCCTTCGTCAATTTTATGAGATCCGCGCCAAGTGCCCGTATAGTTCCCGGATCACCTGCTCCAAGACAATTGACGATCGCGTCTCCCTCGGCGTTGGCCAAGTCCTCCATACCAGCAATCTCCACCTTTACCTTTCCGGAAACTGCCTGTACCAAATCTGTCAATTTTCCCTTGTCACGCCCCACTAACACCAATTCGTGCTTTCCACGACTTGACAGAGAGAAAACCAAACTCTTGCCAATTGTGCCTGTGGCACCAAGGATCACTAACTTTGCCATCAGCAATACGCTATGACGGTATGCGCCTAACCTCAAGACACTCGATCATTCCGACCCCAAATTAGGCTGTGCACATAAAGGGCGACCGCTACATCCAACCACGCGAGGGCAGGTGTCAGGTATCGCGTTTCCTGCAGAATCGTTTGGCTAAATGCAATTGTTCGAATTAGCGCGAATCCCAGGGCTAAGAAGGCAAAAAATTCTAGGATGCCGACGTTGCGCCAGCGTGCTCGGATCACCAAAAATAACGCAATCGCTAGTGCACCCAAAATAAGGCCATACCGATGCGCTGTCACCAACGCCTTCATGGTCGCTTTTTTCGGATGTTCTAGGATAAGGGCTGCGACTTGGCCGAACTGTGACTCTTTCAACGCATTACGTAAGCTTTCTCGCGATTGAGTATCGATCTCGGCCGGCCAGCCCATGCTGGGAGCAGGGATGGCCCAGATCCACCAAGCACGCAGGGCGGGGAGCATGAACCAATGTCGCAAGGGCTCCCGCGCGATCCGCTCCAATGCCAACTCACCAAAAATACGATCAATTTCTGACGGAACCGGCTTAAACATGAATTGCGTTTCCAACACACGGATTTGCAACTCAATAAGCGAGCGCTCGCGACTGTTATCATAGGCGGTAACTGGTGGCCTAAAATCGTTGTAGTCATAGTTCACCAGCGCCCAGACCGAATTACGAAGGTCATATTGATCCACCAACCAAGTTCCAATCCATTTCATAGTTCCGGTTGGTAGCGAGCCGCCTTCAGGAGACAATCCAATTTGCGGAGTTGGTAAAAGGCCCAAAGCCACGCTGCGCGCAGACCATCCAACAAGTGGCAGGCAGCACAACAATGACACGATAACAAAACGCTTCAGCGCGTCGGCCCACCCGTGAATAATCAAGCTGGCTATCGCAATTGGAACAATCATCAGCGCAAAGTCATATCGGACGAATATGCCAACAACCATGATTACGGCGACGCGCACGACACGCAGTTGACCCTGCGAGAAAGACGTTGTGAGTTCTGCGAGCAGCCAGATGGCGACAGCCACCGAAAGCGTCTCCGTCAGGAGCGACCTTGACCACCCCACCAGGGAAGGCGACAAACCAAGAAAAATGACAACAATAATTACTGCGGTGCTTGGGAGCCCCGCCCGTCTCAGTGCATTCACGAGCGCGATTACCGCGAGCGAAAATAGAATGGATTGCACCACTAGGACCGAACCGATGCTTCCTGAAGTGATACGTATTACTGTAGCGATTAACAACGGGTATCCAGGGAGTTGATTCCCGCCCCAATGGGGAATACATGCGCCGCTCTCGGGATCCGAAAGCGAGACGCAAAAGTTCTGGGCAATGTTTTGTGCCACAGTCAGATAAAGGTTTGAGTCCCCGCCTGTGTGATATCCGCCGAAAAATATCATCAATCCGCGGGGCGCTAGCACCATGGCGAATACGAGAAACCAATCTGTGAGCCTAAGATTTGGCAATTCGGCAGAATTATCTGATTGAGCAAAGAAAGCGCTTCACAGCGTTACCAACACCGAATTATTTTGGCGCGGGCGTCGCACCATATGTTTACAGCCATTTCCAAGCCTCCTACCACCGAGATTTCCGGCTCAACCTCGGCGATAATGACCGAGCCCCGAGCGCAGCGGCTCCGTTCAGTCTTGTTTGGACTTGTGACGCTCTGTTGCCATCGAATGAAACGTCCGATGCTTCAAGCAATGTTAAGCGGACTTTAAGCATACATATCGCTACGTCCAAGAACGGCTTTAAATCTGTGACGATGTCGGTTTTCCGACAAGCATGATTTTCCTTTGGAAGAAATGGCCGCGAGGACCCGCACTGCACGCGAGGGGGAATGAAGGGAGAGCATATGACCATAACTGATACCGTCGAACTGGCACGCCGAATTCGGGTCGAGTCACTGAAAATGGTTGCGAAGGCCAACGCCTCACATGTGGGTTCTGGGTTCTCCATCGCCGACATATTGGCAGTCCTTTACGGGTGTGCCCTCCGTATCGACCCGGGGCACCCTGACTACCCCAATCGCGACCGCTTCATTTTGAGCAAGGGCCATGCCGCGGCGGCGCTCTACGCAACTCTCGCGCTTCGCGGATTTTTTCCTCTCGAGAGCTTGTCGGCATACTGCGAAAATGGCAGTGCGTTCTCTGGGCACGTTTCGCATGGGGATGTGCCGGGAGTTGAGGTTTCGACCGGGTCCCTAGGACACGGGCTCTCGATCGGCTGCGGTATGAGCCTAGCGGCTCGGAGTGATGGCAGCTACTGGCGGACAGTCGTTTTGCTCAGTGATGGAGAACTGGATGAAGGATCTGTGTGGGAAGCGGCGATGTTTGGTGCTCATCATGAGCTTGCCAACTTACTGGCGATCATCGACTACAACCGCATTCAAAGTTTTGGTCGAGTAGAAGAAGTCCTGGAACTCGAACCCCTAGCCGATAAATGGAGAGCCTGGGGTTGGCATGTTGCAAACGTGGATGGGCATGATCACGACGCCTTACTTGAGGCGGTTGGCCATGAAAGGATCCCTTTCGGTCAACCACGGGTCATCATTGCCCATACGACGAAGGGTAAGGGTGTAAGTTTCATGGAAGACCGTCTCGAGTGGCACTACCATTCGCCGGACGACGGGCAACTCAAGCAAGCCCTGACTGAACTCGGTGAAACGTCATGAGAAGTTCCTTCATGCAAGTGTTGCTCGACGTCGCAGCCAATAATCCCAATGTGTGGCTACTTACCGCGGATCTTGGGTTCTCGGTGCTCGAGCCTTTCGCGGATCAATTTCCCAAGCGATTTGTCAACGTTGGAGTGGCGGAGCAAAACATGATGGGCGTTGCCGCGGGATTAGCACTTTCGGGCAAGCGGGTCGTGGCTTACTCCATTGTCAATTTCGCAACGTTACGCTGCCTGGAACAGATTCGAAACGATGTCATCCACCACCAGGCGGACGTCAAAATTGTCGCCGTTGGGGCCGGATACGCCTACGGGTCCCAGGGACACACGCACTATGGCCTTTCCGATGCGACGGTCATGAGCGCCATTGGTGGCATAGATGTGATAACACCTGCCGATCCAATCGAAGCCCGAATCGCGACGCGCCTGATGTTCGAGAATCAGACACCCGCCTATTTGAGGCTCGGCAGATCGGGGGAGAAGGACCTGCACGCCGTTGCTCCCGATATGGCGCGAGGCCACAAAATTGTGTGCCGGCAAGGCGCAGCCGCACTAATAATTGCCACGGGAAACATCCTTGGAGAAGCCTTGCAGGCAGCATCGATACTGGAATCGCATGGCCATCAATGCGCCGTTTGGAGCATGCCTTGGACTTCGCCCTTGGACTGTGACGCCGTCGAGGAGGCTGGTAAGCAGTTTCCGATTATCATAACTCTGGAAGAGGGCACTTCTGTCGGTGGCCTGGGCAGTGCGGTTGCAGGAGTCCTTGCAAGCATGAAATCACCGAGGGCCCGGCTGGTACCCGCCTCTGTGGACGGGACGGCTTTGAGTGCCTCCGTGTGGCAAGGCGCGGCAAGAGAGGCTGAAGGAATTGATGCAAGAAGCCTGGCTGATCGAATTCAAGCGATCTTGGAATCGTCATGATTCATGCGCGACCGGCGAGGAGTTGACGTGGGTTCGAAAACAATCTCCAGGTCAGCGATCGCTCTGTGTTACTGCATAACCTTCGCGCTGCTCTTGGGCATATCGTTTACTTATGGGCCGATCATGACCCCTGACGGGGATGTGCTCCACAAACTGGCTCAAGTCATGAATCAATCAGCGTTCGGATCCGAGGACTTCGAGAAAGAACTCGCCAACATCAAGAAATACCATTCAATAAATCAACCCATCGGACTCTACTGGGGCTACCTTCATGTCCTTTCTGCACTGGATGCCCTGTTTGGAACCCGTTGGTACGTCGCCCACCTCGTAATGAATGCCTTGGCACTATCCGGCACGGCAATCATCTGTCTTTACGCTGCCTCAGCCAAATTCCATAGCTCTTTGGTAACGGCTACTACTTGGGCCGCAATCGTGGGCTGTTGGGAATTCATCCAGTGGACCACCATGACCCAGTCAGAGCCTGTCTTCAGCTTTACTCTGACATTAGCAGTTGTACTGGTCTTATTCGGACTCTGTGAAGCGCGGCGAAGCCGGATGTTTTTGTACTTTGTTACGGGTCTGATTATGGCAGTGATTTCGGCGACACTTCGACCATCGGGAATACCGTTGGTGATCTTCTTGTCGAGTTTCCTCGTGCTTCTCAAAATCGCCACTCAATCGCATGTCAAAACTTCCGGCGATAGTCTGCCCGTACATACGACTACAAAAATTTTTCTGCTTGCCGTGCCTATCATGCTCTTGGTCGGAGCCGGAATCCTGTTCGACCCATCTTACCTACCCGGACAGTTGCTTCCAAAGTTCCTAGAGTACAGCACATTTGCCAAAGAAGGCGTCATCGTACTTTCACGGCCATGGACCTATCTTCAACCCGGTCATGATTATTGGCATTTTTTAGCAATTGTGTTGACCAGGTTCGTTTATTTCTTCGCCTTTGCGGATCCATCGTTTAGCACCTTCCACAATCTGATCAACTACGTGTTTTATGTTCCCTTCTACACATTAATCGTCATATCGATGACTGCGTCGTTTGGCACAAAACGATCATCTGATATGGCGTTCGCGAATTTGTCGTTGTTCCTATTTTCGGGAGTTTTGGTGTTCGCAACGTTTCACTCCATCACACTGCTTGATTTTGACTGGCGATACAGGAGTTCGACTCATCCGATGATGGCAATCATAGCCGCACATGGGTTATACACCACAATTCAGTACCGGAAGCGAAAGTCAACGGCAACAGACCCGTAAATACCCTGCCAAGAGAATCATCTATTCGCGACAATCGTCGTTCGGCCTCGATCCAGAAACGTGCCGTATTCCAGCACGCTCCTGTATTGAATATCGAAGCTGTCTTCTATCAACTTACACACCCGTTCCAAGCCGTTTCCTTCGTATTCCGGCGGATGTGATTCGAAAACCAGTGTTCCACCAGGCTTGAGTAATCTTTGGCATCTTTGAAAATACTGTTCGATGGATTGTCGGGTATTCCCGTCATAAGTACTGTGGTTGGCGAGCGACAAAACGACGTCATATTGACCATCATCGAAGTCTTCGAAAGGAGTATTAAGCGTCTTTAAATTGTTGTTGCCCAAGTACTCCGCAACCTTGTTAGTGCAAGCGATGAGGAACGGATTGAAATCTAGGCACGTTATAAATTTCGCCACCTTGGCCAGTTCATTTGCCAAAAAACCGGAGTTGCAGCCGATGTCGAGAACGGAGCGGCCTTCTACGATTCGCCTTAACTTCAACGCATGGAGACGTGCCTCTGTATCCCTCAGCCCCGTGATGCAAATCGGATTGCAACTCTGGTAGAAGTACCCTTGGCCATAGTCGTAACTGTCAATGTGCTGCTGAGATTTGATCAGGTATTCATTGAGAATTTGATGAAGCTGCATTAACTCTGAACTATCGGAGATACTCGCATAGTCTTTTATACGATTGCGGAGAGAAAGCCGCCGCACTTTCTCCTTGGTAAATGCGAGATCGATCGAAAATTTAAACAGTGCAATTGGGGAAACCCCTGCGTAGTATTTTAGGTAGGTTTTTCTCATGGGATGTGCTTGACAGTTTGATGAGTTCGCTGGGGAGAAATCATGTGCCCCGCCAGGACAGGGCAGAAAATTCTGAGCGACGCTTCTTGGGAGTTGATGCTGCCATTAACTAGTCGCATTGTGCTGACAATGCGTAATCCTCTTTCCCCGCACAAAATTCATCTGGCCACTGGAGACTGCGAGGTAAATAATAAGAAAAAGTGTATAGCATCGACCGATGGCATATTATTGACCTTATCCAGTCAAGATTCCCAACGCAGACAGCAACGTGGTTGAAGAGATGCCGAACGCGCCACCGTCTCTTCCGAAATCGGTGCATGCGGGGCTGCTACTGGCGGCTGGCCTTTGGATTTCCCTAACCTTTCTCGCGTCCAACATAGAACTCGGGCATGCCATCCTGCCCGTCCTCTCCGTCGGCGCGTTCGTGGCTGCTGTTGCGCTGATTCTCTATTTTGTCATCGCTTGCTACCAGAAGGACGCCAACCGAAGAAGACTTTTCGCTGCATTGGCAGGTGCGATCGTAGTCTTCAACATTTACGGACTCGTATTCCGTGCCACGATCAAAGTGATCGGCTTCGACTACTATCAGGCGGGCCAAATCGCTTTGGTGGTGTGGTTTACCATCTTCCTGGTGATCGCGGCACTCCTTTGGAGTTTTATCAGCAGCAGGCCTCGAGAGTTGGCCGTTTGCATTGGGGTGAGCGTACTCCTGGTCACGGCGCTGATGCAGACCGTAGTCAAAACCTTCCCAATCCTCGGCGCCCCAACTGCGCAAACAACTTTCACAAGCGATTCCCTGCGTGTGGACGCAGCCCGGCCGGGATCGAGTTCCCAATTGCCGGATGTGTACTACTTTCTGTTCGATGCCTATGCCCGAGAGGATCAGTTGAAAAGGCATGCCAAAATTGAAATCACAAACTTCTTGGATCAACTCAGGTCCATGGAATTTTCAGTGGTGAGGAATGCCAAGGCTAACTATCTGACCACCAATCTCTCTGTTGGACACACACTTCTCTCAGACTATTTCGTCGTCGATGTCCCGACCCACAAGCAATTTCTAAATGGGATAGGACTATCATCCGCCGCCGAAGAAGGCTGGAGCCCTGTCATCGACCAGATGGTCGCGCTCGGATACCGTTTCGTGCGGACAGGTGGATGCACGGGGCGGGAGGACAGATGTCTGAGCCCGGCAAAACTAGTCTCCACCGAAGTGATCGAGATGCTTCACAACACGCCCGTGACGACGATCTTACGATACATTTGGCCCTCATCCACAAAAGCCTGGACAGAGAAAGCCAGCATACCAGAGACATTGGCAGCCCTAGCGCGTATAGAAGACAAGCCTTTGTTCGCATTCGCACACTTCTTAAATCCACACGACAAATCGCTAAATGCAGACTGCACAATCCGAAAGGATGCGTTTGAGGCTCAACTGGCAGCGAGAAGCATTCAGGACAGAATGCTTGAGGACCGAATAGAATACCAAGACACAATCAAGTGCGTGAACCGGCAAATTATCTCCAGTCTTAACATACTGATGGCCTCATCAAGGCCTCAACTGATCGTTCTGACGGGCGACCACGGTTCATCTTTTTCGGTCCCTAAGGACGTCGAGCCAAATGAGTGGCCTATCGAAGCCCTTATGGAACGATCGGCAATATTCAACGCCTGGCACCTACCAGACCACTGCCAGCAGTATCTGTATGACGAGATCACACCCGTCAACCATTTCAGACTTATTTTTGCCTGCATTACGGGGAACAGGCCTGAATTTCTCCCTGATCGCACTTACGCGATCTGGTACGGCGGCAATTCAGTCACTTTAATCGCGCCTAATGCGTTTGACATAGAATCACGCAAATAAGACTGGACACGAACAGTCGTTGATAGCTTTATCTACGTTCGTTCTAAATCTTTCTTTGTTGGACTTGGGCGGACCTATGCTCTCCAAATGGATTAAAGTTCCTAAATCCTGTTTGCCGGTATTCATTTTCCTGGTTTCACTCTTGCTAATTGCCGACCCAGCGTACGCCTACATCGATCCCGGGAGTGGTTCGATACTGCTGCAAATTCTGGTCGCAATTGGCGCGTCAGTGTTATTTCTATTTGGATGGCTAAACACGAAAATTAGAAGTTTGCTCACCTTCCGACGCAACAGGAAAGTAAGCACAAACAACGAGGATTGAGGACTTCTGGCTTATCGAATCCCTGTGGTTTGCGGGGTTGAACCGTGCATCCTCTAAAAGTCGCCAATGCTCAAATACTGGCAGGAAGCATTAAAGTTTCTTCGCTCCGATGCCACTTTCCGACAAATCGTCTTTTACAGTGAAGGCGCCCATACTTGGGTTCACCTGAAACCTCTCGCCAGAACACTAATTGAAGTACACGGCCGGAAAATCGGCTACCTGACCTCAAGCGCTGATGATCCGGGCATAGAATTCTGTGGGCAATCGAACTTGACGTTCTGTATCGGGGATGGCGTCGCACGCACAGCACTGTTTAAAGCCTTGGACGCGAGTGTACTCGTCACTACGACTCCAGACCTAGGTGGACCCCTATTCCAGCGCTCTTCACGCGGGACACACTATGCGTACATCCATCATTCGATGGTAAGTACGCACATGATCTACAAGCGGACCGCCTTCGAACAGTTTGACACAATATTTTGTGTCGGACCGCATCACATCGCTGAGACCAGAGCGATGGAGGAGCTTTACGGGCTCCCCCAAAAATCTACCGTCGCACATGGGTATGGTCGCCTCGACCGTTTGTTGGCAATGCGCCATTCAGATATGACTACACGACCAACAACAAATGGCCTCATAACAGAGGGAACGCCCCACGTACTTCTTGCTCCTACGTGGGGGTATAGAGGGCTAATTGAGACAGTCGGTCCGCGGTTGGTACGCGTCCTGTTGGAGGCTGGATTTCGGGTCACTCTTCGACCTCACCCCGAAACATTAAAGCGGACCCCCCAGGCAGTGAAAGACACGGCGGACGCAGGCGGAAATAATAAGACACGATTTGTCTTGGAGCGTGACGTCTCGACATTGAATTCTTTGCTTGAATCGGACGTAATGATCAGTGATTGGTCGGGGATAGCGCTCGAGTTTGCCTTCGGTTTGGAGCGACCCGTCTTATTCGTCGACGTTCCTAAAAAGGTGCTTAATGATGACTACCAGCGTATCCCACTTTCTCCGTTGGAAATTTCGATTCGTGAGACCATAGGCGCAGTAGTTGAATCCGATCAAATAGAAAAAATACCAATCATACTGAGAGAGATGATCGACACTCGCCATCGCTGGCGGGACACGATTGCCGCGGCGAGAGATGAGTACGTATTCAATCTCGGTCAGAGCGCAAAGATCGGCGCGGAACATCTCATGCGCATCGCGGATCGTAAGCCATTGTCCCCTGGCAGTGACGCGGAATAGCTCAGGCCTTCAGTGCGGTGCAACTGAAGCGTGTCAGCCATTCGATGTTCGACGGGAAATGTCACACCTTCTTAAGCAACCGGTTCCTCAATAATCCCCCACAGAATAAGCGGGCCAACCATATAGTGGTCAGCTATCATGGATTAACCATGGCACAGGTCATGAAATTTGGACATGATCTGAGCTGTCAGCTGATCGGTGACCCCCGTGTTTTCCATGTGGAATTGAACGCCGATGATCTTCTTTTCCATGTTGTAGAGGCCTTCAATGGTATTGTCAGGCGCCACCATGAACTGCTTTAGGCCATCACCAATTTTGTCCACAACTTTACTGTGAAAAGAATTCACTTCGTATTTCTTTTGCTCGATGAGATCCGTCGCTGTGGCGGGATGAATCATTTTTTGTTTATTTATCTTATTTCCATCGAATGCTTGATGAGATTCGTCAAATCTCAATGATCCCGAAAAGTGATAATTGACCGTCCACATCCCACAGCATATCGCCAGAATTGGAAGTTCTCTTTCCAAACTCTCCTTTAATACAATGCTTTCGAAATCCATAATTTCATCAGTATACATCCTGTAACCACCCGCAAACACGATCGCATCCGGACTCAAGTCATCAAAATATTCTCTGATGTCCATGCCCATGAACGGAATCAAATGAATGCTGTGACCATGATTCTGAAAGAATGGATAGTACTTTTTCTCGATAGCCAGCAATCGCTCGACGGAATTCTCAAAGAACCTAGGCGTCATTGCCAGTTTCATATTCGATGTCCCATCCCATGCAAGCGGCACCTAAAACTTTTTGACTTTGTGTCAAATCTTATTGCAATTCGGCCGGTACATGATGGCGCGGGTTGGGCGTCAAAGCGCACCAACCACACAGTCACACACGCCATCAATCGCAAGAATTTTCCACTGCGAACTCGAACTTGCGGCTCAGGATTGGACATAAATCCTGATATATAATCCTTGCCACCTCGGCTGCCCCTTCGTCTGTAAAGTGCACAAAGTCGTAAAAGTAAGAAGTCGATTTCGGCATCTGCCGCGAAAGGTCTATCAAGGGAACTTTGGCCAACTTAGCCAACTTCCGAGTAACGTCGTTGTAGCTCTCGAGCACTCTCCATCCGGCCTGGCCGTCAATCTCCCCTCCCCACCGCCACGTTTGGAGTTTGATACGCTCTAAGTCTACCCCAGTGGCGGGATCTTTCCCGATACCGACCAGGGTAGGCTGGGTAATCAATACAGGTAAAATTTTCGCCCCTTGCGTAATATCAATAAGGTGCAGCAGACGCTGATGGAAAGCATCTCGATACACTTGATGATGTTCAAGGAACCGCTCTCTAACGGAGTCCGAAACAGAAGTGTACTCTACTTCCACCACCTTGGAATCCTTCGGCAAAATAAATCCCGCACCGTGGGCCATGCCAATTCTCACCGTGTGCCAATATCGGTACAAGTTCAGCGACAGCGCGGCCACTTCGCTGTATCCCACAAGAGATCTCACAAACTGAGCAATTGTTTCGAATCGAACCCCCGGAATTAGTCGAGCGTCATCTTTTTTGAAGTCTTTGATGCCAACTTCATTTGAGCCAACCAACAAAAGAACGACGTCAGGTTTAAGCCCGACGACGAATTGCCGCATCAAGTGTAGGTGACCAATTGTGGAATGCCCATCCAGCCCGGCATTATTAAGCCAAAGATCTGGGAAAGTCGGTGCCAACTGGCGGGCAAGGAGCGCGGGCCAGTCGCGGCCGTCTGACTGATAGAAACTCTCAGTGGTGCTTCCGCCAATTGTAATGATCGACGGCAACCTGCCAGGCTCACTCGGCGGCGAAGGCCCACGAAACCCAAGAGCATTCTTCGTGTGGACGATTTTGTCAGAAATCCCACCAACTCGGTCGTTCGTAATTTCATACTTAAAGTTCTGCGGCAGAACGATCCGATCACCGCGCATCCTGAATTCGAATGGATTGTAAACCTTTAGAACAGCTTCAACGATGATTAGACTGAACAAGAGACTTACGATCACCAAAGACGAATTAATCAGAAAGCGTCTCATTACCAAAATTTCTCGCCCAGAATTGTAACGTCTCGATAAAGTTCATCGCTGTGCACAATTGGGAAAAATCGCGTCCAGCATGTCCGCGTAACTACGTCGTTAATTTCGAAATGGTGCCGAAACTCTAGCAATTCTCACACTGACTTAGGTGATCTAGAATTTTGTCGCAGATTGCACTCGCAATCACTTTATCCCCAAAAGTGGAGGCACGCCCACTAAACAGAGGGATTAAAAATTGTTCCTCATCAAATGTCTTCAATACCACGTCTGCAACCACGAACACCTCCCCAAATTCGGCACAACATCTCTTTTTAGCTTATTAAAGAACACACCATCAGGCTAGACAAGTTGCAAGGGATCCTCCAGTACAGGGATGATGGTGTAGATGGACAAGGATCGATATTACATCGAAAGATCAAGGAATCATTTCAATATGTAGCGCTATGAATAATAGCAAGCGGTTAATCCAAGAAAAGCAGTCGGGGATCACATTGACATTTCACCATTCACCTCCACCAAAATACTTCCAAATCACGAAGCTCGCGCCCTCAGGCGACAATGCCGAGTTTGCTAGAATTGCGAGACCGTCCGTAAGATTGATTGCCTCTTGAGCGTCAGATCTAACTGGTATTTGGGAAGTACTGCGTCCGAGAGCACTTTAGAGCAGGCGTCACCCGAGAGCCGCCTATGTAAACTAGGCAACAGTTATCACAGCCAATCGCTGCGTGATCTCAACTATGGAAGCAGCGACGCAAAACTGACCAATAAGACTTAGCCACTTGGTTTTGCTACTCTAAGGTGACCATTCATACACTTTGTTTTCAGCTCCTGGATGGTAGACCCATATTGGCAAATAGGAATGATTCTCTAACAGGGGTACTTCCTTGCCGTCGATGCAGCCCAATACTATGCGAAAGGCGTTCACTTGCGTCATTCTTTCGGGCAACAAATCTTGGCACTTTTTCGGCAATCGGTAGGCCCCAAGAAAGGACATCGTTATTCTTTTGCGACGTTCAGTCCAATCCAGCATGGGCGTGTCGCTTTGCTCATGCGTCCAAAACCCATGGTCTGATTGCAGCACGATAATGGCCTCAGGATCGGTTTCGATGATTCGCTTTACAGCGAGGACAATTTGCTTGTCGATACACTGAACTTGCCCCAGATAAAGCGCCTCAGATATATCCTGAAAAACTTGAATACTCTCGCATTCAGCGGTGAAGCGATAGGGACTGTGAGGTGCCATTGTATGAAAGACAAGTAAATAGGGTGGTTCTACATCGACGGGCAACATCTCGGCAAAATCTGTAAATTCGGTAATCCGCCCCGCCCAGACGAATGTCCGGAAGAGAGTTTGCACCAAGATCGGAATGGGCGTACGTACTAGGAATGTTACATCTGTCTCACTGACATCGAGAAGGCTTTCTGGTTTCTTGATGCAATGATCCACATAAGGTCCACAATTCCACCTCGCTATAAATCCATTTGGTATGTGAACGTACTTGTACCCGCGTTCTGCCAAGGCCTCCATAACCCTGTTCTCGCCTAGGATTATTCTCTCGTCGATAAATCTTATCTCTTCCTTCTCATCAAGATTGTCCGGCCGATACAAATACTGCATCGACATCGTGCTCGAAACTGATGTGCGCGTTGCCGGATAGTTCGACCAGCCGCGATCGTACACTCGGAAGCCCAGGTTTCTCAGCGACCCCACGAATTCGCTCGGATCGAATCCAAACTCCGAGCGCAGCACTTCCGGACTGACGTGACCATCGGGCAGCAAGTAGTAAATATTTGGCCTTTCACGAGTACTTTCAAACCTCGAGTCCTCCTCGAGGAACTTGGGCTCGGGGATACGCAGGAGAACCTCTGATTGCGACACCATCCCCGAACCTTCTGCTGGAGTACTTGTCACGCTCCCTTGACTGGCGACGATGGCAGCGTGCCCAAGGCTCACTCCACCGGCAACAAACATGGCAACACCCACGGAGGCGATGATCAGCCTAAAATTTTCGCTGCGCGTCCATCTGAGTACCAGGCCAGAAACAATTAAGAACAAGCCCACCAAAAACAGTATCCGATAGCGGTACCTCGTAAAACCGAGATCACCCAAGACGTTCATAATGTCATTGAAAAAATAAAAACTCACAACAATTACTGGGAACAAATAGTAGACACGTATTCCCGATTTGTTCCGAAAAGCGCAATGCATCAGCATCAGGAACACTGAAATGGAACCGCTTACTATCACCGTCAAAAATGTGGCACGCCCTAGCTCTATGCCTTCCTGTAAATTCACCGCGATAAACGCTAGTAGCGGCCAAATACCGAACGATATCAGCATGACTGGAACGCGGACGAACTCACGTCTAAAAATGGACTGGTTTGTCAATTTAACGATCCCACGATGCGCACCCGCGCATAATATCCCGCTTTCATCAAATGGAATTCATCGCCAGTCTCACTGGTGACGAGTCCGATCATTTCGACCACTTTTCAAGATCTCTTGGACACGCTCCTGAAGATATTTTGCGAGCAAAGCGTTCCCTTCGGGCGTCAGATGGACGTGAGACACAAATTCGTGCTGTCGTCCGGCTAACGCCTTCCGACCGTCCAGTATGATGCCGAGGTCGGGATTGAGGTCAGACATCATCTGGTAGTGAATGAATGCGATGTTGTTGGCCAGACTAAACTCAAACTCCGCACGTTCTTTGCCGGACAACAAGTATTGGTAATATTCGGAGTAGGTATTGAATGTTCCCTTTAGATCACCCTGAGCAGCTAACGATTGCAACACTATCGCAAAATTGACCCCCGAATCACCCAGATTTTCTGCTGCACGTCGGAGATTTTCTGAAAATTTTGTTCCGACGACCGAAGCCCCTGAGAATACACGATCCGCATATTCCGAACCTGATACCGCTTCGTGATAAATTGACCTGTAGTATTGGGCTCGTATTAACTCAAAAAAAAACGAATATGACCTTGATAATTTGATCTGGTTCTTCCTGCCAAACAGGTACTGCGCAACATCATTATTTCCTCCGTAAAACAAAACCAGATCAGGCCGAAGCGGAAGTACTTCGTTCAAGATGATTGCCGACAGTGTTTTCGTTGTGCTTTCCGAAACCCCCATATTTATGACTTCGTATCGATCATCATTGTTGGTCGCGTTCAACATCCTCTCCAGCGCTGCCGGCCAAGTAGTTTCATCACGGTTGTAGGCACCGAAGGTCGAAGATTCGCCAAGGCAAATGATTCTGGTCAGGTTGTGAGACAGTTTTGGGTCCAATGCGCGACCACGAAACCCCAAGTTGTTTATCATAGTCGTGTAGGGACGCAGCTCCCCCTCCCCGTCCAACGCGTACATCTTCAATTGCGTGTCAGGGCGATATTTGAGATAGCCATCAACACTATTCTGGGGCTGCAAACTACCTGTCGGCGAGAATTGATTATACGTAAATACCTGAGCCTTTTCTTCCAATACTGGATAGAAGAAAATATCTGGATCATTTAGTTTTATCGCAAAAATAGTTCTTGAGCCTACCTCTAAGAAGATGGCTATCAGTACCACCAACAAAGTGGCGGCGGTGATTCTAAATTTAGTCTCGCGTCCCATTTTGGCGAAAGCCCGTAGTTTGGGCATTGGATCGAACCACACTCATCTTCAATCAGGATTCAATCAAATCTGGGCCGATCTCGATAGCCCAGATACGTATGGAACTGCTGACACCCCTGAAGAGGCAATACAAGTCCGAGGTAAACGTGGTATCAGGACGTCCTCTCCCGACTCCATTCAATCAGTAGACCTACAGGTTTTCGTCTCTGCTCGGTTGCGGTGATATCCCCCCATCGCTCTCGCGCTCAGGTTCAGAGAAGAATTTCTCTTTGAGATTTCGCCAAAATAATTTGGTCATTATCAATCCACCGACCAATGCGCCTACAATGGTATGGACTATCAACATAGCGGTGCCTGGATCCATGTAGGCGTACGCGGTGGATGGAGTCAACAAAATCACTGCGACCAAACTGGTGCTGTACGCTACTGAAGACTGCATTTTGAATCTCCCCTACAGCGTGTTAACTCGAGACCATTTTAAAAAGAAACATGTAGCTTCGAATTCCTTAGCACCTGCGGACAACCAGCGGCCTCACCCGCCTCGACATCCTCTTACCATGCCGGTACCAAATTTTGGGCAAATTATTGACCTGTGTAGGCGCCCCTGTAATTTATCTTGATTAAGACTTGTGCTGTAGTTGAGGCCAGCGGTTCTATTCCGTAGGGAGCCTAGAATTTGGCGGTACCTAGCTTCATGGTTGCAGGGACGCAGAAGGCGGCCACCACGTGGCTGTATGAGTGTCTAAATGAACATCCTGAGGCATACGTTCCGAGCATCAAGGAACTGCACTTCTTCTGTGAGCCAGATCAATGCGGGAAGTCCCGTGCTTCGCACGGTCTCGACTGGTACAAGCGGCAGTTTTCTGACCAGCAGCCGTTTCTCGCGACCGGCGAGTTCAGTATAGATTATATGTACTACCCCGAAGTTGCGGCCAAGCTGCACGATCTAAATACAAGCCTGAAGGTATTGTTCATCTTGCGGGACCCTGTAAATCGCGCCTATTCGGGCTACTGGATGAGTCGACGCAACCATGCAAATTTTCCTCCCTTTTCGGACTTCATCTCACCCGACAGTGAAATCGTCGCGCGCGGCTTCTACCATCGACAGATAGAACGCTACCGCGCCCTGTTCCCAGACGACCAGCTGAAGATTCTCATTTACGAACACATCCCCCGCGACCCGTTTGCCTTTCTGGCCGAGGTTTTCAGATTCCTAGACATCGACGTCACGTTTCGGCCGACTTCTGCGGAGCAGATCATCGCAGAGACCAAAGCCATGAACCCCCGAATAAGTAGTGTGTTCTACAGATACGCATCCCGCATGCTTAGGGTGCAGCCCGTTCTTTGGACGTGGCGCCACTTCAAGCAGGTGACTGGTGTCAAGCAGCGAAAGTTCGTGTCCGGGTCATTATCTAAGTATCCAACGATGCATCCAGATGATCATGCGCGTCTGAGCGATATTTACAGAGAAGAAACAGAAAAAATTTTTACATTGATCGGCCGCCGAATTCCGGAGTGGTCAAGCGCCGCGGGCGGTGATACCTGAGGCATGGTCTTGGCCTCATCGTACCCGCTGCCTGTCGTCCGACGCTCCGGAAGACTTTCGATCTTCAGGGCGATCATCTTCGCTCACAGTATCATGCCCACTGAGGTATCGGACGTTGGCAACCGTTTATGCCGTGTGGCAATGTCACGCCGTCGCCGCGTGGCGGGACCGGTTCTTTGATCTATTTATATGATTAGTGTGGAGGTTTCAGAAGTGCCGTTTGAATCTAGGAACGACCTGAATGGTTAAGATTGGGATGGGTCAGCTTCTTGTCGAAGGCGGCGAACCCGAGAGAAATTTTGAACGCGCCGAAGCGATGGTCGCTGATGCTCGTGCTGCCCAATGCGAGATCGTCCTCTTGCCGGAATGCTTTGATCTCGGTTGGACGCATCCCAGTTGTCTAAGCGAGGCGCAATCGATTCCGGGCCATCACAGCGACCGACTACGCGATATGGCGCGCAAGCACAGTGTTCATATCTGTGCGGGCCTGACCGAACAACGCGGGAACATGGTCTTCAACACCGCTATCCTCGTCGACGACACCGGCGATATCCTTCTGAAGTACAGCAAGATCAATATTCTGGATGTCGCACTTCCAATGTATGGAATCGGTGATTCCCTTTCCGTCGTCGTTACAAAATTTGGCAAAGTCGGGATCAACATCTGTTCCGACAACTACGGAGATGCATTGGATATTGGATTCGTTCTGGGACGCATGGGCGCGAGATTGCTGCTGACGCCTTCCTCGTGGACAGTCGACTATTCTGTGACCGAGTCCGATAACCCCTACGCCGAAAAGTGGGCAGGGCCCTATACAATGCTGGCAACATCATTCGACATGGCTGTTGTCAGCGCCACTGCAGTCGGCACTATTCTGGGTGGCCCCTACGAAGGCAAGAAGATGGTCGGTTGCTCGCTGGCGGTGACCCGTGACGGCATCGTTGCGGCGGGTCCTTATAATGAGTTCGCAGGGGAGCTGGTGGTTGCCGACGTTGGGCTGTCCGATCCCGAGGTTAAAGGCACCCAAGTCGGCACGCGACTAGCGGCCCGCGGACTTCTGGCGGGAACACCATGACAATGAACGAGGCGCGCGTCTGCTCGAGGTGTCTGATGGACTCTTCCGTCCCACGGATTCGTTTCGATGCGGACGGCGTCTGCTCATACTGTCATTTCCATAACGCACTCGACTCAGAATACCAACTCGGCCCCGCGACCGACGCCAGGCTAGAGCGCATTTACGATCGTGCGCGCGCCCATGGACGGCACAAACCATTCGATTGCGTCCTGGGGGTCAGTGGTGGGCGCGATAGTACGTTCCTGCTGTGGCACCTGACGAAAGTGGCCGGCCTGCGATGTCTGCCAGTTTACTTTAATGACGGGTTCGGCAATCCCGTGGCGGGTGAGAACATGAAAAAGGCGACACGCGCCTTGGGCCTGCAAATGAGAACGGTCTCGGCCGATTGGCGAGAGTCGAAAGACCTCAAGGTTGCCTGCCTAAAAGCATCCATACCCGATCTCAACCTGGCGACCGACCTCGGTCTTGGGAACGCGCTCTACGGAGTCGCTGCAGCTGAGGGCATCCGAACGATCTTCATCGGCCAGTCGTTCCGGACCGAAGGTATCGCACCTCTGGAGTGGAACTACCTGGATGGACGGTATCTCAAGGCCGTTCATGATCAATTCGGCAGCACCCCCCTGCGGCCGTGGAAATCTGAAGACCCAGGCTTCCACATGAGCTGGCAGCACATCCTCTATTATGCGGTGCTGAGGCGAATCCAGGTCGAGACGCCGCTCTACTACACACACTATGTCCGATCCGAAGCAGATAAGCTGCTGAAGGAGGAACTGGATTGGGTGAATACGGGGGCTCATTATTACGACGATCTGTACCAAGCCCTACTGACCAGAGTGCTGCGAGTGAAGTTCGGTATTGATCGCAGAAAATTCAATTATTCAGCGCTCATTCGCTCAGGCCAAATGTCCCGGGAAGAGGGACAGCGGCGGCTGATCGAGCCCTATGTCATTGAAGACGAAAAAGTCATCAACCTCTGTATCAAGAGACTCGGTATAACCCGCGAAGAGTTTGAAACATACGTCGCCGCTGAGCCAAAAACTTTCTGGGACTATCCGAATTTGTTGGGTGTGATCCGGAAAATTAGTCCAATTGTACGAGTGCTTGCGGCACTCCAACTGATTCCGCTGTCGTCGTATATGAAGTACTGCCGTTTAGACGTGTGAACATCAATCGGACAACTGCTCGTGTTTGGGTGTCCCGCCTGCATTTGAAGCATTGCTTCGAATAGATTTCGCAACCACATGCCTCTTACCACCAAAGTTATTCTGAACACGGTGGCAAAATGATTTCCGTTTCGAAATTTAGGATCACCGTCCTGGGAATCGCCAAGGCCTGCGTCAGCGTCGGGCTGCTTGCACTTGCTTTATGGCTACTGGACTGGGATGCGCTAACTAACGCCTTCCAGCAGCTGGACTGGCCGATCACACTTGCCGCACTTGGCGTGCTTCTTCTCGAATTCCCGGTGCTGGGCTTTCGCTGGGTCCTGCTGGTCAAACATGAATTGCCGCTGACTAAGTATGAGATCGTCCGGCGCTATTTAATAGCCGTATTTTTCTCCACCTTCACGCCGGCACAGCTGGGCACGGATGCACACCGGTTCTTTGATCTGAAGAAGGCTGGCGCCCACGGCAGCCGCCTGATCGGCCTGATGATCTACGAGAGGATCGTGGGTCTTGGATCATTCATCATATTTTTCCTTGCTTGTTTTACTGTCGCCTGGACTGGTGGTCAATTGCTGCCGACATCTGAGGCATGGATCATCTTCGCGGCTGTACCAATTCTTACCGTTGTTGGCGTCCTGCTGATATTCAGGCGCATATTGCTTCCAGTACTCAACTGGATTTTCCGAAGATTACCTAGCAGGTGGGTGAAACCAGTTATGGATGGGGCACACGCTGCGCTTCAGCCATCGCCTTCCGGCGGCCGGTACGGGGTCTGGCTGCTGTCGGTGTGCGGTGGCTGCGTCATCTGGACGACGGCCGTCTGGCTGGTGGCAGCAGATGTAGGTGCGGAAATTCCCATTGCCGTCATCGGCATAACCGCCATTCTGACCGATCTGGTGCGGCTCTTTCCCATATCCATACAGGGTATTGGTATCCGCGAAGTCACCTTTGCATATCTCTTCCAAGCCGCCGGCTACTCTGCAGAGGATGGATTCGTGGTCGGCGTTGTGACCTATGCCTTGGTCGGGCTCGCGGTCATCCTGATTGGTGTCATCGGATACCTCTTGCCGAAGAAACCGCCACCCGAATCTCCTTAAGACCAAGAGGAACGTGTCCCATCGTTCCACGGCCACACTCGAGCAGACAGCGATGCGATGATCTCGTGTCCTCGCACCGGAAACTGACACGGCAATATTCAATTTAACCCTTTGTGGTATGACTATATTCTGAGCACTGGTCTTGATTACCCTCTCACATTGTGACCACCAAATGATCGGCTGATGCGGATACTGCGCCTTCTCTATGAACTTCCGCCCAAAGAAGTGATCCACAAGGTACGGCGGCGGATTTCCCGCCGGACTGGATCCACGTTCGATCTCCAGGAAATTGCCGAGTCCCAAAAGCATTTGCGGTTTCAGCGGCTCTACGATTTTCTCAGTCGCTATGAGACGATCATCCAGCGACATCATCCCCACTGGGGAGAGATTCAGTTCGAAGCGGAGCGGGTTCTGGAAATCGGCTGTGGCCCTCTCTTGGGCTGGGGCCCTCTGGCAGTTTTTCTCGGCGCGGAACGCTACGTTGCTTGTGAACCCCTGTTCAACAAAGACGTCCTGACCGATCAAAACCTGGCCGAGCGGTATTTTCGTGGGCTGCACAAGGATCTGTCCGCGATCTACGGTCCGCGCATGACGTTCGACGAATTCCGCTTGGCGCTCCAGGAGCGTTGTGAGATTCACAACCACACGCTGCTCGAGTCTCACATCGAAGGTGAATTCGGGGTCATGCTATCGAATTCCTGTCTTGAGCACGTGTTTCCGCTGGACCGTACCATCGCACTGTTGAAGGAACTCAGTTCCCCGAATTGTCGATTCGTTCACTTGGTCGACTTTGGCAATCACCGCGCGACGCGAAACCCGTTCTCTGGAATGTATTCGCTGGAACCGGAGACATACTTCGAGAAATACGGTCGGGCGATCAACCTCACGCGCCCATCGGAGATGCTCCAGATGTTCCGCCAAGCGGGTTATGAGGCCAGCCTGATTCCCTACTACGAAACTCACGAAAATTACGAGGAACAGGTGATCCCTTACTGGCAGAATCGGTACAGCGACGAGGAACTATTCCTCAAGGCCGCCTTGGTCGCTGGACCGTTGGGAAACTTGCCTACGGCCCCATGACTGGTGTGCCGCAGCCCGCGCGACATCCACGGTAGCTGCAGAATTCCAAGCTGACCTTTCGAAGTCCATCATTGCGAAGCCGAACTGACGCGCAAGACACGGATTTCTTTCGGTATTTCAGCGTGGTTCAAAATGCCACGTCCGTCCAGAATGACTGGCGTTCTCATGGCAGAACAGATCTGCCGCCAATTCGCCGCTCGATAGTCTGGCCAAGCCGATGCGATCATGATCGCATCGGCGCCCATCGCTGCCTCCCTGAGATCATGATAATACGCCGCAAGGTCACCAAGAACGGCTTCGGCCGGCTGCAGCGCCATAGAAACATGCACCCGCACTGTGGCACCAGCCTCGTGCAAGGTCTCCACTATCCGCACAGACGACGACCCAGGGATATCGTCTGTGCCCGGCTTGAAAGCTATTCCTAGCACCGCAATCGTCTTGCCACAGACGCCGCCGGTCTCTGTCATCGGCAAGTTGAGTAAATGCGCCTGCCAATTAGCGTTGATTTCCGCAACGGCATCGAGCAGATGCGTCGGCACGTGATGGTCAAACCCGAACTGTCGCTGTGCATCGAGATCCTTAGGAAGGCAACTCCTACCGAAGCCGATCCCGAGCTAGTAAATTTTGAAAAGACATAAATTTCGAAACGTAATTCGCCCATCCCGCAGCGATCTTAATATCCGGAATGTATTGTGATCGGATGAAACCATTTGGCATGGTTGGGTGAAGACTAAATAAATTCACGCGAACATAATATTGCGAAACGGAATTTTGACTCTTGTCTGCCCGCGGACCCCGCTCCATACGAACTAAGCGCCCTTCGCTTACTCCCTTCGATACAGATCCTCAAACCGCTCGATATCGTCCTCCCGCAAGTCTTTGCCGGTCTGTACCTCGACGATGCTTATTGGATCCGCGCTAGAATTTTCAAGCCGGTGCACCGCGCCCCTGGGAATATAAGTACTCTCATTCTCATTAAGCGTGAACTCACGGTCGCCACACGTTACACGCGCGCTACCAGCGGCGATTACCCAATGCTCCGCGCGATGGTTGTGCTTTTGCAAACTGATCTTAGCGCCGGGGTTAAGGCTCAGGTGCTTGACCTGAAAGCCCGGCCCCATCCCCAACACTTCGAAAAACCCCCAAGGGCGATATTGCCGCGTGTGGGTGATCAATTCGCCGCGATCAGCGCGCTTCAGGACGTCTACAATCACCCTCGCCGCCTCGGCGTTGTCCTTGCGGCTGATGAACGTCGCGTCCTTGCTTGACACCACCACGAGTCCTTCAACACCCGTCGCCGCGAGTAATCCCGCATCGGAACGCACGTACGAATCTCGGACATCCTCCAGAACGACATCACCAACACTGACATTGCCGTCCGCATCCTTTTCACTAACCTCCCACAGCGCGTCCCACGAACCGACGTCGTGCCATCCGGCATCCAGCACGACGGCCATGCTCTTGTCGGTTCGTTCCATTACGGCGTAGTCGATGGAGATCGACGGGCAGGCTGCAAAGGCGTCCGCGTCCAAGCGGAGGAAGTCCAGATCCCGCTCCGCGCCGGCGACGGCGGCCTCCGCACCGGTGACGATTTCCGGTTCGAATCTCGCCAGTTCTTCCAGCAGCGTGCGCGCCGAGAACAGGAAGATGCCGGCGTTCCAGCGGTAGTTCCCTTGGCGCAAGAAATCCTGTGCGGTCGCTTCATCCGGCTTCTCGATAAACCGCTCAATGTTGAACGATGTTCCTATGTCGTTGGCCGCCGCACCGCACTCGATATAGCCATATCCGGTGTGCGGCCGATCGGGCGCCACACAGAGCGCGACAATGGATCCTTCGGTCGCCAAGGCCGCCCCGGCGTCAAGCGCCGCGCGCAGAGCTGCGCCGTCCGGAATCATATGATCGGACGGGAAGATGGCCATGATGGCGTCAGGATCGCTTTGCCTGAGCAGGACAGCGCCCGCCGCAATGGCGGGGGCGGTATTGCGGCTCACCGGTTCGAGCAGGATAGTTTCGGGCAGGATGCCCGCGAGCCGTAATTGTTCGGCGGCGATGAAACGATGATCGTCATTGCAGATGACGAGGGGCGGCCGGTAGCCGAAGTCCGGTCCGACCCGTTGGGCGCATTCCTGAAACAAAGAGGCATCGCTGGTCAGGGCCTGAAACTGCTTGGGATAGAGCTTGCGCGACAACGGCCACAACCGTTCGCCGGAGCCGCCAGACAGGATGACCGGCCAAATGTCAGCCATGTCGCCGCTCCAACAGGAAACGCACGATCAATTCGACATTTTCGGGCGAGTCGTAGACGTCGTGTGTCGCCTCGCCACCGATCACGATGGACCGCGAATGGGGCCGGCCATTCATGAACATCCCGCAATGCCCCTGTTGGCCGTACGTTCGGTCGGTCCCGTACCAAGGATCACCGCCCTTGACGATGGAGAGAACCGCGACATCCGGCGGCGCCGCGATGCCTTCGACAATCGCGGCGCCGTGACAGGTCCATTGAGTGATGACCCGGGCCCGGAACTCATTTCCCCGATATAGAGCGGTGGCGACCCCGCCTTCAGACGTTCCGACGAGAAAAAGATTACCTCGATCCGCCCAGTCGAGCGTCGCGATCCGGTCCAGCGCATACGCAATCTCGGTCTGGCGAAAATCATAGATAAAACGATTGAAGCCGCCGGTCTTGGTCTTGGGATCACATTGCAGCGGGCGAAAGCGCCGCGCCAAACTATCGGGAACGATCACTACAAACCCTGCCTTTGCCAGACGCTCGAAGAATTTGAAGTTCCCGATTCCCGTGCAGCCGTGCATGTACAGAACCACGGGGAGTCGGACGTCACGTCCATAGCGTGCAATCTGCTTGCGCATCTGCCGATCGCCCATCTTGGCGAGGACCGGACCTTCCGGCCCGGCCGGCGGCAGCGCGACCACGGCCTCACCCCACGTTCGCTCAATATCGGAACTATCGTCCAAGAGTTCGACATTTTCACAGGCCGCCAGGATGCAAACTGCCGCCGCCACAATGAGATGACGAAGCGCCGGAAAATGACGTGCCGCAGGGACTCGATTTCGGACGTTCATTGCACCCCACCGGAACCCAGCATGCGACTCGCCCTCACCCACCACGAACTGTGGCCTCCGCTGATCCCGACCGCAGCCGATCTCGCGGCCGCCTCGTCGGCGAAGAGACCAAAACAAGTAGCACCGCTCCCCGACATGCGCGCCAACAGGCAATCTTCGCTGTTCTCAAGCGCATCGATCGCACTAGAGATTTGCGGCACCATCCCGATGGCCACCGCTTCCAGGTCGTTTGATCTTGTAGCCAGGGTCGCTGCCATGGCGTAAACGTCACGCGGTGAATCATCGAACCTCGCCGCAACGGAGCCAGGTGGGTCGAGCTGCCTGAACACTTCGGCCGTCACCAACGGCACTCCCGGATTGACCAGCACCAGCCAGGCCGCCGGTAACTCAGGCGCCGGTCTGAGGTCCTCACCGACCCCGCCCACGTACACCGGCGCTTGACCCAAACATGCCGGGACGTCGGCACCCAGACCTTGGGCAATGGCATGGAGTCCGCCATCGGAAATCACCAGATCCCACAGTCTGCAGAGCGCTTTCAGTGTTGCGGCAGCGTCCGAGGACCCGCCGCCAAGACCCGCGGCAACGGGAAGGTTCTTGCGCAACGTCAGCGCCACACTCATGTTCATTCCCGAAGTCTCGGCCAGGGCCTGCGCTGCCAGGATCACCAGATTGCCGCCCCAATCCGTTGTCTCAAGATCGTGAGCGAAGGGGCCCAGCAATTTCAGCCCGAGGCGATTGGACGGCGAGACTTCAATCTCGTCAGAGATATCGGCGAAGACGAACAAGCTGTCGATATCGTGATAGCCGTCGGCGCGACGACCCAGCACATGCAAATAGAGATTGATCTTGGCGGGAGCCTGGCAACGGACTAGGTCACTGTCCACGCGTGTTTCACCCTCCGCGCGTGTTTCAATTGCCACCGCCCCCGTCCGGTAGCCCCGGATCGCTTCGTTTTGAGATCGGCGCCAAGCCGGTTTGTAATTTTTTCTGAATGTGCGGTACGACATCGTCCTCCGGCTTCAGGACGAGTACGCGACGCCATTGGAAACTTGCCTCGAGTTCCCGACCGACGCGCCAAAGTGCGTCACCCAAATGGTCGTTGATGATGGGGTCTTCCGGCCGCAGACTCACTGCTCGTTCCAGCTGTTTAACCGCGCCGTCGAATTCTCCCAGACGATAAAGGGCCCATCCGAGGCTATCGACGATATATCCATCTGTCGGCCGCAGTTCGACGGCGCGCTCGACCATTTTGTGGGCGCGCTTGAGATTCTGGCCCCGGTCAATCCACGAATAACCCAAATAGTTCAGGACCAGAGGTTGCTCCGGCATGAGGTCAAGCGCCTTGAGGAAATCGGGCTCCGCTTTGCCCCACTCGTCCGATCGCTCGTAAGCAATCGCCCGCGAATACAGGAGGGTCCAATGCTGCTCCTGCAACTCGCCGAGCCGCTCAATGGCGCGGTTGTAGGCTCTGGCCGACGCCTTGTATTTCTCCCGTGAACGGTAAATATCGCCGAGCTCGACCAATGGATCGATTCGGTCGGGACGTTCCTTCTCAAGTTTCCGGAGGAGCATCACAGCGTCCTTCAACTTGTCCAGCTCTTCCAAATTCGACGCCATTCGAAGGCGTGCATTCCAGCCATAGGGGGAACCAGTCTCGATTCGCTGGTAGAGCGCGTTCGCGGCTTCAAATCGCTGATCGCTTTCCATGATGCCGCCGATCAAGGTCATCGTTACCGGCATGTCGGGATTCAGCGCCAGGGCCAACTGGGCATAGATAAGTGCCGAGTCACGCGCGTTCTCCTGCAGCAAGCCACCGGCGATCCCATAAAAGGCTTCGGCGACACCTTGCTTCGCGTCCGTGATGAGGGGGGACACCGGCCCTTTGCTCTCAGCGCGGGCCAGTGCGGTGAGCATGAGAATGTTCGTCGGCTCCCGTTTGAGGAACTCCCGGTAAAGGTTGACCGCATCCTGGTGCCGGCCCGCGCGCTCGAGAAACAACCCGAACGCCTCCACGACCCGGAGCGATCCGCCCTCTTGAGCATCGATGGTCTCACGGTATGCCGCTTCCGCTTTCTCCGCCTGGCCGAGGAAGTCGCTGACCAGCGCGACATGATAGCTTCGAAAAAGCGCGTACCCCTTTTTCTTCTTGAGAAAATCAAGGGACTTGAAGGATTCTTCCCCCTGGCTGTTTCCCACCAGGGCCCACGCCTCTATGAGCGGGATGATAAGCGCGTTCATGCGCGAGCGAGATGCTTTCCGAAGGATATCGGCGGCGCTGGCGTAGTTGCCCTTCGCGATCTGCTCGACGGCGAGAACCTGGCTCGCCAGGCTGGAATTTTGACTGACGTCGGCGATCTTGTGGGCCAGTGTTGTGGCACCCTCGAACCGGCCATCCGCCAACATCAGAAGGAATGCACGGGTGAGGATGTCGGAATTGTCCGGACCCCGCTTGAGAACCAGCTCGTAATAGCGCGAAGCAGAGGTCGTATCGCCAACCGATCGGGCAAACCTGCCCGCGAGGTACTGTCCAAAGACCGAACCATCTTCGGCCGACACTTTATCGCTGGTCGCGGCACCCGCCATATCCAGCGGAGACAGAGTGACCGCCAAAGCAATCGCCGCGGCCTTCATCATACCGGTGCCGCGCAACCAATATCTCGACGTCTCATTCATTCGGAACTCACGCATCACCCGTTGGACCCACACTACCCGTTAGACCTTCACAACTCTTTAGCCTCGCACAATATTGTATTTCCCTTGCCGCTTCATTGTTATTCCAGTGAGCGCTCAAAACTCAGGGGCGTCACATGTTCGGGTAGTTTGGCCCGCCACCGCCTTCGGGTACCACCCAGTTGATGTTCTGGCTGGGATCCTTGATGTCGCACGTCTTGCAATGCACGCAGTTCTGGGCGTTGATCTGTAGACGCGGCTCACCTTCCTCCACTCCGACAATCTCATACACACCTGCCGGGCAATAGCGCTGTTCCGGGGTATCATACTCCGTCAAGTTGACCGAGATGGGAATGGTCTCGTCCTTCAGTGTCAGGTGAACGGGTTGGTCTTCGTCGTGGTTGGTGTTCGAGAGAAACACCGATGATAACCGATCGAACGTGACCTGGCCGTCGGGCTTTGGATACTCGATCTTAGGGCAGTCGGCGGCCTTCTTCAGGCCCTGATGATCGGGATGATGGCGGAACGTCCACGGCAGCCGCCCCCGAAAGATCTTCAGGTCCAACCCACCATAAAGCGTGCCAAACAACAGCCCCCAGCGGAACGCGGGGCGAAAATTGCGCGCCTGATGAAGTTCTTCATATATCCATGACTCGCCGAATCGCTGCGTATAGCTATCCAGTGAATCCCCGCTGCGACCCGCCTGGATCGCTTCGAACGCGGAGTCTGCCGCCATCATCCCGCTCTTCATGGCGGTATGGCTGCCTTTTATCTTGGGCACGTTCACGAAGCCCGCCGCGCAGCCCAGCAACACGCCGCCGGGGAACACCAGTTTCGGCACGGACTGAAACCCGCCTTCGTTGATGGCGCGGGCGCCGTAAGAGATCCGCCGCCCCCCCTCGAACACGGGACGGATGGACGGGTGAGTCTTGAAACGTTGGAATTCCTCGAATGGCGACAAGTGTGGGTTTTGATAGTCGAGGCCAATCACGAATCCCACGGACACCATGTTGTCTTCCAAGTGATAGAGGAAGCTGCCACCGTAGGTCTGCGAGTCCATGGGCCATCCCGCGGAGTGCACGACAAGGCCTTGCTGGTGCTTGTCGGGCTCTACTTCCCACAGCTCTTTGATGCCGATACCGAAGGTCTGAGGATCCACGCCCTCCCGAAGCTGGAAGCGCTCAAACAGGGTCTTCGTCAGAGACCCCCGGCAGCCTTCTGCAAACATGGTGTATTTGGCATGCAATTCCATGCCGGGCTGATATTCCGGCTTCTGGCTTCCGTCCCGGGCCACGCCCATATCGCCGGTCGCGACGCCCTTGACGTTGCCTTGCTCATCGTAAATCACTTCGGCGGCCGCAAATCCTGGGAATATCTCGACTCCCAGCTCCTCGGCCTGGCTCGCCAGCCAACGGCACAAGTTTCCCAGGCTGATGACGTAATTGCCGTGATTGTTCAACTGCCGGGGCAACATGAAATTGGGTAGCCGCACGGCGCCGGTTTGCGTGAGAAACAAGAACTTCTCATCGGTGACGGGCGTGTTCAGCGGCGCGCCCCGGTCCTGCCAATCGGGAAACAGCTCGTTGATCGCCCGGGGTTCGAGAACGGCCCCCGATAGTATGTGCGCACCGACTTCCGAGCCCTTCTCCAGGATGCAAACGCTGAGATCGGCATCGTTCTCGGCACACAACTGCTTCAGCCGGATCGCGGCGCTCAGACCGGACGGTCCCGCACCGACGATCACGACGTCGAATTCCATCGAATCCCGCTCTTGAACCTCTTCGGCCATACCGGCCTCCATATCCTGCCGCCAGCCCAACTCCGGCACCAACGAGACCGGTATACGCGGGCGCGGCAAGTTTGGTCAATTGGTCCCGTGGCCCGGTTCGGGTCGAAGTCGCAAGAGCGTTCTGTTAGCCTGCCGACCACACCGAATTCTCACAGTGCGCGAAACACGAATCACAGCACGTTGCCGACTCAGACCGAACTCCTGAATCTCCTGCGCTGGCACATCGAAGCGGGTGCCGATGAGGCTATCGGTGAGTCGCCGGTCGACCGGTTCCAGCAACCGCCCCAGAAATCGCCAGAGCCACCGGTTCAGGTTGAAACCGCCAATCAAGCTCGAATTCCAACGACGGGACCATCAGCCAGCGCAGAGGATGACGCCCCGCGGCGCCAGGCCAGTGTCCCACTTCCCCTGGAAAGCCCCGAGGCGGCGGAAGGAAATTCGGATCAACTGGCCCGAGGCGCAGCTACCCTCGCCGAGCTCCAAGTTGCGATGCAGCAGTTCGAGGGCTGCTCCCTCAAACACACGGCTATGAATTTGGTGTTCGGCGACGGCAATACAGAAGCTTCCATCATGTTTATTGGCGAGGCACCGGGAGCCGACGAGGACCGGCAAGGCCGGCCGTTCGTCGGCGTGAGCGGTCAGCTCCTCGACAAAATGATTGCGGCGATCGGATTGGACCGCACGTCGGCCTACATCACGAACATCCTGCCGTGGCGGCCGCCCGGAAACCGCAAGCCGACGACAAATGAGGTGACCATTTGCCTACCTTTCATCCGGCGGCATATCGAGCTGGTCGCTCCCCGCGTCCTGGTACTGGTCGGCGGCACCGCTGCCAGCGCATTGCTCGGACGCACCGAGGGCATTACGAGACTGCGCGGACAATGGTTGATCTACCGCCCAGAAGACGGCGGCGGCGCGCGGGAGGTGCCCGAGCTGGAGGTTCCATGTATGCCACTCTATCATCCTGCGTACCTGCTACGACAGCCGGCACTCAAGCGGGAGGCCTGGCGCGACATCCTGGCCATCAAGGAACGTCTGGACTCGTTAGGCTGAAGAATCCTACAAATCTCTTGCAAACCTTGCGATCATGCACTTCGAACACCCTAACGACAGATGCATGCATGCTTGCCGGGAGTCGCGGCATCCGCTATGAAGCGGCCATGCTACGGGGAATTGGAAGGTGTGCGCAGCGCATCTTTGGCCTGCGCTCTGCTGGGGCGCAGGCGCAATGTGTTCGGCATCGCGCAGGCAGACCAAGCCGATCTTTCGGCCTTGCTCTTCTTTGCGCCTCGATCCTGATCGCGATACACCTCTTCCCGTCCGCCGCCTCGGCGGCGACCGAGGACGTCGGCGTGTTGGCGACGGAGGCCGTGGAAGATGCGGTCGTGGTCGGCATCCTCATTCCAGAAGATGTTTCGCGATACCAACGCATTTTTGACCTTCAGGAGAACGGCAACTGGAAGGCTGCCGACAAGGAAATCGCGGAGCTCGATGACCGCATCCTAATGGGTCATGTTCTTTACCAACGCTATTTGCATCCCACGAAGTACCGCTCGAAATACAAGGAGCTGGCCGCGTGGATGAAGCAATATGCCGACCACCCCGGCGCCTACCGTATCTATCGGCTGGCGCGAAAACGGAAACCCGTACGGACGCGGGCACCACAGCCGCCGATTCGACCGAACGCAAAAGGGACAGTTGAGACCGTCTCCGTCGAGAGCGGAAAATACGTACCGCCACGCAAGAGAGGCCGGGCGCTGCGCCGGGAGGTGCGACGCCAGCAGGCCCACATCCGCGGCCATATCCGGCATCGTCGCTTGAGTGACGCGATCAAGCACCTGAAAAGCCGCAAGTACCGCGACCTCCTCGACGAGACCGAGATCGCCATTCTGTATGCCCAAATCGCCAAGGCTTACTTCCAACTCGGCCATCATGAACGCGCGTTCGAATTGGCGTCGCAAAATGCGCCCCGGGCGCGAACCTACGAACCCGTCGTCGATATGTACGCTGGATTGGCCGCCTGGCGCCTCAACAGGAAGTCTGATGCCGCCGCTCACTTCGGGGCCCTCGCCGATTCGCGTACCGCATCGGACAGGGAAGCGACCTTCGGTGCATTCTGGGCGGCCCGGGTACACCTCGTTGACCGCAGCCCGGAAAAAGTGACGCATTACCTACGCATGGCGGCCACTCAGCCACGAACCTTCTACGGTCAACTGGCACGCAGACTGCTGGGCGACAATGGCCCTCCCGCCTGGAACGCGCCCGTCCTCTTCCCCTCGGATTATGCCCGGCTCAAGGACAGTCCGTACGTGCGGCGAGCGGTGGCGTTATCGCAAATCGGCCGGCTCTATCTGGCGGAACGGGAACTGCGTTCTGCCTTCGTGGCGGCTCCCGGAAACGCCCGGAAGTCCATGCTGGCCCTTGCCGTGAGACTGGGGCTGCCGGGAGCGGAGCTGCGACTGGCCCGGTCAATTCTGGCCTCGGACGGAGACGCCTATGACCGGGCATTGTATCCCGTGCCACCGTGGGAGCCTGAAGGCGGATTTCAAATCGACCGCGCTGTGTTGTTCGCCTTGATGCGTCAGGAATCGGGCTTCAACAGCCGGGCGAAGAGCGGCGCGGGGGCCAGGGGCCTCATGCAGCTGATGCCGCGCACGGCTAGCTTCATGGCCCAGGACCGCAGCCTTCGCGGCCGCAACAAACAAAAATTGTTCGCGCCCGAGTACAACGTTCATCTGGGCCAGAAATACATCGTTCATCTCATGACTCAGCACGATTACCTGGACAACCTCGTGATGGTCGTCGCGGCCTACAATGGCGGTCCGGGCAACATTAAAAACTGGCAACGCCGAATCAAAGAATCCGAAGACCCGCTGATGTTCATTGAGCGCCTGCCTTCACGCGAGAACAGAGAATTCGTGCGGCGCGTATTCACCAACATGTGGATATACCGGTCACGCCTCGATCAACCCGCGCCGTCATTGGATGCGTTGGCGGAAGGACGCTGGCCGGAATATCACGCTCTCGATTCACGGGTCGATACGGCCCAAAATAAAGAAATCGACGGCAATGTCCTCCAAGACTGATGAGGCGCGGCCGTTCATCCCGGTGGGTATAGCGGTCCTCACGGTCTCCGACACGCGGACCATTGCGGACGATAAATCAGGAAACGTCCTGGTCGAAAGCCTGCAATCAGCCGGTCACCGGTTGGCCGACCGGGATATCGTCAAGGATGAACTCGAAACCATCGTGAGCCGGCTTCGTTCGTGGATTGCCGACGCCGATATCCATGTGGTCATCGCGACCGGCGGTACCGGCGTGACGGGACGGGACGTCACCCCGGAAGCCTTTGAAGCGGTCTTTGAGAAAGAAATTGCCGGATTTGGCGAGCTGTTCAGGATGCTGTCCTACGATAAGATCGGCACGTCGACCATCCAGTCCAGAGCGACCGGCGGGGTCGCCGGCGGCACTTATCTGTTCGCCGTCCCGGGCTCTCCCGGCGCCTGCAAGGACGCCTGGGACGGGATTTTGGCCTCGCAACTCGACTATCGGCACAAGCCCTGCAATTTCGTCGAGTTGATGGATCGCCTGCTCGAACACGAAGCGGCCGAGACCTAACCGAGAATCCGCTAACTTGGGGCATGACCCCGCCAATATCCGGAACCCCGGAAATGTTTACAGGTTGATGAGCTCACGGTACCCGGGCTGACCCCTGTCTCATTCGAGGTCGGGAACGGCGACTGCGTCACCGTGGCCGGGCCGTCGGGATCGGGCAAGACATTGCTGCTGCGGGCCATTGCCGATCTGGACCCCACCGCCGGCACTGTGAAGGTGGACGGCAATGAGCGGAAAGGCATGACGGTGCCACGCTGGCGCGGCCTCGTGATGTACGTCCCCGCCGTCTCGGGGTGGTGGCATACTGCCGTGTCCCAGCATTTCGCCGACTGGGGGAGCGCCGTGCCTCTGATTGAATCTCTGCGTCTGCCCCCTGCCTGTGGCGCCTGGCCCGTTTCAAGGTTGTCCACCGGTGAGCAGCAGAGATTGGCACTGGCGCGGGCAATATGCCGCGGCCCGCGCGTGCTGCTGCTGGACGAACCCACTTCAGCGCTCGACACGCCGGACACCAAGACTGTCGAGCGATTGATCGAAGAATTTCGGTCCAGCGGCGGCGGAGTGGTCTGGGTATATCACGACGCCGCCCAACGCCAACGGGTCTCCCATCGAACCCTCGCCATCGTCGGCGGGTCGCTGCGGGAGCAGACCGGATGACCTACATCGAAATCGGTTTCGGCGAACTCGCCCTGGCGTCGATCCTAGTCGTGCTGAACGGTCTATTGTCGCTGGTCCTTCGCCTGCGCCTCGAGCAACAGCTTGCCATCGCAACCATCCGCATGATCGTCCAGCTGCTTCTCGTTGGCCTAGTGCTCAAAACGCTGTTCGCGCTGGTCTCTCCGCTGTGGACGGGCACGACCGCGGTGGCGATGGTGCTGTTTGCCGGCTGTGAGATCAGCGCGCGTCAGGACCGCAGACTGACCGGCCTCTGGTCCTATGGCCTCGGCACGGGCTGCATGCTTATCGCCGCGACCCTCATCACGGTCTTCGCCCTGACCACCCAATTCAATTCAGAACCCTGGTATCACCCGCGTTATGCGCTGCCGATCCTCGGCATGGTCCTGGGCAATACCATGACCGGCATCAGTCTGGGACTCCATACCTTCACTACGGGCGCGGCGCGCGAGCGGAACGCGATCGAGGCCCGGCTTGCCCTGGGAGAAACACGAACGGTGGCCTTCCGGCCGGTAACGCAGCTAGCCCTCAAGACCGCGCTGATGCCGATCATCAACAGCATGGCGGCGACGGGTCTCGTGTCGCTGCCAGGCATGATGACGGGCCAGATCCTGGCCGGTGCGGATCCGGTCAGCGCGGTGAAATACCAGATACTGATCATGTTCCTGATTGCCGGCGGCACCGGTCTCGGGGCACTTGCCGCCGTGATGGGCCTGCCTACCGGCTCACCGACAACCGGCACCGGCTGCGTCTTGACCGTCTCACTCTGTCAGCCGAGTAGCCGGCGAGTGCATCCAGATCTTTCTTGGTGTCGACGTCGCGAAGTGTGTCCAGTGTAACGACACGCCACGTCGGCGGGAACGTCCGCAACGTATCCTCCAGAGCGCGCGAACTGGACCAGCGAACGTTTCGAAACAGGCCGGGATGCCAACGCCCGGGCGAGGCTGGCCGCTGACGAAACCCGACAAGCCAATACCCGCCATCGTGGGCCGGGCCCAAGACGGCATCATGCGTATTCAACGCGTCGAAGGCAGCCTCGACGTGATCCGCGTTCAGACCTGGAATGTCGCTGCCGATGATCACAACCGGCTCGCGGGGATGCGCGTGTACGACCCGGGCCATCCGTGCACCCAGGTCCCCCTGTCCTTGCGGGATACGGGAGATGCCGGGGGGCCAGAAGCGGCCACTTCTGGCGAACCCATCCGGCGTAATCGCCAAGCGAACATTGATGCGCTGCAGCGAGCGCAGCTCGGCGATCAGGCGCGTGGTCTCGCCTTGATAGAATCGCCAGGCGGCGAAATCGCCAACATCGGCCGACAGCCGCCGCTTGACTGCCCCAATCTGGGGCGCCCTGACAAAGATGATCACATGCCGGGTCGGGCGCACGTCCAACTTCAATGGTAGATCCGGGCGATCGTTCCGGGCGCCACACCCAGAAAATACAACGCCAGACAGAACAAGTTCCTGATGCCGCGGCGGAGATAGCCGTCCCGCCGATAGCGCGCCGCCGAGGTGAGCGCCGCCGAGACCAGAACAACGAGCCGTGCAGACCCGAGTCGCCGCACAATATCAACATCTTCCATCAGGGGAATCGCACGATATCCGCCGATGTCGTCATACAAGCTACGTGAGATGAGCAACCCTTGATCCCCGTATGGCAGGGCGGCGAGCCGGCATCGCCACTTCACCAGCCACTCCAATCCGCGTGCCACAACCGATGGGTCGTCCAGGGCGAACGAAAAGACGGCTGCGCGGCCCGAGGCACCGTCACGTGCCATAAACCGGCGTGCTTCCTGTTCCCATCCCTCAGCCAGGCAAGTGTCCACATGGAGGAATAGAATCCAGGGCGACGTGGCGAGCGCCGCGCCCGCTGCCAGCTGACTGCCCCGACCCTGAGGCGCCGATTCGACCCGCGCGCCCCAGATCTCGGCGATCCCGACGGTCCGGTCCGTCGATCCGCCATCACAGACGATGACCTGAGCGACCAGGCCGGTGTCGCGGGCAGGCACCAGAGATTGCAAGGCCGACTCCACGGAGTGTTCCGCGTTCAAAGTCGGGATCACGACGTCGATGTCGGGGGACTCGCGCACAGGCTGAGGAAATTGTGGTACAGACGTTCTGCACCGGTGTTGAATTCGGACAGGTTCGCCGCCACTTCACGATCAAGAGCTTCCAAGGCGCCCGGGCCGAGGGAATGCTCGAGCGCCTCACGGTAGGCGGGCACTTCACCCCATTCAGAGACCGTCTGCGAGGTCAGTTCGACGTGGTACTGAATGCCATAGGCCGTGCGACCCACCGCGAAAGCCTGATTCCCACACAACGGGGAATGGCAGAGTACGCGGGCACCTACCGGGGCCTTGCGGACTTCATAGGAATGCCACTGGAGACATCGAACGTTCGGTTCAAATCCGTCGAATAGCGGGTCGTCCCGGCCATCATCGGTCAGGCTCACGTCCATGACCCCGACCTCGGGCGTCGCCATGGCGGCAACTTCGCCGCCCAAAGCATCAGCCAGAAGCTGCGCGCCCAGGCAAAAGCCGAGAAACGGCATCCCGTGCTCGACCACGGCTTTGCGGATCGCCCGCTTTTCGTCAACCAGCCAGGGATAGGCATCCTCCTGCCAGGTATCCATGGGTCCGCCCATGACCCAGAGCATGTCGAAATCATCGAGGTCGGGAATGAATTCGCCGGCGTCCAACTCGACGGCCTGCCAGTCGTGCCCGTCCGCGGCGAGAAAGTCACGGAAGATGCCGGGATGCTCGACGGGGATGTGCTGGAAGACGAGGAGGCGCATGGGTATGCCCTAGTGAGTTGGAAGAGGGAGCCTATCACCTGGAGAGGTGCGCGTTGAATACCGATGGTTCGCCCCACCCGCCATCCCTAGAGATACGGTTTGTGGCCTAGGGTGGGATTCTTCTTTTAGTCGCCCCCACCTTGCCTCCCCCGATTCCTGGAGAGGGATTCGATCGAGATTGTGGAGAGAATCACCTCCCCGGGATCGGGGAGGGTTAGGGTGGGGCGAGGTTGTTTTAGTCAGCGCATATTTGTTCTTGATTCGTTCCATGCGCAGGATATGCTTCTATCCATGGAACAGGAAATTACGCCAACGCTCCGGGATGGCGCCGTGCATTCGGGTGGGCGGCGCGGGCGGGGTGCCGTGACCAATCCGACAGGCAGGTTCGAGCCGGAGCGGCGTGTCCTGCGTGATGCGCATTGGGAGTTCGACGATGGTTGGGGCGGCGCGGACGAAGCACCGCCGCCTCTCCGGACAACGGTCACCGAAGAAACATGCCGCACCATCATCGCCCGCAACGACTCACCGGACGTCCCGTTCAGCGCCTCGATCAATCCTTACCGTGGCTGCGAACATGGCTGCATTTATTGCTATGCCAGGCCGACCCACAGCTATTATGGGTTGTCGGCTGGGCTCGATTTCGAAAGTCGGCTGTTCGTCAAGCCGGATGCCGTCAAGGTGCTGCGGCGCGAACTGGCCCGCCCCAACTACAAGTGCGAGGTGATCGCGCTCGGCACCAATACCGACTGCTATCAGCCGCTGGAACGGGAGCGGCGCGTCACGCGCGGAATTCTCGAACTGCTCTCGAGTTGCGATCACCCAGTTGGAATCGTCACGAAGGCACACCTCGTCACGCGTGACATCGACCTCCTGGCGCCGATGGCCGAGAAGGGTCTGGCGCGGGTCTTCATCTCGATTACGACGCTCGACCGGCGCCTCGCCCGGAGCATGGAACCACGGGCCTCGACGCCGGCCCGGCGGCTCGACGCCATCCATGAAATTTCGGCGGCGGGCATTCCAGTCGGCGTCCTGACGTCGCCGATCATCCCCGGCCTGACCGATTCCGAACTCGAAGGCATCCTACGGGCGGCGCGCGAAGCCGGTGCCACCAGCGCCAGCTATCTCCTCGTCCGCCTGCCGCATGACGTGAAGAACCTGTTCCGCGAGTGGCTGAGCGCTTCGTTCCCCGATCGTGCGTCAAAGGTCATGTCGCTCATCCACGATGTCCGCAACGGCAAGGACAATGACGCCAACTTTGGCTCGCGGATGCGCGGCAGCGGGCCCTACGCAGAGTTGATCGGCAAACGGTTCAAATTGGCCACGGAGCAGCTGGGATTGAACGAGCGCCGAGTTTCCGCCGACACGACGCTCTTCCGCCCGCCCGGCCGGGACGACGCACAGTTGTCGCTGCACCTGTGATGGTCCGACCTGATGCGTCGTGCAATCTCTGAGTTCGTTCAGACTCACACTGAAAATCCTGAGAACAATGGGAAGTTGATGTTCGTCTGATTCGTCAGATATCACCTTGTGTGCAAGTGATTTTCGTATAACGCGGATATCCCTACGGACCCTACGACCCAAAAGACCCATCTTCGGGCAGATAGAGGGGTCTTTTTTTGTCCATACGAAAAAGATGAAAAAGAAGGTGACTCAAAGATGTTCAAAGTCTGCAACCTATCGTCCAAAAATCACAATATATTCTTATAAATCAACGACTTAGACTCGACAAATCCTCGTCGATTTGATACTCTACGGAGTAGATTCCACCAAAATCGAAGAGGTGAAAATGAAACGAAAAGTCGCAATCTATACCCGTGTCTCGACCCTCGACCAGACCATCGACAATCAGTTACTCGAACTTCGTGACCACTGTTCCAAGATGGGATGGGAGATCGATGAAGGAACTGATTCTGTTCCTGTCCGATATGAAGGATAGGGGGATTGGCATTTGTTCAGTCCGTCAGGGGTTCGATACCTCAACCTCGATGGGAGAGATTATGTTCCAGTTCGTCGGAATCCTCTCATCGTGGGAACGAGAAATGATCCGTGAGAGAACCCTTGCGGGTCTGGAACGTGCAAAATCTGAGGGTAAGACCCTTGGACGCAGAAAAGTTACCAACGAGACGATGACCGCAAGAATTCTCGAACTGAGGACTGCGACGAAGTCCATTCGAGAGATTGCGTCTGAGGTCGGTGTCAGTCGGGGAACCGTGTCCAACGTCCTCAACGCTGCGTAAAATCGCTTCTATTAAGAGTGTCTTTCTGCTATTATCTCCTCGATCTCAAATGGATGTTTGGATCGGAATAGCAACAACCTAATCGTTCTGGTGTAGCAACGACCTCACACGTTCTAACCTTCCGTATCCCGACATTCTCTTTGCGGATCTCTTTGCGGATCTCTTTCGAAGCGATTTTCGAAAGGGAAGTCCTATGTTCATACAAACCTATAAAGATCTCTCGCTGATTTTTGGTCCACCAGCCGGACGATCTCCAGCTTCTCGGATGCGGGATACCTCATTCGTCGTCTCCCCATCCCCGATCATGCTTTTTTGAGGAGCCGGTTCTCCAGCGAAAGTTCGGCGACCAGTTCCTTCAAGTCGCGCATCTCGTGGCGCAAGCCTTTAACTTCGCCCGAGGTCGCTTGGCGTCCGGTGTCGCCAGCCAGACGCTTC
>Ga0315339_1000147_pt1 | contig 107999 bp, 98 predicted proteins | sample ASW17metaG_FD_204514 | JGI IMG/M metagenome (GOLD analysis project Ga0315339, IMG submission 204514) | Ammonia-oxidizing marine archaeal communities from Pacific Ocean, United States - ASW #17 | ecosystem: Environmental > Aquatic > Marine > Oceanic | place: USA: California | collected 2016-12-05
CCGGGTACCTTTTACGGCTCCAGACTGAGTTCCTCGTCTGGGCAAATGCCGCCTCGCTAGCTCAACTGGCAGAGCAACTGACTCTTAATCAGTAGGTTCGGGGTTCGAGTCCCTGGCGGGGCACTTGTTGGAGAACAATGACTTACGAGAACGGCTCTCCGTCGCACGGAGGGCCGTTTCTTGTTGTAGGGTCCGCATAGGGTCCACGTTACGAGCTCCGCGCAGGGGCTATTTCGCTCCTGGATTGCGAGGTCCCACCCGCCCGCCGTCGTTGGTGCCTTCCAGCGTCCGTCCTCGTCGGCATCCCATACCGCGACCCTACGCACCACATCGGGGTTGAACTCGAAACGGTACGCCTCGACCCTCAGCTTGGGTTGGCACGAGCCGTGGCCTGCTCCTTTTCGACCTGTGCTAGGCGTTCATTCTTGAGAGACGCCTCTCGCGCGCTGGCCTCACCTTCGCCCTGAGCTTGAGCGAACGTCTCCTCTGGGGTCTCGCGAGGGACCGGCTCAAGCTGGACCTCGACTCCCTGCTCGTCAGCGGCGGCGACGATGTGGCCCCTGCCTCCGCGGGCGCGCACGAACGACAAAATTCTTGAAGCGCCCGAATGCAACTTGGCAAATAACACACCGACTCCGTACAGGGCTACCCCCAGCCCAAGCAGCCAGAAGCCGCCCCCGATCAACGACGGGAGGACCGACAGCACGAAGGGCGCTACCGCGACGCCGACCGCGATGATTAGGATCAGAACATCGAGTTGGAGCATGAAAGAAAGGAGCCCTTGTGTAGCACGCTCCGAGGACCGTCGTCCCGAGCGGCGTATCGGTGCGTGCTAACTCATAACTATGCTGCGCGGCCCTGACCTGTCTCGTCAGATTATCCGGCGCAGCCGCAACATAGTCCGCTCCACGAAGAGTAGGACAGAGCCGGCTAAGCAGCACGGAGCGTGGGTGGAGCACCTGCGGTTTACCGAAGTGTGCCGGTTTGTGTGCCACTCAGTGTGCCATCTGAGCCGTGCCTACCCTAACTGCGAAGAACTAGGTTGAAGATCAGGGTGGTTAAGTCGTTGCTCAGATGCACCCTGCGCTGTCGTGCATGACGGGACAGGAACCCAGCCGAACACCACCTATTCTGACTCTTAATCAGTAGGTTCGGGGTTCGAGTCCCTGGCGGGGCATAGCCGGGAGTCCACGGAAGACGTGGGCTCCCGGCTTTTTGTACACGCCTGACCCGATTTGCGTGGCCGCGCCCAGGCTGTAGGATCTGGTATGTCTAGAATCTACCCGAGCCTCACTGCCCTCCTGCTGGGGACCCTGTCCGTCGCCTGCGGCCCCGGGCCTGCTGACTCCATGGCGTCTTCGGCGGCCCGATCCTCCGCCCCATCCTCGCCCGAGGTCACCCCTGTCGTCTGGACTGAAGTCGACGCCTTGGATGTCGAGGCATTCAACGCGGACATCGAGCCGGGCAAGTTGACGTTGGACGTTGGCGTTTATTTCCCGTCCAACCTCGACCCGGAGTACGACATGGTCACGCTTCCCCGGCTGACGGAGAGCCTGGAGGCGGCTAAGGAGATCTACGCGCCGACGGATGTACAGATCCGGCTGCTCTGGGTGAAGACGGGGGAGCTGGACCCGAGCCACCTCGCGATTCAGTCGAATGAGGTTCCGGGCGTACCGAACGGTGGGTACGTGAACATGTATGAGCATGCGCGGCGGGATCCCTCGGTCCCGACCAGGGGAGCGCTCGACGCTTTCGAGGCGATCGTGGAGCCGACGGCCGATGCCCACCGCACGGTCTTCCTCGTCGTGCTCCAGGACGTGTTCTATCCGTTCGCGGAGGTTTCCGAGGGCCGGAACTGGGTGGTTAAGTCGGTACGTACGGCCGGCCTGTCCTGGCCGACCTACTCCTACGTCGGGACGCTACCGCAGGACTTCCGGGGTGTGATTACGCTGTCGAATCTGAAACGCCCGGGGGGTCGGTCCGTGCGCACCGTCGCCCACGAGATTGGGCACAAGGCCATGAATGTGAGCCACGAGTATCGGGAAACGCATCCGGGGCACGAGGTCTACGCCGATGGTGGTCTGATGCTCTACGGCGACGGTGAGGAGATCCCATCCGGCGAGGCGGGCCGGTGGCATCTGGAACGGCTGCGGCTCTCCCCTTTTCTCTACCGCCTGGGTGAGGACGGATCGAAGCAGTGGAACCCGGACTACGAGGAGGGGGGACACTACTATGACCCGCTTTACGGTGATTACGTGGTGCGCTTTGCGGGCGTCCCTCCGATTGCGGAGGGTTGGTAGGCCTCGGGAGTGCTTCTGACTGAGGCGTTGACCGCGGAGACCGGCATGCAGAATAGTCCGTGCGGAACTGCCCCCCCACACCTTTCCGCTAGTGGCTCAGCGTCGGTGGCAGTGTAATAGAGGGGGGAAGGTACTGGCCTTTCGCCTGTCGCCGGACCGCAGACTATGGGTCCGACGCCCTGGTTAACGAACGGTCTATTGAGACCCTAGATAGAGTTCGCTCCCTATCCGTCGCGTTCAGAAGCCTAGCTGAGACGTGCGTCGAGCGATTCGACTCAAACGGTGGGGGCGGCGAACAAGATGGCCCCGATGATTACCATAGGACCTGACATGGCTTGTTGGGAGGGCACCTGTATCATAGGATCCGGCGACTCCCCGAAATCGCTCACGACCTCCGGAGCAGTCGCGAGGGAGAAGAGAAGTTCTATGCGCTCACACGGACCGGAGTTACCCCGTGCCCTCTTTTTTCATTCCAGACGTTCTCCAACTCCTTGCTGGCTTGGGCCTCTTGAACGTTTGGCTGCTGCGCCCGCGCTCCGCCACTTCGTACCGAGGCGGTGAGGCACAGACGCTCAAGGAGGAGTTCGCCGCGTATGGGCTGCCCGCCGCCGGCCTCTACGTGGTGGGCGCGCTCAAGATCACGGCGGCTCTGATGTTCATCGCAGGTATCTGGCTTCCCCTCCCTGTGGAGATCGCGGCCGGGGTAGTGGCCCTGCTGATGGTCGGAGCCCTCGCTATGCATGCGAAGGTCAAGGACCCGATGCTCAGATCCCTCCCGGCAGCCCTCATGCTGATGATGACCCTGGGGATTCTCCTCCTTCGGTAGGGTCAGGGCCGCGGCGCGGGCACGTGGGACGACACGGCGGCTTTCTCTACCTCCGCCAGATACCTATACCGTCCTCATAGCTGATCTCAGTCCCCAACGGCCTCGATAGCTCCGCGAGGTGGGCGATGATCTTTCGCCCTAGCTCAGGCGGGGCGAGTCGGGGGGTCCCCCGTTGCGACCGAGGCTGCTTCCAGCCGAGTTCGACGGGGTAGAAGCGAATCTCAGAGGCTTCCGTGCCCTGGAAGGTCACGACGGCCACTACGCTTTCGTACCACTCCGCTCCCGTCGGGAAGCCCGTGGTCGCCTCGCCATGCTCGTCGACCCGGAAGCGGCTGTCGTAGATCTCGGACGCCAACTGGTCGAGCGGGATTCCGTAACGGTCGCGCTGATCCGAAGGCATCGGGTCGATCGTCTCGTTTTGGAAGACGAAGTTGCCCAGCGAGTAGAAGATCGGGCGACCCTGGTAGATCTCGACGCCCCGCAGTTGATGCGGCCCGTGAATGATGAACGCGCTCGCCCCGGCGTCGATGGCCTGATGCGTGAAGTCCACCATCCACTCGGGCGGCGTGACGGATGCGTTGCCGGGCTCGTGCGAATGGCTGTTCACAATCACGTAGTCAGCCTGATCCGTCGCGTTGCGCACCTCATGCAGAACTCGGTCGCGATCTGTTTCGTTGAGGGTCACGACCACCCGATCGACCGATCCTGGAAACACTGTCGCGCCGAACACCCGCAGCGGAGCAGATACGGTTTGAGGAGCCGTCCCGCCTTGCGACTGGGCGGCTGCGCGAAGCGCATCTATGGTGGCAGGCGCGCCTTCATTGCGCCGGTTGAGGCGCAGTGCGTTGATGCCTGGCCGCCCCCGGACCTCGGGTCCCGCGCGTCCGGCTCGTGACATGGGTGTGTGCGTCGATGCCATGCCGATGAGCGCCACTCGTCCTCGTCCGGTGTCCAGGTATCCGGGTCGACTGGCCCAGGCGAGGTTCTCGCCTGTCCCGGCGTGAACGAGTCCCATTTCGTCCATGAGTCGATTCGTGACCCGCATGCCTTCCACGCCGTAGTCTGTCGTGTGGTTGTTGGCGCGGTTGAAGATGTTGAAGCCCATGCCAACTAGGTCTTCCAGCGTCTCAGGGGGCCCGACCTCGTAGTTGCCACCGTTCTCCGCGGCCGGCCAACCGCTGAAGTCCTGCAGCCGGAAGATCGACTGCTCGAGGTTCATGAATGCCGCGTCCGCGGCCCGAATGATATTGGCCATGTCATGGAAGGCCGGGTCACCCGGGTGGTCGAACGGAGAGAGGCGACGGTTCATGATCGCGTCCCCGACCGCCGCGAGCGTCCAACTCGTGCCTTCCTCTATGGGCGAGAGAGTCTGTGCTTGGAGCGGTGCGGCAGACGCGAGCGAGGCGGCAAGGGCAAGCAGGGCGACCGAGCGCATGAGGTTCTCCGGGACGAGGTCAATTGACTCACGTATAGGTTGCTGGTCGCCCTCAGGCCAGCGCAGGCCGCCATTCCAATCAGTGCTTCGACAAGAAGATCCAGCTGTGGCAAGCGCGTGAAGACCTTCGGTGCGATGCGCGCGCCCTGAACCGCCGTTGTGAGACCTGCTGACTTCCCGCAGGTTGGCAGCCTCGAGCAAGTCACGGGTCCGACTCCAGCGGACCGGGATCCAGGAGATCGATCGATGCTGTTCCGCGCCACTTTGTCCAGATGGATGCTGAAGAGCTGCGCGACGGCGTCGTTCGGTGCTCTGATTGTGCTCGCCTCCCTTCCCTCTCCGGCGCAGGGCCAATCGGGGCCCCCACCCGAAACGGTGCCGAAGCTCACCCTCGATCGGCTGTACTCGCTGCCGAACCTCATAGGGACCTCACCTAAAGGGTTCGCGTGGTCGGCCGATGGGGATCACGTGGCGTTCCTGTGGAACGACGAAGGCCGAAACCTCCACGACGTGTGGGTGCTCGACGTGAGGGACCCGAGGGCCGAGCCGCAGCGAGTGACGCGGGTGCCACAGGTCGATGCTTCACCCGCCGACCTCGCCGACGAGCTCGCCGCTGCAGAAGCCACGGTGCGGACTGAGGGTGACCGGGGCGTGAGCTCCGTCCTCTGGCACCCGGACGGAGAACAGCTGCTCTTTAGTAGAGGCGGTGATCTCTGGCTCGTTAGCCCCGGCTCCGAACCACGCCGGGTGACCGAGACCCCCGCGGGGGAGGCGCAGGTGGCGTTCTCCCCAGACGGGAACAGCCTGGCGTTCCTCCGGGGAGGAGATCTCTGGCTCGCTCCCGTTGCCGATCTAACATCGGACGCAGTTCGTAGGACGAACATCGCGGGCAGCGGCGTGCGGCTAACCAGCTACAAATGGTCTTCGGACGGATCGAAGATCGCGGTGCTTGAGGTGGACGATCGTGATGTGGCTGTGCGCGGTATCCCTGACTACTTGGGCGAGGAGACCCGTCTGGTCGAGATCAGGAGAGCCTACCCTGGGGAGGCGGCGGGCGGGCAGCGACTCGGTCTCGTCGACGTGTCACGGAGTGGTCCCGGTGCTGACGACATCCAATGGATCAGCATGAGCGAGGGAGTGGGAGAGGGCGGTGAGCCGGACATGCTGCTGGACTACGACTGGGCGCCGGACGGTGACTGGCTCGCCATCGATACCAGCGATCTCACTGCGAAGGATCGTCGGATCTTCGTTATGGACGTCCGGAGTGATGCGGCCGCCGCGACGCTCCACGTGCGTGAGCAGGAGCCGCTCAACGAGACGTTTTACTTCTGGCGCATCGCGTGGTCGACGGACTCACGGATGCTCTACTACCTCTCGGATCGTGAGCAGGACTATCACGTGTGGTCGGTCGTGCCGTCGGACCCAATGGCCGCTCCCGTTCAACTCACCCAGGGCCCTTGGGCGGTCGCCTCGATGCACCCGGTGGAAGACGGGTTGATCGCGGTGGGCAATCGAGGAAATGCGGAGGAGCGACACCTCTTCCGAGTACAGAATCGTGGGGGTGAGCCCGCGCCGCTTACGGAACGACCGGGCACCCACACGCCTGTGATATCGCCCGACGGACGCTACGCCGCCGTCGCGTTCTCGAGCGACGACACCCCGCCCGAACTCCTGCTCACCGCGCTGGGCTCTGAGCGGAGTGAGCGCCGGATCACTCAGTCACCGGTGGATGACTTCTCAGACTATCGGTGGGTCGTGCCCGAGTACGTCACGTTCCGTAGCCATGTAGATGGGACCACGCTCCACGGCCGCCTCACGTTGCCGCCCGACTTCGATCCGACGCGCAGCTATCCGGCCATTCTCGGCTCGGTCTACACCGAGAGCGTGCGCAATCAGTGGGGCGGACGGACGGCACACCCAACGTGGGGCCTGGATCAGTACCTCGCCCAAGAGGGATATATCCTGCTCAACATCGACATGCGTGGCAGCTGGGGTCGAGGCCGGGAGCATCGTAGGGGGATTCGTCTCGACTACGGCGGCATGGACATCGAGGACCTAGAAAGCGGCGTGAACTTCCTAGGCACCCTCGGATACGTGGACATGGACCGTGTCGGCCTGTGGGGATCCAGCTACGGCGGACTCATGACGGCTATGTCGCTCTTTCGGAAACCCGGGCTATACGCTGCGGGGGTCGCGGGGGCGCCGGCGACGAGCGTGTATCATGCGCTCATGGGTCAGATGGCGGTGATGCTGGCACCCGAGGACTCTCCTGCCGAGTACATCGACTCTTCGCCGTTCATGCATGCCGCGGGGTTGGAGGATCCATTGATGATTATCCACGGTATGCGAGATCGCGTCGTCCTCTTCAAGGACTCGATCACGCTCGTGCAGCGGCTGCTGATGCTGGGCAAAGACGTCGATCTCGTCGCGCTTCCGAACTCGGGACACGGCTGGGACAACGAGAGCCTGGTGCAGACGCGCTTCGCCTTTAAGAAGCTGGTCGACTTCTTCAACCTTCACCTCGGGGAGCCGGGATCATGACGCGCACTTTGGCTGTGACAGCGACGCTGCTGATGACCGGATTCGTGCTGGTGGGAGATGCCCAAGCACAGTCGGACGCTGGATGGGACGATCTCGTAGCACTCGATTCCGAGCTCAGCACCCTCAGGCGGCCGCATAGGCAGAACGGGGTTCCGCAGTTCGGTCCCGGCGCCATGGCATCGCGAGCCCAGTCCATCACGGATGTTCAAGCCGGCCTAGCGTCGCTGGACGCGACGAACTGGTCAGTGTCCGGCAAGGTCGACTACCTGCTCGTGTGGGCGAAAGCGAACGGAATGGAGTTTGAGCATCGCGTGACCCGTCCTTGGCAAAGGGACCCAATCCTGTATCTGGACCAGGTCAGGCGTGTGCCGTATATCGACCTGCCGCTCACGGGTGAGGCCGCGAGCCGATGGCGCGAGTCCCTCGAAGCCGTTCCTGAGCTCCTCCGGCAAGCGGAGGCGAACCTCGACGATGCGTCCGGCGAACTCGCGGGTCTGGCAATGTTCCATCTCGACAACTTCGACGGCGTGGGGCAGGGGCAGCCGTATCGCGACGAGCCTCCCGGCGGGACCATCGCCTGGTTTGCGGATTTGTGTGAGCGCGTCGAAGAGTCTCAATCCCAGGATGCCCAAGCTTGTGAGGCCGCCCTCGAAGCGGTCGTCGGTTACCGGGATTGGCTGGTGGCGGAGCAGCCAGGTATGCGTTCCTCGGCCGGCATTGGGAGCGACAACCTGGAGTGGTACTTCCGCAACGTGCGGCTGCTGCCGTATGGCGTGACCGACATCGTGCTGCTCGGGGAGCGGGAGTTCCACAGATACCGTGCCGCGTACGAGATCGTGCGCAACCGAAACGCTCGTCTTCCTGAACTCGAACTGACGCGTTCGGCGGAGCAGCACGAGGCGCGGACACGGGAGGCCGAACGCCAAACCCTTGCTCTGATTCGCGAGCAAGAGCTACTGACCCTCCCGGACGACCTCCCTGACGCTTTCGATTCGGACACGTTCTGGAGCCCGCGGGCTCTGACCGATCGCCACTTCTGGGAAGAACTGCAGTTCCGCAACGCGCTCAACAACCACATCCATGCTTCAGTGCCTGGACACCGGTTCGACGGGCTGTTGGCGAGGGCAGGCGAGAATCCCATTCGGCGCGGTTACGGTGACAGCTCTCGAGCGGAGGGCTGGGCTACGTACATCGAGGAGATGTTCGTGCTGGCGGGGCTCACCCGCGACGTGCCGCGAGCAGACGAGCTCTTCTATGTGGCGCTTATGAAGCGCGCGAGCCGGATCTATGCTGAGGCGAGTATGCACGCCGGCAGCTTCAGCCTGGACGAGGCGAACCGCTACATGATCGACTTCGTACCGTACATGGAGGAAGACCTCGGTCGCTACGACCTGGAGGGCTATTTGCGTCGTCCTGGGTCAGGCAGCGGATATATGATCGGAAAAATCCAGCTTGAGAAGATGCTGTCCGAGCAGGCCTTGGAACTCGGCGACGATTTCAAGCTTGGAGCCTTCCACGACGAGGTCCTGTCGCGCGGCATGATCCCGCTCACGCTCATTCGCTGGGAGATGACGGGCGCGGATGACGAAGTGCGGACGCTGTGGCAAGCGGCGACCGGTGGAGAGTTGGGGAGGTAGTGTTGAGCAAGGCTTGCGGCCTTCTGCTGGTCGGCTTGTGCGCACTCCAAGTGTTGCCGGGCGGAGCTCAAGTCATATCTGGGATTCTGGTCGATTTAGACGTTGAGCCATCGGCGGCCCCTGGAACTGGGGCATTCTAAGGAAACAAGACGATGGCTTGACCGCCTCCGGGGCGGGGGGTGGGCTGGCCCCAGGCGCTGTGTGGTCGGACGGTATTGTACAGCCCCCCCTGTGGCACCTAGCCACACCTAGCTATCCACTGTTTTGCGCGTCCTGAGTTGCGGGTCTGAGTGGCGCGGATCAGAATGAAGGCATGAAGAAAGCAGTTGCGTTCAGTGCACTATTGTTTTCACTGCTTTTGGCGAGTTGTGGGGGAGACAAGTAGTCCAACCAGTACCACTTCAACGCCTGTGGCGACGTCGATCACCCTTTCGGTGACGAGCCTTAGCCTCGCCTCGCTGGGTGTGACATCCCAGCTATCGGCTACGGTCAAAGACCAGAATGGTGCGACGGTGAGCGGTGCCACGGTGGCGGCGGGCGACCGTCTCGGCACTCACTATGGGTCTGAAAGCAACAGCGACATAGCAGTAGGGATTGTTACGCCCGATGGATACATGCTCGTGTCTTATTTCGATGTGATGACCGATGATGTCTTCCGGGACCATGAAGCTCGCGGCGCATCCTCCAGGTCCGATTCTGTCATTACAGCGGCTGAACGTGATGCTGATCCTCTCACGTGTGAAGGAGAGGAGTTCTCAATTAGCGGGACTCTACCGCAGTGGTTCGACCTCAATGTGACCTCAAGTTCTTCTCGCCCGCAGTGACCCATAAATAGGAGGGTGCCCGGTACTGGGGTCGCCCTCACTGGCGGCGGTTACGGTGCCCCCACAACCTTCGGACTCCTGTTCCCCGCTTCAGAAGTCGTTCCATGCACGTAGCACGCCAGGTTGCCCTGCTCGCCCTCGCCTTTCTGGCCTATCCATTGGGCGCGGATGCGGCCCTTTCTGTCATAGTGCAGGTGGCGTCGGCCCCGGGCACCGCGGCGCAGGCAGGGCCGGGGCCGGTCGCCCGATTCAGATTCGATGGGAATGTGGAGTCGGCCACGGGTACCCGCGCAGGGGAGGCTGGGGCTACCGGAGCCTCATTCGTCGATGGCCTCGCTGGGCAGGCAGTCAGCCTCAGTCCGGACCGTGCGTCGACGTTCCTGACTCTCCCCCTCGCCTCGTTGGGCAGTGGAAGTGACTTCTCGATTCGATTTTGGGTTCGATCCGACGCCGGTTCAGACAGACGCTTTGTGGTTCTGTCGCAAAAGAAATTCGCCGACAACAGTCTCGCGTCGCAAAAAACCCCAGGCTGGGCCTTCTACATGTCGGGGGGCGCCTGGGCATGGACTGCGGGCGCGGGTTCACGCCGCATCACGTATGAGCGTGACAACGGAACGCGCATGCCCCTCAACGACGGCAGGTGGCATCAGCTAGCGATGACTCACAACAGCGCGTTGTCCGAAATCCGGTTGTTCTATGACGGCGTGAATTGGGTGACCTACCATGTGAGCGACTCGGATGGGTTCGACTTCACAAGCTCGAGTCCGACTGTTGTGGGTTGGGACGGACGGGACGCTCCGACACATACTGACATACTCCCGGCCATCGAGGCAGGCGCGCGAGCGCTTCAGGAATTTGTCGATGCCTTCAGTGACTCCGGGATCGGCGGACTCGATCCGGACGACTTTGTACGGGCGATCGTGGATCCCCGCGAAGTGTTCGAGGAGATGGTCTCTGCGGGGGCGGTGCAGCGAGGGGCGGCCGGAACTGATTTCCGAACTGCCATGGAGGCCGCAGAGTGGGAGCCGGTAAGCCGAGCCGAGTCGGCGCTGATGCAAAGCCCCTACACCATCCATCAGGCGATGGAATTCATGGAAGCGGCCCCGCTCGCGAAGATCTACTCGCTGGTAGACGGAAGCGTGATGATCCATCGGGAAGCGGCTGAGAGATATGCGGAACGGGAGAGGCTGACCACGCCCGAATTCGAGATGGACGACCTCGCGGTCTGGCACCGCGTGTTATCTGCCCACGAGGTGATGGACTCCTACGCCGGCTACTTCCGGCCGGACCCTGAAGTGATCGCAGACAACCTCACCTCGTTGACGGCGGCGGCTTGGAACATCTGGCACGGCGGAAAGCACTTCACGATGCCTGAGCACGGATGGGATTCTCGGGTAGCCGTCGCGAATATGCTCAGGGAAGAAGACGTGGATGTCGTGATGATGCAGGAGACTTATTCGTCGGGAGATTTCATTGCTGCGGAGTTGGGCTACTACTTTGCCACAACGGTCGACTGGGACTATCTGAACCAGGGGGCCAACATCTCGGTCCTCAGCCGCTATCCCATCACTGAAGTGCACGTCCAGGAAGACACGCCCTTCAACAACGTGGGTGCGAGGGTCGCGATCAGCAGAACCCAGGATCTGTACGTGATGTCCAACTGGTACGGTATGGCCCAGTTCCCGACGGTCTTCGACTCTCACCAGACGCGCTTCGAGCAATCAGATAGCATTCCCACGCTCTTTGGCGGTGATTTCAACGCGGTGCCGCATACGGATGGTGGAGACAGTCCCGCCTCGGTGACTCTGCTCGACGCTGGATTCACGGATGCCTTCCGCAGCCTCTTTCCGGATGTTCAGCGGTACCCCGGGCCCACCCACAGGAATGGTCGGAGGATCGATCAGCTGTTCTATAGGGGAGCCGGGCTCACCAACACGTCGACGCGTGTCATCACCACGCATCCGGACGGATTCCCGTCCGATCACAACATGATCCTATCGAGATTCGACCTGGACTACTCGACCTACGAGACGGGCCTGCACCGGTAGAGCCGCGTTCGCATCAGAGTGTGTGTCACGAAGCGTGGTTCTTGAGCGCTTCGACCAGAAGATCCAGCTGTGGCAAGCGCGTGAAGACGTTGGGCGCGATCCGCGCTCCCTGCTCGACTCCGACGGTGAAGATCCTGTAGCGGTCCCATAGCGCGTCGACCAGCTCTGTGGGACTCAGCCCATCCACGAGCACGTTGGCGATCGCACACGACTGCTCATCACCGAGGGGCGTATTGATATGGATGCCGGACACGTCCTTCACCTGCTCAACCCAATAGTTCTTGAGGTACCGAAGCCGAGCCTCTTTTCGAGCGCCGCCAATATCTTCGTGGAAGCGGACCGCGTCTTTGATTGCCTGGTCCGTCCCCTGCGGATGCGTACCGATGTGGTGAAGCTTCTCGATGTCGCCGCTGCGGGCGTTCCTGTCTCCGAAGAGCGGCCACACTTTTGGAATGTGCTCGCGCTTCACGTACAGAAGCCCTGTGCCCAAGGGACAGCCGAGCCATTTATGCAGACTGCTGCCCAGGTAGTCGGCGCCCAGGTCGGGGACCTTCCAATCGAGATGCGCGAAGGAATGCGCCGCGTCGACGATGACCTCTATGCCCCGGCCATGAGCCATATCTGAGATCGCCCGAATGGGAAGTACCTGTCCCGTGAGGTAGATCATGTGTGAAAGGAGGATGTAGCGGGTCCGAGGTGTGATCGCCTCTGCATAGGCCTGGACCACCTCGTCCTGGGAGGCCGGCAGCCACGGGAGGTCGATGACCCGGTTCACGGTGCCGTAGCGCATGGCGCGTTGTTCGAGCGCCTCCTGCATGGACGGGTATTCGCGTGAGCAGTAGAGGACCTCTTCGCCCGCCTCGAGGGGGACGCCTTGCAGCACCACATTCAGTGCCTCAGTGGTGTTGCGTACGAAGGCGAATTCCTCTGGCGGAATGCCTGCGAAACGCCCGAAGACCGTTTTGAGCTCTGCGCGTTCCTCGGCCATGAGCCTCCGCATATAAAACGACGGAATCTGGTTGATGCGCCGGAGGTTCTGGACTTGGGCCTCGACGACCGGGTCCGCCGCCGGGCTGAAGAAGCCGCTCTCGAGGTTGATGAACCCGGAATCCTGCGTGTACGCCCGTTGGATCACTTCCCAGTATGCCTCGTCCTGAGCGACCTGTTGGGCAGTGCGGGCACCCGCGACGCCTTCCAATTCTTCCGGGGAAAGCGCAGCTGAAGCGAATCGAGGCGTGCCTAGCGCGCCCAGTGCCGCGCCCGCGGCGGTTCGGACGAAGGTTCGTCGCGTTGTCATGACCGTGCGTCGCCGTTTGTGGAAGAGCCGTGTCGCTGTCGCTTCGCTTTCACGAACGCCCCGAGCCGCTCCATGGCCACGCTGAGCTCCTTCATGGACACACAGGGATACACGACCCGGAACATCCCTTTCTTGGTGTGCCCAAAACCCACACCGGGAGTGAGCAGCACGCCGCTGGTCCGATACAGCTCCTGCCACAGATCCAAGTCCGCTTGCCCCGAGTCGCCATCCATGAACTCCGACAGGTCGATCCAGACGAAGAGGCTGCCGCGACTGGGTACGTAGGGGATGTCGAGGCGCTTTAGGGCGCCGACCACGACGGCGTAGGCCTCCGTGAGCCGCCGCTGATTCTCCACGACATACGACGTCATGAAGTCGTCGTCGGTGAGTAGATGCTGGAGAAGCCACTGCGTATGATTGGACACGGTGTGGCTCAGATTGAGGTTCTCGTATGCCTCGAGAAGCGCTGCGTTGTGCGAGTAGAGGAGCCCCACGCGGAAGCCTGAGATGCCGAGGTCCTTCGAGAGTGCGTACCAGAGGTGGAGGTACTCGCTCTGCTTGTCAGCCATGATGCTGGCGAAGGAATTGAAAGCCACATCGTCAGCGTAGTCGGCCTCGATCTCCGGGTGCCGCGTGTCGATGAGGGACAGCCCGTACAGCTCGTTCACGACCAAGTGCACCTCGTGCTTGATGCACCAATCGGCAACCTCCGACAGCGTATCCAACGAGTAGATGCCGCCGGTCGGGTTATCAGGTGTCGTCAAGATCAACATGCGGAACCGCTGGCCTGCGGTTTCAATCTCAGTTCGTGCGTGTTCGAGGTGGCGGACGGTCAGAGCGGGGCCATCCGAGATTTCGGACACCTCATGGTGCGTCACCAGGTCGTACCGCTCGACGCCCGAGAAGCTGCCGATATCCTGGCTGTAGACCGGATAACACGGCGCTGGGATTGCTGCGGCATCGCCTGCATCGGCGAGGATGAACGAGGTCATTTCGATGACACTCGTGGCTCCCGCGGACACTGCGAGCTGCTCTGGGTCCACGGGGCACCGGGTCAGGTGACGCGTAAGGAAGTGCGCCGCCGCACGTCTGAACTCCAGGGACCCTCGCATGGATGTGTAGCCCGGCACCCAAGCCGCGATGGTCTCCTCAGTGGTGATCGACTCGATCTTGGCTCTGAGGTCGGACCAGCTGAGGCGGTTCTCTGCCACGTTGAGCGGTAGCGCCCCGGTGGGGTTCTCCGTCGGGTGATACGCGTTCGCAACTGCCTCGTGGTAGGCTGCGTGATCGATCCGGAGCGGATTGTTGGCTGCGAGTGCACCGCGGCTAGAGAGCGAAGAAGTCGTCATGGCCCGCAAGCTTCGCCGTCCGGACGGAAGAGTAAAGAGGTCGGCACGCTTCTTGAGGTTGGGGTGGATGTGACGGACGAAGGAAAATATCGGGGAGCAGCTTATCCGACGCGGCATGTGGCAACTTCTTGGCCGTTGCCGTCGTAATGGTTGAGAGGCGTCACTCGCCGCCGAGCACGACCTTCACCCAGTCGGAGGCGAATTCAATGCTACTTCGAACGTTCGCGATGACGGGAACCGCAGCTTTGCTACTCATGCCCTCGGCCGGAGGCGTGTCCACAATACGGCCGGCAACGAGCGGGCGACCATTCTCGACGCGCTGAATGCCTTCCGCGCCGCCGGCTCGACTGCCGGGGGGGGCATCACGCGGGCGTATGGAGTCGCAGCTGAGAATTACATCGAAAGAGGGAACAACCGGCACGTAAACGAAGACGTATGCGCTGTGACGATGCGGTTGCGATTCCTGCCCCGGCTCGAGAGCGACCGCCTCAATGGGAAACTTGAGTGCCGCCGGGGGTAGATGGTCGTCCCTCCTTCGGCACGACTATGCACAGACCCCCGAGCCTTCAGGTTACCGCCCTTCGAAAGAGCTATCTCGAAGGGGGTCGTTCCCACGTCGTTCTCGACGGCGTGGACCTGACGCTCCAACCAGGTGAGAGAGTCGCGGTGTTGGGGGCCTCCGGTTCAGGAAAGAGTACGATCCTCAACTTGGTCTCCGGTATCGATCGCGCAGACTCGGGTGAGATCAGTGTCGGTGGGGTGAGGGTCGACCAGCTGACGGAGCACGAGCGGACCATCTTTCGTCGAGAGAGAATCGGCTTCGTCTTCCAGGCCTATAACCTGATCCACACCCTAACGGTGCTGGAGAACCTCCTTCTGCCGCTGGAACTCAAAGGGCCGCTGCTGAGCCGGGAGGTCGATCGAGCCCGCGCACTCCTAGATGATGTCGGGCTACTCGATCGGGCGGACGCTTTCCCGGATCGTCTCTCCGGGGGAGAGCGTCAAAGGATCGCAGTGGCCAGGTCGCTGGTGCACGAGCCGACGCTGATCCTCGCCGACGAGCCGACTGGGAGCTTGGATGAGGAGCGAGGTGAGCGGATCGTCGATCTTCTCGAACAGATGACGAAGTCCGGGGACGGGAGTTTGCTCCTCGTGACCCACAGCAACGACTTGGCGTCGAGAATGGACCGCATCGTGCGACTCACCCACGGCCGCCTCCTCGAGAACTCTGAGTGAGACTGGCTCGCAAGGCGAGTGCACGTCACCTGCTCGGGCACCCTGGGCAATTGGCTTTATGTGTCTTGGGCGTGGTGATGGGTGTGGCTGTCGTGGTTTCCATCGACCTGGCCGTCCAAGCATCACAAGCGGCTTTTCGAATCTCGACGGAAACCGTGTCGGGGCGATCCACGCACCAGATTGTCGCGGGGCCCGGGGGCATTCCGGACTCCATCTTCAGAGATATCCGAGTTGGTCTAGGCGTGCGCGGATCTGCGCCGATTGTGGAAGGATATGGGCGCTCCGACATGTTCCCAGGCGCCGCGCTGAGGCTGTTGGGTGTCGACCCGCTCTCTGAGGCACCGTTCAGGAGCTTCTCGTCGGGAGGGCGCGTCGGTATCGATGTCAGTCGTCTGCTCACTGTCCCGGGCGCGGTCGCTCTATTGGGAGACGCGGCGCGTGAAGCCGGAGTCGAAGAGTCGGACACGCTTCTGGTTCGTATCGCCGGCCGGCCGGTGTCGCTCACGGTGGTGGGGCTCATTGAGGTGGACGACGAATCCGTCCGCTCCGGACTGCGTGACGTGCTCGTCATGGACATCGCTGCTGCGCAGGTCGCTCTAGCGCGCCCCGGCGTCCTGGACCGAATCGATCTGATCTTGCCCGCAGGTCAGGAGGGGGTCGAACTCGCGGCACGGATCAGGGGGGTCATGCCGGCGTCTGCGACGCTCGAGTCGACCGGTACCCGGACCGCGGCGATGGCCGGCATGATTGCTTCGTTCGACCTCAATCTTCGAGCGTTGAGTCTTCTGGCGATGGTCTTCGGGATGTTTTTGATCTACAACGCCTTGAACTTCTCAGTGATTCAGCGGCGCGAACTATTTGGTCGGATGCGTACGCTCGGGGTCACGAAGAGGGATGTTTACGCCACCGTCCTCTGGGAGGCCGTGGCGATCGCATCGCTCGGTACGGCGTTGGGGTTGGTCGTCGGAATCGGTCTGGGCCGAGGTTTGGTCGGGCTTGTGACCCAGACGATCAACGACCTGTACTTCGTGGTCTCAGTAGAGGGGCTCTCGGTCCAGCCCTGGGGCCTCGCGAAGGGGGTCCTGCTTGGACTGGGGACGACACTGCTCACGGCGATTCCGGCCGCGCGACTGGCGGCGGAGGCGCCTCCGCGTTTGGCGCAGACTCGCTCCATCGTGGAGGAGAGCGCCCGCGAAGTGACCCCGAAGGTCGCGGCAGCCGGAGTCATCTCGATGAGCCTGGGTGCCCTCGTGCTGACTTTGTCTGCTCGAAGCGTGATGATCAGCTTGTTGGGCTTGTTCTTCATCATGATCGGCCTAGCGCTCGTCGCGCCGCTCGGCATGTTGTGGGGCCTGCGCTTGATCTCCCCTATTGTTGGTAAGGTGGGAGGTATCCTGGGGGTCCTCGCTGTGCGGTCCGTTCAGACCTCGCTGAGTCGGACCGCTCCCGCCGTTTCTGCGCTTGTGATCGCCGTGGCAGTCTCAGTGGGCCTCGGCACAATGATTCAGAGCTTCAGGGGCACCCTCGTGAGTTGGCTCGATCACACGCTGCAGGCCGACGTGTATGTGTCCCTGCCGTCTGAAGTCACCTCACAGGCGAGTGGCTCCCTCCCGCCTGATCTAGTGGCTGACTTTGTCGGTCATCCTGCGGTGGTCGGGCGAAGCACCTACCGAGGGGCGAATGTGGCCGCACCGTGGGGCTCTCTCCGATTGGTTGCGCTGGAGCTGGATCCACGAGGGGAGAGCGCCTTCGACTTCATCGAAGGTGATCCAGTCCAAGCGATGGAGGCCTTTCGCGATGGGGGTGCGGTCATCGTCTCCGAGCCGCTCGCATTCCGACACAGGCTGGAGGTTGGCTCCAGCGTGTCGCTGCGGACCGAGACAGGCCCGCACCAATTCCAGGTGGCCGGCGTATTCTATGACTACGCCTCGGATCAGGGGGTGATGATGATGAGCCGGTCCACCTTTGACCGGTACTGGCTGGATCGCGACGTGACCTCACTCGGCCTCTTTCTGGGCGACGGAGTCGACCCGGACAGGGTCGCCCGCGAGTTACAGGCCACGATCCGACCCGAGGACCTCATCGTATCGGTCCGGTCCAACCGCACGTTGCGCGAGGGCTCATTGGAAGTCTTCGATCGGACGTTCCAGGTCACTGCTGTCCTGCGCGTCATTTCTCTACTCGTAGCGTTTGTCGGTGTGCTCGGAGCTCTGATGGCTCTTCAACTCGAGCGTGCCCGGGAACTCGCGGTGCTCCGCGCCAATGGACTGACCCCCCGTCAGGTGTGGGGATTGGTCACCACTCAAACGGGGCTCATGGGCTTGGTCGCGGGTGTTTTGGCGCTCCCGGTTGGGGTGCTCCTCGCTGTGGTGATGATCCATGTCGTGAATCGACGTTCCTTTGGGTGGACCCTCCAAATGGAACTGGGAGGAGACGTCGTGTTCCAGTCCCTCGGCCTCGCCCTTGCGGGGGCTCTTCTAGCCGGACTCTACCCGGCCTGGAAGATGTCCCGCACGCTTCCGGCGTTGGGCCTGAGAGAGGAATGACGGTGTTTAGGTCGCTGCTGATCGGGAGTGCGTTGCTAAGCGTCGTATCCTGTGTGCGACCACCCGATGACGGTGATACCGGGCTCACGCTTGCCGCCACGTTGGGGGGCGCTGACACCGCTGGATACGCCCGCGCCACGGAGGTCAGGACTTTCGTGTTCCCGGGTGACCACGGGCCCCACCCAGAATTCCGCACCGAATGGTGGTACGCGACGGGCCATCTGGAGTCAGAGGCCGGTAGGCGTTTCGGATACCAGTTCACGCTCTTCCGAAGCGCGTTGGCCCCCGGAGCTGTCGACTCCCCGTCTGCCTGGGCGACGAAACAGGCGTACATGGGACACTTCGCGATTTCAGATATCGATGGGTCGGGCTTCGTCGCTCGGGAGCGGTTCGTTCGGGGTGCGGCTGGGCTTGCAGGAGCGCGGGCCGAGCCGTTGAAGGTGTGGCTCGAGGGCTGGGCTTTGGACGGCTCCGGATCCGGGGATGGCTTCCCATTCACCCTGGTCGCGGAGGACGACTCGATAGCCATCGACCTCGTGCTCTCGGAGGGCAAGGGCATCGTCCTCAATGGCGATAGAGGGTTGAGCCAGAAGGGCCCTGAGCCGGGGAACGCGTCGTATTACTACTCCCTCCCCCGAATGCCCACGACCGGCTCCGTTCGGGTCGGCTCCGAGAAATTCGACGTGGTTGGAGAGTCGTGGCTCGACCGCGAGTGGAGCACGTCGTTGCTCGGCGACTCACAGGTTGGGTGGGATTGGTTCTCGCTTCAGTTAGATGATGGACGCGAGCTCATGGTGTTTCGCATTCGACGCGCGGACGGATCTGCAGCTGCGGAGAGCGAAGGTGTCCTCATTCATGCGGACGCACGGACGACTCGGCTTGCCTGGGGGACGGACATCCAAGTCGAGGAGCTTTCCTCCTGGAAGGCCCCAGATGGGAAGGCTGAATACCCTTCCAGGTGGATCGTCAGAATCCCGGAAGAGCAACTCGAGTTGGAAGTAGAACCCTTCTTGGAGGACCAGGAGCTGCGTTTGGCCTTTCGTTATTGGGAAGGTGCCGTGCGTGTCACGGGGTCGGGTCCCACAGGAGCTGTTGCGGGCCGTGGATATGTGGAGCTCACCGGATACGGAGGCTCTGGGCCCAACTGGAGGTAGGTCGGTCCCATTGGTGACCACCCCGCTTCTTACTAGCCTCCTTCTTTCGCAGAAAGTCGACCTCTGCCGCACTCATAGATCCTCACCCCTCCGTAGAATGCTCAAGGTTGGAATTGTAGGCCTCCCGAACGTTGGGAAGTCGTCGCTCTTCAACGCGCTCACCGCTGCCGGTGCGCCCTCCGAGAACTACCCGTTCTGTACGGTCGATCCGAACATTGGCACCGTCGAGGTCCCGGACATTCGGCTCGATTCGATCCACGACATCGGTGGCTCGAAGCGTCGCGTTCCAACCGTCATCCAGTTCGTGGATATCGCGGGCTTGGTCGAAGGTGCCTCTGAAGGCGAAGGCCTCGGCAACAAGTTTCTCGGCAACATTCGTGAGGTGGACGCTATCGCCCATGTGTTGCGCTGCTTCGATGACCCTGACGTCACCCATGTGCTTGGCGACGTGAACCCGGCCACGGATCGTGAGATCGTAGAGACGGAGCTGGCCTTGTCCGATCTCGATACCGTGCAGCGTCGGCTCGAGAAGGTCGAAAAGAAGGCGAAATCGGGTGAAAAGGAGGCGATAAGGGAGAAGGTCGTTCTCGATGCGGCCCTCGATGCACTTTCCGCAGGGAAGCCGGTGCGGTCTCTCCGTTTGAGCCCGGAAGACGCGCTCATTTTGAAGGGCTTCCAACTCCTGACGGCTAAGCCGGTTCTTTACGTGGCCAACGTCGCCGAGGGCGACTTGCCCGAGGCAGAAAACGACTGGACTCGTGCGTTGCGCGAAGCCGTGGCCAAGGACGTCGCGGAGGGTTTGGAAGAGGCGGTTGTGACGGTCTGCAGCACGCTTGAATCCGAGCTGTCTGAGATGGAGCCCGAGGACCGGCAGATGTTCTTGGAGGACATCGGGGTCGTGGAGTCTGGACTGACCTCCCTGATCCGAGCGGCATACGAACTGCTTGGGCTCCTCACCTTCTTCACCACGGGTGAGCAGGAGAGCCGTGCTTGGACCGTCCGCACGGGCAGCAGCGCACCTCAGGCGGCCGGGACCATCCACTCGGATTTCGAGCGTGGCTTCATTCGCGCGGAGACGATCCACGTGAACGAGTTCGAGACGGTGGGGTCGTGGAAGGCCGCGCGCGACACCGGTGTGCTTCGGTCAGAAGGGAAGGGCTACACCGTGGTGGACGGGGACATCATGCTCTTTCGCTTCAACGTGTAGGGACGGTCCAAGTCCCTTGCAGGACAACGCTTTTATTGTTTTGTGTGTCCGCAGTGTGTCCCGGCCGGTGGTTTTAGGTCCCCTCAACGACTGTCATCACCTTCACATGCATTCACGAAATCTCCTCACGGCTGCCGGATTCTCGGTAGCTGTTTTGTCGTCGCCCGCCCTCGTCGGAGGGGGACTTCTCAGCGCACAGTCGCTGCCAGCTGTCATTGGGCTCGAGGGAGGAGTCCAGGCGCCTGAGCCAAGGGGCGTATTCGACCTGCCGCGTCTCTCTGGGCCGATCGTCGTGGACGGAGTGGTCGATGAGTCGGCCTGGGCCGGTATCGAGCCGCTCGCGCTCACCATGTACGAGCCCTCGTTCCGTGGAAGCAGCGACCGGCGCATCGACTTGCGCCTCGCCTACGATGACGACGGCATCTTCCTCGCCGCGCGCTTCCATCACGAGGATCCTTCCGACATCCGCGCTTTTTCGGTCACCCGGGACCGCTGGTCCGGTGACGACGGCTTCGGGTTGCTACTCGACACGTTCAACGACAACGAGAACGCGCTCCGTTTCGTTGGACTCCCGTTGGGCGGCAAGATGGACATGAGCATCACAGGGGACGGTCAGCGGGAAGGTGGCGGGGGGAGAGCGGGCGGACCGAGCGGTTCTTCGTGGAACACGTTTTGGGACATGAAGACCCGCATCACCGAGGACGGCTGGGAGGGAGAGATGCGCATCCCTTTTTCGAGTCTTCGTTTCGAAGAGGGGCCTGACGGCTCAGTCGTCATGGGGTTGATGGCTTATGCCTATGAGCCGGCGGCGGGGGCGCGCTGGACCTTCCCGGCTATCCCCCGAAGCCGGCCCTATACTCAAGTTTCGGCTTGGCAGGATGTGCGGCTGCAGGGTGTCGAACCGAGTAGCCCGGCCTATCTAGCACCTTATGTACTCGGGGGCTCGGTCATGAGCACGTCGCTGCCTGAGGGTGGGAGCGCCTACTTGGCGACGACGGAGCGGAGCTACGAGTTCGGCGGTGATTTGAAGGTCACGCCGACTTCGAATCTGACTCTCGATCTGACCGTCAACACAGATTTCGCCGCGGTCGAGGCGGATCAGCAACAGGTGAACCTGACTCGCTTTTCGCTGTTCTTCGATGAAAAGCGCCCGTTCTTTCAAGAGCGTGCCGGGATCTTCGCGTTCGAGACCGGGGCAGACCAAGGAGTACTCTTTTACTCTCGGCGCATCGGTCTATCTGACGGACAACCGCTTCGCATTCTCGGCGGGGCTCGACTTGTAGGTCGAGTCGGCAGTTGGGACGTAGGTCTGATCGAAATGCAGACGCAGAAGACCGCTGCGCTCGCCTCCGAGAACTTCGGCGTGCTCCGCGTACGCCGGAGCGTGTTCAACCCGAATTCCTTCATGGGCGGCATGGTGACGAGCCGCGTGAATACAGCCGGCGTATACAACGTCACCTATGGAGTGGACGGGCAGTTCCGCATAGCCGGGGACGAATTCGTGACGCTCAAATGGCTGCAGACCATGCAGGGCGGAGACGCTTTGAGTGATGCTGCCGCTACCGGACTCGATGCAGGCCGGATCGTGGTGGATTGGACCCGTAGACGCGTCGAAGGCTTCAGCTACAAACAGAGCTTCGTTTGGTCGGGGGAGTCTTACGACCCCGGAGTCGGTTTCGAAACTCGCGAGAACTTCAGTCGCGGGCAGAGCGACTGGAACTACCAGTGGTTCCCGGGCGAAGAGTCGGAATTCCGGCGCGTGTGGATGGGGGTTCAGAGCAACGTCTGGTGGCGCAATGTGGACGACCGCGTGGACACCGGTCAGTTCCAGCCGTTCCTCACACTCGAGACCAAGCCTGGGGCGACGCTGCGAGTCTCGACCAACTCCGCGTATGAGGACGTGCCGACGCCGTTCGTGTTGTCGGACGAGGCGGATATCCCGGCTGGGAGTTATTGGGCTCATGAGGGTGCGGTCCGATTCATGTCTCCTCGTGGTTGGACCATCCAGCCGAGTGTGACAGCGACTGCCGGAGATTTCTTCGACGGGACGAGGGTCGGCCTGAACACGGGACTAGGCTGGGCCGTGAACCGGTACGTAGACCTTCGTTTTGGGTGGGATTGGAATCGGATCCGTTTCGACGAACGGAGTCAGAGTTTCGACTCGAATCTGCTGCGCCTCACCGCACGCGGGGCGCTCGACACGCACCTATCAGTCGACATGTTCGTCCAGTACAACTCGCTCACGGAACAGGCCACGACCAACGCACGACTCAGGTACAACTTCCGCGAAGGCCAGGACCTCTGGCTGGTTTGGAACGAGGGGCTGAACATCGAGCGGAACGTGTTGGGTGTGCCTCGGCTCCCCCGGACTTCGGCGCGGACGCTGACCATGAAGTACACGCACACGCTGATTCTATAGTGGGGCCGGGCGGCTAGTCCGTCTTGTCCCACGCGACGAACAACCAGTCGGTGTGCTCTTCAGCCACTAAGTCGTTCTCGTACGTGACCGGCACGACCTCCACGACGTCGAAGCTGGCGCGCAGCGCGTCCACGAAGGGTGAACTCTCGGCATACGACCACACCGCGAGGATTCCTCCGGGCTCCAGGTGAGGCTTCGCCCTGAGTAGCCCGGGACGCGTGTAGAACGACTCGTTGCCGGCTCCGAGGTGGTCGTCGGGCGCATGGTCCACATCAATGAGGATTAGGTCCCAGCGCTCGGTCGCGGCGTCGTGCAGGGTCGCGTAGACATCTCCCTGGCGGACGCTTAGGCGCTCGTCAGAGTTGAGCTCGTCAGACAACGGGATCAGGCCGTCCCGTGTGAAGCCGACCACCTCCGGGAAGAGCTCGACAACGGCGACGCGGTCGACACGGTCCGACTTCAGCGCCTCCGCGGCGGTGTACCCTAGACCCAGCCCGCCTACGAGGACGGACAATTCGTTCCCAGGATGCCGCTCGATCGCCTCGTTGGAGAGGGCCCGCTCGGATACAGTGATGTAGCTACTCATCAGCAGCTGGAGATCGAGTGTGATCTCGGTGATGACCGTACCGGGTCGCGAAAGGAGTTCCCGCCTTCGCAGGCACAGGTCGCCCAACGGGGTCTTCTCGTAGGCGAGGACTTCTAGGTTCTGTGCGCACATGTCAGGTACTCAGTCCGGGGCAGGCCGCGCGTTCGAAAGTAACAACGAAGGCGGGTTCCACATCTTGGTAGGCCCTGAACGCTCTGGCGTGCCCCGCATCGGGTCCTTCCGGTCGATATTCGATGGTTTGCGGAACATTGTGTGTGCGATTCTCAAATCGAAGAGTCGGCGCCGTCGCCTCTGCACTAGTGAAGTCGGGTGTCGGCTGACCAGAGGGTGACTCGGAAAGCACGAGAGTCCCGTCTGCAATGTGGACGAGCCCTGATTCCCACGACGCAGGTCGGCCCGTACGAACGACGCGGGCCATGCCGAGCATGATCCCTCCGGCTGGGGCCAGCCAGATCTCTTCGGACCGCACTCCACCGCGGTCCTGCACCAAGCAGCTCTCCATGAACGCTGTGACCTCGAGTGATTGTGCATCCGTCGACTGAGGAGACAGTGGAGCCAATGTCACCGCTAAGAGGAATGCGAGCCTGAGTCTGTTCATAACGTCTGTCGGATTTCGTGGACTACCGTGTGCCGGTCAGAGGGGGAGTCGATGGTGGGGGACGTCGGTGCCTCGTCGCCTGCTCGTACGCGTAACTGATTCGGATCAGGGCAGGTTCACCGAACGGTCGCCCAAGCAGCTGCAGCCCAGCCGGAAGCGTTCCGAATGAGAAGCCCATGGGAACGTTGAACGCTGGGAACCCGGTCGGGGGCGAGAGCGTCCCGCTGTTGGCACCGTACGTCGTGTTCTGATCGCCGATCAGGCGAGGCGGATAGTTGTAGGTCGGATAAACGAGGACATCGATATCGGCCTCGTCCATTGCTGCGATGACCGCGGCTTGGAGCGCTTCGGTGGCCGTCCAGTATTCTGCCCATTCCTCGTCCTCCTCGGGTGCGCCCTCCTGCTCGACGGCGCGAGCCAGGCTGGCTCGAAGGGGCGGGTAGAAGTCTCCCGAGTCGAGCACGTCCCTCATGGTCTTCACGGGAGACTCCGGCCGCGTCGCCATATACGTGTCGAAGTCGTGGCGCCACCGTCCGATTCCCGGAATCGCTCGACGTAGGCTGTCCAGATGTGGGATCTCCACGGAGTCGACGATGACGGCACCCGCGGCTTCCATGTCCAAGAGCGCTTGTTCGATGAGCCCGAGAATCTCCGGGTGCACCGTGCGGGGCTCTGGCGGATCGTCGTCTTGCTCCTCCTGCTCCGCTTCGGTCGTGTCGCGTTCGAAGGGTGTCGGCTCCGGGCCGGTCTCCTCTGCGTCGGCTACCTCGAAGAAGTCGCGGAGCACGCCGATCCGTGTCCCTGACAGCCCCGCGCTGTCCAGGAACGCGTCGTAGGAGTCTGGGATGTTCCCCTCGCTCAATGCGGTGATCGAATCGGCTGGGTCGTGCCCTGCGATCACTTGCAGAACCGTGACGGCGTCTTCGACGGTTCGCGCGATGGGCCCTCCCACGTCACGGGCCGAGTTCAGCGGCGCTATGCCGTCGCGGCTGGCCAGGCCTTGAGTCAGCCGAAAGCCCACGAGCGCCTGATGTGACGCAGGACCCCGGATGGAGCTGCCCGTGTCAGTGCCGAGGCCGACGGTCCCGAGATTTGCGGCTACGGCTGCCGCTGTCCCTCCGCTTGAGCCAGCAGTCACACGGCGAGTGTCGTACGGATTTCGCGAGTGCCCCGGCAGGACCGAACTCACTGTGTAGGCCCCGCTGGTCGCGAATTCGGCCAGGTTGGCCTTAGCCAAAATGATTGCCCCGGCCTCACGGATCATTCGCACCTGGTATGCGTCGTCTGGCGGTACCGAGTGTTTGAGCGCCAGGATCCCGTTCGTGGTCGGCAGATCGTACGTGTCGTAGTTGTCCTTTACGATGACTGGGATCCCGTGGAGAGATCCCACGAAGCCGGAAGAGGCGTAGATCGAGTCCAACTCACGTGCCCGCGCCAGCGCCTGGTCGTTGACGGTAATGAGTGCGTTGATCGACGGCCCGTTCTTGTCGTAAGCCTCGATGCGATCGAGGTAAGCCTGCACCAAGACCTCCGCGGTAATGCGTCCGTCTTCCATGGCCGTGTGGATGTCGGCGATCGTGGTCTCTTCGACGACGAACGCCGGTTCACACGCGGCAAGCCCGAGGACGACCATGCCGAATAATGTCAGCCGTCGTAGGTAGGGGAGCGTCATCGTTTTCATATGCTGCCTGGCCAAATTAGGTGAGCCCAAGGGGGCAAACATGGGGTCTGCTGCCTGGCTGCACGAGGGATAGTGGGATGGGTCAGGGGCATGTGTGGATGGACACCGAAATCGCAGGGGAGGCTGGGCGGAGTGGGGGGCCGGATCAAATCGGATATAATGATCTACTTCTGCCTGAGGAAGTTGGAGATATCGCGCCAGGCGGAGATCGGATCTTCGCAACTCACTACGATCCGTTCGACGTGCCAGGGTTGTAGGACTGATTTTGACCTAAAGAGGTCGGGGCGTGTGGTGAGCCCTGATCGTTCACCTGACAATCAATAGTGCAGCCGCAGGACAGGTTGTGCCTCGCGGCTACGCCGTTCTATGATCGCACTGTATGCGTAGCACTATGTGAAGCCAGGTTAGGGAGCCTCGTGTTTCCCCGACTATGACGACGTACACATGCCTCGGGGGAGGTGCCCATTGAACCGCTGGGACCGGGCCAGCCAGAGCCAGTGTTCGAATTTGAAGGAGCTAAGTAATTCCATGCGATGCATCGGCCAGGGCGGATTCGTGAAGAGGGTGCTCTTGAGTCTTTTCATGCTCTCCGTGGGGGCACCAGGAGCCGTTGCTCAAGCGGCGCCAGAGGGGCCACCAGCCGAGGGCACCGTGCAGCCGCGGGAGCCGGGGTCCCAACTCCGCGTGTGGCTGATCACTGCCGCGCCAGGGGATGCCGTCTGGGAACGCTTCGGCCACAACGCGATTCGTGTGCTCGATACGGAGACCGGATGGGACGCGTCGTACAACTGGGGCATCTTTGACTTCAATCAACCGGGCTTCGTGCCGCGGTTCCTCAAGGGCGAGATGCTGTACATGATGGCCCCGTACCAGACCGAGCCGATGATCGACTCGTATCGGGAGACGGACCGCCAAGTGATCATGCAAGAACTCGCGATGACTTCCGCTCAGAAACTGAGCCTCCGCGACCTCGCCAACGTCAACTCGCTCCCCGAGAACCGGGAGTACTTCTACGACTATTTCCGCGATAACTGCTCGACGCGTATCCGTGACCTGCTCGACGAAGTGTTGGGCGGTTCACTGTTTGAACAGATCGGTACTGTGGACAATGACCTCACCTACCGCACGCATACGCGTCGACTCACCCAGATCGATCCCATCGTGTTCACGGGGATGGACGTTCTGCTCGGCAGTCCGGGGGATGTCCCGATCTTCCAGTGGGAGGAGATGTTCCTCCCTATGGTGCTCCGAGATGCGATCCGAGATGCGACGACGACGGATGCGGACGGGAACGTGATTCCGCTGGTCCTTAGTGAAGAGGTGGTTGTGTCGTCAACGCGGACCCCAGAGCCCGCTCGGGCCGACTCGTGGTTCCTCCGCTTTTTGTTGGTCGGGGTCGGCCTTGGTGGCCTCTTGGCTTGGTCCGGTACCAAGGCAGCGTCGGGGTCGAAGCCTCTGAGCGCACTGTTCGGGACGATGGCCGCGGCCTGGAGCTTACTGGCCGGGATCTTTGGTCTCGTGCTCGTTCTGGTGCTGCTGACCGATCACTGGTCGATGACCTGGAACGAGACCGTACTGCTCCTGAACCCCGTGTCACTTGGACTCGTGTTCCTGGCGCCGTTCGCCGCCATGGGCCGGACGAAGGCGGGTGTCCGGGCTGCCTTGCTGAGCAAGGTCGTAGCCGGGATCGCGTTGGTCGGATTGGTCGCCCAAGTCATGCCGTCCACCCCGCAATCGACGTGGATGCTGATCGCGTTCTTCCTTCCGATTCACCTGGGCGTGGCGTTCGGGCTGCACCGCCTCGCCCGGACCGCTACCTCCAGCTGACGGACTTAGGCACCCGGTCGTAACGTGAGCCGATGCATCAGCACGGCCGCCCGTTTGGTCTGGATCGCCAACGTCGGCAAATCGATCCACTCTTCGACTGTGTGCGCGTTGCCGCCACCCGGGCCTAGCCCGTCCAAGGCCATGTCGACGAGGCCGGCTGTGAACGAGACGTCGGCCGCGCCCGCGTTGCGGGGATCCACTGCTGCGACTTCGCCCATGCTCAGGTCCTGACTTACCTGACTGAACCGCGCGAGCAGGGCGTGGTTGCCATCGGTCGGTGCGAGTGGCGGGTAGCCGTCGCTGAACGTGATCGACGCTGAGGTGCTCGGCAGGTTCTCCGTCGTGGCCACCCGCATTGTCGCGCGTGCTTCTTCCAGTTGGTCGAGCGTGATCGTTCGGAGGTCACCCGTCACCACCACGCCTTCGGCGACCACGTTGCTCTTCCCGAAGGCGGAGCCGCCTGACGTGAACGCATCGTATTCCACATCGGTCCCGCCTAGGATGACGCCTGGGTTGAATGTGAGCAGCGGCTGCCCGGCGAGTCGGTCATAAAAGGCGGTGAGGATCCGAGACGCCTCGTAGATCGCTCCGGCGCCCACTTCGGGCTGGAAGATTTGAGAAGAATGCGCGGGGTTGCCTCCAACCTCGAGCCTCCACCCGGTCGATCCCCGGCGGGCCACGACCGCCGTCGCAGGATTGCCGTCGCCGTTTTCGAACGCAATCGCGATGTCGGCCCACTCGGCCGCGGCGATCAAGTCTGCGCGGGCGAGGTCGAGCGGTCGGCCGCTGCGCTCTTCGTCGCCGGTCATCACGATGGTGATGCTCATCCGGTCCAACTGTCCGCTGACCTGAAGAGCTTTGAGCGCATGAACGATCACGACGTTGCCGCCTTTCATGTCGACCACGCCCGGTCCGGTGGCGCGGTCACCATCGCGCACGAAGCTCTGGAACGGGCTGGTCGGCTCGAAGACCGTGTCCAAATGTCCAATCAGAAGAAGCTTCGGACCTGATCCCTCCCGTCGCGCGACCAAGTGTCCCGCTCGCTCAAACGATGCGCCGTCGATCCACTCAGTTTCGAAGCCTAACCGGTCGAACTCCTCCCGGAAGAGCACGCCGATTTCGCGCACACCGTCGAAGTTCATGGAGCCACTGTTGAGGTTCACGGTTCGTTCGAGCAACGCGATGGCCTCTTCGGCAGCCGCGTCTACCTCAGACGCGATACGCCGTTCGACGTCAGAGAGGCTCTGCCCCATCAAGGGAGTGACGAGCGCGATCGTCAGCAGACCGGAAAGAGAGAGTCGGGCTTTCATGATGTCTCAGTGTTCGAGCAGTGGGATCGGATAAATGTACGACAGTACTACTGGCTGCTCACGCACCTACGACTCGCTGGACGCCATCCGAACCTACGCGAGGCTGAGCGCGAGGCGTGAGGGGTAATCAATAGCGCCCGGGACGAGCGGGCGAAGATCGCCGCGGTCGAAGGCGACCTCACCGGACGACACAACCCCAGCCTGATCGACGCTCAGAAGGCAGCACTCGTATAAGGGGAAGACGTTCCTCGCCCGAAAGGCGAAGCCGGGTTTGGCACGGCTCTAGGGAGATTGAGGTCGCCCAGTGGCAGGACGGGTGGGCGCCGACGGTACTACAGCTCAGGAAGGAAGGTCTGAGCGACAAGGTGATGTCTCAGCTCGAAAAGGAACTCTCGCGTCACACCCGGTTGGGTTCCGCGCTGAACAAGCGCTGGGAGAACGGCATCCCCGGGTACGAAGGCCTGTTCGACAACAAGGTGCGTTCGCTCAAAGCGTCTGTGGTCAGCTTGGCGTTCACGCTGATCAGGATCCGCGAGTGGGTGAGCGTGAGGAGAGCCCTCGGTGTGCTAGGCGAGATCTCTGCGTTTCGGGACGGACTGCCAGAATTCTAGAACTCGCCCGCGAGGACATCTCGGAATGGCTCGAAACCGTGTAGGGCCGAGACGAAGAGCTTGAGAGACTCACACACGAGACCATTCGTCTGGAAGCCGAAGAGGATGTGGATCGGCTGATTGGGGACACGGATCCCGGCCAAGCTATTCAATCGTCGGGCCCAGGATGAACCGTCCTAGAGATGGTCGCGCGTCTCAAGAGGTCGGCGTATCATGCGCACTCCATCTGACCAGTCCGCGCACCGGCCCGCACAATGAAACGAATCCTATTCGCGATCATCGCAGTCCTCCTTCTCGCTCCGTCTGACGCTTCGGCCCAGAGGGGCGGTTTCGACTACTGGGGACCCCAACGTGAGATGGTGCAGCGAGGGGTCCAAGCGATCCTGCAGTGCAACGGTCTCTTTACGTCGAACCGGACGCTCGAACAGGTCTTCGACCAGGAACTCGCCTACGTGAATCGGGATGTTGGCACGCCAGAGGCGGGTGACTTCGAGGTGGACTGGGATCGCAAAGCGGTAGCCATCGGGACTGAAGATGGTGTCCCCGTCATGAGAGCTGCGTTCAGGGACGGGATTGGGTGCGTGATCATGCCCCCGGACCAGACTTGGGAAGACATCGACGGTCTGCCGATCCATCCCATGCCGCCCATGGCCGGCGACGCTTCGCAGATTGCTTGGCCGGACGGTGACCTCATCGGGGGCGCGACGAGCGCCACAGGCGTGGATTGGGAGGCCCTCATGGGCGCGTCTGATTGGGCTTTCGACCGGGAATCACCCGAGCAGGTAACGCTCAGCCTCATGGTCGTGCATAAGGGACAGATCGTGCACGAGCGGTATGCGCCGGGCGTAGACATGACGACCCGCACCCGCACGTGGTCGACGGCTAAGAGCATTGCAGTGACTCTGGTGGGGATGTTGGTGGACGAGGGGAAGATGTCCTTGGACGATCCCATTGGGCTGGAGTGGCTCCCTCAGCAGCAAGCTCCTGAAGGAGATCCGAGGAACCAGATCACGCTTCGGCACCTGCTCAACATGTCGAGCGGTCTCGAGACCGTGGACAACGGGGGCATGGAGTACGCGACCGGTTCAGGGCTGTCGTACTGGGCAGGTATGAGTTCGGTGGAGGGTGCCCTGTCCCGTGCGGCCATCCGTGAGCCCGGCACGAGCTGGGATTACGAGAACTACGATACGCTCCTCGGCGTGCTCGCGATGAAGCTCGCGATTGGGGACGACCAAGAGTATCTGACTTTCCCGCGTCGCCGGTTGCTGGACAAGCTCGGCATGCGTAACACGCTCCTGAGCACGGACCGCTTCGGCGACTTCATTCTCAGCAGTCAGGTCTACACGAACGCACGAGACCTTGCGCGCTTTGGCCTCTTATACCTGAACGGTGGCGTGTGGAATGGGGAGCGTTTGATCTCCGAAGATTGGATCGACTTCACGCGGACCCCGGCCCCTGCCACAGTAGATCGCGGGCAGCAGTATGGTGGGCAGTGGTGGTTGGTCCCCAACGACCGGACGGACGTCCCGGCGAACGCGTATTCAACCGCTGGAAACCGGGGTCAGTTCACCATCGTTGTGCCCACGCACGACCTCGTGATTGTCCGCCGCGGCTTGGATTACGGACGGCAGGGATTCAACCGTTGGGACTTGACGCGCGAGGTCTTGAAGGCGTTCCGTCCGGCGACGGACGAGCGCTGAGGTTTACTCGAAGACCCGCTTGATCCGCCGGTCCGCCGGCAGGACATCGTAGGGGTCGACGCGGCTCATCCGGGAGAGAATGACAGGTCGAACGCGAGTGCAGGCTGCACGAAGCGTTCTTCCAGAAAGAGACCCTCTCGTGGGTAAGGGCCATAGACCATTCCGTTGAGTCGATCTAAATAGGTGTCGCGGTTCACCGTCCCGCCCGTACTCGGGCCGCCAGCCGCGATGAGGTCCGAGATCTCCGCCGACTGATCTGGGACACTCCGTGACGGGCTGTGACGTGTCCGATCTCATCGGCCGAGCACGCCCACCAACTCGGCTTCCGACTCGAACTGTGCCAAGATGCCCCGGGTCACGCAGATCAAGCCGTCAGGCAGCGCGAACGCGTTACGGCGTCCCGTTGCGGCATCCAAGCACGAGGCTGTGGGAGCGCATCGAACGGCGCGCTCTTCGCCCAAAGATACTCCATCACCCGCAGTGATTCTCGCCTTTTCTCGTTCCCTTTTCTCTTCCCTCGCCCCGTTTGCGGGGCCGGGGGGTGGCACCTATGCTCCGCCGCATGAATCGTGTCCTCTCGCCCGTTTTCGCGGTGCTCCTGCTCGCATTGGCTCTGTGCCCCAGTCATAGCTCGGCACAACGTCTCCGCGATATCGATCCGACTCTGCTGCAGGCGGTGATGCCACAGGCGGAGCGATTCTCGGACCGCGCCGGTGAGCCTCTTGTCATGCAGGCGTTTCGGACCGATCCGGCTACCGGCCAGGAAGTCTTGATCGGGTATGCGTTCCATACGTCGGATCTTCCTCCCGAACAGATCGGGTACAGCGGCCCGATCGAGGCGGTCGTGGGGATGGACCTCACAGGTCACATCACCGGCGTCCGGGTCACGTATTATTGGGAGTCGATCCAAAGCAGCATGGGTGACTTCTTGCGCGCGCGTGGCTTCCAGGAGCACTTCGCGGGAAAACACATCGGGGACGCCTTCAAGCCTTACCAGGACGTTGAAGGCATATCACGGGCCACCATCAGCGTTCGGGCGCTCGCGCGCGGGGTTCGCGACGCCGCACGCCGGGTTGCCATCGCCCACCTCTCCACAGAGGTCGTCTCGAATCCAGACGATGGCGACGGGCAGCTGAGCTGGCTCGAAATGCGGCAGCTGGGCATGGTCGAGACCTTCCTGATTCAGGACGCTATGGGTGCGGCGGAGATCAATTTGGTTCACATCGAGAGTGAGCCATTTGGCGAGTATCTCGTGGGTGAGACCGCCATGAACAGTGCGCGCAGAGCGCTCGCATCCAGGGGTGACGACGATCATCTCCTGATCTACGGCGTCGATGGGGCTCGGCTGCGCCTCTTCGAACGAGAGGGTTGGTCGGTGGTTCAGGGGGCGGACACGATCGAGCTGAGTGAGGGAGAGGTAAGGCCCTTCGGCCTTGCCGCGGCCGGCCTGCTCGACGGTCAGGTTGTCATCAGCGGCGCCATGATCATCGATGGTTCGGTGGATGTGTCGAAGCCTTTCACGATCATCTATGACCACGAGGCATTCGAGGAGCCTGTCGAGGTCGAATTCCTGACTGGCACTGCGCAACTCGCTCTGGAAGAGGCCACGCTCGTGGAAGCCGCGGAGGCGGCGGCGGAGGCCCCTGAGGCCCAGGAAGACGTGGCGGAGGTTGCTGCGGATGAGGCCGCTCCGGACGTGCCACCGGTGACGGTTGCGGAGGTGCCAGTGGAAGACGTGGTGCCGGCCGTAGCAGCGCCTGTGTTGATTGACGATGTCCCAGCGGTCCCCGCCGCTCCCGTCCTCGACTTCACCGTCGTACAAGAAGAGACCGTCCTCGAACGGACCTTGTTAGACATCTCTTGGCCGCGCCTCATCGGCATGGTGATCGCGATCCTTCTCGCCATGGCCGCGTTCTTTTCGAAGCGAATGCTGCTTCGTGGAGCCTCGCTCACCGTGACGTTGGTCTACCTCGGCTTCGTCGACGGTGGGTTCCTCTCGGTGTCGCACATCACCGCAGCCATCTGGAGGGGCCCGTCTGTCTTCCTGAGCGACATCCCGCTCCTGATCATCGTGTCGTTCACGCTCCTGACGACCCTGTTCTGGGGACGTGTCTTCTGCGGGTACCTATGCCCATTTGGGGCGCTTCAGGACCTCCTGGACCGGATTGTCCCCAAGCGATTCCAGATTGCCGTCCCGAAGCGAATTCACCGCCCAGGTCTCTACCTGAAGTATGGAATCTTGGCCGTGATTCTGGTTCCGGCCATCGCGGGAAGCCGAGTCAGTCTCTACCAGTACTTCGAGCCATTTGCCACGATCTTCTTCGGGTCACCGTCTAGAATTCTGTGGCTGATCGCCGGTCTGATTCTGGCCGCCTCTGCAGTGATCCCGCGCTTCTACTGCCGGTACGCCTGTCCGTTGGGTGCAGCCCTTGCCGTCGGGTCACTCATCTCGTTGAAGCGCATCGCACGCGTGCCGCAATGCGGTCATTGCAACGTGTGCGAACAGAAGTGCCCGACCGGGGCGATCGAAAAAAGCACGGTCGACTTCAAGGAATGTGTTCGCTGCAATGTCTGCGAGATCAAACTGATCGAAAAGGCTGGCGTGTGTCGTCACGAGATGAGCGACGTCAACGAGCGTCTCATTCAGATTCAGACCGAGTCTACGCAGGAGGCTGGCGATGTCGTTTGATCCGCCGTCGGTCAGCCGCCGAGATGCTTTGAGGATCACTGCGGCGGTGGGCATCGCTGCTGTCGCGGGTGGGCACACGGCCATGGAAATCATCCGCCGTGCTGGACTCCACCGGGTGAGTGTGTCAAAAGCCCGACTCGGCACGCTGGTCGAGATCGACGTCGTGCACCCGGATCGAGATGGAGCGCACGAGATGATCCGTGGGGCCTTTGCCGAGATCGATCGCCTTGAGTCGATTCTCAGTCGACATCGGACGGACTCGGCGCTGTCGATACTGAACCGCGCGGGCGAGGTGATGACGCCGTCTCATGATCTGGTCACCGTACTCGAATCGGCGTTACACATCGCACGCATGACGGATGGTGCGTTCGACCCGACGGTGCTGCCATTGCTCGAAGTGCACGCCTCCAGCTTCTCAGTGTCAGGTCGCCCACCCGAGCCGGATGTCCTTCGCCGGACGGTCCAGCGCGTAGGACATCAGAACGTCGTCGTCTCGGAGGAGCGCGTGGCACTGATGCGACCGGACATGGGGGTCACTCTGGACGGCATCGGCAAAGGGTACGTCGTGGACCGAACCGTCCAGGCTCTAGTTCGCGCCGGAGCCGAACGGGTCCTGGTCGACGCCGGAGGAGATATCGCGTCAGGTGGTGAACGCTCCAAAGAGGACCCCTGGAGAATCGGGTTGCAGCATCCTCGTACGGCTCGGCTCGTTGGGGTCGTCGACCTGGCTGGACGATCCGTGGCTACCTCGGGCGACTCTATGCAGTCATTTACCGAAGATCGGAGCCATCACCACATCATCGATCCAAGAACCGGCGTATCCCCAGAGGAGACTGCGGGCGTTTCGGTAGTGGCAGAGAGTGCGATGGAGGCGGATGCACTCTCGACGGCCTCCTTGGTTCTCGGGCCTGGAAAAGCGTTGCCATTGTTGGATGGTATGGCTGGAGTTGAGGGTCTTCTAGTCACGAAGGACGGCGAGATACACTCCACCAGCGGTATGCCCTAGAAGTTGGCTTCCAAAGACGCTTAGCCGCGCACCGCTGCACGGATACGGCGTATCACGCTGGATTCGTGAGACGACCGGAGCGGAATTCCGTGCCGAGGAGAGTGCGATGTGTCGAGTGCTCCGAAGACTCGAGAAGAAGGGCCGTTCGTCGACATGAGCGAGGACAAGAATTAGAGCTGTCTCGGGGGCCGGCTCGCCACTGGCGTGCCAACGTCTTGGCCGAGATGGGCAGGCGTCCCGGACGCGATGGCCGATGCTCTTCAGACCGTCGACCTAGATCGCCTGTCACCGGCCATCGAAAGGGAGTTGGGCCGGATTCTGCTCTGGTCAGGGGACGCCGATGGGGCCCAACGCGAGTTCGACAGAGCCACGCGGCTGGAGTTTGGGTGCGCAGTCACGGTCCAGGGAAAGGCGTCGATCGCGCTTGGGAACGAAGACGCGATCGATCTGCAGATGGCGCTGACCGAATGGGCTGCGGTGTCAGAGATTCCAGGGTCGTTGGCGGCAGAGCTCGGATCGGGCATGCTCGCGCATCTACAGGCAGGCGGTGAGCAGTCGATTCCGTATGATCGGCGCCTGATTCCATTCTGGCCTTACTCCTAGCGGTGTCCCCGTTCATATTGCAGGCCTGATGCCCGCACTCCGCCGCTCCCAACTGTTTCGCACTTTCCGCATCGGCCTCGTCTTGGCCGTTGGACTCGTGGTGCATAGTGACGCGTGTGCCCAGCTCCGCCCACTGGACCCGATCGGGTGGTCGACGTTTGATCGACCTGGTGGGGTTTTTCTCATGGGTGTGGCGGCCCACGTGGACCAGCGCATTTCGTTGGCGGGTGCGCATGGTCGGCTCTACGAGTTGGGTGTCTTCCAGGCTACGTGGAGTTACGAGCGGGTGGCTGTACGAATCGGCGGTACGTTGTACCGGCTCTTCGACGGTCAGGGCGTCTACGACGACCCAGTCACCGGGACTCGTGCCCCGGACGGCACGTTACGGAAGGACTCGGGTGACATCCGCGTCTCTACGCTGATTTGGCTCACGAACCCGAAGGACCGCGTGAGCTTTGCGTTTCGTTTCGGGTCTCGTCTTCCGACCACCGACAACAAGGAAGGGCTGGGTCGCGACCAGGCAGATTTCTTCACCACGGTCGGAGTCCGGCTACGCGATGGGCCGTGGGACCTCTCCGCGGAGGGTGGCGCGGGCATAAACGGCACGCGGGATCCCCAACACGAGCAGATCGACCCGATCCTGTTTTCGGGTGCGGCAGTCTATGACGCGGGGAGCGTCGATCCGTTCCTTGAGTTTACAGGCCAGCACGACCCTCGGTCGGAGCGCGACCGCCGCGGAAACGAGAATGTGGGAGAGGTTCGCGTCGGCGTGCAGGTCGGGGGACAGCAATGGCTCCGGATCATGGCTGCGCGAGGATGGACGTCGACGAGCCCCGACCTGGGGGTCACCGTCCTGTTCGGTACTCGGTTCGGGGGCTGCTGAGGCTACCCCCGATTCGCGTCAGCCTTCGTACAGCTCGCCGAATCGGAGCATGACAGTGCTCACCTGGCCCCCAATGATCGTCACGATGTAGAAACGGTCGTATTCCATTTCTTCGATGTCACCCCCAGGGTCACCCCCAAGCGCCTCGACGAGCTGCGGCGTCGTATTGCTGTGCCCCAGGACCAAATGCCGACCGGGCATCGTCTTGAGTTGAGCTGCGAATCCAGGTAAGTCGCGCGAGTCGTAGGACTCGATCTCGATACCGGCCCCTTCCGCTGTCGGCTGTCCTGTGGATCGCGTTCGCTTGAAATCCGTCGAGTGGATTCTTGTGAGCCCCGCATCTGCGAGCATCGTTCCCACGAGGCGAGACCGCTCCCAACCTGCTTCGGAGATCGGCGGGTCGTTGCTCCCGTCCTCAGCGCGCTCCGCGTGGCGAACCAGGTAGACGACGACTGTCTCTTCTTGGGCCTGTAGGACGGTCGGTGCCGCAAGAAAGAGCGCGAAAAGCGCGAGAAAAGCACGACGACGCATGGATGACTCCCTTAGGGTGATTCGCAACGCACCAACCTACTTGCGATCCCACCCAGGTGGCTACAGTTGCACCAGACCTAGGACGTCAGTGACGAGCCACCATCCGGAGGCGGCCAGGACCGCTGTCGGCACGACCCACCGGAGCCAGTGGATGAGGGCCCGATCCGTGCTCGAAGGGTTCGCTCCCGCGACTTGCTCAAGAAGCGTCGCGCGGCTCATGACCCAACCGACCGTCACCACTGCGATTAGGGCGCCCATGGTCTGGCCTCCCGAGCCGAACGTGAGGTCCCAGGGCACGAAGATCTCAAGGTTGATCATGGGAGGGAGTGCTAGGAGCATCGACACTCCGTAGACCGTCCAGACCGCTTTCTTCCGCGTCCACCCGAGGGAATCTGAGAAGCCCGCGACGAGTACCTCGTAAGCGGCGATTCCCGAGAGTAGCGCCGCACCGGACAGTCCCCCGAAGAAAAGGCTTCCGAAGATCCAACCTGCCGGGAGTTGCTCGAAGACTTGGGGAAGAGTGGCGAACAGGAGGCCTGGCCCCGACCCCGGCTCGAGGCCGAAGGCGAATACCGCCGGGAATATTGCGAGTCCTGCGAGTAGCCCCGCTCCCGTGTCACCGATCACGGTCCAGATGGCGTTGGCCCGGATGTCAACGTCGTCGCCGAGGTACGACCCGTAGACGAGCATGAGCGTGCCGCCGAGCCCTATGGAGAACACCACCTGGCCTAGTGCCGCGATCGCCACGGTAGGTGTGATCTGACTGGGCTCGAACGCGAGGAGCCAACGAATCCCCTCATCGGCGCCTGGGAGCGTGACGGACCGTACAATCACAATCAGGAGCGTCACGAAGAGGATGGGCGTGATGATCTTGGACGCCCGTTCGATTCCGCGCTGAACCCCCCGGAGCACGATCCTCGCTTCCGCGAGCAGCACTAAAGCCGTGAAGCCGACTTGAAGGCCCATCGACGTGGCTGAAAAACCCTGCTCAGGCGGAAGAATGCGAGACGGATCGATGGGGCGTCCGAACGGGGCCGTGATCTCGGCCAAGGCGTGGTAGACCACCCACCCGATCGCATTGGTGTAGTAGGCAACGGCCGCCCACGTGATGCCCATGAGGAGCCACCCGATGTACCGCCCGCCCGGCATTCCAATGGCCTGGTACGCCCCCAGGGTCCCGTGCCGCGTGTGACGACCCAACGACCACTCGCCCATAAGAGCCGGAACGGCCACGAGTGCTGCGATCAGCAGGTAGAGCACGATGAATGCTGCCCCGCCGAATTGTCCGACCATGTAGGGGAAGCGCCACACGTTTCCCAGGCCGACCGCCAGACCGACCATCGTGGCTAAGACCCCGAGTCGGCTCCCGAACCTCTCGCGGGTCATTCCGGCGCCGCCGTGCGGTTCGCCATGCCGATCATGTCGCCATTACTGCGGCTAAAGCATCCAGGGCCTGGTCGACGTCGTCCATCGTGTTGTAGAAGTGTGGGGCGATGCGAATCGCGGGCCCTCGCGCCGAGGCGATGATCCCTCGTGCGCGCATCTTGGCCTCGACGGTGTGACTGTCTTCACACGCGATCGCTGTCGTCGGAGCCCTACGGGCCGCCTCTGCTGAGCCCAGGACCTCCAGGCCGCGCTCTGCCGCCCCCTCGGCCGCTCTCCGGCCAAGGGCCCGGTTCCATGCGCCGATATGATCCATCCCGATCTCTCGCAGCCATGCCATCCCGGCCCTGGCGACATACGCTTCCATGATGGGTGGTGTGCCCGTATCCAGCCGTCTCGCGCCTTCTCCCCAGTCGAGCCGGTCGGCTTCGAAGGAGTATGGATTCGCCCTTCCGAACCAGCCGGTGATGGTGGGTTTGAGCTGATCCGCTAGGCCAGGCCGTACCCACACGAAGGCGATGCCTGGGATGCCCATCAGGAACTTGAGGTTCCCCGATGCCACGAAATCGGCTCCGCACTTTGGGGCATCGAAAGACTCCGTACCCAAAGTCTGGTAGGCGTCTACGTAGAGCAGGGCACCCTTGGCATGAGCGAGTTCCGCGATCGCCCCGATGTCCTGCTTGAAGCCGGTTTGGTAATAACCCTGGCATGCCGACACGATCGCGGTCTGTTCGTCGATCGCGGCCTCGTAGTCCTCGAGTTCGATGCAGCCGTCACGTACGGGGACCCAGTCCACTTCGGCTCCCATGCGTTCCTGGGCGAGCCACACGTGGCCTACCGTGGGGAATTCGCCGCCGCTTGCTACAACGCGGTGCCGCGTCCCCGTGTAGTCGAGTCCGGTGGCGACGCTCGCTGTTGCTTGAGACACCGAGGTGGCCACCGAGACGTCATTCGGGTCCGCATTGATAAGGGCCGCGAATTCAGCTCGGGCCGCATCCGTCTCGGCCATCCAGCTGTCCCAGTCCATTCCAGCCTCGTTCCATGAGGCCAAATAGGCGTCAGCTGCAGCTCGCGTCACGCTGCATTGCGGCGCTTGTGAGCAATTGTTCATGGGGATCAACGATCCCAGGATCGGGATCTGCGCCCTGACCGAGTCGAGGTCGTATGCGGGAGAAGTCATGGCTCAGAGGATATGGGTGGGGGAGAGGCAAGGCGAGGCCTGACCGGCCGCCTGTAGATGCAAGTGAGCCAGGACGTTACCATGGGGATGAGCGTGCGAGTGAGGATCGCCGGTAGCTTAGGCTGCTGGAGGAAAGTCCGAGCTGCTCAGGGCAAGGGTGCCGGGTAACGCCCGGGCGTCGAAAGGCGACGGAAAGTGCAACAGAGAACAGACCGCCGATGGCCGCTTAGGCGGCACAGGCAAGGGTGAAACGGTGCGGTAAGAGCGCACCGGGCTCCTGGTAACAGTGAGTCGCTGGTAAACCCCACCCGCAGCAAGGCCAAATAGGGAACGAGGAGTGGCCCGCTCCATTTGAGTTCCGGGTAGGCTGCACGAGGCTGTTGGTAACAGCAGTCCTAGATGAATGATCCTCCCCCGTAAGGGGACAGAACTCGGCTTATTCCGCGCGTTCAACTGACGGCGCCCGTCGCGAAAGCGGCGGGCGCCGACTCCTTGCCCCTCGCTTGACCCCGACCCCCGTTTGGCGAGATTGATCCTCCACAAAGCGCCCGTAGCTCAGTTGGATAGAGCGCGTGCCTCCGGAGCACGAGGTCGCAGGTTCGAATCCTGCCGGGCGCACTTTGAACATGAACGCCGTCAGATCCCGCTAGGGTCTGACGGCGTTTGTGCTTTGAATCCGAACCTGTGACCTCGTGGGCAGCAAGATCAGCGCTGGTTCGAGTCAAGCGGTCAGGCCGCTAGTGATGACCTATGTGATGTTTCGCGAGACCACGGAGCGAAGCTCCGTGCATCCATCCATCCGCCGGGCTGCCTGGCCCTGTCCGCCTGCCATCAAATGCGGGACCGGTTGCGATCCTGTCCGGCGCCGCGCAGATTTTCCTCCGCGGCATATCCGTAGTCGCGTGCTGGACACTCCGGGAGATAACTCTATGAAGATCCGTACCATAGCCACTCTGGCACTGGCATTAGCGCTGGGCGCCTGCGCGTCCGAAGAAGCCACCGACGACGCGATGGCGGATGCTACGCCCGAGGCATCCGCGGACGCTCAGGCGGTCACCGAACTCGCTGAGTATTGGGCTACGCATTACAACATGGGCCATCCCGGTATGGTTGCCGGCAAGTATGCAGATGAAGCCTGGCTCCTCAGTTCGGACGGAACCCTTTCTGAAGGTTCAGAAGCGATCGAGACCTTCTTGGGAAGCACGGCCGAGATGAACCCGCAGGTTGTGATCACGCCTGGCGAAGTCAGGGTCTTCGGTGATCAGGCTGTGGGCGTGGGGATGTACGAGATGACGCTAAGCCCGGAAGGGGCTGAGCCGGTGAGCTACGGCGGATCCTACATGACGCACAACGTGAAGGTCGATGGTGCCTGGGTGATCGCAGGGCATATTGGGAACCTCACGGACGACCCGTTCGAAGGCTTTGAGTTCTCGGCGCCTGAGGGTGAGGCTGGGGAGAACCAGGGGACCATGGGTGAGCTGACAGGCGGCTGGGCGACCCATTACAACTTGGGCCACGCTTCGATGGTCGCGGACTACTATACCGAGGACGCGATGGCATCCTTATCGCGCGGCGGGCAGGTCATGGGTCGCGAGGCGATCTCGACCGCTCTTTCGGACATGATGGAAGCGCGCCCGGGGAGGACGATCGACATCAACAGTCTGCAAACGTGGGAGCTCGGCGATGGCTGGGCGCTCGACGGCGGCTGGTTCGCTTCGACGGAAGCCGGCGCGGATGCACCGTTCCAGTCGGGCGGTTACCTCAACCTGCTCAAGCAGGCGGATGATGGGTCGTGGCAGATTCATTGGGGGGTGTCCAACGCTTGGCCGACGGGCGACATGTAGTCTGTCTCGCTTCGAGCGACACTAAAGGGGGGCGGGTCCAAAGTGGGCCCGTCCCCTTTTTTCGTCTCTTGCCCACTCGCGCTTGGACCTTGGTATTCGGTCGGAGGAACAACGTCGGCCTCACCTAACATTCGCCCATGACCTTCGTCTTGATCGCTCTCGGTGTCCTCACGGGTGCGATCGCCTTGGTTAGGGCGGTCACGATGAAGAAGGTCTCCGTTGAAGACCTGGTCGAGGCGGCTCAAAGCGCTGCGGCCCCGACGCTGAGGACTAGGAGCGCCCCCTAGGTGCTCCGCATGCCGAAAGAGCCGCCCAAAACACGACATCATGCATGGCGACAGGGCTGCTCGGTCGTTGTTCGGACGACTCGGCCGTGACTGACGTGGTCTCGCCACCTCGCACTAAGCCCCACGCCATCCATCCGATCTCAAGCGCGAAACTCCCGTACACTAGGGACTACACGACGCCCTGAAAACGCACAGCAAGGTGAGAACGGCGTAACGACGCATGGGCCGGGCAGAGTAGGGAGCCACCCTCGGCGTAGTGCGGAAGATGGTCGTGTCCTACGCTTGGGGGCGCTCCCCTCGAACGGTTACTCGGTACCCGGAGCGGACGTTCGGGGAGTAATCCCAGACCGCGTAGTGCTGTGTACACCTGTTGTCCCAGAAGGCGATCGAATGCTGCTGCCACCTGAAGCGACACTGAAAAGCGGGGCTCTTCACGTGGTCGAACAGGAAGTTGAGGAGTGCATCACTTTCCGGGATGGGGAGTCCAAGGATCTGGGTGGTGAACATCGAGTTCACATAGAGGCACTTTCGCCCCGACACGGGATGGGTTCGGACCACCGGATGTTCGCTCTTCGGGTAGACCTTCCGCGTGTCGTCGCGCCCGATCATCGCGTTCACGCTCTGGTAGTACGGAGCACCGTCGTGGATCGCGGTGAGGCCCTCGAGCATCTCCTTCATTCGCTCGGACAGGGCTTCGTAAGCGGCGTACATGCTGGCAAACATCGTGTCACCGCCACTTTCCGGGACGGTAAACATCCTCAGGATCGATCCCATGGGGGGCTCTTCACCGCAGGACACATCGGAGTGCCACATCTCCCCCGCTACGCGCTTTGAGGTTTTGTCCGCATGAATGATCATGACCTCGGGGTGTCCGTCCAGCCCGGGGTCGTTGGGGTGGATGTCCAGGGTGCCGAAGCGCGCTCCAAAGGCTTTATGGGCTTCCACGGAAATGTCCTGGTCACGGAAGAAAATTACTTGGTGCTCCGTGAGAGCCTCGCGAATCGTGGCGAAGTTCTCGTCCGACAAATCACCAAGGTCCACACCGAGTACTTCCGCCCCAATCGTGGGTGTGACCGGTCGGATGAAGAGTCCCGAATCGGTCGCCGCAGTGTCGCTCATGGTATGATCTCCGTAGCGTGTGTCGAACTACTTCCGCGACCACACTACTATGTCCGACGACCTCCAGCACTACGACGCCGACTTCGTGGTGATCGGCTCCGGCTTCGGCGGATCCGTGTCGGCGCTCCGTCTCGCGGAGAAGGGCTACAAAGTCGTCGTACTCGAGCAGGGCAAACGATACGAGCGCTCGGATTTCCCTGAGACGAGTTGGGGGCTGAAGAAGTACCTGTGGATGCCCCGCTTCGGCTGGGGCGGCATCCAGGCGGTCAGCTTCTTCCGCCACATGCTGGTGCTTCATGGGACGGGGGTGGGAGGCGGTTCGCTGGTCTACGCGAACAACCTTATTCATCCACCGGCACAGGCCTTCGGTGAGGACGAATGGGGGAGGGCCGACTGGGTCGGTCGTTTGGAGCCTCACTACGCCGAAGCCCGCCGCATGCTCGGAGCCAGCCCGTGCGAAGGCCTTGGCCGCACCGACGAGCTTCTTGAACAAGTGGCGGCGGAGATGCCTGGATCGGGAACGCTCCGAGCCAGCGATGTCGGAGTCTTCTTTGGCGAATCCGGCGTCGAGGTCGCCGACCCGTACTTCGGTGGGGAAGGTCCACGCCGCACCGGGTGCACGCGCTGTGGGGCGTGTATGATCGGATGCCGTGTCGGTGCGAAGAACACGCTCGATAGGAACTACCTGTGGTTCGCAGAACGGCTCGGGGTCGAGATCGTACCGGAAACCCGAGTCACGGGAATCGAGCCTCGTGACGGAGGCTACACGGTCCACGTCCGAGACCCTCTCCGTCGCGATCCGGGAAGGAGGAGTTGGCGTGCGAAGCAGGTCGTGGTCGCAGGAGGGGTCTTAGGTTCTGTCCACTTGCTACTCCGCTCCCGCGACAAGGGATGGCTGCCCGATCTTTCTCCTCGCATCGGTGAGTTCGTACGCACGAACTCCGAAGAACTTCTGGTGGTGGAGAGCAAAGATCGGACGGTGGATCTCGGCGACCACGTGGCGATTACGTCCGGCCTTCAAGCGGACGCGGACACGTTCGTGGAGATGGTGCGTTTGAACCGCGGGTCGGACGTTCTGTTCTGGCTGACCGCCCCGTTGGCTGGTGTGTCACGCCTTCCTCAAGCCGTGGCTCCGCTCGTCGCTGCGCTCTCGAGTATTCCGAGATTCTTGCTCGGACTGTGGCCGTTCGGACGGGCATCACGGTCAGCGATCCTACTGGCCATGCAGCCGACTGAAGGACATCTCAGTCTCGTACTCCAACGACGCTGGCTTGGATTGGGCCGTGCTGTTCTCAAATCCGAGTTGCCGATCGGTGAGAAGCCGCCTGCCGTGCGAATCCCCGTCGCTCGAGAGATCGCACGCCGCTTGGCCGAGAAAATGAACGGTACTGTGTGGCAGAGCCTGTGGATCCCGTTCGCCGGATCACCCACAACTGCTCACGTCCTAGGTGGCTGCCGAATGAGCGATACCCCAGATGACGGAGTCGTAGATCGGGCCGGGCGCGTGCACGGCCATCGTGGACTCTACGTAGCGGACGGCTCGGTCGTGCCGTCCAACCTGGGCGTAAATCCGAGCCTCACCATCACAGCACTCGCCGAATACATCATGGCCCAGGTCCCCGGAGCGGGCAAAGCGCCCACGAGCGCCGCGCCAGAGGACCACTAGGCCGGGCTCACCCCCACGGGTACGGTCCGGACATCTCCACATTGCCCGCGTCAAAGAGCATCTCGATCATCCGATGCCACGAGTCCCAGTTCGTGGTTCGACCGTACACCGAGTTGGTTTTGTGGGAGATCACGAGATCGACGGCAGGGAAGACCGTAATCCACTGTCCGATGGCTCCGCGCCCTGTGTAGGCGCCCGCAAAGGGGCCCACAGCCAGGGGCCCATCGAAGACCCACCACATGTACCCGTACCCGAAGTAGCCGTCACGGCGGCCGACCGGGTTCATCTCCTCAAGCGGGGTCACCACGGACACGATCTCTTTGGCCCACTCGCGGGAGATCACCTGCCGTCCATCCCAGCTCCCCTCATTCAGCATCAAGTGCCCGATCCTGGCCATGTCACGAGTCGAGAGGTGGAAGTGATAGGAGGGGAAGCGAGATCGTGAGAGGTCGCCACCCTTCTGGTGGATGGGGCGATTCCAGTCCTGGAACCCGATCGGGATCCCGATCTGCGCTTGGGTTTCGTCGTAGAGGTCCCGCCCTGTGAGCATCTCGAAGACCCCGCCGGCGGCGTTGAAGTCCCAATTGCTGTACAGCATGTACTCGCCTGGTTGCTGCGAACCCCGGGCAGGGGCGTCGCCCAGGTTGTCGCCACCGTTCGAGGCAGGGTGGTAGACGCCTGACCGCGCGGTGATGAGGTGCCCGATCTGCGCTTGCTTCTCGATGGGGAGGAGCCCGCCCACGTCATCGACTCCAATGTCCTCCATCGTTGCGCTGAGATCGATCGTGCCGTTCTCGACCCAGTAGCCGTAGAGCATCGAGAGGATGCTCTTCCGCACCGACGCGAGATACGAGAGCTCTTCGATATCGCCGAAGGTGTAAACCAACCGGCCTTTGTGGGCGACCACGACACCGGTCGAGTTCGCGGAGTCGGCCAGGAAGCGGGTCACGCCGCGGAGCGCCTGCACGTCCCAACCGGCTTGGGCCAGGCCAGGCCCACGCAGGATCGTCCACTCGTCTCCGGGGAAGACGCAGTCCGCGCACTGGGCGGCGGTGGAGGCAGGGGTCAGTCCGCCAAATGCAACGAGAGCGACCCACATGAACAGCGTCGCGCGGATGTGCTTCATCTTCAGCTCCATGGGCTCCGGAATGATCACGAAGGTAGGAGCCGCAGGCCCGGCATTCCACCCTGGACCTTTCCTGTCGTCACTTCGTAGGGTAGGTGACCATGGCCATTCTCATCTCTATCCTGGCCGTTCTCGCGATGCTCGCGTGCCTCGCGCTGATACCCCTGGGCCTGCCCCCGGCCTGTGGTTGATCGTCGTGATTGCGATGGGGTGTGCTACTCGCCCGCACGGCCGCAATAGCCATGAAGGTTGCCGTCTCCGTAGGAATCATCACCGCTGTGGGAATCACCCTCGAGTTTTAGCGGTTGGGGCCTGAGCGGGCCCACGTGATCTCTAGCGACCCGTCCCCGGCGGTCGCAGCTCATTCCAGCGCTCGATAAACGCGACGGCTGCGGCTACGCCTGCCTCGGTCCCCACGCGCCCGCGCTCGAGCGTGGCTTCTGCGGGGTCTCTGACGCCCCATACCCCTGTGCTCGACATCTCCACGGAAGAGGTCCCCTTGCCGGTCGCTTCGTCCTTGAGGCCTTCGGCAAGGAATACCGCGAGCGCCGTCGCATCTCCGGCGACCACTTCTGGCAGCATCTCTTCCATGTGTGGCGGAAGTGTGAGCTCGGCTGCGTATGCAGCGTCGAGGTCGACGAGTTGAGGAATCATGTAGAGTGAGCTTGATGTTTCTGGCGTGCCCCCGTGCCGATCGAACATGGGCTCGGCCGGAAGCGGTAGGTCTCGGCTGACTGTGCGGTCTCTGAAGGGACCCGTTACGGCGTCCAGGCTCACCGCGATCCCTGCGGTCTCTTGGTTGATACGATCCACGATGAATGTCGTGATTGCGCGGTTTCCGCCGTGGGCGTTCATGAACAAAAAGCGCTTGAACCCATGCTGTATCAGGCTCTTCGCTGCCTCGACGTAGACCTCTTGGATCAGCTCAGAAGGCAGCGTCACCGTGCCGGCGAACCCCATGTGATAGGGTGACTGCCCCGGCATCATTATGGGCGCCACCAAAATGTCCACACGTTGCGCGATGAGTTTTGCTCGTTCCACACCGTTGAGGTAGTCGGTGCCAATGGGCAGGTGCGTCCCATGTTGCTCAAGAGAAGCGACGGGGATCAGCACCATGTCACTTCGAGTTAGGAGATCTTCCACCTCGGGACGAGTCATGTGTGGGAGGTAGTTCTTCACCTTCACGATCTCGGGTAGCCCTGTGTGTTGGGCTTCTGTACCGCACGGTGTGAGGACGAGAGCGGCGGCGGCGAACAACAGGACACGCTTCATGATCCGACTCCTTCTGGACGATCGGGTTGCTCGGCACATCTTAAAGTGGAATGTGCCGGAAGGCGATCACTTTGGAGTGTCGAGATGGTTGAGTCAGGCGGCGTTCTGTCGTACTGCCGGAGTATCTATCGCCGCGCTCGCGCGGTGGCGGAGTGTGTCCCGGAGTTCAGGATGCTCCGTAAGTAGTCAGATCGATCTCACGTGGCTCATGCGTGATGACCGAGAAGATTTTCACTTCATAAGGAGCGATGGACATGGTTTGGGCGTTTCAAAGGCCATGGTGTCGGCCGCCGACACGTATCAGGGATGATCGGCGAGCGGATGATCGAACGGACGCCTGGCGTCACCCGCCTGATTGATTGGATGGAGAAGCGAGGTTGGGTCGTTCGCAAGCGTTGCACAGAAGACCGGCGCCGTGTGTGGTGTCGAGTTACGCAGGAGGGACTAGGCCTGCTCGACTCACTCGATGACATCTTGAATGCCGTGGACGACAGTCTCGGCGTAGCGCTGGAACCGTCCGAATTGACCTAACTCACTGAGTACCTCGATCGGTTCAGAGCTGCAGCCAACCAATAGGAAGCCCACGGCAGTTTGACGTAACACTCCTCCCGTAGGTATTGGTCGGTTATAGGCCGGCCGCTTGGCCGCGCGCCAATTGCCCGGAGGCTCTCGTGAATCGCCACTTATTTGCTCCGTTCCTTTTCGGTCTCTTCTTATTTGGATGCGGGGGTGCTCCCTCTGGCGTCCTGCCCCAGCCGACGTCTTCGCCGTTCGATGTCGTGATCTCAGGTGGTACCATCGTGGACGGAACCGGGAATGCGTCGTTTCCGGCGGATGTCGGGCTCCGCGGAGATCGCGTCGCTGCGATTACTCCCCCGGGCATGCTCTCCGAAGAACCGGCGAACCGGCGGGTCGATGCGACGGGCTTGGTAGTGGCTCCCGGCTTCATCGACATTCAAAGCCATTCACGATTCAACTTCTTGGGCAACGGAGATGGCCGGGTCGTTTCCAAGGTCACCATGGGGGTGACCACAGAGATCATGGGCGAGTCCACGACGAATGGACCTGCCAGTGCTGCCATGCTTTCCGCCGCCGGCGGAGCTGTTGGTCGCTCGGTCTTTGAGACGTTCGGAGATTGGATGAGCGCGATGGAAGCCCACGGCGGGAGCGTGAACTTTGGCTCTTTCGTCGGCGCGACCACGATCCGCGTGCTTGGTATGGGCGAGGCCATGGGTAAGGCGGGGGGACCCGAAGTGAGCGCGATGCAGGACGCAGTCCGTCAGTCCATGGAAGACGGTGCGTTCGGAATCGGGTCGGCACTCATTTATCCTCCCGGAAACTTCGCTTCCACCGAAGAGTTAATCGCGATCAACAGTGCGGCGGCACCCTACGGCGGCGTGTACATCACACACATGCGTTCGGAGGCGGACAATTTCCTCGAGGCCATCGATGAGGCGATCAAGATCGGGACCGAGGCTGGGGTGCCGGTCGAGATCTACCACCTCAAGGCGGGCGGCCAGCGGAATTGGCACAAGGCCGCACAGGCTGTGGCCAAGATCGACTCGGCTCGTGCGGCCGGCGTCGATATTCAAGCGAACATGTATCCGTACACCGCCGGTGGCACGGGTCTAACCGCGTGTTTCCCCCCTTGGGCGTCGGCAGATGGGAAGCTCTTCGACAACCTCGCGGACGCCGACATGCGTGGCCGGATTCGCGCCGAGATCGAGAACCAGACGGAGGACTGGGAGAACCTGTGCTCTCTCTCCACTCCAGAGGGAGTCCTGCTCCTCGGATTCAACAAGGCCGAGAATCGCAAGTACATGGGCCGATACCTCGCTGATGTGGCAGCGGAGGTCGGGAAGGACTGGATCGAGACCGCGTTCGATTTGGTCTTAGACGAACGGCAGAGAATTGGCACGATCTACTTCATGATGAGCGAAGAAAACGTCGCGATGCAGATCGGTCAGTCGTGGATGAAGTTTGGGACGGATGCTGGCGGGATCGATCCGGAGACCGCTACAGGCCTCTCACACCCGCGGGCGTATGGCACATTCACGCGTATCCTCGGGAAGTACGTCCGAGAAGAGGGCGCGACTACACTCGAGGAAGCCGTCCGAAAAATGTCGTCTGCGGTGGCCACCCGACTTCACATCAAGGACCGCGGACTGCTCAAGGAAGGCTTCTTCGCAGACGTGGTCGTCTTCGATCCGGAGACCGTCGGAGATCGTGCGACGTATGATGAGCCGCACCAATTGTCGACCGGTATCGAGCATGTATTTGTAAATGGGGTAGAGGTCGTAAACAGAGGCCGTCACACCGGAGCCATGCCAGGGGTGCCAGTCCGTGGGCCCGGCTGGACGGAGTGGCGCCGGTAGCCTGAGGCAACGTCCCAAGCCGTCACAACGTCTCAACTCATGCAGGCCGGTGACACAGGTGCACGCCAGTTTCGTGGGTGTGGACGATGAGTGGTTGGGGAGGACTGGGGCTTCGGACCGAGAGGGGATGATGATGAACGTGGAAGAGCGGATCCGATTTCTGCTGGGGACGGCAGTCCGAGCAGAGGGAAAGGGTGATTTCCGGATCGCTCAGTTATTTCGCAGAATGGCGGAGGACATGCGACCCATGGAGCATGCTCTCAGCGCTGCGGGGCCCTGAGCTAAGGGGTTTGCACTGACAGGGACGTTGTGGAGCCACCGTATCGAAGGCCCGGTCGCCCGTTGGGCGGCCGGGCTTTTCTTAGCCGTGATATTCCCCACGGGCTTGTAGGCTATTTCCCGGATTCCCGTAGGGATCGAACGAATTACATTTCTGGTCCCGCTGCGGTTCCCCGGACGGCTGCGGGCTTCTAACTCAGACAGGAATGCCTTAGATGAAGCGTTTTTCGATCCTCTCGGCTCTTGCCGTTTTCGCCGCGTGTGGTGGTGGCGAGCCGGCCGAGAGCGGCGCTGCCAGTAGCGCCTCCGCGGAGCCCGCGGAAGCGGCTGCTCCGACAGCAAAGCTCCCCGGCGGTGAAATGACCACTCCTGAGTGGTTCGCTGTGGATGCGGATGCACAGGTTGCTCACATCGTCCTGACCGCCGGTGCGACCAATGCCAACAACTATTGGAACTACAATGGTGCCACCAAAGGCAGCATGGCCATCACTGTTCCAGTGGGTTACACGGTAACAATCGACCTGGTCAACAAAGATCCAGCCATGGCGCACAGCGTTGGGGTCTCTGCGGAGGCGTCGTCGTTTGGTGCGATGCTCGACCCAACGCCTGTCTTCACGGGTGCGGTCACTGAAAACCCGACGTCGATGATCGATGGCACCATGCCGGGCGAGACTGAAACGGTCACGTTCACGGCGGATGCCGCTGGCACCTACACGTTGGTCTGCTACATCCCTGGTCACGGTACCACGGGCATGTGGATTTACTTCGTCGTCTCGGCTGACGGCTCGGCCGGCGTCCAGAGCACGATGTAGGCGCGGAACGTCCCGCAGTAGAGCACAGCAGTAAGACACAAAGAAGCGCCGCTCCGATTTCTTCGGGGCGGCGCTTTTTTGTGGATCCGGTGAGACGCTTAGTCGTCGCTGGACAGCGCCTCGGCTTCCTCGAGGGTCGGCCCGCGCAGGTGCACCGGTGCCTGTGTGCCCTTCACGCACAGGTTGAGCACCTCCACGAAGACCGAGAAACCCATGGCGAAGTAGACGTACCCCTTCGGGAAGTGGGTCCCCATGCCTTCTGCGACAAGGGACATTCCGATCAGGAGTAGGAAGGACAGCGCGAGCACTTTCACAGTGGGGTGCTGACTGACGAAGCGACTCACGGGGCTTGCGGCCCAAATCATGAAGCCGCCTGCGATCAGAACCGCGAGGACCATCACCTGGATGTCGTCAGCTACACCGACAGCCGTGATGACGGAGTCCAACGAAAAGACGATGTCGAGGAGAGCGATCTGAACGATGACGGCTCCCAATGCTGCAGCGCCACGGGACGTATCCTGACTCGCTTCATCACCCTCGAGCTTGTGATGGATCTCACGGGTGGACTTGAAGAGGAGGAACATGCCACCCGCAATGAGAATCAGGTCGCGACCAGAAAAGCTGTGATCGAAGAGCGCGAAGAGTTCGCTCGTGAGCTGCATGATCCACGTGATGGAGAACAGCAGGAGAATTCGGGTCCCGATCGCGAGTGTGAGGCCGATTTGTCGAGCCTTGGCTCGAGAGTCTTTCTCCACACGATCGGCCAGGATCGCGATGAAGATGATGTTGTCGATCCCCAGCACGATCTCTAGGATCGTGAGGGTGAACAAAGCGACCCAGGCTTCAGGGCTGTTGATCCATTCCATCGAGGCGCGGCTTGTTGAGATGAGTCGGCGCGCAAAAGCTATGTGGTGGCTCGCCTGTTTCCTATCGTGCGTCGAGACCCTGGATGGTCCGTCTGAATCTTTGGGTCTGCTGGGGCGTCCAACGACCTGGCAGTCTCCCCTTCGTCCGTTCCCATTCCCAGAGCCTGATCGGCTGGCCGTAGTGTGGAGTCAGTTTTCCACCATGGGACTCAACGAATGTCCCTCGTCCTGGCCGGAATATGCTGACTTCCGCGAATAGAGCCGGGCGTTCGAAGAGCTCGGCGCCTGCCGCGGCGCTCTTCCTTGCCGTAGTCGGCATATACGGAGTCCTGTCGTATTCGGTGGCTCAGGGGACACAGGAGATCGGGATTCGAATGGCGCTGGATGCAGAAGAGGGCACGATCGCAAAGATCGTTGTGGGCCAGGGCCTGGCTCTGATACTGCTTTCGTTCGCAATTGGCGTGCTGAGTGCGCTCGCTACGGCGCAGGTGTTTTTGAGCTTGCTTTATGGGGTGACTCTGAGAGACCCGCTCACCTAAGTGACGGCGACGGCTGTCCTGACGGTGGGGGTGGCCCTGGCCTTCCCAGCCCGCCGGGGCCAGCACGGTGAGTCCCCAGACGGCTCTCCGCTCCGATTGATGGCCTGATAGAGACCGGACTCTGGATCAGGGAAAGGGCTCTGGCATTGGCGTCGGGCCCCTTGTTTAGTCATCTGTGGCGGCTGGCGACGCCTCGCTCCGCGACAAGCTCGCGTCCAAATTCAAGATCAAAAACGGCCTTTGCCAGAGATCCCTCCCGGGGACGAAGGCGTTCGTGATTGATGGTGGCGATGATGGGGGGCCTAGTCGACGCCGGTAGGACGGACTGGGCCGCGAAGATTGCTGGGGGAATCCGGGAGATGCCGCTCAACGAGCACTTCGGTCAGGCCGTGATGAGCTTGAAGAAGCTTGCCTCCCCCGACTTTGGTGTCGCTTGCTTCACGCACGGCGAGCCGATCAAGAAAGGCGCTTCCAGGCGGTTCATGAAACGCTGGCGAGGAGGCCGCTGACGGCGCTTTCGGTAGCGATCAGCTCGAAAAACCCCGCAGGAATTCCAAAATGTACAGATCCATGTCATTGTGTGTGACAAGACTATTGATTTGACGAATCAAAATATATTACTCTATAGGTATCACGGTTTTCATATTTTCGGTGTTTTTCTGTAAATGTCTGACATCCATACCTTCTTGAGCGCCTATCCACGGATCCGATCTGCGTGCCGGATGCGCCACGTGGCTGACCCTGAGTCGGGGAAGCGCCTTACCGCACATCAGGCGGGCATTCTGAGGCACCTCGACACGAAGGACCCGGTGATGGTCGGTGAACTGGCAGAACACCTGGGGGTCACCGCGTCCACCATGTCCCTGACTCTGTCACGGCTCGAGGTGGGTGGTTTCATTTTCCGGGAGAGGGACGCTGCCGATCGGCGCGTGATGAATGTCCTGCTCACAGACCACGGGGAGCGGATGCGTGAGGGGCTGGCCGACTTGGACCCGGATCGTGTACATCGGATGCTTCAGCATCTCGATCCGGAATCGCGCCGACTCGCTCTTCGTGGACTGGGCTTGCTCGCGGAAGCCGCCGACGCTCTGACCCGAAGCGGCCGCGAACACGTCGACGCGCTATCGGATCCATAAGAACGCCACTCAGCAGGAGATGCGGATGGTGACGTCCGGATACTCAGCGACTCCGTTCCCCAAGAAACTCGGAATCGAAGGAAGGGCACCCGGTCATGGAACTGTTGCTGGAACTCCACAAAAGAGGGCGCCCCGATCTGCATGGTCACACACGATCCGCGGTATGCGCACATGGCTGACCGCTCGATCCATCTCTTCGGTGCTCAGGCCGTCAGTGAAGATCAAGCGCAGATGCACTCACTCGAAGAATCGGGTTTCGACGTCGCGACCTGAGTCGTCTCGCTCCGTCGTCGATTAGGCGGCTAAAGAAAAGAGAGGCCCGCGGGATTCCCCGCGGGCCTCTTTTCTTTCTTTCCAGCTGACGGCGGCCTCGATTAGTCCCCCGCCTCCAGCTCAGGCCATTCACCCGGGACGTTGTACGCGCGGGCAACGGTATCGGGATCGTCGTGGTCCGCCCGCTCTGACATTAGGAAGACGTAGTACCCACACGTCGTCCCTGCGGGATGGCCACGGCACACCTCGGGCCGTGACTTGTGCACCGTGCAGAGCCGCGTCTTGAGGTCCAGCAGGTTGCAGGCGCTCCCGTATACCTCGTCCTTTTGATGCTTGAGTACGCGTTCTCCCTCGTCCCAGCCCTTCTTGGTGTAGCGTTCTCGTGCCTCAGACTCTGTGACGCCAAAATGACGCGCGAGACGTGTCACATCACGAACCGTGACCTCGATTCGTGAGTATGTGCAGCAGTACGAAGGACAGTTGTGACAGTCGTACAAGAGGGGAAGGGAGGTTGCCACAATCGCTGACGGCGAGGGTCGCTGGAGCGTACACCACTCTTTGGTGGCGCCAGAAGCTACTAGGAAACGTCGGGGCGTGGCCATGCGTTCGAAGCCACGGTAATTTGCCGTCCCTGACCCGAACCAATTGCTTGGAATCACGGATATGCGCCGCACTACGATTGCTCTGATTGTCTTCGGGTTCGCCTCGATTGGCGCTCCCGTGCCTTCTGCCGCACAGGCGCGTTTCGACGAACTGCTCACGCGCGCCGAACGGACGGAGTTCACCGAGACCAGCTCGTACGAGGACGTGGTAGAACTCGCGACGCGCATTGCCGAGATGTCGCAGGATATTCACATGACGACGTTCGGTTATACCAACGAGGGCCGCGCGCTGCCGCTCCTGATAGTGGGGGCCCCCGATGCGACACCGGAGTCGGTGCTCGGAACCGGGAAGACCCGGGTCTATATCCAAGGCAACATCCACGCCGGTGAGGTCTGTGGCAAAGAAGCGTTGCTCATGTTGTTACGGCGATTTGCTACTGGTGACTACCCAACATGGACGAACGATCTCGTCCTCCTTGTGGCCCCTATCTACAACGCCGACGGGAACGAGCGCGTGTCGCTGGGGAATCGACCACGGCAGCACGGCCCCATTGGCGGGATGGGACAGCGTCCGAACGCTCAAGGGCTCGATCTGAATCGAGATCATACCAAGCTGGATTCTCCAGAGGCTCGATCCTTGGTCGGTATGATGAACGCCTATGACCCTCACGTTGGTATCGACTTGCACACCACCAACGGGACGAGGCACGCGTACCACCTCACCTATTCGCCGCCCTTGCACCCGAACACGCCTTCTTCCATCGATCGTATGCTTCGCGATCGATGGCTTCCTGAGGTGACGTCACGCGTGAAGGAGAAGCATGGGTGGGACTACTACTACTATGGGAATGCGAATCCGCGGCGCCCCGGGTGGTACACCTTCGATCACCGCCCGCGCTTCAACAACAACTACGTCGGGCTTCGGAATCGCTTTGCGATCCTGAGTGAGGCGTACGCCTATGCCACCTTCGAGGACCGAGTGCGTGGCACGTTGTGGTTCGTTGAAGAGGTGCTGGATTTCGCGGAACAGAATGCCGGAGAGATCAGGGATATCGTTGCTGCTGCGGATCGTCAGACGGTCGTAGGCACGAGCCTGGCCACGCGCGCTCAGTTCCAGCAGTCCGAACAGGAAGTCACGATCCTCATGGGTGAAGTCGATGAGGAACGGCATCCGAACACCGGCTCGATTATTCTGCGCCGGCGGGATGTGGTGAACCCCACGCGGATGTACGAGTACGGCACCTTCGAACCCGCTGAGACCGCAGTTGCCCCGGCGGCGTATTACATCCTTCCAGAGGCGGACGAGGCGATCGACAAGATCGAAGCGCACGGGCTCACGGTGATCCGATACGCTACCGAGAGAGAACTCCCGGTGGAGCGATTCGTGATCGACTCGACCACAGTCGCCCCGCGCGAATTCCAGGGCCGCCACGAGCGGACGATTTGGGGCAACTGGGTCGCCACCATCGAGACTCTCCCGGCCGGGACCGCGTACGTGTCGGTGGATCAGCCCCTTGGCCGGCTAGCCTTTACGCTGCTGGAGCCGCGTTCGGATGATGGCTTCGTCGCGTGGGCGCTCCTCGATGAGCAAATCGAAGCCGGTGAGCTACCTGTACTGCGGGTGGCTGCACCAGGCAGATAGGCCCTCTGAGGGAGGCCCTCTAGAGCTCGTCTACACGTTGGAAGATGTGCACGCCTCGGTCTTCCAAATGATTGATCACGGAATCGAAACACTCCGCGTTTCGGCCGACGACCTCAGGCGGTGCTACGCCTGGCTCGTTCCAGAGTCCACTCGTGACCAATCGTACCATGCCGGTGCATGTGTATCCCGTCGTCCGAGCTATGGATGAGGTCTCAGTGTCCGGGTTGTAGTAGTCGAGCATGTTGTATGTGTGCAGGAGCGCTTTGTCGTCCTTCGCTCCTTCAATCGTGATGCGCATGACGGTCAGGTCCGGCTCGCCTTCGTCAAACGTCCAAGCGTCGAACAGGAGGGCCTCAGTGACGTCCCTTGGCTTAACGATTCCCGATGCTGCTGAGATGTCTTGCGAAGAGAAAAAGCCGGCGTCGCGGAGCACCTTCATTTTGTCGGCGTGCCCCGGATATCGCATGGTCTTCTCGACCATTTCCGGGACGTCCGACGTTTTCAGGAGCGAGCGCAGACCGTCTGTGTTGAAAGCCTCCAGGGTCCCCAGCCCAGGGAAGTTCACCAGTTCGACTTCGGAGAGGCCGGGAAGAGCGACTTCAACACCACCCTTCCTCATGCGAGCCTCGCGCATGTAGAGCGCGATCACGTCTCTTGGGGAGAATGGCGCCTTGTACTCCCAGGGCCACGAACGCTCCACGGGGAGTCCGCCGACCAAGCAGTGGAACGAGTAGGTCTCGTCCAAGTGCTCCTCGAGACGTCCGAACATCATGTTGCTGAGGCCAGGAGCCACGCCACAGTCGACGAGGCATGGTACGCCTTGTTCCTTCGCGAGCGCGTCGAGTCCGAACGCGTCTTCCGGGAAGAACGAAATGTCGACAATGGGTCGTCCCTCTTGAAGAACGCGTTCCACGGTCTGGTAGCCCATGAAACCGGGTACGGCGCTGACGACGAGGTCTGCGTCCGCGACCGCCTTCGAAACCATCTTCAGATCTGAAAGATCTGCAACGACTCCGTCGGCACCGTGCTCCGTGAGACGATCCACAGCGACAGGGTCAACGTCGACCACGAGGACTGAAAAGTCCTCTTCGGCGGCGAGGTCGCGCACGATGGCGTTTCCAACTCTTCCGCCGCCCAACACCACGATCTTCAGGGGTAAATTCTCCGAATCAGTTCGTATTTCCGGACCTGGAATGAGTCAATTAGGGTCGTCCTGTGCAAGGGGGTGCGCCCGGAGCGTCATATAGGCCGATGGAGGAAAGACACAGGAGGAATGTGATGCGGACACCCGGCCGGTGGATGGTATCGATGGGATTGGTGGTGGCTCTTATGGGGGCGGCCGCTCCAGCGTCGGCACAGGGATGGGTCGAACTTCCCGTTCTGCGGGGCGGGTTCTCTGTGGAGAAAGTGCGCAGTGACGTTCGTGTTCGCGTCCATGGCCGTGTGGCTGTGGTCGAGGTGACTGAATGGTTCGTGAACGACGGAAATCGGGTCGCAGAGGGAGACTATCTATACCCGCTCCCGAGTGAGGCTGTCTTCGAGGGCTTTTCCCTCTTTCAGGGCGACACAGAACTCCGCGGCGAGATCATGGACGCAGGCCAGGCCCGGCGCATCTATGAAGACATCGTCCGTCGCAGGGCCGACCCTGCCCTCATCGAGTTGGCCGGACACGGACTCTTGCGGGCACGTGTCTTCCCTATCGAGCCCGGTCAGGAGCGGAAGGTGACGCTCCGATACACGCAGGTGCTGAAGCGCGCAGGTGATGCCCTTCAACTGGTCTATGCTGGCGCGGTACGGGGGACCATGGGGCGCTCGGGGATCCATACGCCGGAAGGCAGGTCTGTTCCTGAGCCGGTTGAAGCCTCGTTCGAGATAGAAGTGGCGAACGGTCACGACTTCTTGGATCCGTTCTCTCCGACCCATGACTTGGAGGTCAGTCGGCATGAAGAGGGACTCGATGTCAGCGTCGACGACGAAGTTCTCGGTCGGCTATCGATCTTCTTTCCGTTCGCGGGAGCGGACGTGGGACTGTCGCTCGCCACGCACCGTCCTGTTGGTGAGGACGGATACTTCATGCTGACGTTGTCTCCAGAGCGCCTCAGAATAGAAGCGGCGCCCAGGGACGTTACAGTCGTGCTGGACGTGTCCGGGTCCATGTCGGGCGACAAGATCGTCCAGGCGCGACAGGCGCTGAACCAGCTCCTGGGGTCGCTCTCTCGCGATGACCGCTTTCGCCTGATCGCGTTCTCGAACTCTGTCAGAATGAGTGGCGTGGATTGGTCTCTGGCGACCGGGCACGAAGTGGCAGAGGCCCGGGAATGGGTTTCGCGGTTGGTGGCGGACGGCGGCACCGACATTGGGTCGGCGCTTGAAGAGGCCTTCCGGCTCGAGAGCCCCGAGGAGCGGCTCCCGATCGTGGTGTTCCTCACAGATGGCCTCCCGTCGGTCGGTGAGCAGTCGCCCGAACGGTTGGCTGATCGGGCTGAGAAAGTCGCTGGTCGGGCACGTGTGTTCACCTTTGGTGTGGGGCACGACGTGAACACCCATCTGCTCGATCGTTTGGGCGAGGCTGGCCGGGGGAGCACCGATTACGTGCAGCCGGGCGAGAATGTGGAGAGGGTCGTCGGGCTCCTCACTGCGAAGATCCGGCACCCTGTGCTCACAGACATCGCACTCTCCGGTGGCCCGACGCGATTGACCGACGTCTTTCCCGTTCGAATCCCCGACGTCTTTGTCGGGCAGGAGTTGGTGCTGTTCGGGCGTTATGAGGGAGATGGGCAAAGCCGGGTGAGCGTTGACGGGAGCCGAGCTGGGGCGGCTCTGACGTTCACGACTGAAGTTCGTTTTCCGGAAGCGACTGAAGCGAACGGGTACATCCCTCGGCTCTGGGCCTCCAGAAAATTGGGACACCTCGAGCGCCAGATCTGGACGGAAGGTGCGTCCGAGTCGTTGATCGCTGAGATACGTGGCGTGGCGCTCCGGTACGGTCTGCCGAGCAAGTACACGTCCTACCTCGTACAGGAACCGGACATCGTAGCTGCTACGCCGGGCATGCCGGATATGCAGCGCTTGATGGTCACCGGGGCCGCCCGCACCGCCGTCGGGACGCTGAACTCCCCTGCACAGGCCAGCGGACAGCGTGCTGTGCGAGACGCGTCCGCCGCACGCAAGCGGAGGGAAGCGACGACGCTCGATGAGCTCAGACAAATGGAAGAGGAATACGCTGGGGGTGAGACGGCGACCGTACGTGCGGTGGCGGGGCGGACCTTCACGCTAGAGCGTGGCGTATGGACGGATGCGACGCACGACGATGTTCTGGAAGTGATCGAAGTGAAAGCGTTCAGCACCGCGTACTTCGAATTCGTGCGCGCCCTTCCGGAACTCGCACCGGTATTCGGTGAATTGGATCGTGTGATCATTGCTGGGCAGCAGATGAGCATCAGTATTTCTGACACGGGGCTCGACGAGATCGACAACGATCGGCTCACCGAGCTGGTAGATGCATTTCGAAATGGGGAGGCGGTGCGATGAGCGTGGACTGGACCGACGTATATCGGAACACCTATCCCGACCTCGTGCGCTTTCTGCACCGGAAGGTGTGGGATGTCGAACGGGCTCAGGATCTCGCGCAGGAGGCGTTCGTGCGCGCGCTGCGCCACGAGCCCAACAAACCCCGGGCGTGGCTCTTTCAAGTTGCCGCCAACCTAGCTCGTGACGAAGCCCGCACTGTAATACGGCGCAAGCGACACCTCACCCTTCTCAAGAGTGAGACCGAGGACCTCCAAGCTTCAGCTCCCGACTTGAACGATCAGTTGTCCGAGCAAGAGAGGATGGTCCGTGTGAAGGCGGCCTTGGAAGGACTCAGTGACCGCGACCGCGATGTCCTCCTTTTGTGGGACGCCGGACAGAGCTACACGGAAATTGCCAGGCAGGCGGGGCTGGCGGTGGGGGCGATTGGGACCACGCTCGCACGTGCCCGCCGCCGTCTAGCAGATGCATATCACGAGACGGAGACGGAGAAGGCCAATGTCGCACGTTAGCGAAGGGATCCTTCATGCCTACTTGGATGGAGCTCTCGATCAACTCCCCGGTGGCGAGGCCGATTCGGTTCGGGACCACCTTGCGAGATGTACACAGTGTTCGATCCAGTTGGGCGAGGCTGGGGCCGTCCGTGATGAGGCGATCGCGATTCTGGGCGGAATCTTGCCTCCGTTGGATATGCCTCCGCTTGAGGACCTCCGGTCCCGAGCTGCTGCCGTGCGGGTTGAGCCGACCGGCACCAGTGGTCGTCTCTACAGAATGGGTTGGGCCGCCTCTGTGGTGTTGGCGGTAGGAGCAGGCTGGATGCTGCGAGGCGGAGAAGTGATTCCGCTTGGCATGATAGATCCGATTGAGGTTCCGTCGGCCCCACGTGCTCCGTTGCGGTCTCTCTCTGAGGAGCTCGCGGGACTCGAGGTGACGGCGGACGACGAGGACTTGGTCGCAGCGGCCACCTCGGCCACCACCTCTTCTGATGTTGTGGCGCAGGCAGCACCTGATCGAGTCCGGGAGGACGTCGAGAGGGCCGCGTCACCCGTCCAGGAAACGATGACGGATGCACCGCCGAGGACCGGATTGCGGGAGATGACGGCGGAGGCACCTGCGGTATTCCGTCAGTTTGTGGACTCTGCGGAATCAGGCGTGGACCAGTCTGGACCACCCGCGCCAGAGGAGTCGCCAGAGCCGCTCGGAGTCTCTGGATCAGAGTTGGTGGCGCTCGCACCGGCGGCTGAGCGCTACGCCGCCACCAGTGTACTGAGGGCTGAGGGCCGGCGGCCGGACGTGGTTACGTCGGCCCGGAAGGCCACGGCCGGCCTGTCCCTGGTCCCGTCGAACCACTCAGACGAAGAGGATCCTGATCGACATGTAGGGGATGCGCCCCCGTTTGTGATTAGCGGACTCGAGTTGATCGATATGTCCTGGATTTCAGAAGGTGTGACCGCCGGGGGCGTCCGGGTTCTTCAAGAGCTCGAGGACGGGGAGATACTCGAGTTGCTGCACCTTCCCGAGGGTGTGGATCCAGATGACTTGGATCCGTTCCCGGAGGATGGGAAGGCGGGTGTGATCACTCCCCGCGATGGTGGGTGGCTCATCATGCGCGCCAACCGCACCGTCGAAGAGCTGCAGGCGCTCCTCGAACGACTGGATGGCGCCTCGTAACAGCAGGCGATTCGCAGGATATGCGGCGGCGCACCAACACTGGTGTGCCGCCGCTTTTTTGTTCAGACTTCACGCTCCTAAAGCGTTCAACACAGAGCACCTCGATGACGAAGACTTTCCGGGCGATTGCCGTCGCCCTTCTGGCCCCGGCAGCACTATCGGCCCAGCAGGCAGGACTCGAAGAGGCAGTCGCGACCATCACGCAGGACGACTACGCGTACCGCATTGGAGTGATCGCGCACGACTCCATGCAGGGACGAGACACTCCGAGCCCCGGTTTGAGCAAGACCGCTGAATGGGCCGCATCAGAGTTCCGCCGCATGGGGCTCCGCGGGGGTGTCGAGGACGGTGGCTTCATTCAGCGCTATCCGCTGCGGTCAGTGACGGTTGACGCGGAAGCCTCGGGCATGGACGTGGGCGGCGCACGCCTCTCGTTCGGAGAGGATCTGCTCCCGCTGTTTGGTGCTTCCGCTGAAGGAGAGGCCACCGGGCGGCTTGCTCTCGTCTCGGGATCGCTAGGAATGGATGGCGCCTTCGCCGGCAACGCGCTTGCGGGCGCTCACGTGGTTTGGGTGCTCTCTGCTGATGCCCAGGGCATCGATCGTTCAATGTTCGAGACGCTCGGACAGATGCGGGAGGCAGGTGCCCTTTCAGTGATCATCACGAACTCCACTGAGGATGAGCGTTGGGCGAGTAACGCTCGCCGTTCTATGGGGTCCGGCGTTCAGAAAGGATGGGGAGGCGAGAACGGTGGTGGCTCGGATGCGTTTGAGCCACTTCTCCAGGTACGGACGCAGTCACTCCAGGAAGTCTTGCGAGAGCACGGCGTGAACATGATTCCGCTTCAGGCCCGTGCGGAGGGGGACGTCGAGATCTTGGTTGTGGAAGACCTTCAGGTCACCGTTTCCCAGAGCATGCGCTCGGAGATGATTGACGCACCAAACGTCGTTGCGGTCCTGGAAGGCAGTGACCCCGAACTCAAGAACGAGTACGTGGTCTTTTCCGGTCACATGGACCACGTCGGGATGGGTGCACCGGATGCGAACGGTGACTCCATCTTTAATGGAGCGGACGATGACGCATCGGGAACGGTCGCCGTCATCGAAGTGGCCGAAGCGATGGCCTCTCTCCCGGTCGCACCCAAGCGTTCGACCCTCTTCATCCTCGTGAGTGGTGAAGAGAAGGGACTATGGGGTTCCGAGTGGTTCGCGGAGAATCCAACGGTGCCAATCGAATCCATGGTTGCCGACCTGAACACTGATATGGTTGGTCGGAATTGGACGGATACGATCGTGGCGATCGGGAAAGAACACTCGGATCTGGGCGAGACGCTCAATCGTGTGAACGGAGACCATCCCGAGCTACGCATGACTGCGATTGACGATGTATGGCCGGAAGAGCGGTTCTACTTCCGTTCGGACCATTACAACTTCGCTCGCAAGGGTGTGCCGGTGCTCTTCTTCTTCAACGGTACCCACGACGACTATCACGGACGGGATGACGAGCCGGACCGGATCGATACGGAAAAGGCAGCGCGCATCGCTCGCTTGGTTTTCTACTTAGGGGTCGATATCGCAAATGCTGCGGAACGCCCGAAATGGAATCCTGAGAGTTACTCGCGCATCGTATCAGACCGCTGACCTTCGTGGCCTTCTAGGCCGGGGGCCTTCGGCGAAGAGACGTTCCTTGAACTGATCTGAGGACTGGGATGGCGCCGGGGTCGTCGTACGCTAAAGACCACCCCACCGGAAGTTGGATCGTCGTGGCGAACCACGACGATACCCTGGGGCCTGCTACGGGTGGCTGTCGGATGAAGGTCTACGACCGGCCGGAAGAGGGTCTGCGCGATGCGATGCGGTTGGCTCGTGGCATGACCCACAAGTGGGCGGCAACGGGGCTCCCGGTGGGCGGAGGCAAATCCGTCAGGTGCATGGCATCCCGGGACGCCCGACAGATCCCGGTCCGTATACGGCGCTCGGCGTGTATGAAGAGATTCGTGCAGCGCTGGAGCATGCATATGGCACCGACTCGGTCATGGGGAGCACGGTTTTGATCCAGGGCGTGGGAGATGTCGGTGGATCACTCGCACGACTCATCCCGCAGGGCGGCGGGCACGTCTTTTATCTGCGACGTGTACGCGCTGGCTTTCGGATTGATCTCGCTGGGCGAACGCGACGATGAAGAGCTACTCCGTCGGTTTTCGGGGATCCGTGACTCGTTGGGTGAGGTCTTCCCAGAAGCGACGGAGAAGAGTGAATCCCCGATGCATGCCGCCATGAGAAGGGTCAAGCGTGTTCTGCAGCGAGGGACTGTGGCCCAGTTGCCCCTGTCCTCTTTGAAGGACGGAGTTGCTGAAAACAAAGAGCCCCGATGCGCTTGGCGCACCGGGGCTTTCTTTCGCTTGATGCCCTCGGACCGTCAGTGCATCACGCCGGTGCCGGGATAGTGCCGGAAGAGATGATCCAGCCCTAGGGCCCTCAAGATGAAGTCGGTTCTGGGGTCGATGGCCCGGACCCAGACGCTCTCATGTGGAGGTGTTTGCAGCCGAGCCGTAAGGATTAGTGCCAAATCTGCGACGTCAGGCCGATGTAGGCCTGTGAAATCGAATACGACGTGGCGTTCCGCAATCGAAGCGTCACTCCGCTCATCGACCTCACGCATCGCGCGGCCGAGGTCACGTTCTCGACCGCTTCTTTTGTTGTTTCCTTTGGCGTTCATGGCTGCCTCCCATCGTCAGTGTCCCCTCGTCATCCGAGACTGCAGGTGTCTATATCTCAAGAGTCGTGCCACGGGCAAGGCGTTAATGCTGCCATCGTGACAGAGCGCCTCGGGGCTTTAGCCACCCAGAACCCTACCCTGGCCCGAAACGTGTATCTGTGGAAGATTCGAACGGTCAGGAAAACTCGGGGGGGGGACGTATGGATTGGATTCGTGGGATCGCGTGGGCGGGGATCGCGGTGGGCTTGCTGGCTCATGGGGCCGAAGCCCAGGATCGGCCCTCTACGGAGGACGCCTATTTCCGCGCCGTCGCCGAGTTTTTCCGCCTGCCCGCATCTGAGATTTCGATCATGCGCGACTCGGCCTTGCCAGCGCATGAGATTCCCGCGGTCCTTTTCATCGCTGAACGCGCCGGTGTCTCGCCAGAGGCGCTTGATGCGCTCCGACGAGCTGGGGACGGTTGGGGCGACCTGGCCCGACGCTACGGCGTGGGTGGCGAGGCCCTTCATCTCCCCATCTCTGATTCGGCGGACGCGGGGCGCCTCGAGGCTGCCTACCGCCAGTTCCGGAGCCTCCCCCTGGAGAATTGGAGTGAAATCGTGCTCACGGGAGACGATGTCATAGCTCTGGTGAATGTTCGACTTCTGTCCCAGACTCTCGGAGTTCCGCCCGCGGAGATCTTGGCACGCGCGGGCACGTCGACCTCGTTCGTCGAATTGTACGGCGAACTGATCAGCTAGGAGTCCCATGGCTCGCGCCGACTTCGTACCCCTTTCGACCTACCACGAGCTCTCCGAAGAAGAGATGCAGCAGGCGGCGGACGACTTCTTGGCGACGATGCAGCGTCGGCGCACAGTGCGTGACTTTTCGGACCGACCCGTTCCTCGGGAAGTCATCGAGAGCTGCCTCCTTGCAGCGGGCACGGCGCCCAACGGAGCCAATCGCCAGCCGTGGCGGTTTGTGGTTGTTGGGGATCCCACGATCAAGACTCGCATCCGTGAAGAAGCCGAAGAAGAAGAACGCGAATTCTACAGTGGTAAGGCGCCGCCGGAATGGATCGAGGCGCTTGAGCACCTTGGGACGGATGAGCACAAACCGTTCTTGGAAACCGCGCCGTGGTTGATCGTGATTTTCGCCGAGAGCTACGAGCTCATGGACGACGGAACGAAGGCGAAGAACTACTACGTGTCGGAGTCGGTGGGGATCGCGACAGGGATGCTTGTCACCGCCTGCCATCATGCGGGTTTGGTGACGCTCACTCACACGCCGTCGCCCATGAAGTTTCTGAACGAGGTGCTCGAAAGGCCAGCCAATGAGCGGGCCTTTCTGATCCTGGTGTGTGGGTATCCGGACGAAGCTGCGACAGTGCCCGATATCACCAAGAAGTCCATCGACGAGATCGCTGTCTTCGTAGAGTAGCGACCACGCTCGGTCGGGAATAAGATCGGTCGGTTGGGCTACCTGCGTAAGAGTGAGGAGAACAATCTCCTGCGCCTCGGGCCGATGCGGAGAACGACCTCGGCATTATGGTCTTTACTCAGACTCCCAGCGGTGCAAACCCACGCGACAAGCTCGTTGATTCGGTTCGAGAGGCTACCGTCAGAGAGGCTGGACACGACACCAGGTTCAAGCGTGCCTAGCCCCCCCTAGGAAATCTCGGGCGGCCCGCCTTTCCGTGACGTAATCACCTTTCCGGGGAGTGTGTAGAGGATCTCTCCATCCTCGACCACGAACTCGCCGTTCACGATCACGTGATCGATACCCTCGGCGTGTTGATGCGGCTCGAAGAACGTCGCCTTGTCAGCGATCGTCTCCAGGTCGAACACGACGAGGTCGGCGAAGTACCCCTCGCGAATCTCACCCCGATCGCGTAGCCCCATGATGCGGGCGGGCAGGGATGTCTGCGAACGGATCGCGGCCTCCACGGAGAGAGCGCCAGCCGTCATCGCGTAGTGCCGGATCTTGCGTGGGAAGGTGCCGTAGAAACGCGGGTGCACCGAACCGTCTGACTCCACAGCGATGCCGCCGTCTGATGCCGTCGCGACCCAAGGCTGGGCCGCATAGTTCTCCACGTCGATCTCGGACATTGAGAAGCCGCGGAAGCGGCCGCCGCCCGCCCGATCCGGGTTGCCCTGGAGCTGGAGATCGATCGCGGTTTGCACGGGATCCGTCCCGCGCGCCACGGACACGTCCTGGATTGTCTGCCCAACGGTTGATTCGTCCGGGTAATCCATGATCATGACCCGCTCGGCGCCACCTCTGCGACGGATCTCATGTGCGATGTCCATGCGAATGTCGGCTTCGTTCTCGGCATTCTCCATCGCGACCCGGAACATCTCTCCCGGTGGCCGTCGGTCCTGTGGGCGACGTGCCTCGGGGTCGTTGAGCGCCCAACGCGGGATCAACACCGTGTTGCCGTCCGAACCGCTTGTCGCATACGGGTACTGGTCCGCGAATACACGCACACCTTCGTCGCGAGCTCGCTGGATCAGCTGAATTGCGGATCCGCTCGATCCCCAGAAGTGCGCACCCTTAGCCTTGATGTGCGAAGCGACGACGCGCGCTCCCGTCACACGCCCAATCTCGATCGTCTCCATGACCGCGTCCTGAAGAGTGGGCGGTCCCGGTTCGTCCTGGCTAGGCCAGTACCACATGGGGTCCGAGCCTTCCGCCCGTTCGTGTGATATGTAGACGCCATCGTACGGAACCAGTTCCTGAGCCATCTGGGCGACCTCGGCCGTCTCGCTCCAACGCCCGGGCGAGTACTCGAGCCCTGCCGACATGCCGACGGCACCTTCTTCCAGAGCCTGGCGGACCAGGGCGCGCATGCGCTCTTGCTCCTCCGGCGTGGACAGCCGCTGGAAGTCGTCCTCCATAACCAAACCGCGCACCGTTCCGTGCCCGACCATCATCATCACGTTCGGCCCAATGCCCTGGCTTTCGAGGAGCGCCCGCTGGTCCCGGATGGGCCACGGTGAGCGCCCGTCGTGATTCACGACGACCGATGTCACGCCCTGAGATACGATGTTGGGTGCCGCCTTTCGGTGGATCGAATCCGTCCGAATCGTATTCCGCCCGATGCGTGAAGAGCCGTCATCCGCATGCGAGTGGATGTCGATGAATCCCGGTGACACGTAGCGGCCTGTGGCGTCTACGGTGCGTGTGGCCTGGGCCGCGCTTAGGTCACCAACCGCGACAATACGCCCGTCGCGGACGCCAATGTCCGCGCGGAACCACGGGTTGCCCGTGCCGTCGAGGACTCGGCCGCCGGTGACCAGCAGGTCGAAGGGGCCTGTGTCTTGGGCCGATGCGGGAAGGGCAGCAGTGGCTAGGGCGATGAGGCCAGCGAATAGCGTACGCTTGAGCATGGATCGACTCGGATGTGGGTTGTGATTGTCGGCTAGTGTGGGGGGCAGTGGGGTAGCGGGCCAGTGGTTGGTCCCGCGGCCGCCACGGCCTTCAGATCTTCCTCGGTGAAACACCGGTGCGTACCCTCGGTCCCTAGGCCAGAAACCGCGCGCGGTCTTCGGGCCGCCCCCATTCACCTCCAGCGGCTGTCTACGATGTCATTCGCCAAGTCACTCGCCATGTTGCAATGCCCCTTGGCGCTTCCGCAGGATATCACTCCGATTCTGTTCGCGGGGAAAGTCATGTAGGCGACCTCCCTCGTTGTACTGATCGGTGTTGTGATCAACGTGTGGCGTAGGGAGTTCATCCCTGAGATCTCGTATGGGGAGTTGCCGCTCGCCCCGAATCGGATGCGATGGCTGTGGACGAGGTTTCTTGTTGGATCAACGCTCGCAGCGGTGTCTGGAGATCCCGTGGTGATCTCCACGTATTCGTTCGAAGAGCCCAACATCGAAGCGAGTCTCCCGCCTGGCGCCGAGAGGGCTCAAGGCAGCCTCGACCTTCCGCTGCCGTTCTATCTCTACACTCGCCAGCTCGTGACGGGCGACGGAAACATCTTGGAGGAGACGGTTGCCGAGGGTATTCCGTTGCCATGGGGTATGATGACCGCTGTTCTTGCGTACTTCGTTCTCGTAGTGGGTTGGAATCCGGAGAACCGATGGGCGCTCCGCATTCTCGGAGGGAAGCGCTGGGTCCGGAAGAACGGTCCTCGTTCGTCCCGCCGCACCAGCGGATCGGATCCCAACCGGAGCCCGCACTCTCTGATTTTCACACGCCGCCGGACGCAGTCGCCATGTACACCGTGGTGAAGTCGGTGTCCAAGCTCTCTATGTCCACGATCCGACCGCCCATGTTGGCCGGTCCGATGTTGCGCCACTGGAACGGCTCCAGGACTTGCTCCGTCGTGGCCTGTGCCGCAAGCGGGACGGACATGACCAAGACGGCGAAGAGTGAGACAAGAATGCGAGAGACGGAGCGGCTATTCACGGGCTCACGGCTCAGTTGTAGGGTCCGGGTTAGCGCGTCCAGTGCATGTCACATGCAGCGTAGCTCACGAGCGCGTTACCTGATGAGAGCCGCCAACGCCTCGCTCGTGAGCAGTTGGCCCTTCGTCACAACCGCATGCACCGTCCGGGTGTTGTGGATGTCTTCCAGGGGATTGGCGTTCAGAAGTACGAGGTCTGCGAGCCGTCCGACGTCGACCGTGCCCATCTCGTTTTCCAGCCCGAAGAACTCTGCAGGGCGGAGCGTCGCGGAACGGAGAGCTTCGATCGGTGAGAGGCCAGCTCTGACGAGCATCTCGAGCTCATTGTGAAGGCTGTAGCCCGGAACGGCGAAGCCGATCGGGGTGTCGGTGCCGGCCCCGATGGGGACGCCAGCCTCGTGCATCTGACCGATGAGGGAGAGGCTCCATTCCGGGAATGTCATATCCGTCGTAGCGGTCCGTTGCTCGCGCTCGGTCGACATCTGAGTCCACGGTGCAGCGGCGGCTTCGGGTAGACGACTCAATGCGTCAGCCCAGTCATCCCGGGCGAACGGGGGCACGAGACTCATCGCGTTCAGACGGAGCGTGGGGACCTGGATCGTCGTCGCCATCGCGGCGATCACGGCCGCGCATTCCGCCGCGTCGTACGCCTCGATCGCGGGCAGGCGCTGCGAGCTGTGGAGGCGGGACCGCAGTGATGCGCCCGGGACAGCATCGGTGTTCTGCAGGATCGCGCGGCGCTGCTCCAGAAGTGCGGCGGGTTCCTCGGCGCAGTCCATCTCGATGTTGCGTAGATGTTCGAGCGAGTTCACTCGTGGTCCGACGTTGCGGGCCCGCATTGAAAGCGGCACGTGACCGTCCATGGGCAGACCATGTTCGTTCGCTGCTGAAACGAGCGCCTCGAATACTTCCGGCGAGATCATCTCGTAGATCTTCACAAAGTCCACGCCCGCCTCGGCGAGCATCGCGACATTTTCTCGGGCGGTCTCGACGTCGGGATTGCCGATCCCGAGTTCGGGTCGGTTCACGCCGTCATAGACCACGTACTCACCGTCGAGAAGCGGTCCCGCGAAGAAGACGCGAGGTGCGATTGCCCCCTCGGCTTCGAGTCGATCGACGACCGGCTTCAGGAGAGCGAGTGGCCCGCCGGTGTCGCGTACGCTCGTGATCCCGTAGCTGAGGAAGAGCCCTGCCATCGCGTCGGTGAACGCATCATCGTAGGTGAGGTGAACGTGGAAGTCCCACAAGCCGGGTATGAGATACTTACCCGTCCCGTCCACGACTTGCTCTGCGTTTACTGGACTCCCAGGCTCCGCGACCGTCACGATCGTTCCGTTGTTCATGACGACGTTCTGCCCGGCGCGCACCCCGTTCACGGCGTCGATGACAGTGACGTTTGTGATGGCGAGGTCGGCTGGCGGGTCTGCTGGGCTGCAGGCGGCGACCGCAGTCAGGGTGATGACAAAAGCGGAGTGTATGATTCGACGGAGCACGGGCGACCTCAATTGGAGTGTGAAGCAGGTGAAGCTAGGTGGGGCAGGCCTACATCGCGATCTCGTCAAACGCGTCTCGCACCAATCCAAGCCCTTCCATCAATTCGCTTTCCGGGTTTCCGAACCCGATCCGCAGGTATCGATCCATCCCGAAGTGATCCCCTGGAACGACCAACACAGACTTCTCAGTCCGCAATTTCTCCGCGAAGTCCGTTGAGTTCACCTGGGCGTCATACGCGGTATAACAGATCGCCCCGGCATCCGGCGGTCGATAGCTGAAGCGCCCTTCCTGGGCTGCCATCCAGTCCTCGACCAACTGAAGGTTTGCCCGCACGATTCCGCGGGTCCGCGCCATGATCCGGTCTCGCGTCTCCGGCTCGAGCGCCACGCACGCCAGAGCGTCGGACACGGATGCAACCGCGATCGTCGTGTAATCGGTGTGCCCCCACAATTTCTCGATGAGCTCGCTCGGCCCAAGGATCCATCCGAGCCTTAGGCCTGGAAGCCCGTACGCCTTCGAGAGCGAGTTCGTCACCAGCACCTTGTCGTGGCATCCCCAGAACGACCGGGTCTTCTCCACGCCTGTCTCTGCCCCCGCGTACACCTCGTCTGCCATGATCCATGCGCCATGGCGTGCAGTCATTTCGGCGATCGCATCCATCGATGCGTCCGAGAGTGCCGCGCCGGTCGGGTTGTTCGGGTTGGTGATGAGGACGAAACGTGCGCCGGCCTCGAGTGCTGCCTCCAGCGCCTCCAGGTCGGGCTGCCAATCGTTCTCCTCGACCAGATGCACCGGCATGATGCGGCCTTCGAACGAGTCGATCAGGCCGGGGACCTGCCCGTAGGTGGGCAGGATGACTGCGGCCTTCTCCTCGGTTTCGAACAGGTGCCAGAAGCACGTGAAATTGGCCTCGGCACCACCCACCGTAACAAGCACGTTGTTCTCCGTCGCGCCCTCGTACTGTGCGGCGACCTTGTGGCGTAGCTCATCGGATCCGTTCGACTGACCGTACCCGAGTCGGATGCCACCGACGCCCGCGTCTGTGCCCGCGATCTCGAGGAGTTCGTCTACGGTGAGCGGATGCACACCGCTCTCTGACAAGTTGATGCGCACGCGGTGCTCGAATGTGGACTGGTACCGCTCCATTGTGAATGGCGTGAAGCGCAAGTTTTATCTCCTAGAGGAGGGCCGCCGACTGGGTCAGCCCTGTTGATTTAGCAGTGTGGGTCACAACGGCGAGAACATACTCGGCCTCGTCCTTGCCGTAGATGTCTTTCACGAAGAAGTCCCGTCCGCCGTCGACGTAGTCGGCGTATCGGTGAGCGTACTTTATCCGGAATCGATTGCCTTCGACATCATCCCAATCGTCTCGGTCCATCGGCTGTGGCGAGGTCGGGCGTGACGCCCTGGATTGTAGGGTTAACGCTTCCATTTTGACCATCCTAGGCGAGACCCAACCGAATGCAAGCTGTTAAGATTCCCCGTATGAGAAACGTGCTGCTCGTGATCCTAGATGGCTGGGGCCACTCTGACTTCGGCGATCCACCAAACCACGCGAATGCGGTTGAACTCGCTGATGCGCCTCGGTTCCGGAAGCTGTTCGAGGAATTCTCTCGCACGCGGCTCGCGTGTTCGGGCCAGGACGTTGGTCTTCCGGACGGTCAGATGGGGAATTCTGAGGTCGGGCATCTCAACCTCGGGGCCGGGCGGATCGTGTATCAGGCCATCGCGCGTGTAGACGGGGCGGTGGAAGACGGATCGTTCGCGGACCGTCTGGAGCTCGATTCTTTGGTGGCTGGACTGCGAGAACGGGGCGGCACGCTACACGTGACGGGCCTCGTTTCGGATGGCGGCGTCCACAGTCACCTCCGGCACTTTCAGGCCCTCATGGACTTACTCCCTGAGGACCTTCCCGTCCGCCTTCACTGCATCACAGACGGGCGTGACACGTCTCCGACGGGTGGCTCAGGGTTTGTGGGTGCGCTCGAGGATTTGTGTGCCCAGAGTGAATCATGGGCCATCGCCTCGGTGATCGGGCGCTACTGGATTATGGACCGGGACAAACGCTGGGAACGGACAAAGCGTGGGTACGATCTGATCGTGAACGGTGTCGCCGAGACTTGGGCTGATTCAGTCGAGGTTCTGAACTCGAATTATGAAGCCGGGGTCACGGACGAGTTCATTGAGCCCACCGGCATCCGGGGCGTGGGAGAAGAGGGCGTCAGTGCCCAGGACACGGTCCTGCTTCTCAACTTCAGATCGGATCGCATGCGGCAGTTCGCGTCAGCGCTGACTGTTTCCGACTTCGACGGATTCGCCCGGGGCGGTTCGATGCCCGCACAGGTCGTCACCCTCACCGAGTACATGGCGGGACTGCCGGTTCAGGTCGTGTTCCCACCCCTGCCCATCGAAGCCTGCTTGGCGGAAGTGCTTTCGGAGGCCGGCAAGAAGCAACTCAAGGTCGCGGAGACTGAGAAGTATGCGCACGTGACCTACTTCTTCAATGGCGGTGAAGAGACTCCGTACACCGGCGAGGACCGAGACCTGGTCCCTTCGCCGAAGGTCGCTACGTACGACCTCCAGCCTGAGATGAGTGCAGCGGGTGTAAGTGCAGCCGTTGCCCGAGGCATGAACAGCGATGACTACGACTTTATCCTCGTGAACTTTGCCAACCCGGACATGGTCGGTCACACCGGTTCGATCCCGGCGGCATCACAAGCGGTAGAGGCGGTGGACGAGCTGCTCGGGGGGCTGGTTGACCTCGTTCATGACAAGCCCGAATGGGTGGCGCTCGTAACGGCGGATCATGGCAACTGCGAGAAGATGCTGACCGAGGACGGAGCAGTGCACACTGCTCACACAACCGAGCCGGTAGACTTCATCGTCGTGGACCCACGAGACCCCAGGCGTGCTGTTCGCGCACAGGGGCGCCTTGCTGACGTCGCACCGACGGTGCTCGCCTTGATGGAGGTACCACAACCGACCCAAATGACCGGCTCCAGCTTGGTCTCTGACGCGGAATCTGTATGAGCGTGATTGAACTCGAATCCCTCTTGGGACAAGCACTCACCTATGCGGACGACGGGGACTGGCAGTCGGCGATGGAGTTCCTCCGGCGCCATCTCGAGGACTTCGAACAAGAGCCGGCGGTGCACTGCGCCTTGGGTGTGGCCGAGCGCGAACTGGGTCACGAGGGCATCGCGTATGAGCTCTTCAAGAAGACACTCTCCCTAGAGCCGGACGATCCCTATGTGATGGCTACCGCAGGGAACGGCATCGCGGCCTTCGATGATCCGGATGCGATGGATGCGCTCAAGAACGCCGCGCTGCTGGCTCCCGACGTGCCAGTTACCCGCCTGCTCTATGGGGCCTATTTGGCGCGAGAGGGCTTTCACGAATGGGCCATCGAGCAGCTGGCGGCCGCGTGGGTCCTTGATGCGGAAGATCCCCAGATCGCGTATGAGCTGGGCGTGGCGCATGCTCTTTCCGGTGCAGTGGAAGCTGCGGTGGACGCATTGTCCGACTCGGTCCGACTCGATCCGGAGGACGGATGGACTCGCCTCGTGTTCGGCCTCTTGTTGTTGGAGGACGGACAGCCCGCGGAGGCGTCGGGGGAACTCACCGAGGGCGCACGCTTGCTGCCCGAGGACGTTGAGGCGCAGTTATTGGCCGCTCTGGCAGCAGCAGCAACCGGAGAAGAAGGAACTGCGTACGAGATGGTGGAGCGGGCTCGCATGCGGGCGGCAGAGGGTGACCTCGCGCTCGTGGCTTCGGTAGAAGAGCACGTGGATTCCGGAACTGAGGCTTCCGAGGCACTTCTGAAGGAAGACCTCGCGCCGGACTCGCTTCGCGCCCGATTACAGGAACGTCCCTGACGTTCCAACTGTCCTCCGCCCGCGATGGTCGGAGCGATCCAACTCGATCCTAAGGAACCTGGTGTGAGCCGACTTACCATCCCCATAGAGCGACACAGGTTGGACAACGGACTGAAGGTCGTCCTTTCTCAGGATCGGACCGTGCCGGTTGTCGCCGTGAACCTCTGGTACGGCGTGGGCTCCCGGAACGAGACCGAGGGCAAGACCGGATTCGCTCACTTGTTCGAGCACATGATGTTTCAAGGCTCGCAGCACGTTTCAAAGAACGGGCACTTCGAGATGGTCGAGCGCGCCGGTGGTTCGCTGAATGGCAGCACGTGGTTCGACCGGACCAACTACTACGAGACGCTCCCGTCCCACGAACTGGAACTCGCCCTCTGGCTCGAGTCGGACCGGTTGGGCTTCATGCTTCCCGCGATGGATCAGGACAAGCTCGACAATCAGAAGGACGTGGTGAAGAACGAGAAGCGTCAGCGCTACGACAATCAGCCCTATGGGGACTGGGATGAGCGACTGCAGGCGTTGGTCTACCCGAAGGGGCACCCCTATCACCATCCGGTGATCGGATCCATGGAGGACATCGACGCGGCTACGCTCGAAGACGTCGCCTCCTTCTTCGAGACCTTCTACGTGCCCAACAATGCTGTCATCACCTTAGCTGGTGACTTTGACAGCGGGGAAGCACTTGGCCTCATCAATCAGTATTTCGCGGACATCCCGCGAGGTGCGGACGTACCCCCGCTCGCGAAAGACCCCACTGTGGCGCCGCTCATTGGGGAGACAGTTCGCCAGGTCGTGGTGAGTGATGTGCCTCTCCCCCGCGTCATCATGGCGTTCCGGATCCCGCCCTTTTCTTCGGATGACTTCGCCGTTGCCGAGGTCGCGCAGGCGCTACTCGGCCAGGGCAGGGCTGCCCGGTTGTACCGGCGCCTGGTTCGTGAGCGCAGAGTCGCTAAGAGCGTGGTGTCCTATGCGTTCCCGCTCTTGTCGGGAGCTTCGATGCTACTCGTGTGGGCCACGGGGTATCCCGGCATGGAGCATCAGGCCCTTGAGGCCGCGATCGCGGAGGAAGTCGAGGACCTCAGAAATGCTGAGACCGCTGAGGTCGAGCGGGCGATCGCACTGACCGAGACAGACTTGGTTCGGGGGCTAGAGCGTGTCTCGGAACGTGCGGACTTGTTGTCAGCGTTCGAGTTGCATTTCGATGACCCTGATCGCGTGAATCGAGAATTGGATCGTCTTAGGGCCGTGTCTGTTGATCAGATCCGTGCCTTTGCCGATTCACATCTGGGTCCGGATAATCGGGCCGTTTTGATCTATGACCCGAAGGAGTCGTCATGAGCCCCCTGGATAGGACGCTCCAGCCAGCCAGAGGTGCCATCCGGCATTTTGACTTCCCGGAAGTCGAGCGCCGGCCGCTCAGTCAGGGGTTGGATCTGAGGGTCGCCCGACTCTCCCGGTTGCCGATGGTCAGCGTGAACCTCTTCTTTCGTGCCGGCGAGGCCGGACTATCTGACGAGTGGGCGGGGCTTGCTGTCCTGACAGGCGACGCACTAGAGGGTGGCACGAAGCGCCGCAGTGGGTCTGCGTTGGCTGAGGCGCTAGAGAGCATCGGTGCACGAACAGGGGTCACCACGGGGTGGGAGGGGACCAGCGTCGCGTTGTCCTGCCTCGCGGACCGTCTCGAGGAGGCCATGCCGCTTCTGATCGAGACGATGCGCGAGCCTGACTTTCCGGAAGACGAAGTCGATCGGGTCCGGGAGCAGCAACTGGCCGCCCTTCGCCAACGGAAGATGGATCCGGGTGCCCTGGCCTCAGACGAAGCGACTCGCCGTTACTTCGCCGCCGGCCAGCCCTATGCGCGTGGTCAGGGAGGGACTGAGGAATCGGTGGGTGCGGCCACCACCGATGCGATGAGAGGTTACGTCGAATCGAACTACCGGCCCGAGGGTGGCGGGCTCGTCGTAGTCGGCGACCTCGATCCCGATGAGGTAGAGGTTCTTGCCGAGCGTTATCTCAGCGAATGGAGAGGAGCGCCGCCTGCGGTCGTGGACTTCGACCCACGGCCTCCGAAGCAGGAGCGCGCCATTTTTGTCGTGGACCGGCCTGGCTCGGTCCAGTCTGAGATTCGGGTCGGCCATGTTGGGGCGTCACGGTCCACTCCGGACTACTTCGCGCTCTCGATCGGGAACATGCTGCTGGGGGGGACGTTCACGAGTCGGCTGAATCTCAACCTGCGCGAGAAGAACGGATTCACGTATGGGGTTCGGTCCAGCTTCGGATTCCGATCGCGGCCGGGTCCGTTCCAAGTCTCCACGGCCGTCGGGTCCGAGGTCACTGCTGATGCCGTCAGGGAGACCCTCTTCGAGATGCAGCATCTCGTGGAAGGGGGCGCGACGGAGGACGAGGTCGCCGCGGCCCGAGACTACTTGGCCGGGATCTTTGGCCTCCAACTCGAGACGGCCGGGCAGATCGGCTCGCGCCTGTCACAGATCTTGATGCATGGGTTGGATGACGATTACTACCACCGCTATCGCGACAACGTGCGAGGCGTGACGACGGAGCAGGTTTCTGCCGCGGTCCGCGCGCATATGCGCCCTGACGAAGTTCAGATCGTCGTCGTTGGCGATGCGGAGGCAGTCGTGGGCTCGCTCCAAGATTTGGGTGTCGGCTCCGTAACCGTCGTCTAGCTGCACATTTTTGTGGGAGACGTTGATGTCCATTGAGGATTCCGGCACCCGTGTCGGCATGATCGAGAGCAGGGTCGTTCACGAGGGTCCCCGGCTCAGGGTAAGCATGGATCGGGTGTGCTTTCCGGATGCCTCTGAGGGTGAGTTGGAGATGATCCGACACCCGGGGGCGGCCGCCATCTTGCCGATTCTGGACTCGGTGGAGGATAAGGACCCCGAGGTCGTACTGATTCGGCAATACCGGTATGCAACCGACGGATACATCTACGAGGTCCCCGCCGGCGTCCCAGACTACGAGGGGGAGCCTTGGGAAGCGTGTGCACACCGAGAACTCGAAGAAGAGACCGGATACCGAGCGGGCACGCTCATCCCTCTCACGCCCATCTACACCACGCCGGGCTTTACCGATGAGATCATCCACCTCTACGCGGCAACCGATTTGACCGCAGGTGAAGTCAACCTAGACGTGGACGAGTTCGTCGAGGTGTGCCGGTTCCGCTTCTCAGAAGTCCTGGAAATGGTACGCACCAGTGAGATCGTCGACTGCAAGAGCATTGCTACGATCCTGTATGCGGCGCAGTTCGTAATCGGAAAGCCTCAGACGACGTAGGCTTAAGAGGCCCCAGGCGGGTGTGTCACCTTTCCGCCGAACGATGCGTCACAAGAAGTGGACGGAGGGGAGCCGAGGCCTGACAAACCACGCGGTTTCAGGTCTGGCATGGTGCCTGCAGCATAGGGGACGGTGCGGGTTGCGTTCCTGCCAGTGTGGCGGGACAACCGCGAACGTGGAGGCGGATGTGGCCAGGGCAAAAAAGAAGAAAGTCATCGAGATTCGTCGGGGAACGGGCGAGGCACGCGAACATCGACTGATGCTCCGGGACCTCTCGGACTCTGACGTCGTGCAAGCTTCGCTAGACGGTGACTCACGGGCGTTCGGGGAACTCACTCGGCGCTACGATCAGCGCCTTCTGAATTTCGTCTACCGGACGATTGGTGATCGCGAACGCGGTCAGGACCTGGTCCAAGAGACGTTCGTCAGGGTCTACCGACATCTCCATCGCTTCGAGCAGGCCAAGAAGTTCTCGACATGGATCTATACCATCGCGAGCAACCTGGCCAAGAACGAACTGCGGAATCGGTCGCGGAATCCTCTGGTACTGTTTCAGACCATCAAAAAGAACTGGGACGCCGACCACAGGCCGCTGGAATGGGAAGACACGCAGTACAAGCCGGATGATCTTTATCGCAAGCGGCATCTCCGTGCGAAGGTCGAGGAAGCGGTGAAACAGCTTCCCGAGGATCACCGCATCGTGTTCGTGCTGCGTGAGATGGAAGGCAAGACGTACGAAGAAATCGCGGACATCACCGGGTGCAACTTGGGCACGGTGAAGAGTCGGCTGAACCGGGCACGCAACAACTTTGCACAGATTGTCGCCCCAATGATCGACTGAGTTGGCGTCGCCCCGAAGCGCTGGGGGAGAGGGATGGGTGGAGGCCCCGCCGGGTACGCTCGGCGGGGCCTACGTGTATGCATGGAACCCGCCTGCTCTGTCCGAAGTATGAAGTCCCATGAACTGCTCTAGGTATGTAGCTGACTTTTCCATTTTTCTCGACGGGAATGCGCCCGAGGACGAGCTTCGAGATTTCGAAGCTCACCTCGCCGAGTGTGATGCGTGTCGTCGGTATCGTCAGGTTGTCGAGCAGGGCTCAGAGGTACTGAGGGCTCTTCCATGGCCCGAACTGACTGAAGATTTCGGTCCGCGACTGCAACACCGCTTGTACCATGTGGACGACTCCTTGGCACTCGCGCACGGTGCATCGGCTACGTCCGCGATGACGGTTGTGGGGATGGCACTTCTTCTCACCGCGATCGCCTGGTCGCCCACACTGTGGCCGAACGCCCCGCAGATCTCCTTGGAGCCCATTGTCGTGGACCAGGCGCCGCGTCGTACGTCACGCACGCTTCCTGTTCGGCCCGCCATGGCGATGCCTGGTGAGTTCTCTCAGCGTCCACGTGAGCCGCTCCCGGACTTGGAGGGCGGGCTGTGGGACGATGCCCAGGCGCTCATGTACGAGTATTCACCGCTCTCCCAGCGGTATCGCCAACGGGCGTCGGTTCGCCGCACCGGACTGGAGCGAGACCGTTAGCCACTCATGGGCGGCTGGGAGTTTCGCTTGAAACCGGAACCCCCGACATTCTTAGTGTGACCGATTCCGTACTTCCCTCCGCTCTCGCCCGCGCTCGCGGCGGCGCGTTCTACCTGCATGGTGACGACCTCTTTCGAAAAGAGGAAGCCGTGCGGGCGTTGATCGCCAATCATCTGGACCCCGCGACGAAGGACTTCAACCTCGACCCGCTCCGAGGGACTGATGTCGATGCGGAGACGCTGGCGTCCGTGCTGGCGACGCCTCCTATGATGGCCGAGTGGCGCTGTGTCGTGCTACGGGAAGTCGAGGGACTCGCTTCTGGGAAGCACGCGCGAGAAGCCTTGATGAAGGTGGTCGCCTCCCCTCCGCCCGGACTCGCTCTCATCATGAGCGGGACCGTCCCCCAAGGTTCCCGTGCGAAGTTTTACAAGGAGCTGGCAAGAACAGCCCAGTCCTTGGAATTCCCGGAGTTCAGTGAAGCGGATGTTCCAGGGTGGATTATGGACCGCGCGCGGGAGGTGCATTCCGTCGAGTTCGAGATTGCTGCCGCGCAAGCACTGGGAGCTGCCATAGGCACCAACTTGGGCGTCCTCTCTCAGGAACTGGAGAAGTTGGCAGGATTCGTAGGTGACGCTGCGGTCGTTACAGTCGCCGACGTGGAGGCCGCGGGGACGAAGCTCCCCACTCAGGACCGATGGCGTTGGTTCGACATGGTAGGAGATCGGAAATTCAGGGACGCCGTCGAAGGCCTTGGGATCCTTATGGGGCAGGGGGAGTCGGGCGTTAGCCTGGTCATTGGTCTCAGCACGCAGTTCCTGCGTCTCGGAGTAGCTTCCGAAGGGGGTTCGCGCGAGCTAGAAGGTGTCCTGCCACCCCACCAGAAGTGGCTCGCGAAGAGGATCGGGTCTCAGGCCAAGCGATGGCCGCGGCGTGAGCTGGAAGCAGCGCTGGATGGGCTTCTTCGGGCGGATCGGCTTCTGAAGGCGAGCCCTCACACAGACCATCACTTCGTAGAGGAGTGGCTTCTCGCCCTCATGGCCCGAGCCGAATTGGCATGAGACACCACGTCTATCGCACGCTGTTCTTGGCAGTGGCGCTCGTCACCCTCCCTATCTCCGTTCGAGGCCAGGCGGAGCTCGATGAGGTCGAGCAGCTCGTAGCGGCGGGTCGCGCCGATGAGGCCCGAGACATGTTGATTGAGTGGTGGGAGGTCGAGAGAGACGATGCGTCCCGGATCGACCTTCAACGTGGTCTGTGGCTTCGCGGGTGCCTTACCGTGGAGCCGAACCAAGCCTCCCGAGATTTCAGGCGCCTGGTCGTCGAATATCCAGGGGGTGCGTATACGGACGCCGCACTCTTCCGGCTCACTCAGGGAGCGCACGCCGTGGGGGACGAAGAGCGTGCCCGCGGCTACATGGCTTCGCTGGTCCGGGACTTTCCGAACTCGGTCGTACGTCGTGAGGCCGAGGCGTGGCTGGTCGGGGCGGGCCCACTGCCGGCTCCTGCGACACGCGGCGAAACGAGGGCCATTAAGGTTGAAGTGGCGGCGGGCGCCGAAGCTCGGGCGACTCAGCCCCCCGTGGAAGAAGTCGAAAGAGATACCGTTCAAGCGTCCCCGGAGCGTCCGACACGAGTGGACCCTCCGAGGACTGCGGGCCGATATTCTGTGCAACTGGGCGCCTTTTCGGGTGTCGAGCGCGCAGAGAGTCTCCGGAAGCGCGCCAAGGACACCGGATTGGATGTCCGGATTGTTAAGGTGCAGGGTAGTCGCTTGCTTCACGTGCGTGTTGGTAGGTTTGATTCGTCGGGAGAAGCGAGTGTCTTTTCCCGAAGCTTGACTGATCTAGGATTTACTGCGGCGGTCGTTCGTGACGCCGACAAAGAGGAGTATGCACGTTAGAATGAGCCGACGACGCGTGCGCGAGCAATGGAACGTTCTCCTTGCCGAGGACAACGATGACCACGCCCTACTTATCCAGATGGCGCTTGGAAAGAGCGACCCGCATTCCCGTTGAGGTCCACAGGGCCCGCAACGGTGATGAGGCGATCGTCATGGTTGAGGATCTCGTCCCGGATCTCATTCTCCTCGATCTCAAGATGCCTGGTCGTAACGGACATGAAGTTCTGGAGGCCATCAAGGGTGACGATGAGTTTCGGAAGATCCCGGTCGCCGTGCTCACGTCCTCAGATCGGGACGACGACGTGGCGCAGAGTTATGGGCTCGGCGGGAACCACTTCATCACGAAACTGGAGAATCCGGCGGAGCTCGAGCAGCCATTCCGCTCGCTCCTGAAGAACGTGGAAGAGCTTTCATCGATTCGTCGCGGCAGTGGTGACCTCGAAGCGACCGCAGCCAGTGCGATCAACTCGGGCAGTAGGGCCGCCCGGCAGTTCTTCCTTTGGGTCGCGCTCGCGGCTGTAGCGGTCTTCTTGGTGGTCTTCGCGTACTCGCTCGGCGTCATCTAGAAGGCAGCGTTTTATCTAACTCGGCAGTAGGTGCGAGGCAGGGCGATCCGCTAGGGATGTGACCCGATGGGTTGAGCCGAACGCTCGCCTGTCTACCTTGTCGGATGGCCGGCGACGACACACCCATGATGCAACAGTGGCGGGACGCGAAATCCCGTCACCGTGACTCCCTTCTCTTCTTCCGTGTGGGCGACTTTTACGAGCTCTTTCACGGCGATGCGGAGGAGGGTGCGCGTCTTCTTGGGTTGACGCTCACTTCGCGTAACAACGGCGCGGCGGCTCGGGTTCCGCTGGCAGGAGTTCCGGCCAAGGCGCTCGACGACTATCTGGCGCGCCTGGTCCGGCTTGGGAAACGAGTCGCGATTTGCGACCAGGTCGAAGACCCAGCTCTCGCGAAGGGAGTCGTAAAACGTGAGGTGACCGAGACGGTCACGCCGGGCACGGTGCTGGCAGACAGCCTCCTGACCTCCCGTCGCAACAATTATTTGGTTTCCATCGTGCGCGGCCCAGGCGAGTCGTTCGCCCTCTGCGCGCTCGACGTTTCCACAGGGGAGATCAGCGCCCAAGCCGTGCCAGCGAGTGAGTTGCGCGCTGAGCTAGGCCGACTCGAGCCCTCGGAGCTCTTGTTCCCACGCTCCCTAGAGGACGCGCCGGACCTGGGGGGAATCGTTCCGGATAGTGTCATCCCGCGGACGTACCGGGACGACTGGATGTTCGAACTGGACATTTCAGAGGACGCACTGCTCAGGGCGTACTCTCTCCAAGCCCTGGACGGCCTCGGCGTTCAGGCGAGTGACACAGCGTTGGTCCGAGCCGCGGGATCGTTGGTCCAGTATCTGAGTGAGATCCGCCCGGCGGGTGTGACCCATCTAAAACCGCTGCGCCTCCGTCGCCCCGGCCGGATCATGCTTCTGGACGAGATGACGCGGAGAAACCTCGAGCTGATCGAACCGCTGCGGACGGGCGAGGAAGGTGGGACGCTCCTGGACGTCTTGGACCGGACGGTCACCGCCATGGGTGGACGTCGGCTGCGTCGGTGGATCCTGGAGCCCCTGGTCGTTGCTGAGGAGATTTGGCCTCGGCAAGAAGCCGTGCGAGAGCTCGTCGAGCGGGCGGACACGCGTGAGGGCGTGCGTGACGCGTTAGCCGGGGTAACGGATCTCGAGCGGTTGGCTGGGAAGATCGGGACGGGACGGGTGACTCCGCGCGATCTGCTCGGGTTACGTCGCTCTCTCTCCAAGCTTCCTGCGGTCCGCCAGGCCGGGGCCGATCTCGCGTCTGATCTGGTCCGGAGCCTGACGGATGACTTGGACTGCATGGAGGATGTGCTCGAGAGCCTGGACCGAGCGATTGCAGACGATGCCCCGGCCACCCTGTCGGAAGGGGGAGTAATCCAGAGTGGGTGGTCCGAAGAGCTGGACGATCTCCGCTCGGTGCGGGACGGCGCGCGCGACTTCATCGCGAGCCTCCAGACCCGGGAGCGGGAACGGACGGGCGTCACGTCGCTCAAGGTCGGGTTCAACAGAGTGTTCGGGTACTACCTCGAGGTCACCAAGGCGAACGTCGACAAGGTCCCGGACGACTTCGTTCGTAAGCAGACGCTGACTAATGCCGAGCGCTACTTCACTCCCGAACTCAAGGAGTGGGAAGAGAAGGTGTTTGGTGCGGAGGACCGTATTGCACAGCTCGAGAGTGAGTTGTTCGCGGATATCCGTTCAGGGGTATCCGGCGAGGTGACTCGGCTGCAGGACGGTGCGGGTCGAATCGCCGACTTGGATGTGCTTGCCACCTTCGCGGAAGTGGCTGTGGCGCAGGGGTATGTCCGTCCCGAGGTCCATACTGACTTCGACATGGAAGTGCTGGGCTCTCGTCACCCTGTGGTTGAGACGATGATGCCGCGTGAGGAGTTCATCCCCAACGATCTCGTCTTGAACGATGACGGGTGGATCGTAGTGCTGACCGGGCCGAACATGGCCGGTAAGAGTACGGTGTTGCGCCAGATCGGCCTGATCCAGCTCTTAGCACAGATCGGTTCTTTTGTACCTGCGGACTCGGCTCGTTTGCCGGTGGCAGACCGGATCTTCACTCGGGTCGGCGCCTCGGACAATCTGGCCCGTGGGCAGTCCACGTTCATGGTCGAGATGAGCGAAACCGCCGCGATCGTGCACGGTGCGACGAACCGCAGCCTCGTTCTCTTAGATGAAATCGGGCGAGGCACGTCCACCTACGACGGCGTCTCCATCGCCTGGTCTGTGACGGAGTATCTGCACGAGCAGATCGGCTCGAAAACGATCTTCGCGACGCACTACCATGAACTCACCCAGCTGGGGGATCTCCTGGACGGGGTGAAGAACATGAATGTGTCGGTGCGCGAAGTCGGCGACGACATCGTTTTCCTTCGACGGCTCATGGACGGGGGAGCAGATCGCTCCTACGGAATCCAGGTCGCTCGTCTTGCCGGACTTCCCGACGCCGTTGTGGCGCGCGCTCGGGAACTTCTGGCCGAGTTGGAGGGAACACATAGCGGTGGTGGAGAAGGCCTCGGACGGCATGGCGCGCATCGTCCACGCTCGGGGGCCCCGCCCGACCAGATGTCCATGTTTCACGTCGAGCATCCTTTGGTGGGTCGTCTGCGCGCGCTGGATCCAGACGGCTTGTCCCCCAAGGAGGCTCACGAACTCCTCTACGAGCTGAGGAAGGCCGCAAAAGGCCGCGGAGAAGAGTGAAGGCAGCCGAATTTGAAGGGGTGAAGCGACTGCGCGTCTGGACGGGAGGTCTACTCCTGACCGCGCTCGCATGTGGGGGTGAGGGTGAGATTGAGCAGCCGACGCCGCTCTATGGTGACATCCCGATCGAGTACCCGCTCCAGCTGTGGGACCAGGACATGGAGGGCGAGACCCTCCTTCGAGTTCGAGTCTCTGACGTCGGAGGAGTCGACTCGGTTGAGATCGCTGAGTCGTCCGGATACGCCGCGTTCGATTCAGCTGCGGTAGAGGGGGCGCGCGACCTTCGGTTCGAACCGGCTCGTAGAAACGGCAAACGCATCGAGGTGTGGGCGACAGTTCCAGTACATTTCTCTAAGCGGCCGCGTCCTGACACGGCCCAGATCTTGCCCATCACAGCTTCATAACCGACCGTCACCAATTACTCGCCGGAGCGAGGATGACACAGCGCCACGCGCAGCCCTACGACAGCGTTCTCGATCTCATCGGTTGGACCCCAATGGTGCGCTTGACGTCGGTCACCGACGGAAGCAGGACGCCGGTCTATGTGAAGTGCGAGTTCATGAACCCCGGTGGGTCGATCAAGGACAGAATTGGCCTCGCCATGGTGGAGGCTGCGGAGCGTGACGGGAGCCTTAAGCCAGGCGGCACCATCGTCGAGGCCACCGGTGGCAATACCGGTCTCGCCCTCGCCATGGCCGCCTCGCTGAAGGGATACCGTTGCATCTGCACGATGCCCGACAAGATGAGCACCGAGAAGGTGAAGCTCCTGCGCGCGTTTGGGGCCGAAGTCATCATCACGCCGACTGCTGTGGGGCCCGATCATCCCGACCACTACTTGAACCGGGCCCGCACCATCACAGCCGAAACTCCTGGCGCCGTGATGGCGGACCAGTTCTACAACCGGGCCAATCCCGACGCGCATCACGACACGACGGGTCGAGAAATTTGGGAACAGAGCGGAGGGCGCGTCACGCACTTCGTCGCTTCGGCGGGTACTGGCGGCACGATTACGGGGGTCGGACGCTACCTGAAGTCGAAAAATCCCGATGTGAAGATCATCGGGATCGATCCGGACGGCTCCATAATTTCGCCGTATTTTAATACCGGCGAAAAGGTCGAGGGGCAGCCGTACAAGGTGGAGGGAATCGGTAACGACAAGATTCCCGGAACGCTCGACCTCGAGGTGGTCGACGAATTCCGGCCCATGGGTGACGGAGCAGCTTTCAGGATGGCTCGGCGATTGACCCGCGAGGAGGGGCTCTTCGCAGGGGGCTCTGCGGGCTTGCTCGTTCAGGGGGCCCTAGACGTCGCGAAAGAGATCGACGATCCGGACGCTTTTGTGGTCTCGCTCGTTTGTGACTGGGGCGAGCGGTACCTGAGCAAGGTCTACGACGACGACTGGATGCGGGAGAACAGTTTCCTGGAACGGACCAAGCGCTCGAGCGCGAAGGACCTTGTCGCGGCCAAGTCCGATGGTGGAGGAAGTCTCATCACGGTGGAGCCGACCACCCCGGTGAGAATCGCGCTGTCGACGATCACTGCACACGATATCGGGCAGCTTCCCGTCGTGTTGAACGGCTCTTGTGTGGGCGCAGTCACTGAGAATCGCCTCATGGCGCAGATCATCGAAGACCCCACACTGTTGGACAAACCGGTCGAGGCCGTGATGGGGGCTCCGTTCCCCGTCGTGGACGGCGGGTTGGATTCGGAAGAAGTGCGCCAACTCCTCACGCGCGGAAACGCAGCGTGCCTCGTTACAGAGGATGGCGCCTTGAGTGGCATCATCACTCGGTACGATGTCGTGCGAGCTTTGACTGCATGAGAATTGCCGTCCTGATGGGTGGCACCTCTGACGAGCGTGACGTTTCGCTCTCGTCTGGGGCGCAAGTAGCGTCGGCGCTCCGGGCGTGTGGGCATGACGTTATCGCCGTAGACACGGTATACGGTGTTCTCGGGGTGGAAGAAGAGGTGCAGCTTCTCTCGGGTGGTGTCCGCCCGGCTCCACCTGAAGCCGCAGAGTTGGCCTCTCTCGACGCGAGTCACACGGTTGCACTGACTCGCGACCCCGCGCTCGGTGACATCGACGTCTTCTTTCTGGCCCTACACGGGGGATCAGGTGAGGACGGCACGATCCAGGCGCTGTTGGACGTGGCTGATGTGACCTACACCGGCAGCGATCGACTCGGATGTTCGCTCGCCATGGACAAAGAAGTCACGAAGCGACTTCTGCGTGATGCGGGCGTCCCTACACCGGACTGGATGGTCGGGACTCCTACGGTCGATGAGGTCGTGGATGGACTTGGACTTCCGGTGATCGTGAAGGCATCGGGTGGCGGGTCGTCTCTGCGCTTGATACTCGCTCACGACCGTGCTGAGTTGGCGGCGGCCATTGAGGAGAGCCGGGACTGGGGCGATGTCGTGCTCTTCGAGCGCTACCACGCTGGACGGGAACTCACGGTCGGTGTCGTCGGAGACGAAACTCTACCAGCAGGCGAGATCATTCCCGAGCATGAGATCTTCGACTATGAATGCAAGTATCAGCCTGGATTGGCGCAGGAAATTTTTCCGGCGGACATTCCGGAAGAACTAGCAGGAGTCCTTCGGAGCCTCGCGCTGAGAGTCCACCGCGCGCTCCGAATGAGGGACTATTCTAGAGTCGACTTTATTGTCGACGATGACGGCCAGCCCTGGTGTCTTGAGGCCAATGCGCTGCCGGGGATGACGGCGAATAGCCTTCTCCCGAAGGGGGCACGGGCGGGTGGTACCGGCTTCGAAGACTTGTGCGACCAGATCGTGTCGCTCGCGGCGGCAAGAAGCAGCACCCATTCTTCTTAGGGAATGGTAGAGCGGCACGGCTCCTGCATGTTCAGGAACCGGGGTCAGTCGAAGGTGTTTCTTAGGTCCCGGTTGTATCGAGGTTCTCACGAGGCGAAATGGCGTATTCATCCAGAAGCTATGGTTTCAGCTTTACGCTGACCTCGATGGTCAAGCGTCTGATGATCGCCAACGTGGTGGTCTTCGCCGTGACCTCGGTTGGACCTCAAGCCTTCTTGTTCGACTGGTTCGCGTTCCAGCCCCAGGAGATCTTCTTCCGGCCTTGGGGCGCGATCACCTACATGTTCTTGCACGGCGATTTGATGCATCTCGCCGTGAACATGCTGGTCCTCTTCTTTTTCGGCCCGCCGCTCGAGGGGAAGTGGGGAGAGCGCGAGTTCTTGCGCTTCTTCATCGTGTGTGGACTCGGCGGCGCGGCGCTCAGCTACGTCTTCATGTTCTCATCCGCGCCGATCCAGATCGTGGGTGCATCAGGGGCCGGGTATGGCATCATGCTCGGGTTCGCCATGAGTTGGCCGGACGCCCCGATCTACATTTGGGGCATCTTCCCGGTGAAGGCGAAGTACCTGGTGGGCTTCTTCTTCGTCCTGAGCGCCATGAGTGCAGTACAAGGGACCGGTGGAGGCGTGGCCCATTTCGCGCATCTGGGTGGTCTGTTGGCGGGCTTCGGTTACCTGAAGTCGGACTGGCGGCCAAAGCAGGGCCTCAGCAATCTTAAAAAGGCCGTGACCCGCTCGCGCCGCCTTGCCATAGTGCCGGGCGACGAGGGGAGAGGTGAAGAGCCCGCTGTGGGCACCTCCGCGCGTTCCCACGACGAGAATCCGGCCTTGTACGACAAGGTCGATGTCGTTCTCGACAAGATCTCTGCCCAGGGCATGTCTTCGCTGACATCTGAGGAACTGAAACTCCTGGATGAGGTTTCAAAGAAGCACCGGACGAACTAGCTGGGACGCGGGGTTTTCCGTTGGGGTGCGCTGGTCTAGAGTCTACGCTTCATCCCTTACCATTCCTGTGAGATCTGATGTCTGAGCCGAGACGTTCCTTTGGTGTGCTGGTCCTCGGGTTGCTCGTGTCTGCCTGCGGTGGATCAGCCCCGCTCCCGCCGCCTCCCATTCCTAGCGCGAATCAGCCGGCGGAGACCGCGACGGACACGTCGCCTCGGCCGGATATCGGCGACATGGAAATCGTCCAGATGGACGCTCCTGAGGCTCAAACACCGTTTGTGTTCGGAGTCGATCTTGACACGGTCCAGGCCGGTGAGTTCGATCAGGGCAAAATGTGGACGTTCGAGTTCCCGCCTGCTGACTACATCGAGGCTACCTACGGCTTCCGGCCCGATGAGGCTTGGTTCGAGCGGGCTCGCCTGGGCGCTCTACGCATTCCGAACTGCTCGGCCTCGTTCGTATCTCCGAACGGCTTGGTGATGACGAACCACCACTGTGCCCGTGAATTCGTGTCGCAGGTGTCCGGCGAGGGCGAATCGTTGCTCGATGATGGTTTCGTCGCCACGGATCTCGCGGATGAACGTCCGGTTGAGGACTTCGAGGCAGACCAATTGGTCGACATCGTGGACGTTACCGAAGAAGTGAATCTCGTCCTCGACCCAATGGAGTCGGCGGCACGGGCGGAGGCACGTGAGGACCTGCTCGAGGGGATTCGCGAGCGCATCCTCGAGGAGTGGGGCGGCGAAGACGGCGGCCACGAGGTCGAGATGATCTCGCTGTACAATGGAGGACGGACCTCAGCCTACGTGTTTCGGCGATACACACAGGTGAAGCTGGTCATGGCTCCCGAGGTGCAGATCGGCTTCTTCGGTGGGGATCCCGACAACTTCACATACCCGCGGTACAATCTCGATTTCTCGTTCTTCCGCGTGTATGACGATGACGGGAACCCGCTCCAGAGTGACAACCACTTCCGCTTCGACACGGACGGGTTGGAAGAGGGCGAGCCGATCTTCATTGTCGGTAATCCGGGCTCGACCCATCGGCTCCAGACGGTTGCTGAGCTTGAGTATCGCCGGGACGTCGGGGACCGATACTTACTGGACATGTTCCGCTCGCGTATGCAGGTACTGGAAGCATACATCGACGCGAATCCCGAGGTGTCCGAGGAATTGGACCTCCGGAATCAATACTTCAGCCTGAGCAATTCGGAAAAGGCTTATGAAGGTCAGATCCGGGGGCTCGAAGACCCCATAATCATTGCTCGACGCATGGACACCGAGTCGGATTTCCAGACTGCGCTCGAAGCAGACCCGGAGCTGGACTCACGTTATGGTGCCCTCATCGAGCGTATGGCGTCGCTTCAAGACATCAAACGAGACGGTGCTGCGGTGACGGGCGCGTTCTCCGCGTTTGGAAATCCGTTTATTGATGGGTCGACGATCATTCGCGGCTTTTTCGCCCTTCAGGTCATCGCGATGCGGCAGGGAGGGGCTCCCGCCGAGGACATCGACGGCATGATGGACGTCGTTCGGGAGACGCCCAACATGCCAGCGGACCTGGACGCGCTGCTGATTGCGGACCGCTTTCAGGAGATGGTGGACTTTCTGGGGCCCGACCATCAGGCGGTGACTCAGTTGCTGCAGGGTAGATCTTCGCTCGCGACGGCCCAGGGCATCGTTGCGGCGTCGGCACTCACAGATTCGGCTACCGCCGTCGCAGGTCTGGAGGCGGGTTCAGTTTCCCCCGGTGATGCTGCAGTGCAGGCCGTGGTCGCGTTCCTGCCGGCGTTCCTGGAGCTGAACACCCTCTTTGTGGAAGTGGGGGGCCAAGAGACCGAGATCGCTGCGGAACTCGGCCGCGCTCGTTTTGAAGTGTACGGCACGGACGTTCCACCCGATGCCACGTTCTCTCTCCGCATCGCCGACGGCGTTGTGGCCGGGTACGAATACAACGGCACTGTTGCACCCGCGTTCACCACGTTCTACGGGCTCTACGACCGGCACTATTCCCATGCCGGTATGGAAGACTGGGCGCTCCCGGATCGCTGGGCCAACCCTCCAGAGACGCTCGATCTCTCGACACCCATGAACTTCGTCTCGACGGCGGATATCATCGGAGGAAACTCTGGGTCTCCCGTACTGGATCGAGACCTCGAAGTGGTGGGTGTGGTGTTCGACGGCAACATCGAGAGCCTTCCTGGGGACTACATCTACCTCCCGACCTTGAATCGATCTGTGACCGTGGACGTTCGGGCGATTCTCGAAGCGCTCGATGAGATCTACGACACGGATCGGCTGGTACTGGAGCTGACCAGTGGTGATCTGGCTACGACGGAGGCGCAAGCCGACGGGCGTCGCTGAAGAACCTTGCGGCGTGGGGCGTAGCGTGGTTGTACGTTGCGGGGGAATTAAGCGTTAGGAGGTCGTATGGCCGGCAGTTTCTCGAATAGTTTTGCCCTGGTGAAGGCGAGCGCAAACGTATTGAGGCTCGACAAAGAGCTCTTGGTCTTTCCGCTCATGTCAGGCATCGCCACGGTATTGGTTACCGCGAGCTTTATCGCGCCGCTCGCGGTGACAGGTGGCTGGGAGATCTTCGCCGAGGACGGCGGCTACGTCAGCTACGTCCTCGGATTCTTGTTCTACTTGGTCCAGTACACGGTGATCTTCTTTTTCAACTCGGCGCTTGTGGGCGCCGCTTTGATCCGGCTCGATGGAGGTGATCCGACCATCAGCGATGGTCTCGCGATCGCCTCGAAGCGCATGAGCACCATCGTTGGCTATGCGATGATCGCCGCAACGGTAGGCATGGTGCTTCGTTTCATTTCTGAGCGATCCGGCTTCCTCGGACGTCTCGCAGCCGGCTTCTTGGGCATGGCGTGGACGCTGACCACGTACCTGACTGTCCCGGTCTTGGTGACCAAGAATGTGGGCCCCATCGATGCGGTTAAAGAGAGTGCTGCTCTCTTCAAAGCGACGTGGGGCGAACAAGTGGTGGGCAACTTCGGCCTGGGTTGGGCTGTAACGCTGATGGGGCTCTCCTGGGCTGCCGTTTCTGCAGTGCTGATTACCGTTGCCGCACAGCTCGGTGCCGCGCCAGTCATGGCGATGGTCGGTGTGGCTGTACTTGGATTCGTGCTCTTGGCTCTCTTCTTTTCGGCGTTGAAGGGGGTCTATACGGCGGCGCTATATCGATACGCGACCACCGGAGAAGTCGGGTATTTCGACCCCGACATTATGGGTAACGCCTTCCGTCCCAGGGGGTGATTTGCCGCCTTGCCGCGTGGGGTAGCCAGTTCTACAATCAAGTTCCCAAGCGAGTTGAATCGGGGCTCTCGGCCATTCGGCAGAGGGCCTCGAGTCATCGAAAGATCCGGGAGGATTGGGAATGGCATCCGGTAAGGAATACACCACGGACCGCATCCGGAACGTTGCCGTGCTGGGGCATGGCGGGGCCGGGAAGACGAGTCTGGTTGACGCTCTTTGTTGGGTTTCTGGCACGACCAAGCGCCACGGAAGTGTCGACGATGGGACCGCCCTCACCATGCATTCGCCTGAGGAGCATGCCCACGACATCTCGATTCAGATGACGCCGGCGTTTGCCGAGCACTTGAATACGAAGATCAATCTGCTCGACACGCCTGGATATCTCGATTTCACTGGAGAGGCTATTTCGGCGGTGCGGGTGGCGGACGCCGCCATCATTGTCGTCAGCGCCACCTCCGGCGTAGAGGTGGGCACTGAACGCGTCTGGGAGTACTGCGAGGCCCGGGGAATCCCCCGGATCTTTTTTGTTTCCATGATGGATAAAGAGCATGCGGACTTTGAAGGCGTGTTCAAACAAATCAAAGGCCTCACTGAGGCTGCTCTACCGGTGGAGATCCCGGTCGGAGAGGGTGGGGACTTCCACGGCATCATCAATCTCTTCAGCGAGAAGGCACACCTCTACTCGAAGGGTACCACCAAGGGCGAGTACGACGAGACGGACATCCCGGATGAGCTGAAGGACAAAGGGGCCCAATGGGAGACGGAGCTGCAGGAATCTCTTGCCACGACAGACGAGTCGTTACTGGAGAAGTACCTGGAGGGTGGACACATCTCCCGGGAAGAAGCCATCGAGGCGATGGCGCTCGGGATGTCGCGCAACGAGGTGTATCCCGTCTTCTGCGGTGCTTCCCCTAAGACGTACGGTATGCAGGCATTGCTCCGGAAGCTCGTCGAGTTGTGCCCGAATCCGGCCGAGGCGGGTGTGGAGATTGCTGGAGGCTCGGAGCTAAGGGCAGATGACAACGGTGCCTTGGCTGCCTTGGTCTTCAAGACTGCGGCGGAGCCACACGTGGGTGAACTCTCGTACTTCCGGATCTTCTCAGGGTCGGTAGCGAACGGCTCCGAGGTCGTGAACGCATCGGACGGTCAGCCCGAGAAGCTCAATCACCTCAGTATTCCGCTCGGGAAGGAACGCCTCGAGGTGACCAAGCTTCATGCGGGGGACATCGGAGTCGTCGCGAAGCTCAAGCACACACACACGAATGACTCGTTGAACGAGAAGGGCGCCAAGATCTCGTTGGACAAGGTCCAGTTTCCGAACGCGGACATCTCCGTCGCGATCAAGGGTGTAACGCGGAACGATGAGGACAAGCTGGGCGAGGTGCTTCCCAAGCTGCGCGAGGAAGACCCCACGTTCTCAGCGGCGTTCAATGGTGAACTGCACCAGACCATCGCGTATGGCGTGGGGGAACTCCACCTCGACATCCAATTCGAGCGTATGGCGCGGAAGTACGGCGTGAAGGTCGTGACCGAGCGGCCCAAGATCGCGTACCGCGAGACTATCTCGAAGTCAGCTGAGGGGCAGGGACGTCACAAGAAGCAGTCCGGGGGCCGTGGCCAGTTCGGCGACTGCTGGATCCGCATGAAGCCCAAACCGCGCGGCGCCGGCTACGAGTTCGTTAATTCCATTAAGGGCGGAGTGATCCCCTCGAAATACCTACCGTCCGTCGACCGCGGCATTCGAGAGGCGTCGGGCGGAGGTGTGATCGCTGGTTTCCCGCTCGTCGATTTTGCGGCTGAGTGCTACGACGGGTCTTACCACGCCGTCGACTCTTCCGATATCGCGTTCAAGCTCGCGGGCTCCCATGCCTTCAAGTCCGTTGCCGAGAAGTGTGGACCCGTATTGCTGGAGCCGGTGATCGAGGTCGCGGTGACCACGCCCGATGAGTACGTGGGAGACATCATGGGTGACCTCACCTCACGGCGCGGTAAGGTTCTCGGGATGGACCCGTCGGGCGGGCGGACCACGATCAAGGCCATGGTGCCAGAGTCTGAGTTGTACAAGTACGCAGCCACGCTGCGATCGATCACGCAGGGTCGGGGACATCATTCGCGGGCTCTCGCCGGTTATGAGCCTGCTCCCCCGGACGTTGCGAAGAAGGTCGCTGCGGAGAAACAGGTCGAGGGCGCACGCTAGGCGTCAGTCCAATCGGTCGCTCTAGGCCAGGCGCTCTCTATCGTCTGCGGTGGAGGACTCGTCCGCTACTTGCCGAATTGGCGCAGGTGATGGTCCATATGTCGGTATCCCCATCGCCCCCACTCCCCGGCGGTCAACGCACCAAACGCGGCATGGGGGTAGAGGCCCACCCCCGCGGATCCTGTGAACCGGACGACCAACGCTTTGAGGTCACGGACATCGGCGTCGAAGTCCGCCGGTGGGGTGCCGCCCTCTTCTTGATCGAAGGCGGGCAGGGTTTTCGCTCCCCGCGGCCACTTCATCGGGGTGCTCAAAGCCACGAATCGAATGACGGTACGATGTAGGACGGTACCGACCTGCGCATGATGCGTGTCCCCGAGGCTGGCACGGAAGGTGTCACTCAAGTGGCAGACGGCTCGAGGTGCTGTCATGCGGCCCCACAGCCCTTCGGTGTCATGCCTAAGTCGTTCGAGGCGCTCAATGAGGGCCGAACACGAGGCCGGATCGTAAATTGTTTTCATAGAATAATTTTGTGTCTCAGTGCCAGAGATGCCAGCCTCCGAACGTAAGCAAATCGATGACTTGGCCGAGACTCGAGCAGGGCATTTCGAACGCCCTCTGACGGTGCTCGAAGTCGAGTAACGCGGAGGGCGTTGCCGTGCGCCCCGGTGCTGGCATATTAGGACATCCCGCCGCGTTATCGTACCTGACGTTTCCGCCAGCCTGCGAACCTTCTATCGGTGCTTCAGCACCGCAAAAGGTCTTCAATGCCGTCCAAAGTCACGGCCCTTCCGGTCAAACGGAAATTCGGGGAGACCATGCGCGACGACGCATGGTGGGTCCAACCCCTCCTCGTCTTTACGGTCTTCAGTTCGTTCATCCTCTATTCGACGTGGGCCGTGCTCTTCGGCGCCGCGGGGGCCGAGTCAGCGAATCTGTTGTCGCCGTTCTTCTCGCCGCTTCTGTTCTGGCCCAGCCACCACGCGTTGATCGAATCTCCGGGGGCTCCCGGCTTCTGGCCGGATTTCTTGATCTATTCTCCGGCGATGCTCGTCATGTGGATGCCGGTGAGCTTCCGACTCACGTGCTACTACTACCGGGGTGCCTACTACAAGGCATTCTGGGCGGATCCGGTGGCATGTTCGGTCGGTGAACCCCGTAACTCCTACCTCGGTGAGCGGCACCTGCCCCTCATCATGCAGAACTTGCATCGGTACACGCTGCCGTTCGCGCTCCTGCTCTTGGTTTTTCTCACGAAGGACGCCTGGAACGCACTCTGGTTCGAGTCGACCGCAGGCACGGGTGAGTACGATCAATTCGGTGTGAGCATCGGGACGTTGGTGCTGACCACCAACGTCGTGCTGCTCAGTCTGTACACGTTCGGCTGTCACTCGCTTCGCCATCTGGTCGGCGGCGGGCTCGACATCCTGTCTGGCCGTCCGCTTCGGAAGAAGGCCTACGACTGTGTTACTTGGTGCAATAAGAGCCACATGCGTTTCGCATGGTTCAGCCTGGTCTGGGTCGCACTGACCGACGTCTATGTCCGACTGTGCGCCACGGGCGTGTTCATCGACTGGAGGCTCTTCTAATGGCTGACCATAAAATTGTTGAGCACGACGTCCTGATCATCGGAGCAGGTGGGGCTGGGCTACGGGCGGCAATTGAAGCCGCTTCGGCAGGGGTATCTGTAGGGTTGGTGTGCAAATCGCTGCTCGGAAAGGCCCACACGGTAATGGCCGAAGGTGGGTGCGCGGCGGCACTGGCCAACGCGGACGAGCGGGACAGTTGGAAGGTCCACTTCGCGGATACCATGCGCGGCGGCCAGTACCTCAACAACTGGCGTATGGCTGAGATCCATGCCAAAGAGGCTCCCGATCGGGTCCGAGAGCTCGAGAGCTGGGGTGCGCTCATGGATCGCACTCCTGACGGAAAGATGAACCAGCGTAATTTCGGTGGACACGCGTATCCGCGGCTGGCTCACGTGGGAGATCGGACTGGGCTGGAGATGATCCGGACTCTGCAGGACCATGGGATTCACCAGGGCATCGACATTCATATGGAGGTGACCGTTCATCAGCTGTTCAAGGACGGCGACCGGGTGGCGGGTGCGTTCGCTTACGATCGTGACACGGGCGAGTTCATCCTCTTCAAAGCGAAGGCTGTTGTTCTCGCAACCGGCGGGATCGGGCGAGCGTTCCTGGTGACCAGCAATAGTTGGGAATACACAGGAGACGGACACGCGCTGGCTTACCATGCGGGTGCTGAATTGGTGGATATGGAGTTCGTTCAATTCCACCCGACCGGTATGATGTGGCCGCCGTCCGTGCGTGGAATCCTCGTCACGGAAGGCGTTCGTGGGGAAGGTGGGATCCTGAAGAACAGTGAAGGCAAACGCTTCATGTTCGATGACATTCCACCCTTGTATCAGGGCTCTACGGCGGACACACCCGAGGAAGGCTGGCGGTACGTGATTGGGGACCGCGAAGCCCGCAGGCCTCCTGAACTGCTCACGCGTGATCACGTGGCTCGTAAGATCGTGAAGGAAGTCAAGGAAGGGCGGGGTAGTCCGCATGGCGGCGCGTTCCTCGACATCGCGTGGGTCAAGGAGAAGATCAAAGACTCAGAAGCCCACATCAAAAAGAAGCTCCCGAGCATGTACCACCAGTTCAAAGAGCTGGCGGGCATCGATATCACGAAGGAGCCGATGGAAGTCGGGCCGACCACGCACTATGTGATGGGTGGCATCAAGGTTGACGGCGACACGCAGATGTGCACCACCGTGCCTGGCCTGTTCGCTGCGGGTGAGTGTGGTGGCGGTCTGCATGGAGCGAACCGTCTGGGTGGCAATTCGCTCTCCGATCTCTTGGTGTTTGGAAAAAGGGCGGGTGAGTACGCCGCGAAGTTCGCTCAGGAAAATGGTGCGCCTCAGATCGACGACGCGGAGGTCGAAGCGGCGGAGCGAGAAGCGCTCGCGCCGTTGTCGCGTGACCCAGGCGCGGATGTGGGGCCGTATCGTCTCCAGTCAGAGCTACAAGCGCTCATGCAGGACAAGGCGGGCATCGCGCGCGAAGACGAAGGCCTCGCCGAGGCCCAGGAAGAGTTGAAGAAGCTCAAGGCCCGCGCGGAAGTGATGGGCTCCGGTGGTAAGCGGGACTACAACCCGGGCTGGCACACCGCGCTTGACCTGCACAATCTGATGACCATTTCAGAAGCAGTCGTGATGGCTGCAAAGGCTCGCCAAGAGAGCCGCGGAGCGCACTCACGAATCGATCATCTGGAGAAGAAGAAAGAGTGGAGTACGTTCAACCACGTGATCGTAAAGGGTGACAACGGTGAGATGGAACTCCGGCGCGAGCCGATTCCTCAGATCCGACAGGAATTGCAGGACATCATCGAGGAGCAAGGCTGATGAAGAATGCGACCTTCAAAGTCTGGCGTGGCACCTCGGAAGGCGGAGCCTTCGAGGCCTACGAGGTTGAGCTCGATCACGGGTATGTAGTCCTTGATGCGATCCATCAGATCCAAGCAGAACAGGCCAACGACATGGCCGTCCGGTGGAACTGCAAGGCAGGGAAGTGCGGTTCGTGTTCGGCTGAGATCAATGGAATGCCGGGCCTCATGTGTATGACCCGGGTTGATGACCTCGACCTGAGCAAGCCCGTGACCGTCGAGCCGCTACGTGCGTTCCCGCTCGTCAAAGACCTGGTGACCGACGTCTCGTGGAACTACGAGGTGAAGGCGTCCATGACGAAGTTCACGCCGAAGCCGGCGGATATGGACGACGGCACGTGGCACATGGAACAATACGACGTGGAGCGTCCGCAGGAGTTCCGGAAGTGCATCGAGTGCTTCCTGTGTCAGGACGTTTGTCACGTGCTGCGCGACCATGCGATGCACGACAGGTTCGGAGGTCCGCGCCACTATGTGTATGCGGCCAACATGGAGATGAACCCCATCGACACCGCAGACCGAACAGCGGAACTGCGTGACGAACTGGGTATCGGGTACTGCAACATCACGAAGTGTTGCACAAAGGTGTGCCCCGAGGGCATTCAGATCACAGACAACGCGATCATCCCGCTCAAGGAGCGCGTGGTCGACAAGTCGTACGATCCGATCGCCAAACTGATCAGTATGGTGAAAGGCTGATCTGACCGGAGAACGCTGTGATGTCGAGGCCCCATCCCCGCTTCAGGGGGTGGGGCCTCGACCCGTTTTCACCCCACTCGCTGACGCGGGTTGCTTGGTTTGAACGTTGGCTTGAGGGAGAAAGAGCTGTGAGATGTACAAGACATATTACGATACTGAAGTAGGTATCGTCTTTCTTCGCTTCCAAGGGGCGGTGATCGGCGCAGAGACACAGCGCGCGACATTAGAGGCCGTCAGCCAGCTCGACGACCCGTCGAGTGTGAGAGGGTTCTTTGTTGACTACCGTGAAGCGACCGCACTGGACCGGGTAGATAGCGATAGGGCCCTGTTCAGCATTACCGCGCGCAAGCTTCTTGCACTGGGCCTCGATATCGGACCTTTGAATGTGACGTGGGTGTCCGATCCGACCCGGCCAGATCTTGCCGCTGTCCTTGCTAAACGGAACGACCAACTGGCCATGCAACGCGTCAACGGCGCCCCCTCTTCACACAGCGCGGGGATAAAAACTGGTTTCCTGGCAACGGGAAAGGAATCCCAAGTCGAACAGGCTTTCCGGGTTTTGGGTTTGCCGAAAGACTACTGCCTGCCGTATTGAGTTTTGTCTTGAGAAGAGTCCGGGACTACGCTTAGCGGAACGCCGTGACCGTGCGTTGCGTTAGATCGGGGGCGGGACTATGAATGGAATGCTGCCGCCGCCGCTTATGTCATAGATGACGTACTCCTATTGATGGTCAGGTCATTATGCGATGCTCGAGTATTATGGGACTCGTTGGTTCTGTCTGTTCCCTGGTCTTCTTTGGCTGTGGAATCGTGGCGGTCGACGACCAACAGGGCCAACAGCTGGCAGTCAGCACCGTGCTCACGAGTACGTCGCTTAGCGGAGCTGGCTCGGCGGCACAGGTGCCGGCCATGAGCCGCAGCAGCACAGACGTTCAACTCACTCCGGACAACGTGTCGGGTGAAATCCTTACCTTCCTGTTCGCAACCGCTGGCCAGGCAGACGAAGGCATTTCTGTATTCGGAGACATACGCCCCGATACGGCGTGGTCGTCGGCGCCACTGTATCCGTTCGATTTAGCTAACCAACTGGCAGTCAACACACAGATCACGGTGAAACCGGGGTTTGTGGGTGGAACCTCCGAGCACGCTGTAGCCATATTCGGCTATGCGGATTTTTACCTGACTCTTGCCGGAAATCCACAAGTGGTGCGGGTCTCCATGGTAGAGTTAGGCAGCTTGGGCATGAAACGCGGTGACAAACTGCTCGCGGACGCTAATGGAACTTTTCAGTGGTATGACATGGATACTCAGACGTTCACCTCGACGCGTCCGAACAACCCTGCCGTCATCGAGGCCATCCGGGATTTCACCGACCCGATTCGCCCGCTGCTGGTGTTTTACCCGCTGAATGTCTTTCTGACCTCCCCTGTCACGGTCGATCCACAGGTGGTTACTACCGCGTCGGGTCTAGATGCCGTCGTCAACTTCTCAATGGGTGGTGCGGTCACACTCCTGGGGCAGACGACTTCGAACGTGACAGACGACGTACTCATAACCTCATTTTCGCTGACGCAGGTCGGGAATTGGGGAAACTCCGGTCTCCAGGCTTCTGCGGCACTTACTTTCTGGTAGTAGGCGTCACGTCGGCTTGCACGTACATCATCGTCGTGCGGATATCTGTGTGACCCATGAGCTCTTGGGCAGAACGCACGTCGTATCCGGCCCGAGGCTTGCTTTACCAGATGTTCCTGCTGACGCTGGCCGCCGAAGCGATGAATGAACGTGAGCGCGCCAAGCTGAGCATCGTGCGGCGCACCCGGGCTCGTACGGTACAGTTCCCCCGTCGTGTGACTTTCGCTCAGGGGAAGGGGGGATCTATATCCACGGGATGGACGATGTGCGGCGCTCGAGAAACTGGACCACAGAGAGGTCCAGCGCCTGGATCGTCGTATTGAGCAATGCTGAATTCGACGTACTTGCCTATGTCGGTAACGCGATAGTCAATTACCGTGATCATCAGTAATCCGGTATTTCCCCACAGCCGGAACGGGTGTAGCTCGTTTCCCGGCATGAGCAGCGCTGCCTTGTCTGCATCGATCGGAAATGCCGCCATCAATGCCGGCGACTCCGCTGAATTAACGGGCAAGTTGAAAGGGATGCCATCCACAAGGGCGTGCCGTCCGTTTTGTCTTGCCAGGCGTTTCGGAATTCCCATGCTCCTACTCTCCCGTTGCTAGTCCTTTTCCAGTTCCGCAACCATCAATGGAAAGACATCCTTTGCCGCGTTTTTTCCCATGAACATGTCGAGGTGGCCGCACTCGGGAACGATGTGCAGTGCATCTTTGTCGCGATGCCTTTTCAGGTATTCAAAAGTCCGCGACTGACTTTCCGGCAGGAAACACAGATTCTCCGTACCGGCGAAGAGCGCAATGCGTGCATCGGTTGCGGGCGGTCCTTCGGCCACGTCAGCAGGCAGGCTGTCTTTGCGGTCCTGCGGAATCAGGCTGCCGTGATGTACGCAACGAACGATCTGGCGGTAGAACGACATGGGCACCATCGCGAACTCCTCGCGAAGCCATTCGTGCGTGTCCTCGTTCAAATTCTCGTGGCGCCATAAAGCGGGGAAGCCGGCACCGTAATAAAAGCTCACCTGGTGGCAGACGGAATTGTCGCACTCACGATGTGTCAGGCGGGCAAAGCGGTATAGGAAACGGGCGATCATGCTGTCGGCGTTGCCATCCCATTGCGGGTTCAGGTAGCGGGTGAAGAGGGCAACCAGCGGTAGGACAAAGGTTAATTTGAACCACGACCATTTCGGTACGACCGGGTGCAGGGACACGGCGTTACTGACGATGGTATCGACCTGGGGCAATAATCCCGATGCAGCCGACAACATGAAGCTGGTCGAGCCCTGGCAGTGGATGACGGCTTTGACCGTTTTGCTGCCGGTTTCCTCAAGTACTTTCGCTACTGCGCTCGGGTGGTCGAATATCGCTGCCTGGTCGAGTGTCCATTCGTTTGGCGCCAAGTCGATGCTCGCGCGCCAGTTTTCAAGCCACACGTCGTATCCGTGTGCCACCAGGTAGTCGACGAAATTGGTCTCCACGGGCGCGCGAAATATATTCGCGCGGACGCCGGCGCCGTGCACCAGCAGGACCGGTCCTCGGGTTGGCGGCAGGGTGCCGCGCACATTGATGAGATTGCACTCGACGCCGTCACCGGACGTGAATGGGATGGTGCGTTCCTGCAGGACCTGTCGCTCGACCTCCATCGTTCGACCGCCATCTTTGTTGGTTTTATAGCGTGAGGATGTGTGAGGTTCTGATGCGGCATTTTAGCGCTTTTTCGAACGATTATGCGAATGACGGACCACATGCATTGCAGAGGCAGTGTTCGCTGCTGTATCTTGTTCAGTCGTTTGGCCGAGAAGGACGCGGTCAGGGGCAGTTTCCGGGTCACTGACTGATGCCGTCATTTCCGAAGCCCAGTTTCACCTTCAGATACAAACTGCGCATGCCAGACACGGACGCTCGAGTCGCAATCGTCAACGAGCACATGCGGTTGGAGAACCTCCACGACTTCGCGGGTTGCATCGCGATGTTCGGGCGGCCGCGCTACGAGGTCGTGGCCGGCGACGAGATCTACGACGGTGGGGATGGGGTGGGGCACTTCCTCGAGGAGAACCGCCACGCCTTCCCCGACTTCCAGTTCGTGCCGACCCGGGTCGCGCCGACGCCCGACGCCGTGGTCGTCGAGGGTCGGTTCCAGGGGACCCACGAAGGAAGTTGGCGGGGACTTCCCGCCACCGGCAAGAAGGTGGATTTCCCGATGTGTCTGATCTTCGAGTTCGAAGGTGAAGTCATGACCAACGAGCGTCTGTACTTCGACATCGGGACTCCGCTCCTGCAATTGGGCGCTGCCGACGACCCGAACAGTCTCAAGTTCATGGTCACGACCATGCTGCTTCACCCTTGGACGATCACCAAGGCTGTAGTGCGCACGATCTGGCTGCGGCTGACACCCCGGAAGTGAGGCGGCGGGTGCTCCTCGGGGCGACCGCACAGAGATGAGCCCGGTCTCGCTGCTGATCACGATCGTGTACACGATCCTCCTGGCCTGGGGGTTCTACGTTGGGGCGCGGCTGATCTGGGACGCATACCGGGCACCGGACCAGCTGCTCAACCCGCTGTTCTCGAACCGCTGGGCCATCCGGATCTTCGTGCTGCACATCGTGGTCGTCACGGCCGACCTGTTCATCGTGGGCCCGCTCGCCCTGGCGAACAAGAGCGCGCTGTGGTACTGGGGCGGCCGCATTGCGCTGTTCTCGTGCTCGCTGCCTGTCGCCACCTACTTCAACCGCAACCCCGAATCGTTCGGCAAGTTGATCGGGAACTGGGTGGTGCTCAGGAACTTCTTCGAGTACGCCCTGCACATCGTGGTGGCCTCGATCGCCGTCAATTGGTTCAACTACTATGTGCTTCTGTGGTGGCTGGTTGCCTACCGCTATCTCGATGTCGGCCCGAGGCGATTCTTCCAGACCCTTTACAACACGCCCGAGAAGCTGGCCGCGCGGCCCTGGGCGCCGATCTTGAACTGGACGGTCATCACGGCGCTCTACGTGCTGTCGTTCCTGGCGGTCTACTACCAACAGATCCTCTGGGCGCCCGTTCCAAGAGATGACGTCGCCGTTCACGTTGGCAGCGGTCTCGAGGTCGGCATCGTCGTCGGATTCAACGTCGCGCTCGCCATCGTCACGTGGCTGATGAGCAAGCGGTACGCGCTGTCCCTCATGCCGGAGTGACTGATCCCGAGTCACTGCTGCCGAGTCGCTGAGGCATGAGGCGAGCCCGCGGGCGGCGCGCGTGGTGCCGTGTTTCTGCGCCACGGGTGGGATGTCGAGGCGCAGGGTCTGTCCGGCGCGCCAGAGGTCCATGTCTTGCTCCTCCCTTCTTCACCACGGGTGAGCAGGAGAGCCGTGCTTGGACCGTCCGCACGGGCAGCAGCGCACCTCAGGCGGCCGGGACCATCCACTCACCAAAAGCCTAGCAGATATTCATCATGCGGCCTCAAACGAAGCGCGAAAACAACTCGGGGGAAGTCGAGAAGTGGTTCGCGAAATTCTATGATTCTCTGCCATCAAGAGATGATAGTTTCGCTCGCCTTATCACGGCCGGGTTTAAGCAAGAAATCTTGGGGCGAGCAGCGACCTTCGGAAACAGAGGTACAGGCCTTGCCCATAATATTCATGTTATGACCGGGGGCGATGACTGAACGTGGGTTGCTTGCTTGAGGGGGCGTAAGGGAGCATTGTGACCGACGCGGTTTCCTCCCACTGGTGCCCCCATGCGTCTATTGGCCTCCCCCCTCTTTTCGGCGGTCCTCTTGTTCGTGGGAGCCTCGACGATATCTGCCCAGGCACCCACACACCCGCTCGACCATCTCTCTGCCGCGGAGCACTGGACACTGTACCAGGTCATCCGGGAGTCGGGAGAGATTGGAGAGGAGGCCCGGTTCCTCTTCGCGAACCTTCGGCCGCCGCCCAAAGCAGAGGTCCTCGCGTGGCAGCCAGGTCAGTCGTTTCGGCGCGATGCTTTCGTTCACATCGTGGAGGACGGGACGGGATACGAAGCGGTGGTGGACCTGGTCGGCGAGGAGTTGATCTCTTGGGAGGTCGCTTCGGAAAGCTCCTACATGCTCGGACCCGACGACTGGTCTTCGACGGACGACGTCACAGAGCATCCCGAGGTCCACGCTGCCCTCGAGGCTCGTGGATACACCGACTTCACCATGATCTCTTGCGGAGTCGGGTCGACCGCGTACCTGGGCGAGGAAGACCAGTTGGGCCGGCGGATCGGACGTGGCTCATGCTCCGATAAGACCGGGTCCGTGAACGGTCTGGGGGAGCAGATCCCTGGACTCGCCTTCGTCTTTGACTACGAGACGAAAGAAGTGCTGGAGGTCATCGACTCCGGAGCCATTCCGGGTCGCGGGCCGGTGGCCGAGCATCATCCCGAGGCGGTGGGGCCGACGCGTGAACCGCTGCCGCCGATCATCGTCAGCCAGCCACAGGGGGCCGGGTTCGAGGTGGACGGCAGCCAGTTCAGTTGGGAGTCGTGGCGCTTCCACCTCCGGATGGATCCGCGTGTTGGCCTAGTTCTGTCACAGGTGGGACACGAAATGGACGGCGAATTCCGTTCGGTCCTCTATGAGGCATCGCTCTCCGAACTGTTTGTGCCCTACCAGGGGCCCACGGCGCCCTGGTCGCACCAGGCATACTACGACCTGGGCTCGTTCGCCTCCACTTTCGAAGGGATCGCGGGCTCGATGGAGGTAGGCCGGGATTGTCCCGCGCGGGCGCATTACATCGACTCATGGGTCGTGAAGCCCGATGGTTCACCCCAACGGAAGGCGAGGGTGGCGTGCGTTTTCGAGCGACCGGGTGCGGAGCCGGCATGGCGACATGGGACGGATGACTACATCGAAAGCCGGAGTCGCACGGACCTTGTGGTTCGTATGATCATGCAGGCTGGAAACTACGACTACCTCTTCGACTGGATCTTCAAGCAGGACGGCGGCATCCGGGTGAACTTGGGCGCCACAGGTATCGACCAGGTCACGACGGTCGAGGCCGAGTCGGCGGCGACCGACCAGGGCGAGCCGGACGATCGGTATGGGAGTTTTGTGGCCCCTTACACCGTGGCTATGAACCACAGTCATTTCTTCAACTTCAGGCTGGACTTCGACGTGGACGGCCCGACTAACAGCCTCGCCGTGGATCGGATCGTCACAGAGGAACTGCCGGCAGCCAATCCGCGCCGGAGTGTGTGGCGGGTTCAGACCGACACGCCGCTGCGAGAGGCCGAAGGGAAGCGGACTTCGACGCTCACAGCTCCAGAGCACTGGCGCGTCGTGAGTCCGTCCCGCATCGGACCTCAGGGCTACCCGAGCGGCTACCTGCTCGAGGGCCATGGCGTCCGTACGATGCTCCTAGAGAGCGACTATATGCGCCGCAATGCGGGCTTCACTGAGCACACCCTTTGGACGACCCCCATGCGGGCGGACGAGATGTTCGCTTCCGGTGCCTATCCGACCAATGCTGCGGTCGACCAGGGACTGCCCGCATGGACGCAGGCCAACCGAGGGATCGAAAACACGGACATCGTGCTGTGGTACACCATCGGCTTCCACCACATTGCCCGCCCCGAGGACTGGCCGATCCTGCCGATGGAACTCCACGGATTCGATCTTAAGCCGGCTGCGTTTTTCGAGCGGAATCCGGTTCTGAACCTGCCGAATCGCTAGTGTCAGTCAGAGCGCAGGGCGTCAACCGGGTTCACCCTCGCCGCCTTTCGTGCGGGCACGTACACGGCTAGTGCCGCCACTGACATGAGCAGCATCGGGACGCCGATGAAGGCAACCGGATCCGTCGCCCGCACTCCGTACAGGAGGCCCTGGACCAGCCTGGCTGCTCCGGCCGCCGCGATCAACCCGATGACCGCCCCCGCGATCGCGAGGCGCATGACCGAGGTCGCCGCTCACATCACTGATCACGTGCTCCCTCAGCTTCCCGTAGGGCAGTGGGTGCTGAGTTTGCCCAAGCGGCTGCGCCCCTTCCTCATTTGGGCCGTTGAATTTCCTATCCGTCTATCCGTAAGGCGAATCACCCAGCGCGACTTACGGGACTCAGAGGATTCGCACTTCCTATTAGAAGCGGAGCAGCCTCGTGACCTTCAGCGCGAACGCACGGTTGCGCAGCCCGGTGCTGCGGAGTGGGGTGTCGCGCTCGTCCGTCCACACCAAGAATAAGTCGCTGCCGGGTCGGAACTCCCAACGGAATCGTAGGTTGCTGGAGAAGGTCGCACGGCTCTCGTTGTACTGTACGAGGGTGCTGGCGAACATCCGCGGAGTGAATGCGTAGTCTGCACGTACCCTGAAGACAGTCTGGTTCGCCTCGCCGTCCGGCAGATCAATGAGGTTCACACTCACGCCGGGTTCTAGGGACAGGTGATCGGACACGACGATTCTCGCGCGGTTGATACTGATTGTCCGGATCGAACCACGGAAGAAGGCGCCCCACTGGTATGAGACATTGCCTGAGACCGGGCGCTGTGTGCCGAAATTGTAGGACGCTTGATACCCCGTGTACGTGTAACGTCCCTCCGGAATGAATACATCGGTGTCGATCTCGAACGGATCGTCGAGACGCTCGAAGTTCTGGGTAGCCTGCAGTGTGGCCTGGTCACTGTTTTCGAACTCGATGCTGAAGCGTCCCTGTTGGCTGCGGGATTCCATCCTGCCCGCTCCGTCTTCGAAGAAATTGACGGTGGCCTGCCAGGTGAGCTTCCGAATTGCCTCGATCGACGCCGGCCGCGGGCTGAACCTTACTGAGCCTGACGACTTCCTGAAGTCGCTTCTACGTAGGAACCCAATCTCTGGGTTGAAGTCGGAACCCACCTTGACGATACCGGCGTTCGCTCCATAGGTGTCACCTCCATAGTCGAAGCGAGCTTGATAGCTCTCGTTGTCGCCGTCTAGCGATGTGGTCTCCGTGCGCGCGTAGTATCCGCCAAGCTGAAGGTTTGTGAAAAACGCGAACGCGGCGTCCATGCCGTAGGCCTGGTTGGTGCCTGTACCCGATGCGCCGATCGAACGGTTGGTGAACATTGCCCCGATCGCGCTGCGCCGGAGGATGTCACGCTTGAAGCGCACAATCGAGAAGTCGGTGGCACCCACGCCCGCTACTTCGTCGTTGCCCGTGTGAATGTTCATGAGGCCGACGCTCCAAGGGCCGACCTTGCCCGTTAGCCGCCCTCCGGCTTGGATCGGGATGACAGCTCCGTCCTGGAAGCCGATCCGGCGGCTGTAGAAGAGCGACGGTGCATCTCCGCCACCGCGGCCGAATCCGCCTCCCCCACCTCCGCCTCCAAAGCCGCCGCCACCACCGGTGCCGAATTCAAAGACGCCACGCCCTTCCAAGAAGAACTCACGCTTCTCCGGAAAAAAGAGACTGAAGCGTGTCAAATTGACCTGTTGCTCGTCTGCCTCGACTTGGGCGAAGTCCGTGTTGAAAGTGAGATCCGCGGTGAGGTTGGCGGTTAAGCCGTACTTCAAGTCTAGGCCGGCCTCGGCAGTGCGATTCGTGATGCTGGGCGTAGTTACGCGATCCGTGGTGGAGCCCGCGATTCCGTATGTCTTGAGCTCCACATTGCTACCTGCGGGCGGCAAGTCCAATCCCACGAGCGTTCCCGCGACCGAAACCCGATTGAGTCCTTGGGGACCGGCGAGGATGGCTGGCACCGGGCTCAAGTACGTCCACTCATTCAGGTGGCGGATCGACCGGCGGAGTTGCAGGCCCCACATCTGCCCGGCGCCGGACTGGTAGCGCAGTGACTTGAATGGGATCGCGATCTCGACCGTCCAACCGCCGTCGAATCGGCCAGGAGCGACGTCCCAGATCGGATTCCAGTCCCGGTTCACCCCCGCCTCGTCGACGACCGAGTATTCGTTGCGAGCCCCGAGTGGATTCGTATAGAGCATGAATCCGTTCCGACGGTCGTAGAATGTGTCGAACATGATCCCGAAGTGCTCGTTGTTACGGATCCCATCCGCGTCACGTCTCAACTCGTTGACGATCCACTCGTCAGGCGGGGCGTCGTCCCAGCAGCGGCACGTCACGTAGATGTTCTCGTCATCGAAGGCGATCCAGACGTCGGTGCGCTGTGAAGACGGGTTACCCGAGACGGGTGTCACCTGCACGAACTCCCCAAAGGGTTCGAAGTCGGAGTACATGTCCTCGTCGAGCACGCCGTCTAGTGTCAGCGGCTCATCAAGGCGGATCGCGCGAACTGTCGGGCGGCCACGCGCGTCACGTGTCATCGCAACCGGATGCGTCGGCGCTGGGGATCCGTCGATCACAGTGCTTCGGGGCACTCTGGCCTGGGCCTCAGCCGAGCTGCCTGGAAGGAGGAGAGCCGCTGCTGCCGCGAGCGAGGCAAGAGCGTAGAGCCGCGATGGTAGGGCGCGAGCCCGCGGCGAGGGCGATTGGTGAATCACAATTCTGATGGGTTCAGGAGTGGGCGTGGGGCGAGTCGTGACGGCGACCACCCAGACAAGGACTCCGGGGGGGCAAAGGACGCTGAGATTTCAGTGGCTTACGATCTGCTGGTCGTGCGCGATCTAAGCGTGCACCTCACCCCTAGCCCACACTAAGCATCTCCGTAAGTGAAAACGAAAATGAGAAAGTGAAGCTGCCAAGGACGACTAACATTGCGAGGACTCCAGCGATCTGAGTACTTCGTCGTTCAGACACGGACAGCACCCCAATCAGCAGAAGGCAGCCCATTCTGACAGCATCTTGAACGCCTGGTCCGGGGCCCAGGAGGTTGAATGCGACGCTAGCCGTAATGAAAAAGCCCGCCATGGCCGCGAACATACTCCGTCGGATGTCCAAGAAGTACTCATCAAGCGGTATCGCTATCCCTGGCGCGGGATTCAGGACTGCGGCGCTGATGAAGACAAAGAGCCGCGGTGTAAGAATTACCACGAGATCTGAAAAAGACCAATCTGCCCGCACCTGATACGCCCATGCTGACCACAGTGACTGAAGAAGCATTAGCAGGATGAGGAACATCCAAAGGGAATGCAGTAGCCCGGGAGTTAGCTCCCGTCGAAGTATCCGTGCGACGACCTCGAGGACTTGGGCGATACCAAGCCCCGCCACGATCGATACGATGACCACCACAAACTCAAACGATTGCATAGACCCGTCGGCTTTGAAGGCGCTCTAGGGGCTCACGATTCTGCTGCACGGCCACAGTTGAGGACCCGCGCGAATCCGTGTCCGATCCGACAGTAACTCATGCCGCCGGTACCCAGCCAGACCTAATTGGTGGCTCCGGGGCGATGCTAGTGCAGGACCCCACACATTGCCTCCACTGCAACGGAGACCTCCGACATGTGTGGCATTCGGAGTGGGTCTTTCTGAATAGCAACGGATCAGGTGCGGTTGGGCCACCCTGCTCGCTCGGATCTACGACGTCCTACCGCTTCTGTGCCCCGCGTGTGGTGGCCAGATGAAGATTCTCGCCTTCCTCACGGACCCACCCGTCGTCTTCGCCATCCTCGAACATCTCAGGCTGCCCCACGCTCCGCCCCCAACACGCACTGCCACTTCAGGTCCCTTGGCGAAGGAAAGCGTGGTGACAGTAGGATCGATTCGTGACCAGATCCTGACTGCGCCCAGTCACCAGTTCAGATGGCGGCCGCAGAAGGGGGAGCGGAGCTTGAGTGACTATCCAAGGCCATTCGGTAGCGCTACAGTCGGGCTCGGAGCAATCGTACGAGCAGAAAAGAGGCGCGTGTCCATGCATTTTGAAAGTCGGGTCCCGTACTCGTTGAGGCGCCGTACCAGAGGCCGATATCCGGGAGTCAGAATGCGCCTCATCGTAGGCGCTGTCCTGCTGGCTCCGGCTGCCACTGCGTGCGTGAACCCGAATACTCTGTCTGGCCCGCCGCCCAACATCGTCTTCGTCCTCCTCGATGATGTCCGGCTGGACGACATCGTCGAGAATCCGTTCGTTGAGCTTCCCAATTTCGCGCGTGTCGCCCAGGAGGGCGCGTCCTTCACCAATTTC